>WNFP01003140.1_pt1 | contig 14277 bp, 13 predicted proteins | sample 5400201 | NCBI WGS metagenome assembly WNFP01 (sample SAMN13153355, study PRJNA577476) | soil metagenome | isolation source: 115 cm saprolite under Madrone tree | place: USA:California | collected 2016-06-14
CGCCATGGTCGCCGCGCGCCACGGCGTAGCGATCGACGGCGCCGTCCTGCACTCGCGCTTCGGCGCCGCGTTCGGCGCCGCGCCGCCGCTCGCGTTCCCGGGCGTCCCCGCCGTGGAGCTGCGCCAACGCGAGAAGGCATGGTGGCGCGACGTCGTCCTCCGCGTCTTCGCCGCGGTGCCGTTCGCCGACTTCGACGCATTCTTCGACGATCTCTTCGCGTTCTTCGCGAGCCCCGCGGCGTGGCGCGTCGACCCGGACGCGCTGCCGCTCCTCGCCGAGCTGCGCGCGCGCGGCCTCACGATCCTCGTCGTGTCGAACTTCGACACACGGGTGCGCGGCGTGCTCGCGGCGCTCGGTCTCGCGTCGCTCGTCGATCGCGTGACGATCTCGAGCGAAGCCGGTGCGGCAAAGCCCGATCCGGCGATCTTCCAGCGCGCGCTCGCCGATCTCGCGCTCGCGCCGGGTGACGTCCTGCACGTCGGCGACACGGTGAAAGAGGATCTACGCGGCGCGCGGGCCGCGGGGCTCCACGTCGTGCTCGTCGGCGATGCTGCGCTCGCCGCGAACGCGGGCGATGCGGTCGTCGTCCCGCGTCTCGCGGCAATTACGGAGCATGTGACGGCCCGGCGCTGAGCCGCGTCACCAGGCGCGCGTCTCGCCGAGCGGCGGGGTCCACACCGCGTCCGCGGCGAGACCGCAGGCGCGCGCCGCCGCCTGAAAGCGGCTGGGCGGCTCGTCGAGCGGCTCGTCCGTCAAATCGAACGTCCCGTAGTGCACGCCGAGCGCGCGCTCCGCGCCGAGCTCGAGGGTGGCTCGCACCGCCTCCTCGGGATCGAGGTGCACGGCACGCATCATCGCCGTCGGCTCGTACGCGCCGATCGGCAGCGCCGCCAGACCGAATGGGCCGAGCCGGCGGCCGATGTCGCTGAATCCCGCGAAATAGCCGGTGTCGCCGGCGAAGTAGAACCGGCGGGTCGGCCCGACGACGACCCACCCGCCCCAGAGCGTCGCGCTCTGATCGGTGAGGCCGCGCCCGCTCCAGTGCTGGCTCGGGACGAAGTGCACCTCGACGCCGGCGACGCTGCGCGCGTCCCACCAGTCGAGCTCGTCGACGGGTGCGATGCCGGCGCGCCCCAGCAGCTCGCCGACGCGCAGCGGAACGAGAAAACGCGTGCGACCCGTCGCCGCCAGTCGTCGCAACGTCGCGAGGTCCAGATGATCGTAGTGGTTGTGCGACACGAGGACGAAGTCGATCGGCGGAAGATCCGCGAACACCAGCGCCGGAGGCGCGAAGCGGCGCGGACCGAGGAGCGCGAGCGGGCTCGCGGTGCTCGACCAGATCGGGTCGGTGAGGAACGTCACGTGATCCATCTGGACGAGCACGGTCGCGTGCCCGATCCAGGTGACCGTCGGCGCGCTGTGCCGCGCGTTCTCGCGCAGGAACGCACCGTCGTTCGCGACCGCCGGCGGCGCCCCTGAGCGTCCACGCAGCGTCCCGAGGGCGCGCCGCAGGAAGAACGGCACCGTCACGTCGAGCCCCGGGCGCGGCAACGCGACGACGTTGCGGAAGCCGCCGCGCGTGTGATGTGCCGGTCGATCGCCCATGTACCCTCCCCCGCTCGCTCGCGGCGGACGATACCCTGCCCGCGGGATCGTTCCGAGTACCAGGCACGATTTGGTAGTGGGTCAATTTGCGTCGCGATACTTCGTTGCTCGGTCGCTGCGCTGCTCGGCGTAGCGCTGCTACGCCTGCGCTGCTCACTTCCCTCGCGCCTCGTCTCGCTCGCAACTTGGCCCACTACCACGATTTCCACGCGTCTTGCCGCGTATTCACTACTAAGGTAGTGAATCCGCGTGGACTCTCTGCTGCACCGACTGCGCGAGATCGGGCTCGGGGAATACGAGGCCAAGCTGTACCTCGCGCTGCTGAAGCGGCATCCGGCGAGCGGTTACGAGCTCGCACGCGCGTCGGGGGTGCCGAGCTCGAAGGTCTACGAGGTGTTGGCGCGCCTGCGCGAGAAAGAGCTCGTGTTCGTGACCGACGGCGGCCGCGCGACGCGCTACATCCCGACGGAGCCCGACGAGTTCGTCGAGCGCTACGCGCGGCGTATGACGGGCGCGCTCGCGGGGCTCAAGCAGGATCTGCAGGCGCTCGGCGACGACGACGAGGTCGGGTACGTGTGGAACGTCCACGGACGCGACGCGCTCCTCGACCGCGCCGTGCATCTCCTCGGCCGCGCCGAGCACACGGTGCTCGTCTCGGCGTGGGACGAGGAGCTCGGCGTCCTCGCCGCGCCGATCGCGGCCGCGCACGCGCGCGGCGTGCGCGTCGCGGTGATCGACTACGGCGCGCTCGCCATCGACGCCGACGCCGTCTACCCGCACCCGATCAAGGACACGATCGCCGCCGAGAAGGGCGGCCGCGGCGTCACGTTGTGCGTCGACTCGCGGGTTGCGCTGCTCGGCCTCGTCCGCGACGGCGGGCAGGCGTCGGGCGCGTGGAGCAGCAATCACGGGTTCGTCGCCGCCGTCGATGACTACCTGAAGCACGACATCTACGTGCAGAAGATCGTCGGCCGCTTTCACGATTTGCTCGTCCGCACGTACGGCCCGAACTTCGCCCGCTGGCGCGATGTGTTCGCGGACCGCGTGCTACCGACGTCGACGTCGCCGGCACGGTCGAAACGGCGTCGGCGCCCGACTCGTCCCCACACGACTCGTCCGCAAAGGAGATCGCGATGAAGATTTACATCGACGGCCGGCTGTACCCGCGCGAGGAGGCGCGTATCTCCGTCTTCGATCACGGGCTCCTCTACGGCGACGGCGTGTTCGAGGGTCTGCGCATCTATGCCCGTCGCGTCTTCCGCATGGATGCACACCTGGCGCGTCTCGCGGCGTCGGCGCAGGCGATCGGTCTCGCGCTGCCCCTCGAGCGAGCGCAGCTCGCCGACGCGGTCCGCGAGACGGTGCGCGCGAACCGTCAGACGGACGGCTACATCCGCCTCGTCGTGACCCGCGGCGACGGTCCGCTCGGCCTCGATCCGACGACGTGCGCGCACCCGCGGCTCATCATCATCGTCGCCGACCTCGCGGTGTACCCGGCGGCGCTCTACGAGAGCGGCGTGCGGATCATCACGGCCGCGACGCGCCAAGTGCCCGCGGCGAGCGTCGACCCGCGCATCAAATCGCTCAACTATCTGAAGAACGTCCTCGCGCGGCTGGAGGCGCACGCCGCCGGCGCCGCCGAGGCGTTGATGCTGAACGCCGAGGGCTTCGTCGCCGAATGCACTGCCGACAACGTGTTCGCGGTGCGCGACGGCGTCGTTCGCACCCCGCCTGCAACCGAAGGGGCGCTCGACGGCATCACGCGCGCCGCCGTCCGCGAGCTCGCCGTCGCGGAGGGGCTCGCCTTCCGCGAGGGGCGGCTCGCGCGCTACGACCTCTTCACCGCCGACGAGTGCTTCTTGAGCGGCACCGGCGCCGAGCTGGTGCCGGTCGTCGCGCTCGACGGCCGGCCGATCGGCGACGGGCGACCGGGCGCGGTGACGCGTCGGCTGACGGCGGGCCTGCGCGCGCTCGCCGAGCGCGAGGGCGATCCGCTCTTCTGACGATCAGCCGGCGAGCTCTTCGCGTCTGGCGCGGCGCTCGAGGAGCTCCTCCACCTCGTCGAGCGAGATCGCGCGGAGGCGGTGCAGTTCCGCCGGAAGGACGGCGTACGGCAAGGCCGTCGGCATCTCACCTGGGTGGCGGCGTCCGTGCGCGCGCGGCGGCACCTGCGGCAATTGCCAGTAATACGGTTGCGGCACTTCACCGTCGTAGGCGCGCGCCAGCTCACGCTCGAGATCAGAGGCCGCATGCGTTCCGAGGTTCGACATCATCTTGCGTTCCTCCCGCGGATCCCAGTGTACCGCCGCTCGGACGCGTGAGCCCATTGTAAGCAATCCCTAGATGGCGGAGAAAAATTCCCTATGGCTGTATGGCCCCATGGCTGCGATGGACCCCACGCTCCTCGCCGGGCTGCGTGATCCGCGCGCATACCCGAACGCGCCGTTGGACGTCGAGGTGGTGCAGACGCACATCTCGTGCGTCTTCCTCGCCGGCGACGCCGTGTACAAGGTGAAGAAGCCGGTGCGCTTCTCGTTCCTCGACTTCTCCACGCTCGAGCGCCGCCGGCACTTTTGCGAGGAGGAAGTGCGTCTGAACCGGCGCCTCGCGCCTGCGGTGTACCGCGGCGTCGTCCCGATCGTGCAGACACAAGACGGCTACCGCGTCGGCGCGAGCGGCACGCCGGTCGAGTACGCCGTGGAGATGGAGCGCCTGCCGCAGGAACGGCTGCTGCGCGCCGTCGTCGAGCGCGGCGAGGCGGACGACGCGCTGTTCGAGCGCATCGCGGCGAAGATCGCCGCATTTCACGCCGACCCCAGCACGCTCTCCAACGCGACCGAATGCGCGCTCCCCGAGGAGATCGCGCGCACGCTGCGCGAGACCTTCGACGCGTTGGAGAGCGCTTCGCGCGACGTGCAGGACGCCGACACGAGGACTCTCGCCGGTCAGGCGCGGAATGCCGACGCCGCCGCGCTCGCCGATCTCCGCGTCCTCACGGGAGCGGCGCTCGCGCGTGTCGCGCCGCTCTTGCGACGCCGCCGCACCGCGGGGCGCGTCCGCGATGCCCATGGCGACCTCCGCGCCGATCACATCTGCTGCACGGAGGCGCTGCCGATCATCGATTGCGTCGAGTTCAGCACGCGGCTGCGCACCTGCGACGTCGCCTCGGAGGTGGCGTTTCTCGCCTCCGAGCTCGACTTCCTCGGCGCCCCCGCGCGCGCCGACGCGCTCGTCTCCGGGTATGTCCGCGCGAGCGGCGACATGGAGCTGCCGGCGCTGCTGCCGTTCTTTCGCGCGTATCGCGCTGCGGTGCGGGCGATGGTCGCAACGCTCACGGCCGGGGAGTCCGAGGTCGAAGCCGCGCAACGCGCGCGGCAGCGCGAGGACACGCGTCGCTACATGACGCTGGCGACGCGGCGCGCGTGGCAGGCGCAAGGGCCGCTCCTCGTCGTCGTCATGGGGTCGAGTGGCAGCGGCAAGTCGCGGCTCGCGACGGCGCTCGCCGATGAAAGCGGGCTTCTCGTGCTGCGCTCGGACGTTCTGCGTAAACGGCTCGCGGGATTGGCGCCGCTCACGCGCCCGACGACCACGACCGTGCGCGCACGGCTCTACTCGGCGGCCCATGCCGCCGCCGTCTATGGCGCGCTCGCCGCGGACGCGGCGCGGGCGCTTGCTTCTGGCTACGGCGTCGTCGTCGACGCCACGTTCCAGCGCCGCAACGACCGCGCACGCATCCATGCCGCGGCGGCGCGCGCCGGTGTGCCGCTGTTCTGGATCGAGTGCCGCGCCGCCACGTCGACGATTCACGACCGCCTGCGTGCTCGTGCCGCGCGCGGCGAGGATCCGTCGGACGCGACCGTCGCGATCGCCGACGAGCAAGCGCGACGATTCGAGCCACTCACCGCCGCCGACGAGCCTCGGCTGACGCTCGCCACCGACCGCGAGCCCGATCCGCTCGCGACGGCACGCCGGTGGTTGGTTCGGCAGCGGGCGGTCATGTTGGACGGCATGGCATTCGCGTGCTAAATCGCGCTCCGTGCTGAGCGCACCCTCCTTGGCGACCGTCCGCCTTCGTCAGGCGGCGGGACTCGCCGCGCTCGCCGCCGTGGTGGGGCTCGCCTTCGGGCTCGATCTCGGGCGCGCGTATCTCTGGGATCCCGGCGAGGGACGCTATGCCGAGACGGTGCGCGAGATGCTCCTCACCCACAACTGGATCGTGCCGACCCTCGATTTTGCCCACTATTACGACAAGCCGCCGGGCTTCTTCTGGATCGTCGCCGCGTGCTTTCGCGTCTTTGGCGTGAACGAATGGGCGGCGCGGCTCCCCGCGGCGCTCTCGGCGGTACTGACGATCGCCGTGACGGTCGCATTCGCATGGCGTCGTCTCGGCGCGCGCGCCGCGTTGGGCGCGGGCGCGATCCTCGCGACCGCGGGCGAGTTCGTCGTCCTCGGGCGCTCCGTTCGGATGGACATGCTGCTCACGGCCGTCATGACCGGGACGCTCTACTACGCCTATGTCCTCTGGACCGATGAAGCTGGCGCGTCGAACGCCGCTGCCCGCCCGGCGCCGACGTGGCCTCTGTACGTGCTGCCGGCGGTCGGGCTTCTCGTCAAAGGTCCGATCGCGATCATTCTCCCCGTCCTCGTGCTCGGTACCTTTACCGTCGTCACCGGCGAGTACGGCCGGCTGCAACGTTTCCGTCCCGGTCCCGGGCTCGCCGTCGGCCTCGCATTGGCGGGAAGTTGGTACGTCGTCGCGGCGGTCCGCGCCCCCGAGTACCTGTGGTCGTTTCTGTGGCGGCAGAACGTCGATCGTTTCCTCGAGGGTGCGAGCGGCACGGGCCACAGCGAACCCGTCTGGTTTTATCTCTGGGTGCTGCCGCTGACGTTCGTGCCGTGGACGCTGTTCCTCCCAGGCGCGTTTCGCCGCGCGGTGCAACGTGCACGGCACGGGCACGATCTCGACGTCTTTCTGCTCTCCTGGTTCACTGTCGTGTTCGTGTTCTTCACGATCTCGCGCGCCAAGCTCGCGACCTACGTGCTACCGCTCTTCCCGGCCATGGCGCTCCTCGTCGCGGCGTACCTGCGCGATGCGATCGCCGCGCCGGCGCCGGTGCGCGCGCGCGCGCTCATGCTGCCGACGATTCTGTGGGCGCTGACGCTCGTCGCGTCGACGGTCGCGATCGCGATCGGCGTCGCGGTGACGTATCCAACGTTCGCGTGGCATGCGGCATCGGCGCTGACGCTGCTCGTCTTTCCCCTCGCCGTGCTCGCGCTCGCGCGCTCGCAGCGCTGGCAGCTCGCACCGGCGCTGATCGCGCTCGCCGCGCTCGTGTCGCAGATGCTGTTTTATCGCGCCGCCGTGCCGATCGTGAACGAGTTCAGCAGCCTACGCGCGGCGGCGGAGGTCGCGCGCGCGCTTCCGGAGGATGCACGCATCCTCGCGTTCAAGACCCGCGGTCACTCGTTCACCTTCTACGGCGGCCGCAGGCTCACCCGGGTGCGCTCGCCGGAGTCGGTGGCCGCGGCCCTCGAGGGCGACGCGCCCGTCGGCCTGCTCACCAAAACGAAGTACCTCGATCGCATCCAAGCGCATCTGAGCGAGCCGGCGTGCGTGTGGTGGCAAGGCATCTCGGGGCGGGTCTTTCTCGCGAATCGGCCGTTTCCCGACACTGCGCGCCATGCCGCGCTGCTGCCGCGCGGCGACGGCGGCGCGACACTGGTCGCGAGCTCGCCGCACTGCTGACGGCGCTGATCGCGGGCCGACGAGCGACGCCGTTTTGACGGCGTGCCGACCGGTCGCTAATCTTCGACTCGTGCGTACCCGCCGTGCCGAGCCCTTCTTGGGGTACGCCCTCGAGCTGATCGTGAGCGCGCTGCACGGCGCGCGGGTCGCACTTGGATGTCTCATCGGCGACCGCGAGGACGAGAGCCTGTCGCCTCGTGCAGCCAACGGCGACGTGTTTCGTCGCGGCGCCGGCGACGGACAGCCGCACGCCGGCGGCTCTGCTCCACCGACGACTCGCGATGCCGAGGCGCTACAGCGCGAGCTGGCGACGGCTCCGCCACTGCCGACGAGCTACGGCGACGACCGACTCGTCCTCTTGGCGCGCGATCCCGGAACGGTCTTCGCGTACTGGGACCTGGCGCCCGGTTTCGATCACCCGCCCGACGGGCGCGACGCGCACCTCGTACTGCGCATCGAGGACCTCACCTTGCTCGACTTCCAAGCAGCGCGGCCGTGGCGACAGCAGGATTTCGAGGTCGAGGGGCTCGTCGGCTCGCGATACGTCGAGGTCGCCCACTCCGCGGGCACGTACCGCGCGCAGCTCGGCTGGCGCTATGGCGACGGCGGGTTCGTCGGTCGCGTGCACTCGGCGATCGTGACGACGCCGCGCGCGGAGACACCCGGACACGAGCCGCTGCGCTGGATGACGGTGCGGGTCGAGGGCGCGGGACGTGGGCACGCCGCGTCGGACGCGCCGGCGCGGCTCGCCGTCGAGGAAGCAGCGTCGCCGCACGGCGCACCCGCCACGGACGCGCGAGACGTCACCCCGCATGCGTCGGGAGATCTCGCCGGCCCCCTGCCCTCGCGCGCGGCGCACGGCGCGCCGAGCTCGGTCGACTTGCATCGTACGCCATCGCCGGACGACGGCACGCCGCGACGTCGTGGCAGGTGAGCAGGGCCTGCTCGCGCTCGTGTTGCACGCGCACCTTCCGTGGGTGCGCCATCCCGAGCACGCGACGTTCCTCGAGGAGACGTGGCTCTTCGAGGCGATCACCGAGTCGTACCTGCCGCTGCTCGAGACCTTCGAGCGGCTCGCCGAAGACGGCATCCCATGCCGCATCGCGCTCTCGCTCTCGCCGCCACTCTGCGCGATGCTTCTCGATCCGCTTCTGCGGACGCGCTACCTGCGTCATCTCGAAACCCGTATCGAGCTCGCGGAGCGCGAGGTGCATCGCACCCGCGGGGACACGCAGTTCCAGCCGCTCGCGGCGCGGCATCACGCTGCGTTCAGCGCCGCTCGTCGTCGGCTCGTCGACGGCAGCCGCGGCGATCTGATCGCGGCGTTCGCGCGCCTCGCCGACGCCGGCGTCCTGCGCCTCATGACCACGGCGGCGACGCACGGACTCCTGCCGCTCCTCGCGACGACGCCGCAAGCGGTGACGGCGCAGGTCGCGGTCGGCATGGCGGAGTTTCGCCGCATCTTCCGCCGCGAACCTGCAGGCTTCTGGCTGCCCGAGTGCGGGTACTTCGCCGGTCTCGACGACACGCTCGCGGCCGCGCACGCCCGCTTCGTCTGCGTCGAGACCGACGCGCTTGCCCTCGCCTCGTCGCCGCCGGCGTACGGCGTCTACGCGCCGATCTATTGTCCGGCGGGAGTCGCGGCGTTCGCGCGCGACGCGACGGCGTCGGCGCAGGTGTGGAGCGCGACGGTCGGGTACCCGGGCGATCCCGCATACCGCGACTTCTACCGCGACATCGGCTTCGACCTCGATTACGCGTACGTTCGGCCGTATCTGCCGCCGACGGGCGAGCGCGTCGCCACGGGCGTCAAGTACCATCGCGTCACCGGACCCGGCGATCGCAAGGAGCCGTACGATCCCGCGGTCGCGCATGCGACCGCCGCGCGCCACGCCGCGCACTACGTCGGATTTTGTGCCGGCGAGATCGCGCGCATCGCCGCCGTGCTCGACCGGCCGCCGCTGCTGACGGTCCCGTTCGACGCCGAGCTCTTCGGCCATTGGTGGCACGAGGGGCCGCTCTGGCTGGAGCTGCTCTGTCGCGACATCGCGGCGGATGCGCGGCTGCGGATGGTCACGCCGGACGAATACCTCGACGCCTACCCGACGAACCAAGTCGCCGAGCCCAACGCGAGCACGTGGGGTGCGAGCGGCCACCACGAGGTCTGGCTCACCGCGGCGAACGACTGGATCTATCGTCACCTCCATCATGCAGCCGATCGCATGGTGGCGCTCGCGCGTCGGCATCCGGCCGCCGACGGCGCCGTTCGCCGCGCGCTCGACCAAGCGGCACGCGAGCTCTTGCTCGCGCAAGCCAGCGACTGGCCGTTCATGATGTCGCGCGGCACGACCGTCGCGTACGCGACGAAGCGCGTCACCGATCACCTCGCGCGCTTCATCCGGCTCGCCGATGAGATCGAGCGCGAGGCGATCGACGGCGCATGGCTCGACGCGATCGCGGCAGCCGACGCGCTGTTCCCGGCGCTCGATTATCGCGTCTTCGCTTGAGGCTGCTCGAAGATACCGCCGATGATCGGCAGTCGGCGCACGCACGGCACGGCGTCACCAATCATGCGCGTCGGCACAGTGAGCAGCCGCACCGGCGCGGTCAATAGGCGGGCCGGCGCCGTGAGCGCGTCGACCACGGTAGCGACGGCTTTGGTCGCGAGCTCCGCTGCACCGCGTACGACGGCGCCGATGCTCCACGACGACGGCGACGCAACCGGCTCGGGGCCGAGGCCGAGATTGTCACGGGAGCGGTCGATGTCGCTCCACAAGCGCTGCATGCGATCGGGCTCGAAGCCGCGCGGCCGATCGTCTTCACGCGGCGTCGCCCGGCGCGAGCGCGGGCGTCGGGGAGCGCCGTTCGTTTGACCGGAGCGCGTGAACTCGTCGATCGGCGGCACGGCCGCGACCTTATCATCGGGGCGTGCGCCTTTCGAGCACCACCGCGTTCGGGTAACATCCGCGCCTCCATGCCGCGCTCGCCACTCGCGATGTCCCGCGCTCCACTGGTCGCGTCACTTCCGTTCGTCGTGGCGCTCCTCGCGGCGCTGCTGCTCGCGGCCGGCTGCCACTCGTCCGATCCGCGGCAAGCGCTCGCGGAACGTTTCATCGACGCGCTCTTCATCAAGATCGATCAATCGTCGGCGCGCGAGCTCGCGACCGGACTCGCCGCCTCGAAGATCGACGAAGAGATGCGTCTCAAAGCGGGGCAGGCTATCGACGAGTCGACGCGCCAACCGACGATCCACTACACGTTCGTGCAGCTCGGCGCCTCGCAGGGCGAGAGCGCCTCGATGGTATATGACCTGCACGTGGCGCCGGACGGCGCCGACGCGTTCACGCAGCGGTTGATCCTGACGTTGCGGCAGGACGGCGGTGCGTGGAAGGTCGCCAACTACACCCTCGAGTCGCCGCCGATCCCGGGGTGAGCACGCGTCTCACGCGTGCGTGCGCCGCGCCGGCAGTCGCAGCCGTGAGATGCAGAGCGCGGCGGCGAGTGTCAGGACGACGATGAGCGCGATCGCCGGCGTGTAAGTGCCGGTGCGGTCGCGAATCGCGCCCACGAACGGCACCGCGGCCGCCTGCGCGAGGACGATGAAGGGGCTCATGCGGCCCGCGATCGCCCCATAATGCAGACGTCCGAAGCACTCGCCGAGAATGGTTGCTTGCAACGTCGCGTTGCCGCCCATCGCGTAGCCGTAGATGAGGACGTACAGGACGAGCACCGCCGGGACGCGCGCGAACGGCAGCAGCACGAGGCCAGCCGCCTGCAACAGGAAACAGGCGACGATCACCCGTCGCTGCTCGAAGCGGTCGAGGAGCGCGCCGAATCCGAGCTTGCCGACGACGCCGACGCCCGCGGTCGCACCGAGCGCGAGCGCCGCGTGGGAGGCGTCGACGCCGAGGTCGAGCAGCAGCGGGATCTGGTGCAGCAGCACCGCCGATAGGCCCATCACCGTCAGAGAGAACGCCAGCGCGATGAGCCAGAAGTTCCGGTCGCGCATCGCCTCGCGCGCGGTCACGGAGCGCTCGAGCTCGGCGGTCAAGTCGAACGGTCCGCCCGGGGTGCCGCGCTCGATCGCCGGGAGCTCCGCGGGCGGTTTGCGCATGACGAGCGCGACCGGCGCCAGGCCGGCGGCGATCACGGTCGCACCGATCGCGACGAACGCGCGGCGCCAGCCGATGTGCTCGATGAGCGTGTGCGCGAACGGCACGAACACGACGCCGCCCATCGAGATGCCGGCCGTCGCGAAGCCGAGCGCACGTCCGCGGCGGCGGAGAAACCATCCGGCGACCGCGGTGTTGCTCGGAATCGGCCCGAGCGAGCTCGAGCCGAGCGAGAGGAGCAGCGCGAGCAGCGCGTAGTACTGCCACAGCGACTGCACGCGGCTGAGAAGCATGAACGTGCCGCCCAGCACGACGACGCCGAAGAGCTGCGACGGCCGCGGGCCGTAGCGGTCGACGATGCGGCCGACGAACGGCGAGTAGAGCGCGCCGAAGATCGAGATCGACGAGAACCCCCACGACAGCTGCGCGCGCGACCAGCCGAACTCGTGGAGGAGTGGTGTGAAGAAGACGCCGAAGCTGTAGAAGACGCAGCCGACGGTCAGGCAATGCGTCAGGAACGCGACTGCGACGATTCGCCACCCGTAGTATGTGCCGCCCCGCTCGCCGTGCATGCGGTGCCGCCGCGTGCGGGCAGCGTCGCCGGTCAACGTTCCAGGCCGGTGTCGTGGAGACGCGCCTCGAGGAGCGGCAGGCGGTCGTGCCCCCAGAACGGCTCGCCGCGGAAGAGGAAGAGCGGCACGCCGAACACGTGGTCCTCCTCCGCGTCGGCGATGCAGCGCGCGTACTCGCGTGCGCCCTCGCCGGCGAGAAACGACTCGTACTCGGGGGCGGAGGCGCCGCACTCGCCGAGCAGAGCGGCGATCGCGGCCGGCGCGTCGAGCTCGAGCTCGCGGCGAAAGAAGCGAGCATACGCTTCCTCCGTGTAGCGTCGGAAACAGCCGGCTCGCATCGCGAACAGCGCGCCGATCAACGCCGGCTCCGTGTCGTAGACTTTGCGCGGCCCTTTGATGACCAGCCCGCGTGGCGTCGCGAACCGACGCGCGTCGAGGTACGAGTAGCGCGCCTTCCATTCCGAGTTTTGGCTGCGCTCACCTTTGCCTTTGATGCGCAGCTGGTACGGAATCCAGCGCACGCGCACGCGGAAGCGATCGTCGAGCGCGAACGCGGGACCGCTCGCGAGAAACGCGAAGGGGCTCTTGTAGTCGAAGTAGAGCTTGATCTCCTCGGGCGGCGCCGCGACGTCCATGCGGACGTAAGTACGAGTGCCCAGATGGCGAAGCAAGCCGCGTGCGTCGCCCTGCAATCAGTCGAGCGGTGGTGCTCGCGTGCGGAACCGCAGCGACACTACGCGTGATTCACAGTCGAGGTCCCGTGATGAGTTTTTTGCGGTCGATCGGTCGCGCGAAAACTTCGCCCGGTGCATGATCGGCAGTGGAGGGTATCGCGATCGAAACCAAAACGATGATTTCCGAAGGCGGAATCACCGACGACCTCTGTACCCCTGACACCATCTCGCCGGCGCAATTTCAGGAGATGTGGTGCGGCACGCCGGAACGGTCCGCGGAGTTCAAGTTGGCGCTGGCGGTTCTGGAGCAAGCCGTCGAGGACCTGCAGCGGCATCGCGGCAATAGCACGCCGGAGCCGCAGCGCCTGTACGTGCAAGCGCGCCGCTGGGTCGCTTCCAATGATCGGCGCTGGCCGTACTCGTTCGCGAACGTCTGCGACATGTTGAATCTTTCGTGCGGACGCATGCGCACGCGACTCCTCGCGGAGCATCCGACGGCGCTCGCGTACCAGCGGGCCAGGTTCTTGCATGCCGGATCGATCGTCACCTGCGCGAATTCGGCGAACTCGAAGGCGGCGAAGAGCGTACAGTCGGCGATCGACGGCCGCTCGCCCGCGACGAGCGGCTTCCCGCCGACGCGCGCGTCGAGCGCCTTCACGACACCCGCGAGCTGATTGCGCGCGTTCTCCGCCGTATCCGGCGACTGCTTCAGGCGGTTCGCCATGAACGGATGCGTGTTCTGGAAGATGGCCGCGACACGGAAGAGGACGCCGAGCTCCGCGATGCGCTCCACCTCGCGGACGCGCGCGCGCTCGGTGGGCGACGTCCCGATCATCGGTGGGGTCGGGTTGAGATCCTCCAAGTACTCGATGATCGCGAGCGACTCGGCGAGGCAGCTGCCGTCGTCGAGCTCGAGGACGGGCAGACCGCCGAGCGGATTCCGTTTGAGAAACTCCGGGGCGCGGTTCTCCCCGGTCACGATGTTGACCTGCTCGCAGGGAATCGTGAGGCCTTTTTCCGCGAGATACACGCGCAGCTTCTTGGGGTTCGGGGCGCCGACGAAATCGTAGATCTTCATTGCTCGAGTCCTCCGTGGAATTCGCGCACGGACATGCGTGCGGTCGCGTGCCGCTTCTGCCAGCCGCGACGAGCTGACACAATTCCCCCGTCGCGCATCGCTTCCACGAGTGTGGAGCTCGGCGCCTACCCGAAGATGCGCTCGAGCCGTCGCAGCTGCAGTCGACGCGTCCGACGCTGCGCAAAGGATTCGCAGAGCGCTTGCCACCACTCCGCGATCATACGTCGAACGTGCGCGTGAGGGCGCGGCGTCGTCACCGATGCGCCTCCGCGGCGGCAATCTCGTCGACGTAACGCCAGCGCAACGCGTATCGCGGGACCGGCTCGTCCTCGTCCGCCGCTCCGACGTGCGCCTCTGGCGCTATCTCACGTACGGCGAGATCCGCGCGCACCAACGGACCTGTACCGAGAGATTGCAAGCACGCACCGCATCCAGTTCGCGCCGCGGCCCCAACCTCGACGACGCACTCCTCGTCGCAATGTGGGCACG
>WNFP01003297.1_pt1 | contig 14274 bp, 8 predicted proteins | sample 5400201 | NCBI WGS metagenome assembly WNFP01 (sample SAMN13153355, study PRJNA577476) | soil metagenome | isolation source: 115 cm saprolite under Madrone tree | place: USA:California | collected 2016-06-14
CTCTCGGCAGGAGCAGAGACAACACCCTGGTGCTTGAGCACGTGAACGATGGCGGCGGGATTGAGACCGCGGGCGCGGCGCAGGAAAATCGCGCGCTGCAGCAAGCGCACATCAGATTCCGAAAAGAGGCGGTAGCGGCTTTGCGTACGCCGCGGCGAGACCAGGCCCAAGGCTTCCCAGGCGCGCAATGCAGAGGAAGAAATGCCCACGCGGCGCGCCACTTCGCTGATGCGCAACGTGCGCGGCGGCTTGCGCGCGGCCGATGCGGCGGATGAATTCTTTCTGCTTGACACGGGTCTCGGCATTCTCTAAGTTTACAGGATTATAGTAAGGTTTTAGGGGCACGGCAACCACGAAGAATTAGTCCTCGAAACATTCTTCGCGGCATAGGGGTGAGGTCATGAAGATTGACGCACGATTCCGGCAACTCCGTTCGTCGTGTTGCCGCAGCATCTTATTCGCAACCGTTTTGGCGATGGCACTCTGCCTCGCGGCGCCTTTTGCGGACGCGCAGAGCACCGGCGGGCGCATCCGCGGCACGGTGATCGATGCAAGTGGAGGAGCGGTGCCAACGGCCAGCGTCACGCTAATCAACGAGGCGACCCACGTCACGCGTGAGGTTCAAACGGGTGCCAACGGAGAATACGTTTTCTTGGAAGTGCCGGTGGGGACTTACCAGATCGATGCCAGTAGCCAAGGGTTCAAGAAATATTCGCGAAAGGGCATCGTCCTCAATCTGAACGAAGTCGTGAGCGTTGACCTCACGCTGCAAATCGGCGGATCTACTGAAGTCGTTGAAGTTACTGGCGCGCCGCCGGTCGTGGATACGACGTCGACGCAACTGGGTGCCGTGGTAAATGAGCGCGCCGTGAGCCAGTTACCGCTCAACGCTCGCGACACTTACCAGTTACTGCAGTTGCAGCCCGGAGTTCAGGGCGTTGGAGGATCAGACCTTTTCTACGGGAGCAATCAGTCGGGCGCCGTTTCCGTCAATGGTGGCCGCGGGCGCTCCAACAACTTCAACGTCAACGGAGGCGATGGCAACGATCTGTTTGTTAACTCCCCGGGAATTCAGCCGACCCCCGACAGCATCGCGGAATTCCGCGTCCTGACCAATACGTTTGACGCCGAATACGGGCGCAACTCTGGCGCCGTCATCAACGTCGTCACCAAGTCCGGAACCAACTCCTTTCATGGCAACGCTTACGAATTCCTGCGCAACCAGTTGTTCAATGCCAAAGGCTACCTCGACCTGCGGCGGCCCGATGACAAGCAAAACCAGTTTGGCGGCACGTTTGGCGGACCGATCAAGAAAGATCGGACTTTCTTCTTCGCGTCCTATGAAGGACGCCGCGTGGTCCACGGAATCTCCTCCGATCCCGTCGTGGTTCCGACGGCGGCTGAGCGGAACGGAGACTTCTCGGCTACGCCATTCGATCCCAGCGCCACCATTCAGGATAAGTTGGTTGCAGATATCTTCAATGCCCGTTGTAATCTGGGCGCCTCGGTCGGCAGCGCTTACGCTACGCTTTTTCCCGGCAGCATAATTCCGACCAGCTGCCTCGACCCGGTCGCAGTCGACCTCATGAAACGCTACGTGCCGTGTCCTAACGCCGACGCTGCCTGCTCCAATCTCACGCCCGGTGGCGCTAACATCTTTCAATCCATTCCCAATGACAATTCTCATGCCAACCAGTTCACTTTCAAGCTTGACCACAAGATTAGCGACAAACAGAATCTGGGCATCTACTACTACTTTAACGATTCCTTCGACGCGCAGCCATTTACAAGATTCCAGGCGGCTACGCCAAATCTGCTGCAGGGATTCGGCAATAACAACGCTACTCGCGCGCAACAAATCAATGTTTCGCATACCTGGACCATCAGCCCCGTTGTAGTCAACGAGTTGAGGCTCAGCTATTTCCGCGAGGCGCAAGGCACATTTCTTCACCCACAACACACCAACCTGGTGACCGATTCCTGCAGCTCCGCCGTGTCTTCGATCTGCTTCACCGGTACCACTGACGTTCCCGGTGTCATCCCATCCGACCCAAAGATCGGGATCACTCCAGGTCTTGGCCCGAAGCGCGAAGGTGTGCCGTTCATCTCCATTGCTGGCGGATTTACCATTGGCAACGACTTCGAAGGCGAGCTGCCTCAGAAGGGAAACACCTATCAGATCAGCGACAGTTTGACCAAAGTGATGGGCAGGCACACCACCAAGTTCGGCGTCGATCTCAGAAATCAACGCTTCTTCCAAACGTTGTTCTTCGACCCCAACGGTGATTACAGCTACTTCGGCGGCGGTTTGAATGACCCGATCGCCCTCGACGTCAATGGAAACCAGAACCTGTTTCCCAACTATTTGCTGGGTCTCCCAGACTCGTATTTGCAGGGGTCAGCCCAAAGTGAGGACGTGCGTGGCAACTCGATCTACCTCTTTGCTCAAGATAGCTGGAAAATCCGGCGAAATCTAACCCTCAACTATGGACTGCGTTGGGAATACAACCAGCCACTCTACGATGCGGGGCTGCGCTACCAGACCTTTCGGCCCGGGCAAGCTACCACGACCTATCCCTGCCAACTCACGGCGGCAAGCCAGGCAAACCTCGGATATCCTGACACCAACTGCAACCCCGGCGGTTCGGCTGCGGCGGTATTTCCGCTGGGCCTGGTCGTCCCCGGGGACAAAGGTGTTCCGAAAGGGCTCACCGACAGCTACTACAAGTCTTTTGCTCCTCGTATTGGAATTTCCTGGGATCCCAAGGGAGATGGTAAGACCACCGTCCGCGGCGGATGGGGACTCTTCTACAACCCGATCGAGCAACTCGTGCTCGAGCAGTTTCAGGCTGAGCCGCCCTTCGGGGGTAGTTCGCTCCTTTCCGAAGGCCTGTTTAGCACGCCATTTGTCCTTCAAGATAGAACTGTGGCTCCCAATCCCTTTAACGGTATTCTCAGTCCCCCGCACGGAACCCCGACAGACTGGTCCGCTTTCCGCCCCCTCTTGCTGTTTGGAGAACTAGAACCCAAACTGCGCTCGCAGTACACCGCGCAGTACAACTTCGGGATCCAGCGTCAACTGACGAAGGACATGGTGCTCTCGGTGGGTTACGTGGGCTCACAGGGGCACCGCCTGCTTGCCACCCACGACATCAATTTTGGAAATGCGCAGACCTGCATCGACATGCAGAATATTTCTGATTACTACACAAACGTGGCGCCGAACAAGGCCTTGGCAGCCGATTATGCGTGTGGGCCATTCTTCGCTGACAGTTCTTTCTCCCTGCCTGCAGGTTCGATACCTGCAGGGTTCACGTTACACTTGCCGTACGGCTCGGTTCCCACAGTCGGTCCTGGTAATCCGGATATCAAACTGGTTGGCTTGCGTCGCTACAGCTCGCCAATTTGCCAGCCTACCACCGGCGTTGGCTGCCCCTCCGATGGCGTACCGGTATTTTCCAGCATCTTCGCCCAAGACACAGTCGCGAACTCGAGTTACAACTCGTTGCAAGCTTCGCTGGAGAAGAGAATGAGCCATGGCTTGCAATTCGAGTTGGCCTACACCTTCAGCAAGTCCATCGACAACGCCTCCAGCTTTGAGAGCATCCTCAGACCGATTTGCGACCGTTGTAATCGATCGCTTTCTCTGTTCGATGCGCGGCACCGCTTCGTTCTCAGTTACCTTTGGTCGCTTCCGGTTCCCGAATATCAGGGTGCGAAGGGAAAGGTCCTGAACGGATGGCAGGTCTCGGGCATTACTACATTTCAGACCGGTTTCCCGATTCGACTGGAGTCGAGCAATGACTCGGAACTGGAAAACAGCTTTGACTTCGAGCTGCCTGGTAAACCGGATCTAATTGCCCCATTCCGTACGTTTGATCCCAGAACCCACGATGGCCTCTACTTCGATCCCAATTCCTTCGCTCTCCCTGTCCAGGATTCCAATTCGACTCCGCTGCAGTTGCTGGGCAACGCGCCCCGGACCATTTGTTGCGGACCCGGGATCTCTAATTTCGATTTCTCTGTTCAGAAAGTCACACGCATGGGAGAACGAACGCACCTCGAGTTCCGCGCCGAGCTTTTTAACATGTTTAACCATACGCAGTTCCTGAACCCGGACGGGAGTATCACGGATGGAGCGGATTTCGGCCGCGTCAAGCGCACTCGGGAGCCGCGGCAGGTGCAGTTCGCGCTCAAGCTGTTCTTCTAGCGAGCCTGAGAAGAGCGACAATAGTTTAGAAGGCGCGGCTCGCAGGGGCCGCGCCTTCTCACGTTTGAAAAAATTTGCACGGACGGTGCCACTCGCCAGGCTATTGCGGTCCTCATTGGAATTGCTGGGTGTACACTGGAACTAAGGCAAAAGCCGCGCAAAAGCATCGCCAGGTTTTCCACACCGATACTGACCGCAGGGAACCTGCAATCACGGAGCACTCAAATGCACGACACACTAAAGAAAGAAATCGCCACCTACGAAAGGCGCACGCCGACATCGGCGGCAGCGCACAAGCGCGCGCTGGAACGCATTCCGCTCGGAGTCGCCAGCAATTACCGCCACTACGAGCCCTATCCGATTTTTGTGAAGGATGGAAAGGCCGGTCGGATCCACGACGTCGACGGCAACGAATACATCGATCACAACTTGTGCTTCGGAGCGCTGATGGCCGGACACTGCCATCCCGCCGTCGTGAAGGCCGTCGAACAGAAGTTGCATGAAGGAACGACGTTCGGCATGCCGCACCAGCAGGAATGGGAGCTTGCGGAAGAGATTTGCAAGCGCTATCCGGTGGATATGGTGCGGTTCGGTTCCAGCGGCACGGAAGTCACCATGCATGCCTGCCGGATCGCGCGCGCCGCGACGGGCCGCGACAAGATTCTGAAGTTCGAAGGCGCTTACCACGGCCTGCACGACACCGCGCTCGTCAGCGTCAAGCCCAAGGCGGAAGACTACGGCGATTCGGATGCTCCCAATTCCGTGCCCGGGGGCGGTGGCGTGCCAAAAGCTTCACTCGAGAATGTTGTCATCGCCAGCTTCAACAATCTGAAGAGCGTCGAAAATCGTTTTAAGCAGTATCCTGGGCAGATCGCCGCGATCATTCTCGAGCCGATCTTAATGAACGTCGGACTGTGCATGCCGCAGCCCGGCTTCCTGCAGGGGCTGCGCGATATTTGCAGCAAGAACAGCGCGTTGTTGATCTTCGACGAAGTGAAGACCGGCGCCAAGCTGGCGTGGGGCGGCGCCAGCGAATTTTTCGGTGTGAAGCCGGACTTGATCTGCCTGGCCAAGTCCATCGGTGGCGGCTTACCGCTGGGAGCGTTCGGCGCGAGCCGCGCGGTCATGGATCTGATCTCGCAGCACAAAGTCTTCCACGGCGGCACATACAACACGAACCGTGTGGCGATGGCCGCGGGCCTGGCGACGTTCCGCGAGGTCCTCACGCGCGAGAATTATGCGCACGTCGGCAGACTCAGCAAGAGTCTCACCGAAGGCTATCGCGCCATCGTCAAGAAATCCGGTCTGCAAGCCTACATCGCCAGTGCCGGCGTCAACGGCGCGTTGATGCTCTACCCCAAGGAGATTCAGAACTACCGCGACTGGACCAAGATCGATGTCGATCTCTGGCGCCACTACTGGTTTGCCATGGTCAACCGGGGCGTGCTGGCGCAGCCCTATTGGTGGGACGAGCAGTGGACGATCTCCGTGCAGCACACGGAAGCCGACATTGATAAGCACCTCGCAGTTTTTGAGGAAATCGCGCCGGCGCTGGCGAAGGCGCAGCAGGAGCGAGGCCTCGCGTTTGTCGGCGCGGCTGGTCACTAGCCCACTTCAGTAAATTAGTCAGGAGAGAACGCCATTGGCGAACGAGGTCACCACTGCGCCGGCAGCGCCTGTGTCACAAGAAGCGCCGCACCTGCGCAGGGTTCTGGGACGATGGGACCTCGTTTTGTTATTTGTCGTCGCGATCGTCAACCTCAATGTCGTTCCAACCATCGCGGCGAACGGCGGGGTAACCGTCTGGCTTTGGCTCTTGGCATTGCTGCTCTTTTTCTGGCCGCAGGGCATCGCGGTCATCGAGCTGGCGCACCGTTATCCCGGTGAGGGCGGCGTTTATCTCTGGGCGAAACGGGTATTCGGCGACTTCCACGGCTTTCTCTCAGGTTGGTGCTATTGGACGAACAACATTTTCTACGTGCCGACGGTTCTTCTCTATTTCGTTGGCATTTCGGTTTACGTCGCGGGTCCGCGCGCCCGCACGCTTGCCGACAATCCTTGGTTCGCGCTCGGCGCATCGATGGTCCTTCTTGTCCTTCTTGTTGTCCTGAATGTACGTGGCCTGGGCGTCGGCAGGTGGGTCAATAACCTGGGCGGGATCGGTACTGCGATCACTGCGGTCACGCTCATTGGCCTCGGGATAGTCGTGCTCTTTCGTTTTGGCACCACGATGAACGCCGCCGATTTCCGAATTTCTGGCGACATTCGCTTGATCGGATCGTTTGGGGTCATCTGCTTTGGCCTGGTCGGGCTCGAACTGGGTTCCATCATGGGTGACGAGATTCAAGATCCGCGGCGAACGCTTCCTAGCGCCGTGGGATGGGGAGGCCTTCTCGCGGGTGTTTTGTATTTCGGCGCAACTCTGACGCTGCTTCTGGCCGTGAACAAGCAGAATATCGGCGTCCTACAGGGCGTCGTTCAAGGGGTCAGTCACATGGCCGAGCAAGTCAAAGTGCCCTGGATCGTTTCTCCCTTTGCCTTCGTGCTGAGCATTTCCATTGCGGGGATCGCCTCGGCTTGGCTTTCTGGTTCTGCACGGATTCCTTTCGTCGCAGGCCTCGATCTCTACTTGCCGGAGGGTTTGGGCAAGCTGCACAAGAAATATGCGACGCCTTATGTCGCGCTGATCGTGCATGCGAGCCTTTCCGCGATTTTCCTTGGCATGAGTTTCGTCGGCGCTGGAGTGAAGGAAGCCTTCGTTACCATGCTGGACTTGGCCGTTGTTCTGCAGCTCGTGCCATATCTGTACATGCATGGGGCGTTGCTGAAGCTCGCCAAACAGTCGGCGCCCGGCGAGGGGTATTACAGCAAGACCACTCTTTTTCTGGCGGGCAGCTGCGGACTAATCACCACGATCTTGGGGATAAGCGTGGCCTTCATTCCCTCGCATCAAATCGAGTCGATACCATTATTTGAAATTAAGATGCTGGCCGGGACTTTGTTTTTTGTCGGCCTGGCGGCGTTTTTCTTTTTTATTTACGGCAGGCGCAAGGCCGCGCGGAAGCTCAATGTGGCTGCGTCTGTTGTTTGAATTTCGCCGCTTATGGCCAAGCCTGGGATTGAATTTGGGAGGCAGTTATGTCGAGCAGCGTGAAAACAGTCGTTCGAGCCTATCAAAACTACATCAATGGACAGTGGGTCAAGAGTTCTTCGGGTGAGATGTTGCCCGTCTATGATCCTTCGACCGAAGAAGTGATCGCGCACGTTGCATCGGGCGCGGCAGCGGATGTCGATCTCGCAGTGAAAGCCGCGCGCGCCGCGTTTGACTCCGGCCCGTGGCCGCAAACGAGCGCCGCCGAGCGAGGCCGCCTTCTCTACAAGCTAGCTGAGAAAATTCGTGCGAACGCCGCGCAACTTGCCGAGCTGGAATGCCGCAATTCGGGCAAGCCCATTGTTGAAGCGGAGTACGACATTGCCGATGCCGCAACCTGTTTCGAATATTATGCCGGTCTCGCGAACAAAGTTCTGGGACACGTCAATCCTGTGCCCGCGAACGCGCTGAGTTTTACCCTGCGTGAACCGGTGGGCGTCGCGGGACAGATTATTCCCTGGAATTATCCGCTGGTGATGGCTTCCTGGAAGCTCGCTCCCGCAATCGCCGCGGGCTGCACCTGCGTCCTTAAGCCTGCCGAGCAGACCCCGCTCACCATGATGGAAGTTGCCAACTGGTTTGAAGAACTGGGTTTGCCACCGGGTGTCATCAATATCGTCAACGGGCTTGGCGAGACGGCGGGAGCCGCACTCGTGGCGCATCCGGGCGTGGACAAGATCGCATTCACGGGCAGCGCCGCGGTCGGAAAAATTATCGTCAAGAGCGCGGCGGACACACTCAAGCGCGTCACCCTCGAACTTGGAGGCAAGTCTCCCAACATTTTTTTCGATGGCGCGGATTGGGAAGCGGCTGTCGATGGCGCGCTCTTCGGTGTCTTCATCAATCAGGGCGAAGTTTGTTCGGCGGGCAGCCGCATTCTCGTCGAGAAGAAAATCTACCCAAAGTTTGTGGAAGCCATGACGGAGAAGGCCAAGCGCATCAAGCTGGGCTCGCCGCTGGAACGCGAAACGAAGATGGGGCCGCTGGTCAGTAAAGAGCAATATGACCGCGTCAGCTCCTACCTCGAAGTCGGGAAGAAAGAAGCGAAGTTGGCCATCGGCGGCGGGCGGCCGAAACAGTTTGGCAAGGGCTATTACGTCGAACCGACCATTTTCTACGACGTCGATAACAGCGCGCGCATCGCTCGCGAAGAAATCTTCGGCCCCGTTGCTTCGGTGATTCCTTTCGAAGGCGAACCGGAGGCGATTCGCATCGCCAACGACACTCCGTACGGGCTCGCGGCAGCGGTCTGGACGCGGGACATTTACAAAGCGTTTCGCGTCGTGAAATCGCTGCGCGCCGGCATCGTATGGGTCAATCACATGCAGCCAACTTACGTTGAGGCGCCCTGGGGCGGCTACAAGCAGTCCGGCTTCGGGCGCGAGCTGGGTCCTTGGGGCCTCGAAGAATATCTGGAAACCAAGCAGGTCTTCGTCAATCTCGACGAAACCCCGATCGGGTGGTACTAGAAATCACGGCGGCGGTTTCGTGGCCGCCGGCAAAAAGGAACGCGCAAATGAAAACGATTCAGATTCACACGGAAATACCGGGACCCAAGTCGCGCGCATTGATGGCGCGTCGCGAAGCCGCTATCCCGCGCGGGCCGTATCACGCGACGCCGCTCTTTGCTGCGAAGGCGGAAGGCGCGGTCATCGAGGACGTGGACGGCAATCGCTTTATTGATTTTGCTGGGGGTATCGGCTGTCTCAACATGGGTCACCGCGCGCCGCGTGTCGTCGCCGCGATTCGCGAACAACTGGAAAAGTATCTGCATCTCTGCTTCAGCGTAACGCCGTACGAAAGCTACATCGCCGTTGCGGAAAAGCTGAATGCGCTGGCGCCCGGCAAGTTTGCCAAAAAAACTTTCATCATCAACACTGGCGCGGAAGCGGTCGAGAACGCCATCAAGATCGCCCGCGCCTATACCAAGCGCCCGGCGGTGATTTGCTTCGAGGATGCTTTTCACGGCCGCACGCTGTTGACGATGTCGCTGACGAGCAAGACGCATCCGTATAAAGCCGGGTTTGCGCCTTTCGCGAGCGACATTTACCGGATTCCATTCGCCTATGCCTACCGCGGAGAGAAGGGAGCCACCGCCGAAACTTTCGCGCATCATCTGGAAAATGCCTTCAAACGGATTGTCGCGCCCGAGTCTGTCGCGGCGGTGATTGCCGAGCCGGTGCTTGGCGAAGGCGGATTTGTCGTGCCCCCGCAAGACTACTTCCGCATCCTTCACGACATCTGCCGCAAGCACGGCATTGTTTTCATCGCCGATGAAGTTCAGTCCGGGATCGGCCGCACCGGAAAATGGTTCGCTTCGGAGCATTTCGGTATTGAGCCTGATTTAATAACGACGGCGAAGTCGCTCGGCGGTGGCCTGCCGATCGCGGCGGTTACCGGCCGCGCAGAGATCATGGATGCGCCGGGCGTCGGAGGCCTTGGCAGCACGTTCGCCGGCAATCCGCTGTCCTGCGTCGCCGCGCTGGCGGCGATTGAAACGATTGAGAAGGAAGGATTGCTCGCGCGCTCCACAGCCATCGGGAAGCGCTTCGAAGAGCGTGCGCGCGGCTGGCAGAAGAAATGGACGCTCGTCGGTGATGTCCGCGGTCTCGGTGCCATGTGCGCGATTGAGCTTGTCCGCAATCCCAATACCCGCGAGCCGGCCGACACCGAAACCAAAGAGATCGCGCAGTACTGCTACGAGCACGGCCTCATTTCGATCACCGCGGGCACCTACAACAACATCATGCGTATCCTCGTGCCGCTGGCCGTCAGTGACCAGCAATTCGACGAAGGCCTCGGCGTCATCGAGTCCGCGCTAGCCTCCGTCGCGGAACACAAACAACCTGCGCTTTCCCACGCCTAATCGTTCAACGGAGCGAGGAAGCGCGCTCGACGAATCCAAGGAAGCGCACCTTCTGATAGGCAAAACCGCAAGAGTGCTACGTGGTCCGTGTAGGGAGAAAATGACAGTGTCCGGAGTGGATTGCGCTGAGCCCACCGAAGCAAACGATGAGGCAATGGTTAAGTCCCAGGAATTGCGGGCCTTCTGAACGGACGTGACTTGGCTAGATCCTTGCTAGAGAGTCCCCAGACCCATGAGCACAGAGCACGACAACGGGATTCGAGAGGTGCGCTGGTGCCAGCCAAGCACCGTGCCGGCGGTGGCGGTTGATCGCCAGTTTGTTATTGACAGCCTCTGTGATCTGCAGGACACTCACCGCAATTCGGGTTTGCGTCCTTACTGCGGGACTTTGAAGAACGGGGCCGCCCGGCCCATGCGATTCGTTAGGCGTTTGCACATCCTCTTTCGCCTCTTGCTTTCGCTCGGTGTGTTTTGCAGCGAAGTTCCTGAACTATTTGACCTGTGTGACGATGTATCGAGTGATTTTGTCGAGGAATCCTGCGCGCCGCATACCCAATGCACTGAGAGCGCATCAGAACATGCAATTCCTCAACCAAGCGACTCCCCAGCAGCGTTAATAATGGCAATTCTTCGGGTGCTTCCTTCTGCGGAGCTTTCACCCTTTGCCGGACCGGATCTCCTTCGGTTGCTCACCACCCAAAGGAAATAAAAGGAAATAAGAACTCTCCTTAGCTAGCGTGGTGCGTCTCCAATTGAGTGGAGGCTTCTCCGTGTGCGCGGTCTTTGACTGAGACTCTGCCACGGGTCCGACCTCATCCAACAATTCCCAACATTCAAAACCGGATTCATGTCCCGTTTTATTGGCGGCCAGGCATTAAGAATTCGCGAAAAAGGCGCATAGAAATGAAAAGGACCCTTCTACCTTTAGTAGCAAGGAGAACTTTAGGAGGACGTCATGACAACCGGAAATTGGAGCTCGAGAATTCGAGGGTACGGAACTCTCGCACTGATGGTCACGGTGACGATGTTGGGGATGTCCCTTGTTGTGGAAGCTCAACAGGTACTAGAGCGCCAGCCTCCGAATAACGACGAGGTCTGGAAGGTGAATGTCACATCAGCACTCCTCCCGGGGAAAATGGAAGGGAAGCTGCGAGCCAAGATCGAGGCAGATCGGTTGGCGTGCCGCTCAGTCGATTCGACGATTCTCGAAATCCCGCTGACCGCAATCACCAGGATTACTCATGATAGCGGTAAGGACTACCCCGTAGCAGAGTTTCTGATGGGTGTAGCGACACATCCTTCGAATGAACGGCACACCTTCGGAACAAAAGAATACCGGAAAGAAATGGCCGGGAGGGCAATGTTGGTGGCGTTCGCCTTCGTTGGGCTGCTCTTTCCAAAGCACAAAGAGGTGGTGCTGGTTTCCTGGAAGGACGAATCCGGGGAACATGATGCGGAATTCCGCTTGGGGCGCACGCAAGGTCGGACCATGCTCAAGAAGCTCCAGCAGGAGACGGGGCTGGAGCCGCGCGACCTGGAGAAGGAGCGGAGAGATATCGAAAAGGGTAAGAAGGAGTTACGTCGTTGGATGAAGAAGAAATCTGAGCACCCCACAAAGGAGCCAAGCGGGCGGCCCGGACGATATATCCTAAAACGAATGTGGGTGGCCTACATGCCGGTTTCGCATGTGGAGCCTTTGACTTTGATTTCTCGCTCGTCTCCCGCCTCCGCAGACGTCCAACGCTCACTTCCTTTCACTGCAAAACACTTAACAACTTGATTATGCCGTGCTATCCTTCCAGGTGTTTGTCGCCACACAACTTCGCCGGTCCTCCAACTCAACTCCATCCTAATCCCTTTTTTCTATCCCCTAGCCCCTAAGTCTTTTCCCTGCCACACATCCGCGAAATCACCTGTAAGTCCAAGTATTGCCACACTTCCGAAAACGGGTGTTTCTAAACCCAGTATTTGCCGCACACCGCCTAGCCGGGGGAACCGGAAGACTCAGAATGAAAACCAGAAGAACTTCTCTTTTGCTATGTGGTGTGGCACTCATGGCGCTCGGCCTTTACGGGGCGCACCTGATTTCGCGTGGCTTCAGCACCGCTGAAGAGCCATCCTATTTAGAGAAAGCCGTGGCTCGCGCCGCTCGCAACCTATCCATCTCGCGGAATGCCCGCCTCGAAGCAAACCCATGGAGTCCCACGCCGGAAGTTCTGAAAGAAGCCCGTGAGAGTTTCCTCGACCGCTGTGCAACTTGCCATGGTCCGGACGGCTCCGGACAAACCAGAGTCGGGCGCAGCCTTTACCCCAAGGTTCCAGACTTGCGTTTGCCACGAACGCAAAACCTCACGGAGGGAGAAATCCGCTACATCATGCGAAATGGCGTGCGCCTCACCGGCATGCCCGGCTGGGCAAACCCGCATGACGAGCAGGGCGACGACAGTTGGAAGCAAGTGCTCTTCGTTCGCAGCTTGCGCCAGTTGACCAGCGTGGAACGTGAGCAGCAGGCTGCCGCCGCGAATTCGGCTCACTACGTCGGCTCGCCTTCCTGCCGGAAGTGCCACGCCCAAATCTACGAACGCTGGCGAAAAACGCCAATGGCCAATGTTGTTCGCGATCCTCGCGAATTTCCTGATGCCATCATCCCAAATCTTTCCACCAACTCCGTTTCCAGATTCACTAGTCGCCCTCGTTTACGGCAGCGTTTGGAAGCAACGCTACTTCACGAAAAGAGGAGACGACTATTTTCCGGAACCGCCTCAGTGGGATGTCATCAACCGCGTTTGGCGGCCGTATTTCGTCGCCAATGGCACGGACTGGTGGGCTCCACTTTATCCGCCAGACAATATGCAGCGGCCCACTGGTCCTACGTGCGATGGGTGCCACTCCGTCGATTACAACATCCACACGAAACAAGTGGCGGAGTGGAAGGTGGGCTGCGAACGGTGCCACGGCCCTGGAAGCGAGCATGTACAGCATCCCACTCGCGGAAACATCCTGAATGCTGCGCGAATGGAATACGTCCAGGCAAGCGACACTTGCATCCAGTGCCATTCGCAAGGACGTCCACTGACGAATCCCATCGAAGGCCGGTATTACGACTGGCCCGTCGGCTACCAGGTGGGTTCAAATCTGCGGGATTTCTGGCAGCTTGAGGAGCATACGCTGGGCGAGATGACGTTCACGCATTACCCCGATGGCACGGCTCACAAAAATCGGATGCAAGGGAATGATTTTGTGCAGAGCGTGATGTACCGCCGCGGCGTGACGTGCTTTAGCTGTCATGATGTGCATGGTACGGAACACAACGCGCAACTGCGAAAACCTGCGGACCAATTATGCCTGGATTGTCACGGGCCTCTTTCCATGAATGGCCCGCGCACGGGAACTCTCTAAGAGCATACACATCACAAGAAAGGTTCCGCAGGAAGCAGCTGCATCGCCTGCCACATGCCGAAAATCGCTACGACGATAGCTGACGTGAAGGTCCGCTCACACACATTTGCCTTCATTACGCCCGCGATGACTGACAAATATAAAGTCCCGAATCCCTGCACGTCGTGCCATGCCGACAAAACCACGGCCTGGGCCACGGAGGTCTTACGGCGCTGGCCAGAGCGATCGCCGTGGAGAGCGGAGTGCCCCCCGTGACTTTTCACGTTCGCCCGGGGCCATCAGGAGCGCGGGATCCGAATTACTTGTTGATGTCGTCTTTCGCTTCCAGGCGCTTCAGCAGTGGCTGAAGAAAAGGCTTCGTCGTGTCAGGTGCCGCGCTGATCGCCATCGTCATTTCCTTGGCGGCGTTCGAGAAATCACCGGTGTTCGACGAGATTCGCGCGAGCGCCAGGTGACTGACCCAGTGATTCGCATCTTTCTTTGGCACTTGGGGAAACAGCTCAAATGCGCGCTTGGCGTTCCCCGAGCGCTGCAGGCCGCGGGCGTACGAGTACAGTTGAATCGCGCTGGCCTTATCAAAGCCCTTGGAAAACACTCTGGCGGATTCTTCTTTTCGGCCCATGGCATCGAGGATGCGCGATTTGGTTT
>WNFP01005953.1_pt1 | contig 14272 bp, 16 predicted proteins | sample 5400201 | NCBI WGS metagenome assembly WNFP01 (sample SAMN13153355, study PRJNA577476) | soil metagenome | isolation source: 115 cm saprolite under Madrone tree | place: USA:California | collected 2016-06-14
TCCCATCACAATCGCAATTTTGAGATCTCGCGCCGCTTCGCTGAGCGCATTCACTTCCTCGCCGGGAACGGTGATGCTGTTATTTCTGAGCTTCGCGAAGACCTCTTTCGCGGATGGGTTTTCCCATAGTGCTACACCCGGACAGACATCCAGCCACGCAGGGTAGCCCGGCAGCCAGGTCTCGCCAAACGCAACGAGCCACGCATCTCGCTTTGCCGCCTGCTGGACGAGATCGAGAGCCTTTGTGAGGCTCGCTCGTTTGTCCAGGTAAATGGGAGCGGATTGCGCGATGGCCACACGCACTCGCTTCGACTCAGCAGCCCGTTGTCCTGTTTTCTTGGTCACGAAGGTATGCTACTCCGAGTCGCGGTTTACTTCGCCAAACCAATCACAGAGGGCTCGACAGTACGCCCTGCAAAGACTGCGGTAGGGCTGGGAAGCAAAGGATGCTCCTCGACCCCGTTGGATTCCGCCATGGTGATCGCCCGGCGGATCGCAGCCAGCGTGGCATTGTCGTCAAAGCGGACATTGGCCCCATCCGATTGGACACCGAGTTGCGACCACAAGGAGGCTAGGTCCACGCTTACTACCGGTTTGTCTTTCATTCTTGCATAAAGGGGCTGAAGGACACTCACGCCGACGGCGTGATCTCCAGCCCCCAGCGCATCCTGGAGGTTCCAGTCCTTCCGGATGTCACCACCAGCGTCGAGAATGCCGCGAAGAGCGTGTTCCAAGCCCTTCGCGTTGTTTGTCTGACGGCGAATCTTAACATCAGCTAACAGGCAAAACAGCGCTCCTCCCCAGTAGGTTCTGCCCCAGGTGTGTGTGATCGAGTCCTCGATCTCCGGCCTGAGGCAGCCCTTGCGGCATGTCCCGGACAAGATCAAGCCACATCTGCTCGGCCGTAAGATGTCCGGCGCGAATGCGAGCGATCGGTTCAACATAGGTGGCGATCCCCTCTTCGATCCAATGGTGCTTTTCGTCCACGGAAGGAAAAGCCAAGTGCACCATCTCGTGGGTCAGCATCCAATCAGAGGCAAATTCTGCAGGGGAAGTGTCGCTGCCGACACGCATTGTGATTCGCCCGCCTCGATCGCCAAAGGTCATACCGTCGGCCACTCCTCTTCCTTCGAAGGGAGTGATCCGAATCAAGACTCGAGGCACAGGAAAGCGGCCGTAATAGTTCGTCACGGATTCAGAAGCCGATTTGACCCAGCGAAAAATGTCCTTCGCTGGTGGGTACGGGGAGGTTGGTTCGATCACCATATCGATGCGAGCGTTTCCGATCAGGAGGCTTGAAGTCATCTCGCCCGCCGTCGCCGCAAGGCAGAAACAAAACAGAAAACCGAGCGCGATCGACGCAGCGCGGGGGAATAAGCCCACCATAAGGGTTCGGAGCATTGAATAACCATGAAAAACTTTCTTTCTGGAGAGCGCGATCAGGCCGTAACTGAATTCGCTTCATTCACCTTTGTGGAGCCATAGAAAAACGTCAGAGCGGTGTCCACCGAGATCCTGCCCGCCCCAAAAATCAGCACGATCAGAGAGGCGATGAGAAACGCGAAGGGAGCGGCGGCAATAAACTTGTCCGGATTGGAAAAGAAAGAGAGCAGCGCCTCCCGGTCCCCGATGACGTAAGCCATGGTCATGTTAACGGTGAGGACGAGTCCTGTGATTCTGGAAAACAGACCCAAAGCGAGGAAGATGCCGCCAAACAATTCGACGCAAGCAATGAAGAGCGCCATCTGCGCGGGCATTGGCAAACCAAGGCTGCCGAAAAACTCCGTCACATTGGGCAGGTTATGGAGCTTGCCCCAGCCGCTCTGAGCAAGTTGCCATCCCCAGTAGAGCCGCACTAATAAGAGGAATGGCGAGTGCAGGTAAGAAACCAGATCGAAGAACTGTTCATGCCACTGCGTAATTTTCTTAATTATTTTACCCATGATTTGACTACACTCATTTCTCGCGGACTTTCTCGCCGCGCGCATTTTTCTGCGGCCGGCAGAACCAGCCCAGAGTTGCCCAAGTCTGAAAGCAGTTCCGGACGTATCCCCCACGATCGAACTCGGAAATCGAACTGCGTTGAAACGCTAAATCAATCGCGCGCGCGATCGTCTTTCCGCGACGCAGGACCGAGAGCAACAGGAATTCCTCGCGTTCGATGCGGCGAAAGTACACGGAGAGATCAATCCGGTGAACAACCAGAAAGATCTGCTTTGGCTCAAGAGCAGCGATGGTTTGGATTTTTACGCTTTTCCGGTTCTCCGTCAGGACGTTGCTTGTGAAATCGGTATCTTCGCTGTGTCGAACTTCGAGAGCCAGGTCGTCCACTGGATATTGGAGCTCGAGGAGTCGTACGTAAGGTTGCACCCGCAACCGGAGGGTCGGCACGGAACTGCCACTCAGATCCTCCGGGTGAAGGGCGGGTTCTGCTTCGCCATCAAATGCCTCTATGTCGGCCCACTCCAGGCGCACCATGTCCAGCGCGAGACTCTGCTTACCGCGTATCCATTGGGGATTCCGCCGCAACCACGTTTCAAGCCTGGCCCCCAGATTCCTCAGCGTGAACGAGCATGAAGGACACTCGGCAAGGTAAGCCCGGCACATGCCGTCAAATCGCCGCTGGCCGAGAATGGCGCGCAAGCCTGGGAAGTCTTGGGCCATGCTGTCAAGAACACGAAACCAATACTGCCGATTGTAGATCTCGAGGCGCTCGAAGGAAGTGAGGCGGTCGTTTGGCTTGATATACCGGGCCGCGTAGGCGCTCATGCGCCCTCCGCCGGGCGCGGTACGCCGCATGCGCTCAGATCGCGTTAGGGGTTGCATGACAGCACGAGCCACAGCTCGCTGAAGCGCGGCGAGCTTCATACCGCCACCGCCAGGGTCGTTTCAGCGAGGAAGCGGTTGGCCTTCATGGCCTCTTTGTGAACTTCCTGAAAAGAAGGGATGCTGTCGTCCCACTCCAGGAGTGTCGCAGTGTGGCCAGCGCGTTGAATGGCACGCTCATAGAGTTTCCACACCGGATCGAGCACCGGATGGTCATGGGTATCGAGGATGTATTTCTTGAACTTCGAATGGCCAGCAATGTGAATTTGCGCGACGCGCTCTGCAGGCACGCTGTTTACATATGAGAATGGATCAAAATTGTGATTTTGCGAAGAAACGTAAATATTATTTACATCCAAAAGAATTCCGCAGTCAGCCCGCTCCACAACCTCATTCAGGAATTCCCATTCGGTCATTTCCGAAACATGAAATTCGGCATAACTGCTCACGTTCTCGACAGCAATGGGGATTTCGAGAAAGTCCTGCACTTCGCGAACCTTTTGCGCGGTAATGCGAGCCGCTTCAAATGTATAAGGCATTGGGAGTAGGTCATGCGTGTATCGTCCATCGACGCTGCCCCAGCACAGATGGTCGGAGAGCCACGGAGTATTTGTGCGCTTTACCAGCTGCTTCAAGCGGCGGAGGTGCTCGCGATTCGGCTTCTCTGCTGAACCGAAATACATCGAGACCCCGTGCTGGACGACTTTGTATTGATCGAGGATCTGATCCAAAACGTGCAGCGGCCGTCCGCCGTCGATCATGAAATTCTCAGAGATGATTTCAAACCAATCGACAACGGGTTTGCGAGACAGAATATGCTCGTAGTGTGGAGCGCGCAGGCCAATCCCAATCCCATAATTCGTAAACCCGTTAAAACGATTTTTCGGCATATTTTTTCCACTCCCTTGGCGAACAGAAAAGGGCCAGGAGAAACTTCCCAGCCCCCTACATTGGACTGCCCTGATTTCAAACTACTCTTGCGGTGGCTTGGAGCCATCGGTCGCGCAACCGCCCTTGCCCTTGCAAGAGTTTTTGCCTTTGCAACCATTGTCGCTGGCTTTGCAACCACCCTTGCCTTTGCAGGAGTTCTGGCCCTTACAAGCGTGCTTTTCTTTGACCTGCTTGTCGCTCTTCTGGTCTTGATCCTGAGCGCTGAAAGAGGTCTTCAGCGAAGGCAGCAGAGTCGAAGCCTTAACCGAAGCTCCGGTTCCGGCGAACAATCCCGCCAACGCCGCACCTGTGAGCATCGCTTTTGTCGTTTTCGTCATTTTCAAATCCTCCCGTTGATTAGAATGAGATGCGGAACTCCATCTGGCACTCTTAGCCTTCTTCGTGAATCGCGAATCTCGCTGCCCGGTCTGGGATAACTAGCTCTTGCTGCGATCCCGGCGGCGCTCCCGAATGCCTGACAAAATATTCCGTCCATTGAATCAGAGTCGCGAGGTGCCTAAAGGTTTCTAAAATTCCAGATCGGATCTTCGCCAATCTAGCGGCTAGGCGCGTAGTAGCCTGTTTTTGCGTAGGCGCTGAGAGGCGGAAAACCCTTGGGAGTTCGCAGCTTGATCTTGATCTTGCGCCAACGGGCGTCGCGGGCGCGATTACTTGGGTGGTAGCCCAAGATATATTGGTTTCGTAACTCCGCGCCGATTTTTGCGGCGATGTCCGGCAGCTCGTTGATATTTTCGACGGAGAAGGCGCGCCCACCAGTCAGTTCCGTCGTTTCGCTGAGCAGCGTGGGCCCATTGAGTTCCTCCAGCGTTCGGCTGCGATACTCAACGGGGTCAAAAATGCCGATTGAATAGAGCTGCGTGTCCGCTTCCCGCACGATCCGCTTAATATCTTTCTCAGTGTACCGACTACTATTATCGCCACCGTCGGATATGATCAGCAGGGCTCGTTTGCCGTTGCTTGCGATGCGCATCTGATTGAGCCCAAGATAAATGGCATCGAGTAAGGCGGTCTTGCCCTTGGCAGAGGCTGGGAGCATAGCGCTCTGCAAATCTTCGACATTGTGCGTGAAGGAACTGAGGAGTTGGGCGCGCTCGTTGAAACCGACGAGAAAGAACTCATCTTGTGGATTCGCGGTCTTGAAAAACTGGAGGGCGGCTTCCTTGGCCTTGCCAAGTTTGTTGGCCATGCTGCCGCTGAGATCCAGGATGACGCCGATCGAGATGGGAACATCTTCGGACGAAAAGTTCACCACCTCCTGCTCGATGTTGTCCTCAAAGATGCGGAAGTTATCTGGCTCGAGACCGGTGACGATGCGGCTATAGGGGTCGGTAACGGTGACATTCACGAGTGCCAGATTTACGTCGATATGGAGCGCTTGGCCCTGCTTAATAGTCTGCCCCTGCGTATCGCGCTTCACCTCATCGGAAACGAGGGATTGGGCGGAGACAACCTTGGGAAAGTTGAAGATGGTGGCGCCTAAGAGCAAGAGTAGGATGAGCTGCTTGGATAGAGCGCGGGCGGTGATCGTAATATTCTTCATGATTCGTCCAGATTTTTATTTCGCGGAGATCTCTCTAAGGCTATTCACTGGAGACAAGCGAGAGAGAGTGGCCTGCTGTCTCGTGATCGCGTCGCGCGCGGTAGCCCCGTACCCCTCAAGCAGTTCGCGCAAGCGCTTACGGGCCTTGTGCAGTTGAGACTTTGAATTTCCGACCGAGCGTCCGAGAATCTTGGCAATTTCCCTGTGGTTGTAACCCTGAACGTCGTAGAGAGCAAAAATTTCCCTGTAGCCACGCGGCAACTGTTCGATAGCTGATTGGAGGGTGACGCGGTCGACCAAGCCACTCAGCCGCGGATCAGGCGCTCCGATTTCATTGCGTGGCCTGTCATCCCATTGACCGCTTCCGTCGATATCATCGAGTGATGTAGAAATCGGCTTCTTCCTGCGCAGGCGCATCAGAACAAGGTTCACCGTCAAACGATGCAGCCAGGTCGAAAACGCGGATTCGCCACGATAGGTATGAATCTTCCGGAATAGCTGTATGAACACTTCCTGAACCAGATCCTCTGCCTCAGCGGGGTCGCGAAGCATGCGCAGGCAAAGCGCGTGCACGCGTCCGCTGTGTTGCTGATAAATGATTTCAAAGGCAGCTGCGTCGCCCTGCTGAGCTAGCCGGATGGCCTCGCTAAACGATGAGCCGTCGGGTTTCTGCCGCTTCCAATCTCCCGAGCTATTCTCGGGTCGAGAGCCCGGCCTTTTCTTGCATAACCACCGTTGCGCCTTCCGTTGTGAGTGGCGCGTCAGCCCAACGGTCTCACGGCTAAATGCGCCGTCTGTGCGATGAAAATTGATTGCTACCTTCACTGGAATTCGCCTTTTTGATTTTCGAAGAAGGCCTCGAACCCACGGACAAGACTGAATGCCTACATTGAATGAGAGTCGGGAATCGCAGAAAGGTTCCAAAATTCGATCGAGGATGGAACTTCACACCCACTTGGAAAACCGCAAGTTGGGCAGGGCCGAACCTGGTAGCTTCCTTAAGCGGTTGATAATTTGGTGCGTTTTCTTCCTTATTTAGGATGGGTCGCCGAAGTGCTCGTTTGGTTCGAGAATCATCTCTCCGTGCGGGTAGTCAAATATGACGGTGAATCGGCGCAGCATTTGCGCCCCGATGGTCCCCGTAATATCGGGGGCCGCGAAAATGCCCGAGGTATTTTGGGAAAATTGCGTGAGTGGCATGGAGACAACGAATCCTCCGAGCCTAATGGCCTGCACGCGTCCGAGCCGCGTTCTTAACCCACCTCCTACGGCAACCACCTTTGGCACTTCGACCGTGCCCTGCGCGGATAGAACCTCTGGATGAGCCTCGCTGAATGCTTTTGTAAGCCAAATAGCGGTCGTCGCACCTGAGTCGACCAAAAAGACACCGTCGATTGCTCTACCGTCTTGCGCTACAACCTCCGCGTGTACGGTCGGTATGTCGTTCCAGATGAACTGGAGCGGCAAACGCTGACCCGATCCGGAATAACAATAGACTGCTGGATCATGGAAACGGAGCAACTGGTTTGCGTAGTCAATTTCAACGACATAGTTCCGGAATACATTGGAGCCGAGGAATCCATCCGTACTTCGGCCCACTTCGCGCGAGAACCATTCCAGAGGCAGCGTCGCCACAGTTTGATCTCCCATCTCTTCCCCCGCAAACATGAGGGTAGCGTGGTTGGCAAATGCCAACTTTTGGACGGAACCTTGCCCGGGTCCATCAACATTCCCTTCGTCAAGGAACCGAATCCCCAGCATCTTCGATACGGTCTCATCGAAAACAGTGACACTCGAACCCGTGTCCAACATCATCCAAAGTGGGTGCGATCCGTTTATGCTTGCCTGGATGTAGATGAGACTGTCCGTGAGCTGAAAAGGAGTCGGCGCGGAACTCATCTCCGAGATTTTTGCTGTGCTTGCCACGGAGCCTCTTCCGAAGGCGTTGCGGTCGCTCGTATCCATCACGACGCCCGTCCGCTCGTTAGAAGCCGCCAAGGCTAAAACAACCTTCTTGCCGACCATGTTTGGCCAGCCGTTCCCGTCTTGCGCATTCATTGCCGTGCGGTAGCGCCTCGCGGCAAATCGAGCTGATGGTTCGGAATTGCCTCTGTGGGCGAGAATCACCGCGTACCGAAGAAGGGACCTAATCTCCACGGCGTTTGTAGAGAAAGGAAGCAATGCCAGGCACAAGCTGAAAATCCAAAACATTCTGGGAACTGAACGCTGTGTACTTCTCATGTTTCTCACCCCTGAGCGCCTTTCGGAGCGAACGTAATAGTCACGAGCAACTCGACGGGGAAGGCCTCGCCGCCCAAGATGGTTGGCTCGTACTTCCAGTGGCGAAGCGCTTCCATAGCCGCCAATGCCAGGATCGGGTGCCCGGATACCGTTCTCATTTCCACTATGTTTCCCTGGGTGTTAATCACCGCGTCAATTACGACCGCGCCACTGATTTTGGCCTGTCGGGCCAGGACCGGGTAGACCGGCTGGGGCCCGAGGATGAGTCGCGGGGCCTTTACTCCTTGGCCCACGCGAATCGGGCGCCTCGGCGCCGAATTGATTGCGGACGGAGCTGGAGGGGCCGCTCCGGAAAGGACCCCGCCGATCACTCCACCGGGCTGTCCACCAGGAACCCCGCCCGGAACGCCATCGCCGGAAACAATCTCAGCTGTTGCGTCGTTTCCGTCCAGCTGTTCTGTAAGACGAGCAACCTGATGCGGTATAGCCCTGGGCATCACTAACTTCCCCACCACAGACATCACTCTCGGTTTCGACGCGACCGACCGTGCCAGCGCGCGTGGCGGCGGTGGCGCCGGAGGAGGAGGCACCACGAGCAGCGTCTTATCGAACTGCTGGACATCGATCGCTTGGGTGAAGTAAAGCGGAAGCAAAAGCAGTGTCGCTAAAAGAAGTAATTCCACGGCTGCGGAAACAACAAAATCACTCAGGCGGCGGCGTGGTTTAGTAGCGCTGTTTTCCAGCATCGCCTCCGCGAACAACATCTTACGCGGTGCCAGCCCACCACTCGTGGACTCCCTAACGAATATCCGAGCTCCTTGCGTTGGACCATCCACGAATCTCTCTTCAACACTCGCGCTTGCTGCCAACGTGGCGTTATCGGGTACTAGAAACTTTGGAACTATCACTTTCTTCCTCCTGCAGTATCGGCTGGTGCTGGCGCACCGATGAAGCCCGACACTACTTTCAGCAGACATCACGCTTTCCGTCGTTAACGATCCATCACCGCAGTCATTTCCTCTTGAGTTGCGCCGAAGCCAGGTCATCGCGTGGGCCGGCCGCACAGATAAAAGAAATGCCTGCAATAAGTAGGAGTCGTAACTCGCATGAAGGTTTCGGAAGTCCGGGAGTGAAGAAATGCGAAACGCACTGAGGGTGGAACGGCTAAATGATGCCAACGCGGACTTGTTCTCTACACTGTACGGATGGGATTCAAGTCGTTGAGAGCGGGTTCAACGTGGCGTCCGTGATTATGCTTCTAACGATCTCGGCAAAAACACAACTGAATTCATTTGGCCGAAAAGCAGCCGCGCCAAGACAGTTGTGGCCATTTCGAAGAACGGGCAACCACCAACAACCTTCTTCAACGGACACTCTGTGAAACATGCTTACGCGCGAACCTGCCAGTAAAGCCACGATTTCAGATAGGCCGTGCTGCGCGCTTAGACTGAGTGCGATGTCAAGTTCGGTGTGCCTGAGAAGCTTGCCAATTTCTTGACGGGACTCCGCAAAGTGGCATTGGCACCCTGTCTTTTCTAGAGAGGACCGACTAAGCGAAAACAAGTAAGGACTTTCGCCGATGAACAGGACGTTGGCTTTCCGTGTCCCAACCACTTTCGACCCAGACCTGACATCCTCTCGATCTCGCCACGATGCGAGTGTCGGCGGCGGTTGAGTGGGCAATTTAGTAACCAACAACTCGCAGAACACGAGTTGCTATGAGGAACGCCCGACTCGTCATCAAGAGCGCGCATCGCATGATTCTCCAACATGACATCCCGATAGTCGTTGGGTTTTTTGCACATGCTTGCGCTAGGGGTCTCATACTCGGTTAGGCCTTGCCGCGACTTCGAGTTGCCATCAGCACGGACGAAAGTCGGCGGTTCATTGAATGAGAGCCTCAAATCCAATAAAGGTTTCAGAATCGTCGAGATCGAATCAGTGGCGGTGGAATGAACTAACTTACCCTGCGCGCTTCCGCGGCAGTCCAGATCGATGCACCTAGGAGGACGAGATCCTTGATTAAGAATCGGCCAGCATTGCCTAACAAGGGAAATCCGTGTGAGAACTGAAAAGCTCCGTTTGTCGAGAAGAGAAAACTGACCGTCAGCGGCATAAACGCGATGACGGCACCAATGATGCCGATAAAAAGAGAGCCTTGGCGACCACGGCCGCAAGGCGATAAGCAGGGCACCGACGATTTCAATCACTCTGATCAGATTCGAAACGCTCATTTAAGAACGCCAATCAGCAATGGTGTGATTCGATCGCCCAAACTTCCTGACGAGAGTTCTAACCGGGTGATGAACGTCTGGAAAAGTTTCTGGAGTCACCCTGGCAATGGAAGTCGTGAGAAGTCAGAAAGCTTCCGCGAATGAAATTCTTAATTCATTTGTGGGAATCGCCGGGAGGAAAGAAGCTGAGTTCCGCGTTCCGCATCAAGGGACACAGCAGAGCGAGACTCCGCGCGATCAAGAAAGTTTCAGTCTGGCAGGTTGAATCGCAATCCATCGTGGGAAGCTACCCTTTCTTAGCTGGCTTGCGCCTTCCAATGCAAATAGGGCAGGGCAAATAGCCTCCGCGAATTGCGTCTGCGACTGGAAGAAATTTCGGCTTGCCATGCAGAAGCGAGCAGCCCGCTACGTGATACAACTTGTCATCTTGATCCTGAGATATTGCGACCGTCTCCGGAACTTGGCGCGCATCGGGTCCGCTCGCCGGATTCTGTGTGTCGTGCACCGGCGCTATCGGCCTCCTGGCGGAGAACAACGCCAGTCCCAGTGACACGGCCGCAGCAGCGGTTAGCGTCCAAGCCAAAAAAAAACGGCGCGAAGTTTTCGTCGTTTCTCCAAGCCTCTGATATAGGCGCTCATGAAAACCATCTGGGGGAGCCAGCACCCGTTCGTCGCGATAGAGGCCAATTACATTGCGGGTACCATCAAGGAGCGCTGTGCAACGACGGCACTCAACAAAATGCTGATCGAGCGCCGCTCGTTGGACGGGATCGAGATCGTCGTCGATATAATCTGAGATATCTCTCCAGACCTCTTCGCAGTTTATTCCCACGGTTTCCTCACTTCTTTCCAAGCCCACCCCGACCGGCCATCGTGTCCGAGTCCTGGAGCCAGAATGTCTCTCAGCATCAAACGAGCGCGCCGAAGCCTGGTTTTCACGGCTCCAGGCGATATTCCCAAAATTTCCGATGTTTCCGAAATGGTCAGCTCATGTATATCGCGCAACACGAATGCCTCCCGATAGTCCTGCGCTAGCGAGGCGAAGGCCTTGATCAAAGTTTCTCGTATTTCCGCGCGCTCCAAAGCTGTCGACGGAATCTCACGCCAGTCTTCGAAATCCTTCGGAACGTACGGTCTTGCATCATCTTTGCTATTGGCGAGCAAAGCGAACACCGTCGCACAAACGGTCTTTTGATGGGGCGGATGAGCTCCATGAACAGCTCTTTGTGCCCAGAGAGGATCCGATTGATCAAAGCTCCTTCCGCGGCTTGAGCCGAGCTCTCATGGACAGCGGAGGCTAGGCCTTTCTTGAAACCATCTTCTGCAGTCGGCTTCCGCAACCCGCCGTTGCCGGAAGCTGCTTCACCGTCCGTAGTTGACCGGCGGTTGACTCCCTGCGCGGTAAGCGCGTTTTCGTGTCGGTGCACCGTTTTCTCTACGTCCGGGGCTGCCCTCTTACGCTGATCAATGTGTCGGAAGGCGGAGAAGTCCGTATTACGATTCTCGAGTCGCCTTCCTCTTAGCGCAGAAATGTAGGGCCCTTCTCTAATGGTTGTCCTCATTTGGTCCGACTCGGTACGCGAATCGGCCTGACAATCGGATTCCCTGCATTTCGAATAGTTTCAGCTCGCTGGCCAGACGCTGACATCGGCTGAGTTTGGAGAAATGATGATAAGGACCGGGATGGAGCAGGGGTCCCGTCCGGAATCTACGCAGCAAAAGCCCCCAGAAACTCACAACGATGCGCCGCTACTCACAACGTTGCGCTGGGGTGCTCGGACTTAGGGTAACGTCAGGTTTGGATTGCCAGTTCCGCGCAGAAATACTCCCGGAACTGACACTCACGTGTCACGAAAGGGTCTCCGGCGTTCGGCGGAATTCATAGGCGTTTAGAGTCAAGCTCCGACTGGATTGCAACACCAACCTTGTACGGAGGGCCCTAAACAGAGCCTCAGAACTTCAGCAATAAACCTCCGGTGAATGCCAAGTTGGTCTGAAGACCACCGCCCACATTTACGTTGTAGTTTGGGAGCCCCGAGTAGAAGTCCCGTACTTCGACCCGAAAGCCGAGGCCTATTTTTCGGATGCGTATAACCGGGCGAGTGTCAACCCCGCCACCAAATACAAAGGTCCCAGTATTTGTACCTGGCTTAAAAGAAGGCACAGCGGTAGGTGCGCTCTCACGGAAGCGCGCATAGCCACCTCCAAACAACAGCCAGGGAGAAAACGCCCCCTCCGGATGGAATTTCAGCCGGACGTGCGGAGTGAGAAAAACAAAGGCATATTCTCCGATCGCGTTCTGGGACTTCTGACTGAGCTTCACGTCGAGCGGAGAAGCCAGAAAATCAACGCCCCCGTCAATTGCGAATTTCTGTCTCTGGACAATAGCTCGATCGTACTCAGCCCCTAGCGTCAAGCTGGAATTGAATGGTAAATCCTGAGTAGGAAGTGTTGTTCCTCCAGGTCCTATGAGGCTGGCCCCCTGGGTCAATCCTTGGCTCGGGGTTACAATACCCCCGATCTGAAGCCCCACTTCGTTTCTTTCTTGCGCCAAGGCTGGGGCGGACCAAAGAGCAACCGCTATGAACAGTCCGATCAGCGCCTTGATCTTTTTTTTCTGTGCTCCCGCTGCTGAAACGCCGCTCTCCAGTACTTGCATAACAGGTCGTTCAAAACGAATGACACTCATTTCAAGATATCTCCCTTAAAAGGCTTTCTCGACTGCGGAATTACGCATGCTTCCGTAAGGCCGTCCTGAGTCTGACTATCGGAACCACGAAAAGTTTCGATTAACCCTGAAGTTTGGTTTTTTGCGAGCGCTGTCACTTGTCCCGGCGAGGTAAAGTGAGTTGATGAGGGAGGAGGCACGATTTGAGCGCTGCTGCCCGAGTTCCCTCCCGCGAGTCCAAAGAGTGACGATTTACTTGCTTCCCGAACTTCCTGAAGCGGACCCGTTGTCGCGTGTTTTCTCTGCCGCCTCCATGATGAGCGAGTGGAACACGCGAATGTTATAAACGTCGTCCGTTGTTTGAATCCTGCTGAGGAAGCGCTCTTCCCCAACCCGCTCAAAACTCAGGTGCGGCCTCTCGGCAGAAGTGCTTTCAATCTCGACAGGATGCACAAACACGCTGATCCGATTTTCACAGCTGCTCAGAATCGTTCCTTCGCATTTATCATCCGCAAGAAGACTTAGTCTGTATGTGCCTGCGGGGAGTGTCTTACCACCGACCACAAAGTCGAAGGGATGCGTTACAAAACGTTTGGGTTCTCGTTGCTGATCCGCGCCGCGCTCGGACTTCGATTGCGCAAGAGTGAGGCTGCAACGTTCGTTTCGACAATCATTCTCAAAATGCGTACAGCCAATGAGATTGGCCTGGCGCTGCAAAGTTTCCGGAATTCGGCAAAAAGAGCTGGCCGGATCGACACGAATACCGTGAGAGGTTTTGGAACTACCGTCTTGGATCTGGAGCGGCGGTTCGTCGACAGTCTTCCACAAGAACTGAAACTTTTGGGTTGCTCGGAAATCTGATTGGAGCCGCTCTTCAGCGTTCGACAAGGCAACCGCCGAGCGATGTGGCAAAGGGTACTTTGCTGTACCCACACAATGGGTCATTACAAATCTTGCCTTGCTAGGAGCATCGAATGGCAGACGTGAAACTCGTGGTCATATACCCGCATTCCAAGGACGTCGATGTTTTCGAGAAAGTCTACCAGCAGGAGCATGTGCCGCTGGCGGTCGCGAAACTAAGCGGCAAGACCAAGATCGTGGCAACAAGGGTACTCGGCTCGCCGCAAGGTATTTCTCCCTTCTACCGCATCGCCGAAATACATTTTCCGTCGATGCAAGCTCTGGAAGCATGCGCGGCTTCTGAAGGTGGCAAGGAGGCGCTCGCTCACGCGGTGAAGATTTCTTCCGGCGGACCGCCAATTTTCCTGGTAGCCGAGGAAGAGACCGTCACGTTCACACAAACGGCAGTCGGTTAGCACTAACAGACCAAAGGAGAACTTGCATTCCCAGATCCCTCTCGGGCGGCTCGGACAACCGCAGGGCATCGCAAACGTTGTCTCATTTCTGGCTGGAGATGAAGCTGCCTGGATTACCGGCCAGTTGATCTCGGTCAGCGGGGGATGGAATTGAGCAGTTTAGAAAATACGGTGGACAATCTCCATCGATCAGGGAGAAGCATGATGCGTTTCAGACTACCCATCGTTGGGCTGGTTGCAATTTCCGTTCTAACGACGATATTTTCGTTTCGATACATGCATGCTGCGAGCGCGCCAGCGACACTAAGCCGCGATGACACTCCACGCAGCGCCGTGCTCGTCGAGCTGTTTACATCCGAAGGGTGCTCGAGCTGCCCTCCCGCCGATGCCCTCTTAGAAAGACTCGACCGATCTCAGCAAGTGGGCGGCGCGGACCTGATCGTCTTGAGTGAACACGTGGACTACTGGAACGACATCGGATGGAAGGATCCCTACT
>WNFP01003746.1_pt1 | contig 14270 bp, 14 predicted proteins | sample 5400201 | NCBI WGS metagenome assembly WNFP01 (sample SAMN13153355, study PRJNA577476) | soil metagenome | isolation source: 115 cm saprolite under Madrone tree | place: USA:California | collected 2016-06-14
TTGCTATTTTCTCCACGAAATCGTGCACGTTGCGCGTGATTCAAAATGAGGACGGCGCCAGCAATCTCGCCGAAGTGATGACTCGCGGGAAATGTCTGGCCGGCGTGAACGGCGGATATTTCAGTCCGGACTTCGCGCCTATCGGCTTATTGATCACCGATGGCAAAGTGGTTGCGCCATTGCAACGCGCTCGATTGATTACCGCTGTGCTCAGTGCGTCAACGCACGGAGTGCAGATCGCACGAGTTCGCGAATTTTCACAACAACGAAAAGTCAGTGCTGCAGTTCAGTGCGGACCACTCGTTGTCGATCTTGGCCGACCTGTGCGCGGCCTCGAGGAGACGCGATCTGCCCGGAGAACCTTCGCCGCGATCGGAGCTTTAGATCGTGTGGCGCTCGGAGTTTGCTCCGAGATTACGCTGACCGAATTGGCGAAGATCCTGGCGACCACGCAGATCGCAGACCGCTTCAAAATTTCCCGTGCACTCAATCTCGACGGCGGCTCATCGAGTGCATTTTGGTTCGCACGAGACGGTGCAGCGTTTTCGATACCGGAACAAAAGACCGTACGTGACTTCGTCGCGGTGGTGCCGCGAGGTAGCGGCGATTGACCCCAATCGCCTTTTAGCTCCATTCACACGACCGCGGACGGTTCGGATGAACCATCCCTACCTTCATTTAGATGCGCACATTCGGTGGATTTGTATCAGGCGATGAATTTTTTTACGGCGAATTACGTGGCGACGAGGTGCACGCATTGGCGCATCCGCATTGGATCGACATCGCACCGACGGGCGAAGTGCGAAAACTCGCGGATGTAGATGTCGATATTCCGGTTGCACCATCAAAATTGATCGCGGTCGGGCTTAATTACGCAGATCACATCGCGGAAATGAGGCGGACGCCGTTAGGCACTCCATTGATCTGGTTCAAAGCGCCGACGTCGCTCCTGCCGCATAACGGCACAATCGAGATCGCGTTTCCCGAGCATCAAACCGATTTTGAAGTGGAGCTGGCGATCGTGATCGGTGCGTTGGCGAAAAACGTGCCCGCGAAACGCGCGCTCGATCATGTTTTCGGCTACACGGTCGGACTCGATATCAGCGACCGTGATTTGCAAAGGAGCGAAAAGCAATTCGGTCGCTGTAAATCTTTTGATACTTACACACCCGTCGGGCCGTTCGTGTATTCCGATGTCGATGTCAGTGATCTGCCGATCGAGCTCCGGCAAAATGGGGAAGTGCGGCAGCAAGCGCGCACAAGTCAGATGATCTATTCGGTCGCAGAAATCGTCTCGTTCGCCAGTCGGGCGATGACCCTGATGCCAGGCGATGTCATTCTAACCGGAACACCTTCCGGTGTAGGTGCGATTCGCGCGGACGATGAATTGGAAGCGAAGATCGGCGATTGGCCGCCGCTGCGAAACCGCGTTACGGGCGCCAGGTGCGACTAGTCCGGTGCGCAAATCGCCTGAACTTGGCGACTCCGCAAAATTTGGCGGACTTGCCTTACATCCCGCCAGTGCAGATAATGCGAATCAGAGATGCGACTTTCGTAAAAGCGAAGTGTCCGCTAAAAAAGGTGAAAAGTTTTGCTCGACTCGCAATTAAACCGTTTGCGATAATCAAAAACTCGTGCCGCAATCGAGCCGGCCACCAAAATCCTGCCTCAATTATGAAAACATTACTTATTGCCTGCCTATGTTCACTCGCGCTTGCATTGACTTCGCTCGCGCAAAATCCTCCGCCTCCAGCACCGCCACAAACATCTCCGGCTGGACCTGCGCCCGGGGCTCCTGCTCCGGCTGGGAGTCCGGGGGCTCTGGCGAACCCCGCCGCACCGGCACAGCTCCCGGCCTCAAGTGCGCCTCCAGGAGGACCTGCTGCGCCGGCACCTCCGGGTGCGGTTACTTCACCAGCCGCCCCAGGCGCGACCATCAGCGCTACGTTAAGTCCTGCACCAGCCACCGCTCAGAGCCCTTCGCCGACTGCCGAAGAGAAAACCAGCGGCGGCGTGCTCGGCAGTAACTGGTTGATCGACAAGTTCCGCAAGGGTGGCCCCATTATGTGGCCGATTTTGATCGTGTCGATTGTCGGGCTCACGGTGGTGATCGAGCGAATCTTTTGGTGGGGCGGCCGCTGGTTTCGGCGCGATCCGAAACGTATCGAGAAAGTATTCACCGCAATCGAAAACGGCGATATTGGCGAAGCCTCCAGGCTTTCCCGCGGATCGCGCGATCCAGTTTTGCGCATGATGTGGAATGGGCTAAATCACCAACATGCTTCGCTGCAAGGTGCATTGCAGGTCGCTGCTGGCATTGAGATCAAACGCGCCGGCCGGTTTCTCGTGGTCATGGATACGCTGGTCACGCTGGCTCCGCTGCTCGGTCTCTTGGGCACGATCACGGGTTTGATTCGTTCATTTAGCTTCCTTGGCAACGAAGAGCTGGCGGTGCAAGCAGTCACCGGCGGTATTGCAGAAGCGCTGATTGCCACCGCGTGTGGTCTCGGTATCGCCATCTTCGCGCTCGTGCCGTTTAACTTTTTCACCTCCAGAGTGTCTAACTTAGAGTTCGAACTGCAGACGGCAGCCACGAACCTGGAAGTGATGTTAGGAGCACAAGGGGCGGCGCGCGAGATGGAGATCGCTGGGACACACCAAGCTACCGGGAAAGGTTCGTCGATCTAAAGGTATCCCAATGCTCGTAAAGTCGCCAATTCCGCACAAGAAAGGGCGGATCGAGATCATCCCATTGATCGACATCATGTTCTTTCTGCTGGCCAGCTTCATGATGGTGAGCTTGAGCCAGGTGCACATGAAAGGGATTAAAGTAAATCTGCCTACAGCCAGCTCCGGCGAAACTCAGTCGAAGCGCGAGTATATCAGCGTGTCGGTCGATAAAGATGGCCATTACTTCTTCGACAAGGACGAAGTCACAGACACTGAGCTGCAGCAGCGCTTGGTAAAGGTGCATCAATCGTCACCTGAAGCGAAAGTATTTTTGCGCGGTGATCGCGACTCGGCTCACCTAAACGTTGCCCATTTGCTTGATATGCTCCGCTCGGCGGGATTCTACAAAATCTCCTTTGAAATTAAAAGCGAGGCGCTCAAGGGAGTCCCCGGGGGGCCCCAGGGGTAATTTTTCATATGGCCATAACGCCAGTAAAGCCGTTACTTTTCCAGCCAGCCCCGCGTTGGCATTTGTGGACGGCTCTGGGTGGCGCAGTGGCGATTCACCTCACCGCGGTTGCACTCGCTCAAAGGCGCGAGGCGCCACCGGTAGAGCTTCCTCCGCAACCACCCCAAGTCGTCGAGGCGACATTGGCGCCACCTGAGGCCACTCCGCCGCCAGAAGATATTCCGCTGCCCGAGCCTCCACCGCCGCCAGAGATAAAACCGGAGTTTGTCGAAGAAAGAACACCTCCACCACGGCCACCACCAGCGGCGCAACAAAAATTCACGCCAATCAAAGCCCAAGCGATGACGATGTCCCGAGCGAAGGCTCTCGCCGTAAACGCGCCGCGTCCCCAGTATCCGTACGAGGCGCGCTCTCGTAAGATCACCGGGAGTGGGGTTTGCGTCGTGCAGGTTGATTCAGGGAGCGGCAACGTGACCGAAGGTTCCATGACACAAAGCACTGGTAGCCCGATACTGGATAATGCCGCCCTCAGTGCCTTCCGGCAGTGGCGATTTAGGCCTGGGACCGTTTCCCAAGTCAGAATTCCCATTACATTCACGATGACGGGCGCCTCGTATTAAATTCTAACAATCTGAGCTATGAGAGTATCTTCACCAGTTCCGCATAAACGAGCGCGCATCGAGATCATTCCATTGATCGATATCATGTTCTTTCTGCTTGCCAGTTTTATGATGGTAAGCTTGAGCCAAACCCACATGAAAGGGATTCGCGTCAATTTGCCGGCTGCGGTGGGGCCTCCGCCAAGTGGAGTAAAGGATTTTGTCTCCATAAAAGTGCTGGAAGGAAACGCTGTGTTCTTCGATAACCAGTACGTAGCAGATGACCAGGTCCTCCCGCGCGTTTATGAACTTCACCGGTCAAATCCGGACATCAAAGTCTCGATCAGCGCAGCCCCGATGGCCATGTACGGTGATGTCATCGGGGTCCTCGACAAGGTTCGGTCGGTCGGAATCACAAAAGTTGGGTATCAGATCAGAGCAGCTGCTGGCCCTGGCGCTCAGGCTCCGCCTGCCGGCGGTCCACCACCACCACCACCACCGAAGCCTTAATCGCTCGGCTTAATGGCGGTAAGTTTCGCGGCGAGGGCGCGAATCGCTTGCGCCCGGTGGCTGATTCCATTCTTCAATTCGACAGGCAACTCAGCAAAAGTGTGCCCAAATCCGTTCGGAACAAAAATCGGATCGTAACCGAATCCGCGCGACCCGCGCGGTTGATCGACAATTGCGCCGTCGGCGATTCCTTCAAACGTGCCAAGCATCTGACCATTGCGTGCCAGTGCTAGGACACAACGAAATCGTGCCCGACGTTGATCGCGTTGCGCACCGATTCGCCCAAGCTCGCCCAGTAATCTGTCGATATTTTCCTTATCCGTTGCCTTGTCACCGGCATAACGCGCCGAATAAATTCCAGGCGCGCCGTCGAGAGCCGCTACCTCCAGTCCCGAATCATCTGCAATTACCAAGCCGGATAATTCCTTTGAGACCGCGATCGCCTTCAGCTTTGCATTCTCTTCGAAGGACTTTCCACTTTCCACTATTTCAGAAATCTCCGGATACGCTGTCAGATCGCGCAACTCGAACTTCGGCCCAAGAATCTGTTGAATCTCGCGTGTCTTATTTCGGTTGCGCGTGGCGACAATTAATTGCTGCATGTTTGACAGGATTTACACGATCAACTGCGTTACTTTCGGCAATTGTATTCCAACGCTTAACGATCCTGAGCATTCCTGTTCATTCTATCTAAGACTTCATGAGCGAGCGCCGAAAACCATATCCATTTGATCAGATCGAGCCAAAATGGCAGGCAATCTGGGAGGAGCAGCAGAATTTTCATGCTCCAAATCCCGGCGAGAAAAACTTCGATCCGGCCAAGGCGAAATTTTACATCCTCGATATGTTTCCCTATCCGAGCGGCGCAGGCTTGCACGTTGGACATCCCGAAGGCTACACCGCCACGGATATCGTCGCGCGGTACAAGAGAATGCGCGGATTTAATGTCTTGCATCCGATGGGCTGGGACGCGTTCGGTTTGCCGGCCGAGCAATACGCAATCAAAAGCGGCCAGCACCCTGCCGTGACCACCCGCGAGAACGTAGCCAAATTCAAATTGCAGCTGAAACGCATCGGTTTTTCTTACGATTGGCAACGAGAGATCAACACGACCGAGCCGCGGTATTTCAAGTGGACGCAGTGGATATTTCTTCAGATATACAATTCGTGGTTTAACCCGGAGACGAACAAGGCCGAGCCAATCTCGACTTATCGCGGAGAAAATCCTGACAGCGTTCGACTGGCCTATGTTGCCGATGTGCCGGTCAATTGGTGTCCGGAACTCGGTACTGTCCTGGCCAACGAAGAGGTGGTCGACGGAAAAAGCGAAATCGGCGGTTTTCCCGTCGTCCGACGACCGATGCGTCAATGGATGCTACGCATCACTGCTTATGCTGAGCGGCTGATCAAAGAACTCGATGATCTCGATTGGCCGGAAGGAATCAAATTACTTCAGCGAAACTGGATTGGTCGCAGCGAAGGCGCGGAAGTCGAATTCAGGCTCGACAAGGAACAAAAAATCCGCGTCTTCACTACTCGGTCGGACACAATTTACGGCGCGACTTACATGGTGCTGGCTCCGGAGCATTCATTTGTCGATCTAGTTGTCACCGAAGAACAGTGGCCGGCGGTTCGAGAGTATCGCGAGCGCGCCACGCGTAAAAGCGACTTGGAACGGACTGAGCTTGCGAAGGAGAAGACCGGTGTGTTCACCGGGGCCTATGCGGTCAATCCTGTAAACAATGAGAAGATTCCAATCTGGATCGCGGATTACGTTCTGCTCGGTTACGGAACCGGCGCAATCATGGGCGTGCCCGCCCATGACGAGCGAGATTTGGAATTCGCCCGCAAATTCAAGTTGTCGATCCTACCAGTTGTTCAAGCGGAGGGCAAAACATCCGAAGATTCGATCGGGTTTATTGGCGACGGCGTCGCGATTAACTCGCCGGTCATCAATGGCCTGCCTACCCAACTGGCGAAAAAGAAGATCATCGCATGGCTGGAGGAACATAATCATGGGAAAAGCGCGATCAGCTACAAACTGCGCGACTGGCTTTTTTCCCGTCAGCGTTATTGGGGCGAACCTCTCCCGATCGTTTGGGAGAATGACAAGTATCGCGCTCTCGACGAACGCGAGCTGCCGGTCGTTCCGCCACCGCTTGACGATTACAAACCGACCGGCACGGGCGAGCCGCCGCTGGCGAAAGCGAAAGAATGGGTGCGTTACTCGGGGAAGGCATTGCGCGAAACGAACACGATGCCGCAGTGGGCGGGCTCATGCTGGTATTACTTAAGGTTTTGCGATCCTCAGAATGACGAACGTTTCGTGGGTAAGGAAGCGGAACGTTACTGGATGAGTGGCGAGAAGCCCGGCGGTGTCGATCTTTACGTCGGCGGAACCGAACACGCGGTGTTGCATCTGCTTTACGCACGCTTCTGGCACAAGGTGCTCTTCGATCGTGGCTATTTGTCGAAGCCGGAGCCGTTCCAGCGCCTGGTGAATCAGGGAATTGTTCTTGGCGAAGACAATCAGAAAATGTCGAAGTCGCGCGGTAACATCGTCAATCCGGATGACGTAATCGACCAGTACGGCGCGGACGCATTTCGGTGCTACGAAATGTTTATGGGCCCGCTCGAGCAAATGAAACCGTGGAGCATGCGTGGCGTCGAAGGCGTGGCCCGTTTTCTCGCCCGCGCCTGGCGTCTGCTGATGGCCGAGAACCAGGCGGGCGAGTGGGAATTATCCGCCAAGCTCAAAAATATCGAACTAGACAGAGCGCAGCAGAAGGTTACGCATGCCACGATCAAGAAAGTGACCAACGACATCGAATCTCTCTCTTTCAATACCGCGATTTCGCAGATGATGGTTTTCGTGAACGCATTTACAAACGCGGAAACTATTCCTTTGTCGGCGATGCGAACGTTTCTCGTTTTGCTTAATCCGTTTGCTCCGCATGTCAGCTCTGAATTGTGGGAAAAACTGAATGCAAAGTTCAGAGACGTGCGTGGAGATATCACTCAGCAATCCTGGCCAAATTACGACGAGCAACTGCTGGTCGAAGACGAAATTGAAATTGTGCTGCAGGTAAACGGCAAAGTACGGGATCGAGTGAAATTGCCGATTCATACGGCGGAACTTGAGCTGAAAACGGCGGCTCTGAACAATCCCAAGATTCAAGCGCTGATTTCCGGCAAAACAGTTCGGAACGTCATCGTCGTTCCCAAAAAGCTCGTCAATATCGTGGTATGAATTGGAAGAATGTCTGGAAAGAGTTCAGTGACTTCGCGATCAAAGGTAACGCCGTCGACCTCGCCGTGGGCGTGATCATCGGCGCGGCTTTCGGTTCGATCGTTAGCTCGTTAGTCAAAGATCTCATTATGCCGCCGATCAGCCTGCTCACAGGTGGCCTCGATTTTTCGAACAAGTTCATTGTTCTCAGAGCGGCGAAAGACGGGACGACTGCATTTAACACGCCAGCTGACGCGGTGAGAGCGGGAGCGATCTCTTGGAATTACGGCAATTTCATCACCCTGATGATTAATTTTTTGATTGTGGCTGGCGCAGTGTTTCTCCTCGTTCGTGCGATCAACCGAGTGAAGCAGCCGGCGCAAAAGACGAAAGAGTGCCCGGCTTGCGCGATGACGATCCCGATTAAGGCGACGCGCTGTCCACATTGCACCACCGAGCTTGCCGGCGGCACGCGATCCTGAGGCGCGCCTAGTCTGTTTCCAGACGGAAGATGCGTCGCGGCGAGCACAGCCAGACACGGCTTTGCTGATCTGGTGTAAAGTCTGTTCCGCTCGACCAGGGCGAAAATGCGGGCAGCAGCCACCGATTCTTCTCCTGCACGAAAGCAGGCAGTTTCAATCGCAAACCTGCGCCGTCAGCCATTGTTCCCGCTGGATGATAATGACCGATAACTTGGATGCGGTCCTGGCAATCGATCACGCAATGGCCATGGTGAAAATGAAATCGTTTCGTTGTCCACGAATCAACCAGATCAATCACGTCGCTGAGATCGTGATCATGATTGCCCGCAATCAGCAGAACGTTGCAATAGCTGCTAAGTCGCTTGACCAAGTATGTGGCTTCGCGCGCCGCGGCGCAATCATGGACAAGATCGCCAAGAATAATCAGACGCGTCGGATTATATGTGCGAAGCAATTCTTTGAGGCGCTTTTCAATGGTTTGCATTCCCCAAAGCGGAAAAAGGTTCCCGGCTGCGCGTTGGCTTAGTTCGTATCCGAAATGAAGATCGGCTACGGCGAGCCAGCGTTCCCGCTTGTGAAAAAGAGCGAGTCGCCCGTCGAGCAGAACGTCTTTGCCGACGGCAACCTGGCTTGATGACGAAGCGTGCATGGAAAAATCGGTGAGAGCAGTGTGCAAATTATCGCTTGCCAGTAAACGCTTCAATTGCTATTGAGGGCGCGATATTGCAAATGCCGAAGTGCCTTAACCTTACAGTCGCAGGAATTGTCGCTTGCCTGGTCGTTGGCTGTGCCGTGCAGCCGAAACCCACCGCCATGCATCGCATGGGAAACGTGCGGACTACTGCCTATACCCATACCGAGAGAGGCGGAGCGCACAACGCGCTCGGCGCTCATCTTTCCGGGCGCCATGTAATGAGCGCCGCGTCGGACTGGTCGCGTTATCCGCTTGGGACTCGCTTTCGAATCGCCGCCACGAATGAAGAATACATAATCGACGACTATGGAGTGGCGCTGGTCGGGACCGACACGATCGACCTTTACAAGTCCAGCCGGCTCGACATGAAACAGTGGGGCGTGCGCCACGTCGATCTCGATATTTTGCAATGGGGGTCGGAGGAAGAAAGCTTAAAAGTACTCGCGCCGCGCTGCAAAAACCATTGCGTGCGGCAGATGGTCTCCGCCCTTGAGAAAAAAAGAGGGAAAACTGTCGCGCAGCAAACTACTCGTCTCAGGTCGCTTTGATTTAACGCGAGGCGCGCCGCATTTTCCCAACGCGTGAAAATTCTCGTCGTTGGCGGTGCCGGATATATCGGGAGCATCTGTACAGAATTGCTTCTTGATGAAGGCCATGAGGCTGCCGTCTTCGATAATCTTGGCGAAGGCCATCGTCGCGCGGTGGATTCGCGCGCGAAATTCATCGAGGGAGATTTGGCCGACCGTGGCCAAATCGAGGTTGCGCTCTCTAGTGTACGTCCGGATGCGGTCATGCATTTCGCCGCGAGTGCTCTCGTTAGCGAGTCAATGCGCGATCCCTCCAAATATTTTCGCAACAACATCTCGAACGGATTGAATCTGCTCGACGCCATGGTTGCAACCCGCGTTGACCGGCTCGTTTTTTCTTCGACCTGCGCGATTTTCGGACCACCGGAGCGCGTCCCAATCGACGAAACTGCGCCGGCGCGCCCAATCAATCCGTATGGCGAATCCAAGCTCGCCTACGAAAAGATCTTGCGCTGGTACGACGAGATTCACGATTTGAAGTTCGTTTCCCTGCGTTATTTCAATGCGGCCGGCGCATCGGGGAGCTTCGGCGAAGATCACCGGGTCGAGACCCACTTGATCCCAAACGTGCTTAAGGTAGCGCTCGGTCAAAAACCGCATGCGGAAATTTACGGCACCGATTATGAGACGCCGGACGGCACCTGCATTCGCGACTACATCCACATTACCGACCTCGCACGGGGGCACATTCTCGCCCTGAATATGGGTAGGAGCGAATATTACAACCTTGGCACCGGAGGCGGCTCCAGCGTACATGAAGTGATCGCTGCCTGCCGGAAAATCACCGGGCGAAAGATCGACACCGTCGAAAAACCCCGCCGGCTCGGCGACCCTCCGCGACTGATCGCGTCCTCGGAAAAAATCAAGCGCGAGCTTGGTTGGAAGCCGCAGTTTCAATCGCTCGATCGCATTATCGAGAGCGCCTGGAAATGGCACCAGAAATTTCCAAACGGCTATGAGGATTGAAGAGAGTCGCCCGCTTGGGAAAAAATGCGGCAGGTCCAGTGAACCGCCCCTGCCAAACAAAAGCGCCCGTGAAATCGCATTCCACGGGCGCCTTTGATTTTATCAGACGAACGACCTTTGGCGATTAAGGCTTTGTTGTTGTCGTTGTGGTTTCTTTCGTCTCGTAGACCGCTGCCGGCTGGCTCAGGATGACTTTTCGAACAACGACGCGGTCACCTTCGCTGGTGTAATACACGGTCGCTGGCATGTCCGGCCGAATCGCCGACCAAGCCACGGTGTGACCTTCTGGGTCAAGAATGGTCGTCTCCTTTGTGTAGTAGTATCGAACAGGTGCCACATCCGGCGACGTTCGGAACGTAAAGTAGTCCGAATCCGGCGTGTAAGCCGCAATCGTCCCTGTGGTTGTGGTCGTGGCACTCGTAGTCGTGCCTGTCACAGGGTCCGTCGTTGTAGTGGTTGTGGTCTCCTGCGCAAGGGCAATGCCGAACGCTGCCGCGCATGCCACTCCCGCTGCCAATATTTTCACTAATCTCGTTTGTTTCATATTTGTCCCTCTGCTTTGATTGAATGGATGTACTCCATGCATGGATCCGGCCCCTCAATTCCGGACGTTATTCAACTGTATCCTTTTATCGTAAGTTCCGCGTCACGTGGCCGCATCGAAGCGCGTAATTGCCTGTCTTGCGCCAAGGCTAAATAACTTATGCAGGCACTACCCGGATTTCGTGACTTTCTGCCCGAGAATTGCGCAGCGCAAAATTACATCTTCGCGAAATGGCGCGAAATTGCACGCAGTTACGGTTTTCTCGAATGGGACGGCCCGATCCTCGAGCCCACTGAATTGTATAAAAAAAAGAGTGGCGCTGAAATCGTTGACCAACTTTTTAATTTCGCCGACAAAGGCGAGCGCGAAGTGGCGATGCGTCCCGAGCTCACCCCTACGCTTGCTCGCGTAATTGCCGCGCACGAGCGCGAATTCAAAAAGCCGCTGAAATGGTTTTCCATTGGCCGATTTTTTCGCCACGAAAAGCAACAACGCGGCCGCCTGCGCGAACATTTCCAGCTCAATTGCGACATTGTTGGGGAAAATGCGCTCGCCGCGGACATCGAGTTGCTCGCGCTTTGCATTGACCTCCTGCGCGCCTTCGATTTCACGGAAAAAGATGTCGTCGTCCGGATCAGCGATCGGGAATTTTGGACGAATTTTCTGCGCGAGAAAAATGTTCCGTCTGATCGCTGGGACGAATTACTGCAAATCATCGACAAGTCCGGGCGCGAGTCGCCGGAAAATACGCGGGCGAAACTTGGCGAGCTGGCCGATCCGGTATCGGCCATTTTGAGCGAAGGCGGCAAAAGCGAGAAACTTGAGAGGCTTGTCAAGGGTTTGCGCGGCCGCGGGCTTGCCGATTTTGTCAATGTCGATGTCCGGATTGTCCGCGGCCTTGCTTATTACACTGGGATCGTCTTCGAGGTATTCGATCGAGCGGGGAAACTGCGCGCCATAGCCGGCGGCGGCCGTTATGACAACCTGATCCAGCAACTCAGCGACGGTGCGGTTTCCATGCCTGCGCTTGGCTTTGCCATGGGCGACGTTGTGCTGGCCGAATTAATTAATGAAACCGCGAGAGCGCGCGAGAAGATGCAACAAGCAATCGCTGCCGAGCAAAAGATCGACATCTACATTGTCATTGCCAAGGAGGAACGCCGCGCCAATGCGCTTGCGCAAATCCAGGAACTTCGAGATCGCGGCTACCGCGTCGATTACGCGCTCACACCCGAGAAAGTCGCCAGGCAATTTCAAGCCGCCGAACAACTCGGCGCGCGACTCGCCATTTTATTCGGCGACGAATGGCCTCAGCTGAAAATGAAGGACATGGCGAGCGGTGCGCAGCAGCTTATTTCAAGTAAAGATCTCGTTAGCCGCATCGGGTCGGACTTGCCGCGGTAAGGCGCGACCGGACCCTGCGCGCCGGGTTTTTTGAGGACCCGCTGGCGGGTCCGTCCCTACCAGCAATGATAACTTGAGTTACTCAGGTGGTTTTTCGCCCCGAGGAAAACGCAGAAGTCGCCAGGGAAGCGCGTAGTTTGGGCAGCGAAGACGTGATCGAAGTCTCGGGTCGAGTTGCGGCGCGCGTGCCCGGAACAGAAAATCCAAAACTCGCAACAGGTGACATCGAGGTTATTCCGAATCGTCTGCAAATTCTGAATCGGGCGGACGCCTTACCGTTCCCGATCGACGCCGAAATTCACAATGAAGATCTGCGGATGACCTATCGTTATTACGATCTGCGGCGTCCGCGGCTCACACGCAATTTGCGAGTGCGCCACCGCGTGGCTAAGGCAACGCGCGATTACCTCGACAGCCAAGGCTACATCGAAGTGGAGACGCCGATTTTGTCGAAGAGCACACCGGAGGGCGCGCGCGACTTTCTGGTGCCGAGCCGGCTTGCCCCCGGCAAGTTTTATGCGCTGCCGCAAGCGCCGCAGCAATATAAGCAGCTGCTCATGGTCGCAGGCGTGGAAAAATATTTTCAGATCGCGAGATGTTTTCGCGACGAAGATTTGCGCGCGGACAGGCAACCGGAGTTCACTCAAATAGATATCGAAGCGTCGTTCGTCGGGCCGGACGACATTTTTGCGGTCACTGAAGGAATGCTAACTGCTATTTTCAAGGCCGCCCGCGACATCGACATCAAAACGCCGTTCGACCGGCTCACATATCGCGAGGCGATCAATCGGTACGGCAGTGACAAACCCGATCGCCGTTTTGGTGTCGAACTTGTCGATCTTAGCGACGAGTTTCGCTCGAGTGGTTTCAAGGTTTTTCGAAGCGCGCTCGATTCCGGCGGCGTGGTAAAGGCGATCAACGCGAAAGGATTCGCCGGAATCACAACCGGCCAAATCGAGGAGCTGACCGAAACCGCGAAGCTGTTCGGGGCAAAAGGGCTCGCCTTCATCAAGGTCGAGAACGGCGAATGGAAATCGCCCATCGTGAAATTCTTTAGCAACACGGAGAAGGCCGCTCTGCAATCGAAATTAAAAATTGAAGAAGGCGATTTGATTTTTTTTGGCGCGGACAAATGGGAAATTGCCTGCGAAGTGCTCGGCCGAATCCGATTGCGAACGGCAGAGATTCAGGATTTGCATGGGAAGGCCGCAAAAGGCCAGTCCAATCCACCAAGTGGACGGACTCGTCCGATGGCGAGCTCGGAGTGGGATTTCCTGTGGGTCACAGATTTTCCGCTGCTGCAATGGAGCGCCGAGGAGAATAAATGGAACGCGATGCATCATCCGTTTACACGGCCGAAACCGGACGATGTCCCATTATTCGATGCGAAGAAGTTTGGTGAAATTCGCGCGGAAGCTTACGACGTCGTTCTCAACGGAGTCGAAATCGGTGGCGGCAGCATGCGTATTCACGAACCTCAATTGCAGGAGAAAATGTTCGAGGCGCTCGGGATTAGTCCGGAAGATCGACAATCGCTCTTCGGCCACTTGCTGCGGGCATTGCGGCTCGGCGCGCCGCCGCACGGCGGGATCGCGCTCGGGCTCGATCGCCTTGTCATGCTCATTTGCGGCGAACAATCGATCCGCGACGTCATGGCATTCCCGAAAAATAATCGCGGTCTCGATTTGATGACGCAGTCACCGGCCGACGTCGATCCCCGCCAGTTGCGTGACCTATCGATCAAACTGGCAAAAGACAAAAAGCTGTAGCGGCGGCTGTGTCAGCCGCAGTGAATAGATTGTGACTCAATAACCCAGGACCGTTTTTCGCTCCGCCGCCCCGGGCAGCGCATCCTTGCGAGCGGTGATTGCCGGCGCGCCCGAGTCCTTCAGCTGCCTGGACTGAACCGCGTTGAACTCGACATCTTTCGCGAATTCTGGTGGAAGGTCGTTCTCCTCGTAGATGGCGTGCACCGGGCACACGTCTACGCATGCCATGCAATCAATGCAATCCTCCGGGTGAATGACCACTTGGTTGTCCAGTTCGTAGAAGCAGGCGACGGGACACACCTCCACACAGTCGGTGAACTTGCAGCCGTTGCATTTATCGGTCACGA
>WNFP01004877.1_pt1 | contig 14269 bp, 10 predicted proteins | sample 5400201 | NCBI WGS metagenome assembly WNFP01 (sample SAMN13153355, study PRJNA577476) | soil metagenome | isolation source: 115 cm saprolite under Madrone tree | place: USA:California | collected 2016-06-14
CAAAAATCATAGGCCGAATGGAAAATGTTAGAACAGGGCCACCGATGCCCAGTCCCCTAGCGGCTAAGGATGGGGCCATCCGTTAGTGTCTGAATTGCAGTTACGAGGAGACTAGTATGGGTGTCCAGATCCCGGGTGGGATGCGGTGCGGGAAATATGACCACCCCAGTGGTACAAAACCAGTCGGGGGAACCCTCCGACACGGCCGACGATCAGCAGCCTTACCCCGACGACAACACCGCCAGCCACGCTTTCGAAGTCGACGGTGACCATCAGTCTCGGCAGTCCCCTGGGCGTGAATGCGGGCGACGTGATCGGGTTGGGTTTCGAGTTCGACATCCGGAAGTCTCTGGCGGTCGATATGAACGGCCAGCTGACGGGCGTCGTGAATCCGGCAATCAATGTGAAGGCCATTACGCCGAGCGATGCGGACGCGTTTATTGATGAATTGATCGGCTTGGTGCTAAAGGATCCCATTAGCGGCCAGCCAGTGTTTGTGGCGCGCAGCGTGACGGAGTTGCCGAACTAAGAGCTCAGAACGCAAAGTAGAGCACTTATTCAACCGCTTGCTTTTTTGAAGGCCCTAGATAGTGCAGCGGTGTGGCCTTCTGGAACTAAGCTTCGAAAATCAGGCTGGAGCAGGTGAGGCCGGACTCGGCTTTTTGGAGTTCGGAGATATCGAGTGGAGTGACGTGGAAACCGGCGGCTTCGATGCGGACACGCGTTCTAGGGAAGGAAGCGGGAAAAATGATTGTGTTTCCGAGAGCCAGGGCGTTGGCGGCGTGTGGTTCGGAGGGGTCGACGTCAATCCAGTCGTAGGCGGAAAAGGGCGTGGGGTCGAACCAGGCGCGGTGGGCGAGGAGCGTATCGCGGCCGAGGAGGGTGACGGCGGATTTGAGATGCAGACAGCCGGTCACGGGGACGGCGATGACTTCGTATCGGTACGGCGCGAGGATGGCGGCGAGCTGGCGGATGCCTTCGGCGTTGCTGCGCTTCGTGAGGCCGACGAAGAGTTTGCGGCCAATGCGCAGAATGTCGCCGCCCTCGAGGGTGCCGGGCAGCGTGATGTGCTGAAGCTTGCGAAATTTGGAGAGGGCTTGCTCTAGCGATGTGGCTTCTGGGCGGCGCGATTCCGTGCCGAGCGGAAAAATGACGGCGAGCTCATCGAGGACAAGAGCGGGATCCTCAACGAACATGGAATCGGGAAGATGCGGCTCGGGGGGGAGAGACACAACACGAGCGCCAAGCTTTTCCAGAAGCCTTTCGTAAGCGTGATGCTGCTCGCCAGCGATTTGTAGATCAATCGGTTTGCGGGGGATGAAGGATAGTTCGCAATTTAGGAGTGCCGGACTGACCGCGCGAGTAATGGCTGTGAGCACGTTGCGAGGGCAAGTTTACACGAGAACCTCACAGAGAGTTACGGCACTGGAGGTGTAGCACGCTTACAAAAATTCGCAGCGAGATGCTAGGGCCAACGCGTGGCTTGCGCGAAATGCGAAATCCAGAGAGTGGTGATGGTGATGCCGGCGCCAAGAAGCATGCCGGCGAGAATCAGTCCGACGACCCCAATCGGTACCCAAAACCCGGAGCGCGCAGCAGGCGGTTCATTCCCTAGAACCGGAGCCAAGGTTGCGGGGAGGGTCTCCGGAGCGCCGTTGAGTACAAGCGCTGCACAGGGAACATCGGTTGCCTCGGAGGGCACCACAAGACAATACCCTTTGCGCGGAATCGTCTCGATATAAAGCGGCTTATCGGTGGAGTCTCCCAGTGCCTGGCGAAGCTTGTTCACCGTCGTGTTGACGTTCGCGTCGTAGTTGACGTGCGTGTCGGCGGGCCAGAGGCGCTGGCGCAATTCTTCGCGGGTAACGACCTCACCAGGCTTCTCGAGGAGTGCGACGAGCACTTGGTACACCTTGCCCTGTAGCTTAAGGCGTGAGCCATCCTTGGATACTTCTTGACGCCGCTGATCCACCTGAAACGGACCGAAACGCATAAAACGAGGGCCTGAAGGAGGCGCGAGGTTTGATCGTTCTTCCATCCCGGTATCCAGCGTTGGGATTAAGTTCGGAGTCATACACCCCATCCTATATAGGCATTAGACGTAGAAAACGCCAAGGTGTTTACCGGAGAATACGAGAATTCCATAAAGAAGTTTCCTTTTTTCGCACACGAGCGGCTTCCAGTAAGCAGAGACGGTGCGGTAAGGCGCGGAAAGGTGCGAAGACTGTAAAAGTGGCCGCCCGACCACAGTTCAATTTTTTGGAATTCGATGGACGAGTGCAGAATATTGACCGAATGTGAGCATGTGTCCGCAAATGGGACGGACTCTTGTTGCGAAAGCGACCAGTCAGAATTTAGAATTTCTTTTCTTAATATGGTCCTGCGCCTGCTGCAACTGCCCGATGTGGAACTTTGAGAGCGCGCAAACCAGTTGCCAGGGATTCAGCCGGCCGGCAGAAGGTGCGGACTTAGCTAGTTTCCTGTGGTTGCGGGAGCCTGCGGCAAAGTCATGATTTCGACGCTCGACGGATATCGCTTGGAGCGATAAATGTGCTGGGTGGTCTTCTGGTAGTCGGACTCCTTGGCCTCGAAAATGTTGGGTACGAACTTCTGCGGGTTGCGATCGTACACGGGGAACCAGGTGCTCTGCACCTGCACCATGATGCGGTGGCCTTTCTTGAAGACGTGATCGGCGGTGTGCAGATCGATCGTAAAGGACGTGACTTCGCCGGGCTTGAGGGGCTCCGGTTTCTCGAACGAATTGTGGTAACGGCTACGGAAAATCTCGTCGGAAACCATCAGTTCGTAGCCAGCAAGCTTCCAGTCGTCCGCGTATCTTTGCGGATATACATCGATCAATTTAACTATCCAATCGCTATCACTGCCCGTTGTGGAAGCAAATAATTTGGCCGTTACTTGGCCCGCGAGCGTGACGTCTTCGATTAGATCCCCGGTTTGCCACGTCAACACATCGGGGCGCTCATCGACGAAGCGCTGGTCCTCGACAAGCCAGGTGTACCAGCTGCCGGGATGATCTTCCGGATAAGTCATGTCGATTGGGCGATGACGATACGGGACGGGATGCGCGGGATCGCTCACGTAATTGTCGGAGGTGTCGGCGGAATCTGTCTGCGGGGCATCGAAGGAAAGTTTTCCGTTCTCACGGAAATAGAGGTTGCGAGTTTGCGCTTCACGCGGGGGCCAGGAATCAAATTGGACCCAGTTGTTGCTGCCTGTTTCAAACAGCAGCGCTTCTTTTAGCGGCAGGGCGCCTTTGTCCTTGAGCCAGTATTCAAACCACGGAACTTCAATTTTCTGTCGAAAGTAGATGGACGTGTCGCTGCCAAAGGGAATCGCGCCAAGCGACTTGCCCGGGCCCCCGCCCCAGCCGCCGTGGTTCCACGGGCCAGCGACGAGATAGTTGAGGCGTTTCGAATCGGATTCTTCCAGTCGAGCATATGTGGCCATGGGGCCGTAAAAATCTTCCTGGTCCCACCAACCGGCGACGTTGAGATTCGGAACGGTAGGTTCCTTCAAGCCGTACGCGACGGCGTGATGCTTCCAAAAATCGTCGTAACTTGCGTGGGCGACAAACTCGTTCCAGGTCGGCAATTTCCCGTGGAAATATTTTTCGTTGGCGTTTGAAAGTGCGCCGAGGCGGAGATAAAAGTCGTAAACGTCGAAGCGGTCAAAGGCAAAGCTGAAATTTTCGTTCGAGGATTCCAGTAGGGCGGTGTATTCGAACGCATAACTGAGACGAAAGGCACCGTTGTGAAAGAAGTCGTCGCCGAGCCAAGTGTCGCCCATACAAGCCTGTTCAGAGGCGGCCTTGAGCGCTGGATGAGGATGGATCATGCCCATAGTGACGAGAAAGCCGTCGTAAGAAATTCCGTCGAGGCCTACCCGGCCATTGTTGTTCGGCACATTTTTCACGAGCCAGTCGATCGTGTCGTAGGTGTCGGTGCTTTCGTCCACGCCTTTCAGGTCGCTCGGGTCATGCAGCGGGCGAAGCATGACGAACTTGCCTTCCGAGCCATAGCGCCCGCGAATATCCTGAAACGCGAAGATATACCCCTCCGGAACCATGTCGGCGTAACGAAGAATCATGTTGCTGGTGCCTTTGTCCGGGCTGGCGATTCCATAGGGAGTCCGATTCATGAGAATGGGCAGCCGCGTTGTGGCGTTTTTCGGCGTGTAGAACTCGGTGTGCAGCTTGACGCCGTCGCGCATGGGAATCATCACGTCGGTTTTGTCGAAGAGAGCTCGAAAATCTGGACGCAAGCGCTGCGGAGCGGCAGCAAAGCGCGGCGCGAACGCAAGCCCGGCTATCGCCAGGAAAACGATGACTCCGGCTGTCTTAGGAATAGAACGCATGAAGACTCCCTCTGGAGTAACGCGGATAATCGGCATTTTTTCAGCGAGGCTGAGAGTATCACAAGTGATTCAGCGCGCCGGCTCTATGAGCAAGAGCCTCACTCGTAGGAATCCCATCCGCGAGTGGATTAACGCTAGTTGCCTGAAGTTGCCGGCGAAAGAGAAAGCACGACTCCGGAGGGAAACTCCTTCGAACGATAGATGCGCTGAGTGGCCTTCTGGTAGTCGGACTCCTTGGCTTCAAAAATGTTGGGGACAAATTTCTGCGGGTTGCGGTCGATGATGGGGAACCATGTGCTTTGCACTTGCACCATGATGCGATGGCCCTTCTTAAAAACGTGGTTCGCTGTGTGAAGATCGACGGTGAAAGGCGTGATAGCGTCTGGCGTGATGGCTTCGGGCTTTTCAAACGATTTGCGGAAGCGCCCGCGGAAAACTTCGTTGGCAATCATTAATTCGTAGCCGGAAAGTTTCCAGTCGTCCGGATATTTTTCGGGATAGACATCGATCAGCTTTACGATCCAGTCGGAGTCGCTTCCCGTCGTGGACGCAAAGAGTTTTGCCGTTACTTGGCCGGCCAAGGTCATCTCCTCGGTGAGTTCGTCCGTCTGCCAAGTCAGCACATCCGGGCGATTATCCACGAAGCGTTGGTCTTCAACGAGCCATGTGGGCCAGCCGCCCGGATGATCGTCGGGATAGGTCATGTCAATCGGACGATGGCGGTAAGGCACGGGATGCGCCGGGTCGCTGACGTAGCTGTCGAACGATTGCGGAGTGGCCGCTTGCGGTGCGTTGAAGGAAAGTTTGCCGTCTTCATGGAAGTACAACTCGCGGGCCTGTGCATTTTTCGGAGGCCACGAATCAAACTGCACCCACTTGTCGCTGCCGGTTTGGAAAAGAAGCGCTTCTTTGAGCGGCAAGCTGCCCTTGTTCTTGAGCCAGTATGCGAACCAGGGCGCTTCAATTTTTTGGCGGAAATAGAGCGACGTGTCGCTGCCAAAGGGGATGGCTCCGAGTGATTTGCCCGAGCCGCGGGCCCAGCCGCCATGATTCCAGGGGCCCGCCACGAGATAGTTCAAATGATCCGGGTCACTTTTCTCGAGGATTTCGTAGATCTTCATCGGTCCGTAGAAATCTTCCTGGTCCCACCAGCCAGCCACATTGAGATTTGGCACTTTTGGCTTTGTCAGAATGTAAGGCATGGCTTCTTGTTTCCAGAACGCGTCGTAATTCGGATGGGTGACGAAATCCTTCCAAGTAGGTAGCGTCCCGTGGATGTAATTCTTGTCGGCATTGGATAGCGGACCGAGGCGCAGATACCATTCATAGGTGTCGAATTGATCGAACTTAAAAACAAAATTGGTTTTGCCCGTCTCCATCATCGTGGAGTACTCAAAGCCGTAGCTCAGACGGAACGCTCCGTTGTGATGAAAGTCGTCGCCGAGAAACATGTCGGCGGGGGAAGCTTGCTCGGAAACGGCTTTTAGCGCGGGATGCGGCTCGAGCATTCCCATGACGGTAAGCCAGCCGCCGTACGAAATGCCCACAAGACCTGCACGGCCGTTGTTGTGCGGAACGTTTTTCACGAGCCAGTCGATGGTGTCGTAGGTGTCCGTGCCTTCGTCGACCGCCTTCGGATCCTTCGGATCGCGAATCGGGCGCTGCATCACAAAAGTTCCTTCGGAGCCGTAGCGGCCGCGAATATCTTGAAAGACAAAGATGTAGTCGTCGGGAATCATCTCGGCATAGCGCCTGAGGATGCCACTGTAACCTTTGTCATCGTCGTGCAATCCATACGGGGTTCGCTCGATGACGATGGGTAACGCTTCGGTGGAATTTTTCGGTGCGTAGATTTCTGTGTGCAGCCTGACGCCGTCGCGAGCTGCGATCATCACGTCGGTTTTGTCAAAGAGCAGCGAATAGTCCGGCGGATTCGGCGCCTGCGCGCGGCCGGTGAGCAAGAAGAGAAGCACGATGACCAGCGCCCACAAATAGATTCTGCTTTTCCATAACAAACGCGCGAATCGCATGGTAATCCCCTCCAACGGTGTCTCGACAGGATCGGGCGATCGGACTTGGATGAGGATAGTACATGAAACTGACAGTGAGACGCACATTCCTGTTTGGCTCACTCTCGGCCAGCAGCCAGAGGCGTAGGAAAGCGACAGCCAAGAATGGCTGTCGCACTCGCAGCCCGTCTGCTAAACTATAGGTTGCTCGACCGCACCTGAGAATAAAGGAGATTCGTCCGGGCTGCTGGTTGTTTCAGCAGCTATTTTTGTCTTTGCAGTGACTGCCCAGAGTAGTCCCGAGACATGACGTAGAAATCATGAGCCAAAATATTCGCAATATCGCCATTATCGCGCACGTAGACCACGGCAAAACGACCTTGGTCGACGCCATGCTGCGGCAGAGCGGGATTTTCCGCGCCAACGAAGCGCTCGTCGAGCGCGTGATGGATTCCAACGACTTGGAACGCGAGCGCGGGATCACGATTCTCGCGAAAAACACGGCCCTTTTTTTCCACGACACGAAGATAAATATTGTCGACACGCCTGGCCACAGCGATTTTGGCGGTGAAGTCGAGCGTGCGCTGCGCATGGTTGACGGCGTGTTACTGCTGGTCGACGCCAGCGAAGGGCCGCTGCCACAGACGCGCTACGTCCTTCAGAAGGCGCTGGCGGCCAAGTTGCCTCCCGTTATTGTGCTGAACAAGATCGACCGCACGGATGCGCGCGCAAAGGAAGTTCTCGACGAAATCTACGACCTGTTTATCGACTTGGACGCCACTGAAGACCAGCTCGATTTTCCCGTGGTCTACACTAACGCGCGCGAAGGCATCGCGCACCGGCAAATCGGTGACGGCTCGAAGGATTTGCTTCCGCTGTTTGAAACCATTGTGAAGAGTATCCCTGCGCCGCCAGGCGACCCGCATGGCGTGCTGCAAATTCAGGTCATGAATTTGGACTACAGCGATTTTCTCGGGCGCATCGCAATTGGCCGTGTATTTAACGGCACGCTGAAGCGCGGCGAAGATGTAGGCATCAGCAAGCTGGACGGAAAGCTTCTGTCCACGCGAATCACCAAGCTTTATACGTTTCGGGGGCTTGAGCGTGACGAAGCCGAAGCCGTTGGCGCGGGCGATCTTGTAGCCATCGCCGGTGTCGAAGGAATTCAGATTGGCGAAAGCATCACGGATTTGGCGACGCCCGAACCTCTCGAACCGCTGCTGATCGACGAGCCAACGCTCGCCATGATTTTTACAGTGAACAGCAGCCCGCTTTCCGGAAAAGAAGGCAGCTATTTGACGTCGCGCGACTTGCGCGACCGCCTGCAGAAAGAGTTGCTGACCAACGTTTCGATTCGTGTGGAAGATACGGACACGCCGGAGTCGTTTCGCGTGTTGGGGCGCGGCGAACTGCAGCTCGCCATCCTGATTGAAACCATGCGGCGCGAAGGTTTTGAACTGATGGTGGGCAAACCGGAAATTGTCGTGCGCAACGAAAATGGCAAGAAACTTGAGCCGCTCGAGCGCCTGGTCATCGACGTGCCCGAGAGTTTTATCGGAATCATTCTGGAAACATTGGGCAGCCGGCGTGGCGAAATGCTCAAGATGAGCAATCACAATTCCGGCCGCGTGCGCATGGACTTCAAAATTCCTTCGCGCGGGCTAATTGGCTTGCGCAGCCAGTTGCTGACGGACACCCGCGGCACCGCTTTGATTCACTCGATTTTTGACGGCTGGACGGACTATGAGGGAGAGATGGCCCTACGGCCGACCGGAGCGCTCGTAGCCGATCGTCCCGGACCGTCAACGGCTTTCGCTCTGTGGAACCTCCAGGAACGCGGCGAATTGTTCATCGGTCCTGCGATCGAAGTCTACGAAGGAATGGTCATCGGGGAAAATTCCCGCGAGCAGGACATGGAAGTGAATGTCACCAAAGAAAAGAAGCAAACGAACATGCGCTCCTCGAGCGCGGACGAGGCCATTCGGCTGATTCCTCATCGCGAGCTAAGCCTCGAACAGGCGATTGAATTTATCGCCGACGACGAATATGTCGAAATAACGCCGAAATCGATTCGTCTGCGAAAAAAAGTTCTGCAAGCCAACAAGCGTCCCCGCCGCTGGCAGGAGATTCGCGCCAGCCACGAAGCGGCCCGTTGACGCGCCCCTACCGCAACTGGTAGTGCGCGGATTTCTCTAACAATTCCGCGAGGTATTGCTTCCAAAGCTCCGCCCAAGTGTGCGTGCCGTGCCCGTGCGTGTTTTCGCTGGCCGGGATGAGCACGAAGCGGCCGTTGGGTAGGTCCTTGACTTCTTTCTCCGCAATTCCGAGTTCGGGTGGATTGATAAAATCATCCGCGGAATTGATCCACATGACGGGCGCTTTGATTTTGCCGAGCTGCGTCGAAGGATCGTAGTTGCGCGAAGCGTTGACATAATAGAGCGCGTCGTTCGCGTCCAGTGCACTGAAGCGTGTGTGGAAATAGTCATCGAGATACTTGTCGGCGGCGTCGCGCGTCGGGAGAGCTTTCTGCATGGGTATCGGAGCAGCTCCTGCGATCAACAGAAAATCCAGCGCGGTCCGTAGAGCCTGCTTCGGCTCTTCCTTGTAGTCCCCGCCCTTCCACTCAGGATCTTCGCGGATCGCATCCATGACCATCTTGCGCCAGATGCGATTCCGGCCCGCTATCTCGACCGGCAGGCACGCCAGCGGCATGAGCGCGTCCATGAAATCCGGATACGTTTCGCCCCAAACGAAGGAATGCATGCATCCCATCGAGGTGCCCATCACCAGGCGAAGGTGATTGACTCCGAGCCCTTCGTTGAGCAGGCGGTAATGCGCGGCGACCATGTCGTCGTAGTCGTACTGTGGGAAGTGCGCGTGCAGGCCGTCGCTGGGCTTCGACGATTTTCCGTGGCCGATGCCGTCAGGAAGAACGATGAAGTAGCGCGATCGATCGAGAAGCTGACCCGGACCAAAAAGGACGTTGGCAAACTGTGGCTGGAGAAATTGGTGTCCCGTCCCGCCTGTTCCATGAAGAACGAGCACGGCGTTCGTCGTGTGTCCCGCCGCGTCCTTCTCCGGTTTGCCAAGCGTCGTGTAATGCAGCCGCAATTCCGGCAGCGACTCGCCGGAATGAAATTGAAAATTGTGAATGACAAAGTCGCCTTCTGAAGTTGCCGGGGCGGACGGTTGCTGGGCGCCGCAAGGCATCGCCATAAAAAGCATGGCTGTGAATGCCGCGCCAAAGAACTTCTTGAAACATTTGAGCATCTCTCACCTCTACGCACCAAAATCTATCACAAACGAAACAGCGAGGCTTGGCGCGCACTGTTCGAACAAGCCTCTTGTGTTGATGCGATGCTGTGAATACACTGCAACGCGCCATAAGATTCTTGGTGCGCGAGGTCGTTTAATGCGAAGAATTCTTCTCTTCGGCCTGAGTCTAGTACTCTTGCCGTCGCCCTCCTGGTGCCAGGCGAAACCCAAGGTTTCGCCTGCGGTGAGCGCCTTCGTGAAAGAAGACGCGGCAGTTATTTCTCTGGCGCATGTGCGGGTGGTGGACGGCACCGGCAGCGCTCCTCGCGTCGACCAAACCGTGGTCATCGCGGATGGAAAAATCGTCGCGCTTGGCGATTCTGTCAGCACAAAAATTCCGGATGGCGCACGAGTGCTTGACCTTGCCGGCCGCACCGTGATTCCCGGACTGGTTGGCATGCACGACCACATGTTCTATCCCGCGCCCGGCGGTGGCCTGCCACTTTATCCGGAGCACGCCTCAAGTTTCCCACGCCTTTATTTGGCAGGCGGAGTCACTTCGATTCGAACGACTGGCAGCCTCGAACCCTACGCTGATCTTGAACTCAAGCAAGCCATCGATCGAGGAAAACTCACGGGTCCAAAAATTCACGTCACCGGTCCTTATCTCGAAGGAGAAGGCGCTTTTGCCTTGCAAATGCACCAACTCAAGGACGCCGAAGACGCGCGCCAGATGGTCGAATTCTGGATCGCCCGCGGCGCTACTTCTTTCAAGGCGTACATGAACATCACGCCGGACGAACTGGCCGCAGCGGTAAAGGCCGCACATGCGCACGGCATCAAGGTCACCGGCCACCTCTGCTCCATCGGCTTTCGCGAAGCGGCCGTACTCGGCATCGACGACCTGGAACACGGCATCGAAGTCGACACAGAATTTCTGCCGGACAAAAAGCCGGGCGTCTGCCCCAACCCGCAGGCCGCGGCAAAAGCCCTGCTCTCCGTCGACATCAGAAGCAAGCCCATGCAGGAGATGATTCACGATCTGGTCGCGCATCACGTCGCGGTCACCTCCACACTGCCGGTGTTCGAAACGTCCGTGCCGGGGCGCGCTCCGCTCGACACCCGCGTGCTCGATGCGCGAGTCTCCGATAACGCGGCAACTTCCGACGCGCCAGGAATCTTCAAGAAGGAACTGGAATTCGAACACGAATTTTCAAAGCAGGGCGGCTTGCTGCTGGCCGGGCTCGATCCGACCGGCTACGGCGGCGTAATCGCCGGCTTTGGAGACCAGCGCGAAGTTGAATTGCTCGTAGAGGCAGGCTTCACTCCGGTTGAAGCCATTCACATCGCCACGTCTAATGGCGCTGAATTTCTCGGCGAGTTGGATAAGATCGGCACTCTCGCGGTTGGTAAAGCAGCTGACATCGTCGTGCTCGACGGCGACCCATCGGCCAATATCAAAGACATCGAGAGAGTGGAACTCGTCTTCAAGGATGGCGTCGGCTATGACTCCGCCAAACTCATCGATTCCGTAAAAGGATTAGTCGGACTGCGCTAAGAAGCAGAACGCATTCGAGCGACGCCTCGGCAAAACGTCCCACCGCTACCGCAGAAGGATTTTGCCGTCCGTTCGGCGGGGATAGTCCCCATTTCATGCGTCAGCGTCGACACCCTGTCCCGCATATGACTCAAGCCGAGCGACCGCCTTGCGGCCGAACATTACGGCGCCTTAGAGAAGTATTCATGATGTGCAAAAGAGCACCCCACACCTCGATCGGGATTTTACAAAGTCGTCATACAAGGATAAATTGGGAGTGAGCGGCGCTGGACCCTGCGGATGAGCGGCGTCTCAATTCAAACTGTTCCCCGCGGAGGGAATGTTGTAGAGTCTAGCGCTCGTGTGCAATCCGCCGCTGAACCGTTGCAGCGAAATGGTTTGGCAAACTGGTGGTGCTCTCGGGCGGAGCTTTCAAACAGAGTCAAAGGTGGAATACGTGAATATTGGACCCTCGAATGGGGCCTCAAACTCGCACTGCACCATCGCCGCAACGGCAACAGTTTTGCCGCCGTACACGATGACCCGCGAAGATGTGAAGTACTACATGGGGCGCGTGTTCGATATACCGGAGCGGCGCCTGGAAGCGCTGATGTCCATCGCGGACAACGCGCAGGTGAACAAGCGCTACTCGATTTTCCCGATCGAATATACCGTCGAGCCTCGCCCGCTTTCGAAGACCAACGAGGAGTACATTGAGCACGCCGTGAAGCTCGGCCGCCAAGCGGCGGAAGAGTGTTTGCAGCGTGCCGGTTTACGTCCGGACGAAGTAGATCTCCTCATCACCGTCTCCTGCACCGGATTCATGATTCCCTCGCTGGACGCGCACTTGATCAATCTCATGGGCTTCCGCTCGAATGTGCGCCGCATGCCCTTCACGGAACTGGGCTGTGCGGCCGGAGCCATGGCCCTCGGACGCGCGGCGGATTACTTGAAAGCTCACCCCGGCGGCAATGTCCTGATCATCTCTGTCGAGCTGCCTTCTCTCACTTTTCAACGCAAGGACATCTCGCAGGCGAACTTGATCTCCTCGATTCTGTTTGGTGACGGGGCAGCAGCGGTGTTGGTGACTGGCAAAGAGCACAAGGGACCCAAGATTCTCGTTTCAGAAACCTACACCTTTCCCGATTCTCTGGACGCCATGGGCTTCGACTTGCGCGATTCGGGATTCCACATTTTGCTTTCAAAAGACGTCCCAGAAATGATCGGCGCAAAAATCCGCGGCTTGGTGGACGGGTTTCTGGAACGCCACGGCCGCAAACAGGAAGACATCAAAGGGTGGATTTTGCATCCTGGCGGCGCGCGGCTGCTTGGCAATGTCGAAAAAGAATTGGGCCTCTGCAAGTGTGATACACAACCCTCCTGGGATATTCTCAGCAACGTCGGCAATCTTTCCAGCGCCACAATTCTCTTCATCCTGCAGGAGTGGCTGGAAAAGCGCCCGCTCAAATCGGGCGAATACGCGATGGCCGCCGCCTTCGGCCCGGGATTCAGCGCCGAATTTCTTCTGTTGCAATGGACCTGAGCGTCATCGCGTTTCTCGGCTTGCTCGTAGCCGTGGCTCTGCTACGTATTGTGGAGCTGCAAATTTCGCGCCGGCATCAGCAAGAGATGATCGCGCGCGGCGCTGCAAAGGTAGAAGAGCCCAGATTCCGCTGGATGGTGCTGCTTCACACTGCGGTGCTGATCGGCGCGGCACTCGAAGTCCTTTTTCTTCGCCGCCCGTTTATTCCCATCCTCGCCGCCATCATGTTTGCGATTTTCCTGGCGGCGAATGCCGTTCGCTGGTGGGTTATCCGCACACTCGGAAATCATTGGAACGTCCAGGTGATGGATTCCACCAACCTCGGCGTAATTTCCTCGGGACCGTTCCGGTACGTTCGCCATCCGAATTACGCCGCAGTTTTTGCTGAGATGTTGGCCCTGCCCCTGATCCACACGGCATGGATTACCGCCGTGGTCGGTTCGCTCGCGCACATCGCTGTTCTTTCGATGCGCCTCTCCACCGAAGAGCGCGTTCTTCTCGCCAATCCCGAATATCAGGCCACGATGGCCAACAAACCGAGATTCATTCCCGGTGTTTTCTGAAAAAATGTATGAGGTTTTCCCGCCGGTTTCCGACCTTCGCGCTATTTCTCTTGCTCACCCCCGCTATCTCCCGCGCGCAAGCAGCCCCAGATGCCAGCGACTCGGCATTCACCGAGGTGCCGGAGTTGAAGGAAGGCTTCCGCCTTCTCTATGTCCAGAAATATCCGGAGGCCCGCGAAAGATTTTCCGCATGGACTTCCGAGCACCCCGACGACCCGTTTGGGTTTGTGGCCACCGCCGCGAGCTATCTTTTTGAGGAGTTCTACCGGCAAGGCGTTATGACCAGCGAGTTCTTTCTGGACGACAAAAAGTTCCTTCGGGGAATCGAAGGTAAGCCCGATCCCGAGGGTATGAAGAGCTTTCGCGCCGAGTTGGAGCAAGCCCGCAAACTCTCCGGCGGGCGTCTCGCGAAGGATAAGAATGACGCTGCAGCTCTGTTTGCTCTAACCTTAGCCGCCGGCATGGAATCCAACGCTGACAGTATCCTTGAAAAAAAGCACGTCGAAGGCCTCAAAAGAATGAAGGAAGCCAACGAACACGCCAAGCTGCTGCTGGCGCAGCGCCCCGATGCCAATGATGCCTGGGTCGCGCCGGGCTCGGCGAATTACATCATCGGGTGCCTCTCCGGCGGCGTTCGCATGGTTCTGTGGTTTGGCGGTATTCACGGCGACAAGAAGCTGGGCATGGAGCTCGTCGGAAAAACGGCTGAGAAAGGCCGCTACCTCGAGCCCTTTGCGAAAGTGCTTCTGGCCCTGGCAGCGCGGCGTGAAAAGCAGGACGCCTTGGCGAAAAAGCTTTTGCATGAGCTGACTGAGGAATTTCCAGACAGTCCGCTTTTCGCCGCGGAATACGCGAAAGTCATGCGCCGGCCGATTCCGGCGGAGATGAAACCGAATTAGGTCCGCCTGTGTCAATATAGAATTGCATTCCCGGCTGTCCCGGACCGGCAAGCATACTCAAAAGGTGGTGGCGTGTGTTTCAACAGGAC
>WNFP01020870.1_pt1 | contig 14268 bp, 10 predicted proteins | sample 5400201 | NCBI WGS metagenome assembly WNFP01 (sample SAMN13153355, study PRJNA577476) | soil metagenome | isolation source: 115 cm saprolite under Madrone tree | place: USA:California | collected 2016-06-14
GATGAGCGGGCGGACTGGACTTTTGCTGGCGAAAGATTCTAGGTTCGCATCCGCAGAGCCGAAGAAGTCGTAGCGAGTGTCTGGCGGTCCCGGGGGAGCGCATGAAGACTCGTCGTCTTTTCCTTGCGGCATCTGTACTCTTCTTCGTGGCGGGCGGCACGGCGGCGCAGGAGGAACGCGTCGTCCGCGGGACGGTGGTCGACTCGGTCACGAAGCAGCCGGTTTCGGGAGCGATGGTGACGGTGGAGGGAACGAACCTCGCCGCCGTCACGGGCAACGACGGTACCTTCAGCTTGCCCGCACCGGTCCGAGGCGACGTCGTTCTGCGGGTGGAGAACCCAGGGTACGCGCGGGCCGAGGTCCGGCTCTCCGCGGCCGTCCAGGACGCACGCATCGCCCTCAATCCGTCCTCGCTCACCACGGAGGAGATCGTCGTCACCGGCCGGGTGTCGGGCGTGAAGAGGAGCCAGTCGCCCGTCGCCGTGTCCAAGGTCAAAGGCGAGGATCTCGCCCCGGTGACGGTCCAGACGGTGGACGAGGCCCTCGCGGGCAAGGTGGTGGGTGCCAACGTCCAGCGCAATGACGGCGCTCCGGGCGGAGGCGTCCAGATCAGGCTGCGAGGCGTTTCCACCATCAACGCCGAATCGTCGCCGCTGTACGTCCTCGACGGGCAGATCGTCAGCAACGTCGAGATCCCTTCGGGGCTGAGCTTCATCACCAAGTCCACTCAAGGGTCGAATCCGTCTCCCAAGCAGGACTCGGTCGTGAACCGCATCGCCGATCTCAACCCCAACGACATCGAAAGCGTGGAGGTGCTGAAGGGAGCGGCGGCGGCGGCGATCTACGGGGCCAAGGCGTCGAACGGAGTGATCGTGATCACGACCAAGCGCGGGCAACCGGGTCCGCCGCGGTTCGACTTCACCCAGCGGGTCGGTGTCTACGTTCCCTCGAAGGAGCTGGGCGCGCGCACGTTCACGAGCCTGGCCGAAGCCCAGACTGCCTTCGGCCCCACTGCGGCCCAGTTCTGGCAGCCAGGGGTGACGTACAACCACGATGCCGAGCTCGCTTCCCAGCGCTCGCCCTCCACCGAGACCGTCCTCAGCACGAGCGGCGCCTCGGAGAGCACGCAATACTACGTGTCGGGAGCGCAGCGGACCGACGAGGGCATCATTCCCAACACCGGCTACGACAAGCAATCGCTTCGGGTCAACGTCGGGCGCGATTTCACCACCGAGTGGCACGGAAACCTGAACACGAATCTCATCCACTCCAAGGCGCGGCGAGGAGTGGTCAACAACGACAACGCCAACGCGTCGTACTACGCCGTGATCCCCTTCACGCCCAACTTCATCGACCTCAAGGCCACGAACGGGATCTTTCCGGCCAATCCGTTCATCTCCAATCTCTCCAACCCGCTGCAGACCGCCGCGCTGGCGCAGACCGACGAGGGCGTCTGGCGGTTCATCGCATCCGGGGACACCAGTTACAGGCTGTTCCGGAGCGACAACCAGGACCTGAGCCTGCTCCTCAACGGCGGCGTCGATCGGTTCCAGCAGGAGGACTCGTTCTTCTTTCCCTCTTCACTCTTTTTCGAGCAGACCAGTTCGCAGCCGGGAGCATCGCTCTTCACCGACGGCACCAATCTCGTCCTGAACGGCGGCATCAACCTGCTCCACAATTACGCGCCGGATTCGACGGTTTTCTCGGCCACCAACTCCGCCGGATTCCAATATGAGTCACGCAAGCTGGACATCACGCGAGTCCTGAGCCAGAACCTGACCGGAGGACAGCAGAGCCTCGGCGCCGGCACGAACGTCCAGACCTTCCAGCAGCGCGAGAAGGTCATCGACCGCGGGATGTACCTCCAGTCGGACGTGCTCACGCTCGACCGCCGGCTGATCGTGAGCGGCGGCCTTCGCGGCGAGCTCAGCACCGCGAACGGGCACACCGACACGGTCTACGTCTATCCGAAGATTGGCGCCGCCTACCGCTTCTTCGACCCCGCGCCCCGCGTCGATCTGCTCAAGATCCGCGCCGCTTACGGCGAGACCGGGAACCAGCCGCTGTACGGCATGAAGTTCACCGAGCTCGCCACCAACGCGAACATCAACGGCAATCCGGCGCTCGGCGTCGTCGGCATCAAGGGCAACCCGGACATCAAGCCCGAACGGCAGCACGAGATCGAGGCCGGCATCGACGCGACGCTGCTGGGCGGCCGGGCGAACCTCGAGCTGACGGTCTATCAGCGCCAACTCACCGACCTGATCCTGTTGCGCGGCCTGGCTCCCTCGACCGGATTCACCAACGAGTTCTTCAACGGCGGCGTCCTGCGCAACCGCGGGATCGAGGTGGCGCTCGATGCCACCCCCTTCGCCTCGAGCGTGCTCAACTGGCAGTCCCGCGTGACGTTCGCGAAGAACGTCAGCAAGATCACGTCCCTCCCGGTACCGGCCTTCGTCACCGGCGGCTTCGGCACTTCGCTGGGAGCGTTCCGCATCGAGCAAGGCGCCTCGGCCACCCAGTTCGTCGGCAACGACGGCCTCAATCCGGACGGGTCGTGCTGCGTGGTGCGTCAGATCGGCGACGCCGAACCCAGCTTCCGCATGTCATTCATCAACCGCCTCTCCTCCTTCGGCTTCACCCTGTATTTCCTGGTCGACTGGCAGCAGGGCAGCAACGTGCTGAACCTGACCCGTTTCTTCTACGATCTCGCGTCCAACAGCCCTGACTTCACCACCGGAGGAGTCGCGCGGCTCAACACCTTCACGACCTCGGCGCGCGCCTATCTGGAGTCGGCGACGTTCGTGAAGCTCCGGGAGATCACCCTCGCCTACGAGCTGCCGACCGGCCTCACCACCCGGGTGTGGAGCGGGATGCGCAAGGTCCGCTTGAGCGTGAGCGCACGGAATCTCCTCACCTTCACCCCGTACTCGGGCTTCGATCCCGAAGTCAGCAACTTCGGAAACCAGCCCATCTTCCGCAACATCGAGGTCGCGCCATACCCCGCCAGCCGCAGCTTCTGGACGTCGATCGACGCCAGCTTCCAGTAGGAGGATCCACATGGCTCCCCGAACGCTTTCCGCGATGCTGGCCGGCGTCCTCCTCTCCGCTGCCTGCGAGGACCCCGGAGACCTCAACAATCCCCCCCTCGACGCGTTGCAGAGCAATCCGACTGCCGCGATCGTGGAATCGGCCGCCACGGGCCTGCTGGTCGGCACGCGCCGTTACATCGCACCGCGGAACGGATACGTGTCGCTCCTCGGTGTCCTCGGCCGCGAGTCGTACGATCTCGACAACGGCGATCCCCGATTCGTGACCGAGCTCCTGCAGGCCCCCAACCTCGACCCGGGTACGCCGGCCATCGGGGGGAACCTGTGGACGCAACCGTATGCCAACATCCGCAACGCGAACCTGATCCTGGACGCGCTTCCGAAGGTCCCCGTCCCCACGTTCTCCGACGCGAACAAGGAGGCCACCCGCGGATTCGCGAAGACCATCCAGGCCCTCGACTTCCTCCAGGTGATCAACACCCGCGACACCAACGGGGCGCCCATCGACGTCGACCTGCCTCCCGGCCAGATCGCGCCGATCGTCAGCAAGGATCAGGTATTCACGCGGATCGCCGACCTCCTCGATGCGGCCGTCGTTAACCTCGGCAACGCCGGGCCGACCTTCCCTTTCCCGTTGAGCGTGGGATTCGCCGGCTTCGACACGCCGCCGACATTCTTGAAGTTCAACCGCGCGCTCAAAGCCCGCGTCGAGGTGTACCGGGGCAATTTCCCCTCGGCCCTGACGGCGCTGCAGGCGTCGTTCCTCGACGCGAACGGCGACCTGAAGCTCGGCGTCTACCACAGCTTCTCGAACGGGTCGGGCGACATCATCAACGGCCTGGACGATCCGCTCATCTTTGCGCACCCGTCCATCCAGACGGACGCCGAGCAGAAGCCTGGCGGGGGGCTGGATGATCGGTACACGACGAAGATCACGACGGTCAAAACCGGGTCGCTGAGAGGGGTGACCTCGGACAAGGGCTTCCTCATCTACAACACGCCGGATACGCCGGTGACGATCATCCGGAACGAGGAGCTCATCCTGCTCCGCGCCGAAGCCAACATCGGCCTGAACACCGCTCCCGCCCTCGCGGATGCCATCACCGACATCAACCTCATCCGGCAGCGCTCGGGCGGCCTGGCTCCTCGAGGCGACCTCAACTCCACCAACATCCTCGACGAGCTCTTGAAGCAGAAGCGCTACTCGCTCCTGTTCGAGGGCGGGCACCGGTGGATCGACCTGCGCAGGTACGGGAAGCTGAGCACGATCCAGGATCCCGGAACGTTCGTGCACTCCGCGTTCCCGATTCCCCAGCCCGAGCAGGACGCGCGGAAGTAGGACGTCGCCGCAGCTCTGACCCGGAACGGGTACCCCGGCGCGCATGCGTCCAGGCGGCGTCGCGCACTACAGTCGTGTGCCGGAGGGCGCATGTTCGCCTGGCTGTACCGTCTGCTCCTGGTCGGCGCGGGAGGCTGGAGTGCGCGGGCATACGCGCGCGACTACGTGCGGGCGTACATCCGGCGGCTGGTGCGGGACCGGCTGCGAACCGGTCTCTCACTCACCATTTTCCAGCTGGCGCTCCTGGCGGCGACCGCCTTCACGGTGCACCGGCTGGGCAGTCCGCTCTACGGCCGTCTCGCCGGTTCGGCCCTGGTCTGGGCGCTGGTCGTCTTCAACGCGAATCGCTTCCTCACCAGCACGCTCCCGGACATCGCCGAAGCACGGCGGCACCTGGCCGGCCCCGTCGGCTACGTCGTCCGGGACATGCTGGGCATCTCCGTCGCCAAGGAGCTGGTGGAGATGGAGCTCTTCGTGCTCGCCGTCTGCCTCTTGCTCGGCCTCTACGTCCGGTTCGGCGTCAGCAGCACCTTCCAGCTGGTCGCGCCCTGGCGGGAGCTGCTCGCGCTCGTCCGCTGAGCTCGGCTACTTCCACACCGAGGCCTTCTTGGCCCAGGCGGTGTCCTGGTATCGCTGGGTGAACGCCGCGGCGGTCTGCCCCAGCGCCCCGGCGTCGTTCGTCGCCTTGTACCGCGAGACCCCGGCCCAGTAGAGCGCCTCCGCCGCGGCCTCCGAGTTTGGGAAGCGCTCGACGATCTCGCGGAACCGCCGGTCCGCCTCCGCGAACTGCTGGCGGGCGAAGGCCGACTTCGCTCCACCTCCCCAGGCTCATCTCGAATGCTTCGGACAGGAAGGGACCGTTCCAGGGGAGTAGATCGCGGATCCGGGAGCAATCGAGGAATTGCCAGAGCACCGAGAGATGCCGTTCGACCGACGCTCGGATCCAGTCCGGGATCCGGGCCGGGGAGAGCAGGTTCCAATCGACGCGGAGCTTGTCCATCGGGTCGCACCCTCCTCCCGGGCGTTTTGCCTGCGGGCAGGCTAAGGACACCGCCGGGCATCGGGAAGGGAAAACCGGCGGCTCGCGTGTTCGTTTCGCGACGTCTGGTCCCGCCGACTACGGAGTCCGCGCTCCGGGTTTGTCCCAGGCTTGCCCCAGATCCGCGAACAAGGCGGCGAAGATCTGGATGCCGTCCCACAGGTTCTGCAGGCGCAGGTTCTCGTTGGCCGCGTGCTGGTTGTTGTCGTGATTGACGATGGGGACGATGACGATGGGCGCGCCCAGGGCGTCCTGGATGGTGGCCAGCGGGACGCTTCCGCCCAGGATCGGGAGATGCACGACGGGCGCATCGCCCATCGCCCCGGTGACGACGCTGGCCACGGCTCGGGACAGGGGAGCGTCGAGCGGGAGGCGAACGCCGCGGTAGCCGCCGCCCCACCGCACGCGAACGAGGCGGGGATGAGAAAGGCGCGCCGCCGCATCCGGGTCCTCGCGCACGATCGAGTAGCCCTGCGCGGCGATGTGTCTCTCCACCGCTTGCTGGACCTGCTCGACCTTCTGGTCGGGAACCAGACGCAGGTCGATGGAGGCCTGCGCCTCGGTCGGGATCGCGTTCGCGGCCTCCTTGCCGACGTGTCCGGCGTGCAGCCCGCGCACGTTCAAGGCGGGCAGCAGGAGGCGCTCGGGGAGCGGCGCGTCGTCCGCTTCGGTGCGGGCGAGTCCCAGCGACTTGCGCAGATCGTCGTCGACCTTCGGGATCTTCGCGATGGCGGCGCGCTCGGAGTCTCCGATCGGCCGCACGCCGTCGGAGAAGCCGGCGATGAGCACCTTCCCCTCCGGATCGCGCATGCTGGCGAGCAGCGACGCCAGCCGCGCCGCGGGATTCGGCGCCCAATTTCCGTAGTGGCCGTCGTGGAGGGCTCGGGTGGGCCCGTAGACGGTGAGGTCGAGGCTGATCACGCCGCGCGCTCCGTAGACCACCTGCATGCGCCGGCTCTGGTGGACCGGGCCGTCGCAGAAGATCCAGCCATCGGAGGCGAGCAGCGCGCGGTTGCCCTCGAGGAACGCGGAGAGGTGCTGCGACTCCGCTTCCTCCTCGCCCTCGAAGAAGAATTTCAGGTTCACCGAGGGCTTGACGTCGGATGCCCGCAGCGCGTCGAGCGCGGCGAGCATCGCCACGATGGGCGCCTTGTCGTCGCTGGCGGATCGGCCGAAGAGTCGTGCTTCGGGAGCGATCCCGCCGGCGGCCGGCAGCGGGATGTCCTTGCCCTGCGGGTCGCGGAGCACCGGCGCCCAGGGAGGCGACTTCCACTGCGCCGGATCGACCGGCTGCCCGTCGTAGTGCGCGTAGAACACCAAGGTCCGCCGGGCGCCGGGCGAGCGCAGCTCGCCGTACGCCACCGGTGGCGCTCCCGGCTGCTCGAGCAAGCGCGCGTCGACGCCGCGCTTCCCCAGCATCTCGACCAGGCGCCGCGCATTCCGCCGGATGTTCTCCGCATCGGACGCGAGATTGGGGATGGCGACGAGATCGGCGAGCTCCCGCACGATGCCCGCCTCGTGCGCCTGCCGGTACCGCTGCACGGATTCCCGCAGCGACGCCTGCGCGGCGACCGCACCCAGGGACAACGGGAGCAACAATGTGTGTACGATGGCCGCGCGCATCGATGCCCGCGGACCGGTCTACCATGACGCCCCGGCGGATCCTCGCCACCTACGTAGCGCTGACGCTGCTCTCCACCTTCGCGTCGTCGTTCATCTGGGGAATCAACACCCTCTTCCTGCTCGATGCGGGTCTCACCATCACCCAGGCGTTCGCGGCGAACGCGTTCTTCACCGCCGGCGAGGTGCTCTTCGAAGTGCCGACGGGCGTGGTCGCCGACACGGTGGGCCGGCGGACGTCGTACCTGCTCGGCGCGGCCACGCTCTTCGTCTCCACCATCCTGTACCTCCTGATGTGGTGGACCCACGGCCCCTTCTGGGGCTGGGCGCTGTCCTCGATCCTGCTCGGGCTCGGGTTTACCTTCTTCTCCGGCGCGACCGAGGCTTGGCTGGTCGATGGCTTGAACGCCACCGGATACAAAGGGACGCTCGAGTCGGCCTTCGCCAAGGGACAGATGGCGTTGGGCGCAGGGATGTTGACCGGCACCGTCGCCGGCGGCGTGGTGGCGCAGGCGACGAACCTCGGAGTTCCGTACCTGCTCCGGGCGGTGTGCCTCGCGCTCACGTTCGTGGTGGCGTTCATCTGGATGCGGGACGTCGGCTTCACGCCCCGTCGCGGCGTCAGCGTGCTGGGCGAGATGCGCAAGGTGCTGCAGGACTCGATCGATCAAGGACTGCGCAGGCCCCCGGTGCGCTGGGTGATGCTGGCCGGCCTGTTCAGCAACGGCGTGCCCATCTACGCGTTCTACGCGATGCAGCCGTACTTGCTCGAGCTGTATGGCCGGCGCGACTCGTACGCCGTCGCCGGGCTCGCCGCGGCCGCGGTTGCCGCCGCGCAGATCGCCGGCGGCGTGATCGTGCCGCTGGCCGCGAGGATCTTCCGGCGGCGCACTTCGGTGCTGCTCTTCGGGTCCATCGCCAGCGCATCGGCGCTGCTCTGCATCGGCCTGGCGAGGAATTTCTGGGTCGTCCTCCTTCTCCTCGCGGGCTGGGCGATCATCTTCGCCGCCACCACGCCGATCCGGCAGTCGTTCCTGAACGGCCTCATCCCCTCCGCCCAACGCGCCACGGTCCTGTCCTCCGACAACCTGCTCGCCTCCACGGGTGGGGCGATCTTCCAGCCGGCGCTGGGAAGGGTAGCGGACCTTTTCGGCTACTCGGCCTCATACCTGGTCAGCGCCGGCCTCGAGCTGTTCGCGTTGCCGCTGCTGCTTCTCGCCCGGCGTGAGCGCGCCCCGTCGGACCCGATCTCAACGGGAGGGAGTGCAGAAGCCGCGCCGCTTACGAGAAGTTAGAATGCCGGGAATGATGGCGAAGACCCTGGTCCAGTGCGAATCCATCTCCGTCGTGGACTACCGCTGCACCGCCGGCCGAGGTGACGCCCCCTTCCCCGAGGTGCACCAAGGCTTCAACGCGGCCTATGTGCGCAAGGGCAGCTTCGGCTACCGCGCGAACGGGAGGTCGTTCGAGCTGGTCGCGGGAGCAGTGCTGGTCGGGCATCCGGGCGACGAGTACACCTGCACGCACGATCACGCGGCCAGCGACGAATGTCTCTCGTTCCGGCTCTCGGCCGGGCTGGCCGACTCGCTCGGCGGCTCACCCGGACTGTGGCGGGTGGGGCGCATTCCGCCGATTCCGGAGCTGATGGTGCTCGGCGAGCTGGCGCAGGCTGCCGCCGAAGGAAAGACCGACGTCGCCGTGGACGAGGCGGGCACCGCCTTCGCCGCCCGGGTGGTGGAGGCCGCTTCCCGACGGGCGCGACCGCCGGCCCGTGTCGGGGGACGAGATCGCCGCCGTGCCGTGACGGCCGCGCTCTGGATCGAAGCGAACGCCTGCGAGCCGATAAACCTTTCCACGGCGGCGAAGGAAGCGGGGCTGAGCCCGTTCCATTTCCTGCGGCTGTTTTCCAAGGTGCTCGGCGTGACGCCGCACCAGTACCTGGTGCGCTCGCGGCTCCGATCACCGAGATCGCCTACGAGGTCGGCTTCGGAGATCTCTCGAACTTCGTCCGCTCCTTCCATCGGGCCGCCGGAGTGTCGCCGCGAGGGTTCCGGAGGGCGGCGAAGAAAGAGCGCAAGATTTTCCAAGAACGGCTGTCGGCTCGCGCGGCAGGATGATCTCCATCAGGAGGTTGTCATGTACGATCACATCGGATTGAAGGTGAAGGATCTCGAGGCGAGCGTCCGCTTCTACGAGCAGGCGCTCAAGCCGCTCGGCTACGTCGTCTGCTCGCGGGACGAATCGGGCGCGGGCATCGGGCCCGCGGGAGAGCCGGCGCTGTGGCTGTACCCGGCCGGGAAGGGCGCGAGCGGGCCCGGGGTCCACGTGGCGTTTCGCGCCTCGGAGCGGCCCATGGTGGACCGTTTCCACAGGGCCGGCGTGGAAGCGGGAGGCCGCGACAACGGCCGTCCCGGAATCCGCAAGGACTACAGCCCGACCTACTACGCGGCGTTCCTGCTCGATCCGGACGGCAACAACGTCGAAGCGGTCTGCACGCGGTAGCGTACGGTTTCCCGACAGGTGATCGGCCGTTTTGACGCAGCTCGTAGGGCCTTCGACATGGCCGCACGCTACCGCGCCCTGGTTGGGCCGTAGCCCGCCTTCCATCCGCTTGGCACGGGCCATGAACGCGCCCGCCCGGGGCGGACCGATGAAGGCCCGCCATCTACCAAGAGGCAGTCAATGACGAGTTGGACGAAGCGGAGCTTTTCCCGGGCGTACGTGAATTGTCCGATCCTTCTAGCCCTCGTGGTTGGATCGGCCGCCAGCGCGGCGCCCATCAAGAACGTCGTCCTGGTCCACGGCGCTTTCGTGGACGGGTCGGGATGGAAGCCGGTGTACGAGATCCTCAAGCGCGACGGCTATACCGTCAGCATCGTGCAGGAGCCGCTCACCGGATTGGACGACGACGTCGCCGCGACCCGGCGCATCCTGGAGCGGCAGGACGGTCCCTGCATCCTCGTCGGGCACAGCTATGGGGGCGCCATCATCACGGTGGCGGGGAACGAAGCGAACGTCGCGGGCCTCGTCTACATCGCCGCTCATGCGCTCGACGAGGGGGAGACGGAGAGCGAGAACGGCAAGCGCTATCCCGCCGCCGGCCGCGACGCGATCACCAAGACCGCGGACGGTTTCACGTACATCGATCCGGCTCGCTACGGAAAGGACTTCGGCCCGGACCTGCCGGCGGCCGAGGCGGAGTTCGAGGCGGTCTCGCAGACGTTCACGGCTGCGAAGGTCTTCGGCACGCCGCTGACCAATCCGGCCTGGAAGCAGAAGCCCAGCTGGTACATGGTGGCGAAGTCCGATCGGATCATCAGCCCGGACCTCGAGCGCATGTACGCCGCGCGGGCGCACAGCCACGTGGTTGAGGTCGCGGGCGCGAGCCATTCGGTCTACCGGTCGCATCCCAAGGAGGTCGCTGCCTTGATCGAGGAAGCGGCCCGAGGCGCCCTGGCAAAGGACGCCATGAACCGCCCCTGACGCGAGGGTGGACGCCGGATTTCGGCGCTCGTCGCCGGGTCGAGGACACGCGAAAGAGTTCCGTATGGTGTCCCCAGATCTCCGACGCAAGTCGGGGGCACCTTACGTCAGGTTACGTAGGGTGTCCCCGGAACTCAGGAGGCGGTGATGTGGGCGCCGGGGATCGGTTGGGGAGTGTCGCCGAGGACGCGCAGCTTGCGGACGCCGGGGACTTCCATCGGGCGGTCGCCGGCGTAGATCTTGTGACGGCCCCGGGTCTCGAACCAGTCCTTGGTGCGCGCCACCATGTGCATGTTCTCGACGATCTGCCGCCAGCCCACGCCGGTGTTGTAGGCGCAGAAGGAGATCTCGCCCTCCTGCGTGGCGTAGGGGATCACGCACATCTCGGTGCGGCGGAAGTCGTAGGTCCAGAGGTCCTGGAACCACATGCCGCCCACCCAGAGGACCGTCCAGTCCTGCTCCTTCTCCTTCGTCATCAAGGAGCCGCCCATCTTGCCGTTGAAGAGCTTGAGGAACTCGAACAGCGTCATCCCCGGCGGCGCCTTGCGGCTGTCGAAGTTGCGCAGGAAGGACAGGGCCACCTGCGTCAGCGTCATCTTCTTGCCTCGCGCCGTGTCGCAGATCACCACGATGTCCTTCATGAACCGTTCCATGTCGAAGAACTGGGTGATGGGCGACCAGGACTTCGTCTTCCGGTTGGAGACGATCAGCACGCTGCTGCCGCAATTCGGATGGCAGGAGCAGCAGATGCCGCCGAAGCTGGCCTGATCGGGGCCGTTCAGCGCTCTGAGATGGTCGGCCAGCGCGGTGAAGCCGCCCATCGCTCCCAGCGGGTACCAATCGCGATACGGATCGATCTTCCCGTCGTAGTAGCGCTGCATCTCGTGCGCCATGTGCGAGATGGTGTAGCGCCGCTGGCGCCGGTCCTCGTCGGTGATGTCCTCGTCGCGGCCGGTGAAGGAGACCGGCTGGAAGCTGATGCCGCCCATCTTGTCGGAGTTGGCCAGCAGGAAGTCCAGCAGCGGCCCGACTTGCGAGTCGTTGACGCCGTTCACGATGGTGGTGACCGGCGTGATGTCGATGCCGGCGCTGTGCATCACGTCGATGGCCTTCTGCTTCACGTCGAAGAGGTTGCTGATGTGCCGGTGCTTGTTGGCGTCGTTCGACACGCCGTCGAACTGGAAGTACGCCATGTCGAAGCCCGCTTCCTTGGCGGCGAAGGCGAATTCCGGCTCCAGCGCGAAGCGCAGCCCGTTGGTGGCCGCCTGCACCGAGTAGTAGCCCACCTCCTTGGCGTAGCGGCAGGCCTCGAGGAAATGCGGAGACATGGTGGGCTCGCCGCCGGAGAACTGCACCGACATCTGCCGCCGCGGCTTGAAGGAGATCGAGTCGTCGAGGATCTGCTTGATCTCGTCGAGGGTGAGCTCGTGGACGTAGCCGACCTGGTTGGCGTCCATGAAGCAGGGGTTGCACATCATGTTGCAGCGGTTGGTCAGGTCGATGGTCAGCACCGCGCCCCGGCCGTACTTGATGGTCGAGGTGCCGTGGCGGTGGATCAGCTCGTCGCCGATGGCGCGGAAATCGCGCCCGGGGTAGCGGGACTCGATCACCCGGCTGAATTCCGGATCGATCGAGAGGAGGTCCTCGAAGATGCCGTGCTGCGGGCAGGTCTTGCGGATGACGAGCCGCCCCTCGTCCTCGGAGATGCGCGCCTTGATCTCTCCGACGTGTCCGTCCACCAGGTCCGCCAGGTCGCGCTCGCCCCGGAGGATCGACTGGCGCGTCTCCACCACGCAGCGCGGGCAGAGGGAGTCCGTTTCCCGCGGCCAGCCCAACGGCGGCCGGGTCCGTTCATGGCTCTTGAGCAGGGGGCCTGGCGCCCACTCCGGACTGGGAGAGGCCGTCTCGGGCAGACGCGTGTTCACTGCCTGGAGTCCCCCCCACCCTAGATTCGCCAGCTGCTTCACGACTGCATCGAGCACTTCCAGCATTTCAACCTCCGTGCGTTTACGGTCGCTGCTGCTTGGAAAAAAGGGCGAGGATGCGATGGGGATTGAGCTCGGCGATGTCCGCCGCCTCGCGCGCAGGATCGCCGAGTGCGCACGACGTCCGCCCATCACCGATTCCGGCGAGCAGACCGAGCCGCGCCATGAGCGTCGCCGCACCCGCGAGGTACGCGACTACGTCCTTTCGCGGAGGCGCCGCGGACCATTCCGCACGAACGGCGGCCATCGCCTCGCCCTGGGTGATGAAGTCGAATCGGGCGGCGCGGTCGGAGGCGGCGAGCCACCCGAGCGCCTTGGCTTCCGGGGCCACGGCCCGCGCCGCGGAGCGGAAGGATTGCGCGCGCTCCGGCGTGTCCAGGGTGCCTCCGAGGTCGAGGGCGGCGGTGAAGGCGGTACCGCCCTCGATCGCCCCGTCGAAACAGACGAGGGTGTGCGGGTCTTCGCCGATCCTTCCCCGCAGCGCCGGGTCGGCGACGAACACCGCGCCGGCCTGCGAAGCCGGATAGGGAACCGTCTCGTCCGGGTCGACGACGATCGCGGCCGCGCCTTGGGCGAGCGCCGCGAGCTCGGCAACCACCAACTCCGGCCGCAGGCGCGAGACGATCAGGACGCGTCCGCCCGGAGAGAGCGCTCCACGCTCTTTGAGGAACAGGGCCAGCCGGATCACCTGCCGCTCGAGGCGCCAGTCCGGCGTCTCGCGCCAGCGCGCTCCGTCGCGCTGCAGCAGGGCCGCCTTGCGGTCGTGTCTGCGCATCGCGCCAAGAAAAAGGCTCGCCAGGGTGGCAGGAGCGTCGGTATCGCTACGTAGCTGCCCCCCGTCCGCGTCCAACATCTTCACCTCGGGAGATTACCCGGCCGCCGCCGCGTGCTCGCGGCTCCACAGCCGGTATAGTTGCCGTTCTTCGCTCGCGCCGCGATGACGGCGCACCGTGACCGGCACGCCGCGCAACGAGCGTCCCAGCGCGTCGCCGATCACGGACAGATCGATCGCCGTGGAGTCGGCCTCGACGACGACTTCCACGGATTCAGAAGCCTGACTGCCCGGGAGCTCGCCCTGCAGGCGCAGCCTGCGGGTCGGCGCGTACCAAAAAGCACGGACCTCCGCGTGAGCGGAACCGACTTCCTTCACGGCGCGCAGCATGTCGAGGATGCTTGGCTGCCTCATCGCGGCTCCCAACGGCTCCGATGCACCGGACCCGAGAACGGAGCGCACCGAACACTTCTGTGATTCGATTCGATTCAATGATTCTGGCAAATCACAGCGTCCATGCGGCTCAGGGCCTGGCCGCGAGCCAGAGCCCCGCGGCGATGACCACGAGCGCGATCCCGTCGGCCACGGCGAGCTGCTCGCCGAGAAGGATCGCGGAGAGCAACAGGCCGAAGGCCGGAGTGAGGAAGAAGTAGGCGCTCACGCGGCTCGCCTCGCCGTGCTGCAGGATCCAGAACCAGAGCATGGAGGCGCCGACGCTGAGGACGACGCTGAGGTAGGCCAGGCTCCAGAAGACCGGACCCGTCCAGGTCAGACGGGGTGCGCCCTCCAAGGCGATTGCCGCGGGGACCAGCGCGACGGCCGCGGAGAGCAACTGGGCGCCGTTCAGCACCACTGGATGCGGCCGCGCGGCCATCCTCTTGTACAGGATGTTGGAGAACACGAAGGCCAGCACGCCGGCCCCCGCGAGCAGCACGTCCTGCACCCGCGCCGATTGCGAGCCGGCCCGCGCGTGCATGGCG
>WNFP01016676.1_pt1 | contig 14267 bp, 16 predicted proteins | sample 5400201 | NCBI WGS metagenome assembly WNFP01 (sample SAMN13153355, study PRJNA577476) | soil metagenome | isolation source: 115 cm saprolite under Madrone tree | place: USA:California | collected 2016-06-14
GAAGCCGGACACGCGCGGGTGCTGGTGGACTGCGGCTTGTTCCAGGGCATGCGTGAATTGCGCGAACGCAACTGGCAAGAGCCGCCCTTCAACGCCGCGTTGGTTAATGCGGTAATCATCACTCATGCGCATATCGATCACACTGGCTACCTGCCGCGATTTGTTCGTCATGGTTTTCGCGGGCCGATTTATTGTTCGCGCGGGACGGCTGACTTGCTGAAAATTCTTTTGCCCGATTCCGCGCGTCTGCAGGAAGAAGAGGCCGACTATCGCAACCGCCATAAGATTACCAAGCACCTGCCCGCGCTGCCGCTCTATACTGAACAAGACGCCAGAGAGGCGCTCAAGCTGCTGCAAGTGGTTAAGAACACTGGTGAATCCTTCCCGGTCGTAAAAGGAATTCAAGCGCAGTTTCGCTTTGCCGGTCACATTCTGGGTTCAGCTCACGTGCTGGTCCAAGTCGACGGTGACGGAGAGGATCGCCAGGGCCGGAGCATCCTTTTTTCGGGTGACCTGGGTAAGTACGATCAGCCGATCATTCGCGATCCGGTCGCGCCGCCTCAGTGCGATTACCTTCTGGTTGAATCAACTTACGGCAATCGTCTCCATGACATTGAGAGGCCGAAGGACGCGCTCGAACGGATTATCAAAGAGGCGGCGGAGCATAACAGCGCGATCCTGATCCCCGCCTTTGCCGTCGGTCGAGCGCAGGAGATTGTCTACTTGATTCGCGAGTTGGAGGAAGAGAAACGAATTCCCATTTTGCCCGTGGCGGTGGATTCTCCGATGGCCGCAGCCGCGACCCAGGCCTATGCGCGTCCCACCGAAGAGCACGACCAGGAATACGAAGACGCTCTAAAAATAACTCCCACGCCGCTGCGAACGCATTCGATGGTTGCCGCCTCGAGTCGCGAAGATTCGAAGCGTCTAAACAAAGCCCAAGGCGCGCGAATAATTATTGCCGCGTCCGGAATGATGAATGGCGGCCGCATCCTTCATCATGCGCTGCGTCTGCTGCAGGAGGAAAACGCTGTCGTAGTTTTTGTCGGTTATCAGGCCGCGGGCACCCTGGGCCAGCGCGTCGCCGACGGCGAAAAGCAAGTGAAGGTTTTAGGCCAATGGATTCCAGTTCGCTGCCGGATCGAAAAGATCGGCGGCTTCTCAGCGCATGCAGATTGGAAAGAAGTGGTGCGTTGGCTCGAGGACATGCCGGCGCCGCCGCGTAAGGTGTTCGTCACTCACGGGGAACCCGATGCCGCGGATGCAATGGCGGGTCACCTGCGCGATCGATTTGGATGGCAGGTTGAGGTGCCGCAGTATGGAGAGACGTTTGAGTTGGAGTGACTTGATTGAGATGTCACGATCAGAAGATGAAGCAGACGAAGAACTTCGGGCCTGGGTTCAAAACTGGCGCGAGATCGGACCCGAGCTCGATCGTGTTCGCCGCGAGGAGATCCGCTCGGCGAACACTCAAGAATCAATTAGAGCTTTCGATTTGGCTTTCAAAGCAGCAATACGAAACCATCCACCACGCGCCACGTCTGGACTTGTTGAAATGCAGAGACTCTTCAAGAAGCTGCATGAGCAGAACCGAGAATGAAAGCGCCAAAGGCGCGCAATGTAAAAGCCTGGGCCAGCGGCCCAGGGAAACGTCCCACCCACAACTGCCAAGCGCTGAAAGCGCGAAATAATTCCGAAAGTGAGGAGACCTATCAGAATGGTAGGCGTTTTCGTATAAGTTTCTTCTACGTTCACGCAACTCAGCTAGAAGAAATAAAAGACATAACGGGAACCGTGGGAAGCTAAGAACGCTTAGGTCTTTTCTTGAGAAGACTAACTGCGGCTTTGCTCGCGGGTCGAAATTGTACTCTGATTCCTTTGGGTCCAGTTTTTACGGTCTTGATTTTTCGTGAAGCATGTTTCGGTAATGCTTTCATATCAGGGACCTTGTACCAAGCGCCATCCTTCTCGATTATTCCTTCCGCGAGTAACGCCTCGAAGTCGATAGGCTTGGCCGCATCATCTAATGCCTGCCAAAGCTCTTCTTCAGTAATGATAGGTTGCTTCTTCGTTACTATTAGGTCTGAATATCTCACTGGCTCGGTTGTTGAACTGACACTAATCTACGCGGCGTTTGAAAATCCCGACTCGTTCATTTGGCGGCACCCAACCGTCACGACCATCTTTGTAACCCTTGTTGATATCACCAATCGCGTTGGCGTCAGGATAGAACCCGATAAATTCCCAACCCTCTTCGCCGAGGGTGCTAATGTTCATTGGTTCTTTATCTACTTCGGCCTCTAACCAAAAGTCGCCGCCAGTCCATTTGAGCCTGAGTCTAGTTACAAGGTATTCAAATTTCATGGGCAAACGATAACACAGACCGGAAAAAACAATCTATTGACTTGAATTACCGCAGGTCATCCACAGTCCTATGCCCCAATTTATCTATTGATTCCGCGCCTTCAGCGCTCTTCTGAATTACACGGTACGTTAACCTGGGCCGTCGGCCCAGGCTATTACATTTCGCGCCTTTGGCGCTTTCGCATTTTGGCTGTGTCCCGGCTTCTTCAAGCTCACCGAATCAGATCTCTTTGTGGGTTCTCGGTTCAATTGCTATACTGCGCGCTCATTTATAACTCATCTTATTAGGGGCACTCTTTGAGCATTCTCGTTGATAAATCTACGCGCCTCGTCGTCCAGGGCATCACCGGCAAAGAAGGTACTTTCCATACCAGGCAGATGGTTGAGTATGGCACCAACGTCGTCGGCGGAGTGACGCCCGGCAAGGGCAGCACGACGCACGAAGGCATACCGGTTTTTAATACGGTCGTCGATGCAGTTGAGAAAGCCGGCGCGAATGCCTCAGTGATTTACGTACCGCCGGCGTTTGCGGCCGATGCGATCATGGAGGCTGCCGATGCGGGCATTCCTGTCGTTGTTTGCATCACTGAGGGCATTCCGTCGTTAGACATGGTTAAGGTCAAGGAATACCTGGCGAGCAGATCAACCCGTCTGATTGGGCCGAACTGTCCGGGGATCATCTCACCCGGCAAGTGCAAGATTGGCATCATGCCAGGCCATATTCATCGCGAAGGACGTGTCGGAGTGGTCTCGCGCTCAGGCACTCTGACCTATGAAGCCGTGGGCCAGTTGACCCACTTGGGTTTGGGTCAGTCGAGTGCGATTGGGATTGGTGGGGATCCGATTGTCGGCACCACTCATGTTGATGCTCTGAAGTTGTTTCAGGAAGACAGTGAGACAGATGGCATCGTAATGATTGGCGAGATTGGCGGGACGGCGGAAGAGGAAGCGGCGGCTTTCGCTAAGGATAATGTGACCAAGCCAATCGTCGCCTTCATCGCCGGCCAGACCGCGCCGCCCGGAAGACGGATGGGTCACGCCGGCGCAATTATTGCCGGCGGGAAGGGAACTGCCGCAGAGAAAATGGCCGCCCTGAATAGCGCTGGTATCCATGTAGTTCAATCGCCCGCTGACATCGGCTCGGCCATGAAAGAAGCGTTGGCGTGAGCTTGTCGTTGACGACCGAGTACTGCATCGAGTCAGCATCAGATCATCAATGAAGACCTGTCCCTCTTGTGGTAAGACCTACGAAGACCAATCGATGGTATTTTGTCTCGACGACGGAGCGAGACTGGAGCGAGTAGGGGCCGCACTCGATTCCAATGCCACATGGAATCTGCCACCCCCGGGCCCAACGGTGGCCGGTCCGCGTCCCACTAGTCCAACAGCGCAGTCGACCCTTACGTCTCGACCAGGACAGTTTCAAAGACAGGTCAGCACTGATGACACAAGGACCGAGTCGCGAAGAGGCGCACTGCCGTGGGTATTTGCCATCGTCCTGGTGCTTGGCGCTTCCGGTGTTCTGATGGCATGGCTCATGACGCGCGGAGGCGACTCCGACGTGAGTGGTAAGTATCCGGCGCCGACGGCAGTACCCAGTATCGTCGCTTCACCTTCGCCGATGGCAATGCTCGAAACAAAAAGTTCCGCTACGCCTAATGAAAGACCGTCGGCGACACCCGTGCGCGCGCCCGTGGCGCCGCCTGTATCCACGCCGGTAATAGAGCGTCCGAAAGCGATGTTCACTACGCTTAATAACACCAGCCTTAACGGAACCCGAATTACTTACTACCAGCGGGCGAGCTTCGCGCTTTGCAAGGCGGACTGCGCCGGCAATGCGAACTGTAACGGCCTGGCATGGATCCGGCCCGGCGCGTACAATCCCAGCGACCCGGGAATGTGCTACTTGTTGTCCGCGGTCACCCAAAGAGTCCCACACGAGTGCTGCATCGCGGCGGTGAGAAATTGAGGGCAGTACATGGAGCGGTGGCGAGCGGGTCCCAATGTACAACGATACGAGAACGCGAGAGAGCCTACCCGGTCGCTATCGCTCCCGGTGCTGATCTCGTCACTACGAAAAACCAGAGATCTCAAAGGTATTGCTGAACAAAAATTCTAGCGAGGAACAATGGGAGCCCAAGCAGACAACCTAACATTCGCAATCATCAAGCCCGACGCCGTGCGCGCCGGGTACACGGGAAAAATAATCGACCGGATTATTTCAGGCGGGTTTCGGGTCCGCGCCATGAAAATGATTCAACAGTCGCGCGCACAAGCGGAAGGTTTTTACGATGTACATCGCGGCAAGCCGTTCTACGAAGGCTTGACTGAATTCATGTCGAGCGCGCCGTGCGTAGTGATGGTGCTCGAGAAGGATGGGGCGGTGAAGGCCTGGCGCGACCTGATGGGCGCAACAGATCCCGCGAAAGCCGACAATGGAACCATTCGCAAAGAGTTCGGGGCATCAGTCGGAGAAAATGCTACCCACGGCTCAGACTCTGATGAGAATGCGGCCATCGAGATTGCGTATTTCTTTAATCGACTTGAGATAGTTTGAAGACCGTCAGTGGTTAGTAGTCATTGGTTAGTTGCAATTATCATTTTCTGTTCGGAACTACTAACTACTAACAACCAACAACTGATTCCCCAAAATGAAACGCTGCCCAACTTGTAACCAAACATTCTCTGAAGGCTGGTTGAGTTTTTGTACTCAAGACGGCACTACTTTGATCGAGGAGCCGGCGCCGCAAAGTGACCCGATGGCGACCATGATGGCGCCCCCGCCGCCCGCGCTTTCAAGTCAGAATCAACCCGCAGGTTGGAGCACGCCGTCCGGCGGAATCGGCTCGGGACAATTTCAACCGCCACAGCCGATGCAGAATGTGTGGCAGCCTCCGCCTCCGCCGGCTTACTCTACCGGTCCCAAGCAAGGCACGGCCGTGGCCGCACTCTGCTGTGGAATCTTTACCGTGACGATTGGCTGGTGTTGCTATCTCGGCGTGATCACCGGGCCAGTCGCGATTGGGTTGGGTATTTACTCGCTGATCCAGATTAAGAACTTTCCGGACAAATTCACCGGCAAGCCTTTCGCGATCACTGGGATCGTCACCGGCGCGCTCTACTTTCTGGGTCTGGCGCTTTTCATTTTGATTTATGGCGTGGCTATCTTCATGCAAGGCGTAAAGTAGCCCGCCATCGATTCCTCGCGAGTTAATTCGGAACGAAGCTATCGTGAAGAGCTGTCCCACATGTCACCGAACTTTTGACGACGAGACGTTAAGTTTCTGTCTGGACGACGGCACACCTTTGGTCCGCGAGGCCGCCGGGCGTGCCGATTCACAAGAGACGCTGGTGTCGCCTTCGCCATCGTTGCCGCGGCCAGAGACCATCAGCGATTTGCCTCTCGCGCAAGCCTACGAACATCTGTCCGGCAAAGCAACGGTGAACGTCTCGCAGTTCGAGGTTCCCCCGGCGCAAGCATTCACTCCTCCGCCAAAGCAACGCCGGACGTGGCCCTGGGTGGTTGCCATTCTGGCCATTCTCTTAATAGTGATTGGCGGAATAGTGATCGCGGCCGTCGTAATTCCTCCGATGCTGCGCGCTTCGCGCAATGACAATCGCGCTCAACCTACGCCGACTCGTTCTGACTCCCCGCCCAGACCAACGCCCAGCGTCCTGCCTGCTACAGAGACGGACGATGTGCCGGACGACGAGGACGAGGTGCTGGCCCAGCTCAGCAAGCTGGAAGACGAATGGATGCGAGCGAACGTCAAAGGAGATAAGCAGGCGCTCGAAAAAATTCTGGCGGACGAATACGTTGGCGGAACCAACAGCCATACGAAGCGGGAATACATCGACTCGTTGACTCCCGACGACACGATCAAATCGTGGGAGCTGAAGGACCTGACGGTCGAGCAGGACGGCGACCGAGCAACTGTCCAGGGCACTCTGACAGATGAGAGGACAAGCGGAACCGAGGTCCACGACTTCACCGACACGTTTGTGTGGAGGGATCACCGCTGGCAGGCTGTGGCATCAAAGGACACTCGTGTAAAATGATCTTGGAATTGCGAAATTCGAATTGCGGATTGCGAATTGGCAGTGGACAAGGTTGAGTTAGAAAAGAGAACTAAAGTCTTCGCGCTGAGAATTATTGCGTTTGCAGCGACCTTGCCAATCGGAAGAATTGGCGACGTGATCCGATACCAAATGGTTAAGGCTGGAACATCAGTGGGAGCGAACTATCGCGAAGCGAATCGAGCCGAATCCAGAAATGACTTTATTCATAAGATTGCGACGTCGAAAAGGAAGCTTCAGAGAGTCAATATTGGTTAGAGATTTGCGACGAGGCAAGTTTTGGTGACGCTACCAAGAGAAAATGGTTACTGCAGGAGTCCGGAGAACTCTTAGCAATCTTTACAAGTGCGGGGAGGACTGCGAAAGCCGTTAGGGCCTGACAATTCGCAATTCGCAATTCAAAATCCGAAATACGGACTATGTCAATAATCACAGAAGTAATCGAGTCAACCAAAGCCATCATCCAGGGAATGAGTGTGACCCTGTCGTACCTGCCCAAGCGCAAGCAGACGGTTCAGTATCCAGAGGAGCCCGTCACGGTCCAGCCGCGTTATCGCGGCCAGCACTTGCTGCACGTCGATGAATTGGGCCGTGAGAAATGTGTCGCGTGTTTTCTCTGCGCGGCTGCTTGTCCGTCTGAGTGCATCTACATCGAGGCGGCGGACGACCCGCGCCCGGCCGAGGAACGCATTGGCGTCGATGAGCGCTATGCAAAGATCTACAACATTGATTACGGACGCTGCATCTTTTGCGGATATTGCGTTGAAGCTTGTCCGAAAGACGCCATCACGCATGGGTACAACTTTGAGTTGTCGGTTTACAACCGCGCCGACCTGCTAAAGAGAAAAGACGACCTGCTGATTACTAAACAAGTCCAGTCAAAGAATTATCGCGTAGCGTTTTCTGATGAAGATGTTGATTCTGAATACAAGGAAGTGTAGCTGCTGAAGTCAGAGGTCAGAAGTCAGAGATCAGAGGTCAGATGTTGGTCGTCAGTTATTGCGAGCGGGAGAGTCCCCCATGCAAATCAACTCCGCGAAAGACTTGAAGGTGTACAAATCGGCTTATGGATTAGCGATGAGAGTTTTTGAGTTAAGCAAGCGGTTTCCCGCCGAGGAGAGGTTCGCATTAACAAGTCAGATTCGGCGCTCGTCTCGATCTGTATGTTTGAACTTGCGAGAGGCCTGGGCAAAGCGAAGATATGAAGCGCACTTCATCAACAAGTTGACGGATTGCGACGGCGAAAACAGTGAAACCGATTCTTCGCTGGACTTTGCCGAAGACTGTCGTTACATCACATCGGAAGAGCATACCGAGCTCGCTGCTCTCTGCCAGGAAATCGGCCGCATGCTCGGCAGCATGATCAAGAATTCTGGTTCCTTCCTGATTCTCGACCGCTAATGTCCCGATCTCCTTTTGTGACTTCCGATCTCTGATCTCTGACCTCTGGAATCCCATGCCTTATAAAGATTTCCATTACCGCTGGGAATTCGATCTCGATTCGTCGCCCGAACAACTGTGGCCGCTGGTAGCGGACACCAATCGCTTCAATCGTGATACTGGGGTCCCTTCGGTGCAGATGGTGGAGAGTGAAGGGAAGGGTCTGAAGAACGCGCGCCGCCGTCTGCGGCTCTCGGCCTTTGGCATTCCGGTCGAATGGGAAGAACAACCGTTTGAGTGGATCCGGCCGGTGCGGTTCGGCGTGGTGCGCCGTTATTCCAAGGGACCGATTACCGAGTTGCGGGTAGTCGTTGATCTTAACCCGCGCACCCAGCCAAACGATCTCCCAGTGGGGACCCATCAACCGGTGGGCACGAAGGTGACCTATCAGGTTTGGGCCAAGCCCAGGAACGTGATCGGCCTGATCGCCATTCCGATTCAAATCGGAATCCTGAGCGCTCGCAGCTTTGCGCGCACGCTGAGGGAGTACGACCATCTGGCTAAGCAGGGGCGCACGGCGGCGAACCTCACAACCAGGGCTGAGTTTGTTTCCGGTGGCCGGGCGCGTTTGCTGGCACTGAGCGAAAAGATGGCTGCCGCGGGGACCGAGAGCGAACTGGTGGCGTTGCTGGTTGACTACCTTGAAAATGCCGACGAGTTTGCGCTGTCGCGAATCAGACCCTACGAACTGGCCCGTGAGTGGAACTGCCCACGCCGGACGGCCCTGGAAGTTTTGCAACATCGATTTTGCCGTCAACTTCGAGCAGTCTGTCGAGCTGACTTTTCGACCGAATCCATCGATACGCGACACCGACGTCGAAACTTTTTGCATTGGCGGGCCGCAGGTTGTGCCGCACGTTGTGGCCCAACAACTGCTCGCGCCGCATGCAACCCGCGCGATCGAATTGTCTCTCGATGCCGGGCGTTATCGTCTGCGCACCATGAGCATTCCCGGCTGGCAACATCTGCGCGCGAGTGAGACTGGCGAGCGCGCCGTGACCTTGCGGGCCACAGCAGACGGCTGGGCCAGTGAAGAATTGCAGTTAGCCAAAGACGCAAAACTCAATTTTGAAAACGCCACCGGAGACGAACAGTTGTTCATCCTGGAACGCACCGCCTGGAGCGATGACGCGGCGACGGCTGCCGAGGTGACGGCCTTACAGGTCTTTCGCGATCTATTTGCGAGCGAAGCCCTGCGACCCGGCGAACAGATTTCAGTCGGCACATTAACGGTCCTCTTTACGGACTTGAAAGACTCTACCCGCATGTATCGGGAGATTGGCGACGCTACGGCGTTTGGCCGAGTAATGAATCATTTCGATATTTTGAAACAGGTGATCGCCGCAGAGGACGGCGCGCTGGTGAAGACCATCGGCGACGCCGTCATGGCGGTGTTTCGTTGCCCGGCGAGGGCCGTGCGTGCGATGCTGGATGTGCAGGCCCAGCTAGCTTCTCCTCCGGAAGGAATGCAGCCGCTCAGCCTCAAAGCCGGCCTGCACACGGGTCCCTGTATCGCGGTGACGCTAAACGATCGGCTGGATTATTTTGGATCCACGGTGAATATGGCCGCGCGTCTGGAAGGCCAATCCACCGGCGACGACGTGGTTATCTCGAGCGCGGTTTATTCCGATCCGCAAGTGCGCGATCTTCTGGGCGATCCGGACGAGCGCTTTTCGGCCACCAGGTTTGAAATGCCGCTGAAAGGATTTGAAGAACGGTTCGAGCTTTGGCGAGTTACTAAGGTGAAGAACGTCGGCGCTTAGAACTCCGGAAGAATAGGGCCTATCAGTCCTGTCTGACCTATTTCTTTGGAATGTTTACCCCCTATGCCTTTGATTGAAACTCAGGAAGTCACGCGTGTCTATCAAATGGGCGCCAATCTGGTGACCGCTTTGGACCACGTCAACGTGAGCCTGAGCGAGGGAGAATTTGTTGCCATTCAGGGGACCTCGGGCTCGGGCAAATCGACTTTGCTGAATTTGGTGGGCGGGCTCGATCGTCCGACCAGCGGTGAAGTGCTGTTTGACTCGTCTCCGTTGGGGCCGCTGACGAAAAAACAGATGGCCCGCTATCGCCGCGACTCGGTGGGAATGATTTTTCAAAACTTTAATTTGATCACCACGATGACGGCGGCCGAGAACGTGCGGCTCGCCCTGGCCTTCGGCGGAGTGCGCGGGGCCGAACGGCGTCAGCGCGCCGGAGAGTTACTCGGGCGAGTTGGCCTGGCTGGGCGCACTGAACATCGGCCTCTGGAATTGTCCGGCGGTGAGCAGCAACGTGTAGCCATCGCCCGGGCGTTGGCCAACCGGCCCCGGGTTTTGCTTGCCGACGAGCCGACTGGGAATTTAGACTCAACACGCGCTCGCGAGCTGCTCGCTTTGTTACGCGAGATGGTCGAACGGGAGGGCTTGACGGTCCTGCTCGTAACCCACGATCACGAACTGGCGAGTAGCTTCGCCGATCGAATCATCATGATGAAGGATGGAAAGGTAGTCAGTAGTTAAGATCGTGATAGGTCTTCTGGGGTCCTATCTGACCTATTACAACCCTGACCACGACTAGAGGTAACGCGATGTCAACACCAACCCCCCAGGAGATGACGCTGGACGCGCTTCGTTCGGTGCCCCTCTTTGCTTCGCTGGACGACTCGGCGGCAGGAGAATTACGGAACTTGCTGCGCACGCGCGATGTCGCAACCGGCACCGCCCTGTTTCGGGCCGGCGACGACGGCGATGCGATGTACCTGATTGAAAGCGGCCGCGTACGGATAGTCGTGACCGACGAAGACAAAAACGAGATCGTGCTGGCGGAGCTGGCTCGCGGCGATTTTTTTGGCGAGATGGCAATTATCGATGGTAAGAAGCGCTCAGCCGATGCCGTGATCATCGAGGATGCGCGTCTGGCAGTATTGTCGCGTGAAAATTTTCTGCGCTTCATTCGAAACACCCCGATGGTCGCCCTGGAAATGTTGAGCGCTACCTTCTCGCGCCTGCGAACCACTGACCGGATGTTGCAGCAGCGGGTATCGCGCAACGTCAATGAAGAACAGAAAAAGCGAATGACGATAGCCGATCGCGCTGCGGACCTGATCGCGGAGTTCGGGGGCAGTTGGAAGTTCATCGGGGCCGCGATCGGTTTCCTGATTTTCTGGGTGCTGCTCAATACCTGGCTGCTGCAAGGGAAAGGCTTTGATCCTTTCCCTTATGTGTTGCTCAATCTGGTGCTGGGAATGATCACGGGATTGCAGGCCCCCATCATTATGATGTCTCAGAACCGGCAGTCGGAGAAAGATCGCCTGCGAGCCGATCTGGACTATGCGGTGAATCTGAAAAATGAACTATCGTTGACTGAGGTGCTGCGCCGGCTCGACGTGCTCGAAAGTGAGCGTCTGCCGGTGTTGTTTGCAGAGCAAAACGCGCTGATCACGGAAGTGAAATCGCTGGACTCAATCGCTTCGACTAAAGGCGCCCAATAGGAGGTTGCCGCACAAGGGTTCAAGGAACGAGATTGCTCATTACTTCCGAAAAGCGATTCACGAATTCACACGAAACAACTCGAACAGAACCTGTGGGTCGCGCCGTTTTTAATGTGGTTTCGTGGGTTGTTGTTTTATCAGCAGTCACTCGAGATTACGAACACATCGAACGCCCTTTTCCATCTCGCATGGCCCGCATCCATAAATGATCCAGGCAATCTTTTTTGACTTCAACGGCGTCATCATTGATGACGAGCGTATCCATTTGAAAGCTTATCGCGAAGTTCTGCTCGGCGAAAATGTTCCGCTCACTGACGAAGACTATTTCGCCTCGCTGGGGATGGACGATGCGGCTTTCGTGCGCGCTGCCTACGCGCGCGTCGACCTGCCGTTGAATGACGAAGTAATGAACGCGCTCATCAGGCGCGAACATGTATTACATCGCGAGTTCATCACGAACGATTTGCCGGTCCCGAGTGGTGTGGTTACTTTCATCAAAGCAGCTGCGCGACATTTTGAGCTTGGGGTCGTCAGCATGGCCGAGTTCGACGAAATAGACTATGTCCTGGGTCTGGCCGGGCTGGATCAGGTCTTTTCAGTTTTGGTGAGTGCCGGGCCGGGCTTGAAACATAAGCCCGCGCCCGATTGTTATCAACGCGCGCTGGAGTTGCTGAATGAAAAGCGGCGGTCATCGCGCAAGTTGCCGCTGATGCCAAATGAATGTCTCGCTATTGAGGACGCGCCGCCGGGGATTGAGGCCGCGCGCGTAACGGGCATGCGCACTCTCGGCGTTACTAATACCGTTCCCGAAAGCCAATTGCGCGCTGCGCTGGCAGATATTGTTACGCCTCATCTCTCTGACTGGACCCCCGCCGCGGTACATCATTTGTTTGACTAATCGGCATCACCATGGGGCGTACCATCGTAATTGGAGACATACACGGCTGTTTTGACGAGCTGCAGGATTTGCTCAGAGTGGTCGAACTCCGTACAGACGATCGCGTGATTGCGGTCGGTGATCTAATCGTTAAAGGACCGCGGAATCGGGAAGTACTGGACCGGTTTATCGAAGACGACAGGTTCTCATCAGTAATCGGAAACCACGATCGAGCATTGAGGCAGTATTGGCGGGGCGAGCCCCGGAGGCTCACTAAGGAGCAGACGGCTGCAGCGGCAGAGCTGGAACTGCAAAGAGAGCATTACTCTGAGTATCTGCGCGCATTACCCTTCACCATAAATCTTGGATCTCATTTGGTCGTGCACGCCGGAATCCGCCCAGGCGTACCGCTGAGGCGGCAAATGGCCAGCGACTTGACCGAGATGCGGACGATGGGTGCGAATCCTCCCAGTCGCAGAGGTCTACCCTGGTACCAGGTATATCGCGGACGAAGGATCGTCCTCTTTGGTCACTGGCCGGCGAAGACGCCTCGCCTGGCGCCGCGCGCCATGGGTCTGGATACCGGTTGCGTCTACGGGGGACGCTTGACGAGTTACATCATCGAATTGAATCAGTTTGTCAGCGTACCCGCACGTCGTGCGTACGTTCCTTCCGGTCGCCGTTAGCGAGTCTGAAGTGGCACAGGTCCCGCCCGTGAATCATGCGCAGGATGCGCATGCCACATCAAACGGTTAACCTAATCGTGTCTCAATTCTTCCATCCAGAGTAGGTTTACCACACGCCAACCCGACTCAACGAAATGAATTAGTACGATTCAATTGCGCCGAGTTTGCGGACCACTTATTTCTGCTCGCAACGATTGGGCTGAACCAACGGATCTTACAGCTGGGACTTCAAATAATAACTCTAAGGAATACGAGTTGCAGACTAATTACGTCGAAGACATCTCTTTAAGGACTAGTGTACGGATTCATGGTGCATTAAGTCGTCCGTCCGAATGGTGTTTTAAGAAATGAATACTAACCTACAAATTAATGAACAAATCGGGGTCGCGCCCAACGCGAGGGCGAAACTGGCATTAGCGTCGCCGTTACCGGCGCCGGAAAAATTGCTGTTCAATCGCGAGCTGAGCCTCGTCGAGTTTTTTCGCCAGGTCCTGGAAGAAGGACTCGAGGCTGAAAATCCGCTGCTGGAACGGCTGCGGTTCCTGACTATTTTTTCGAACATCATCGACGAGTTTTTCATGGTGCGTGTCTCGGGCCTTAAAGAAGAGGTCGAACATGGCTGGCCCCATCCTTCACCCGACGGCATGACTGCCGATGAGCAGCTGCGAGAGATAAGACACCGTTTGCGTCCGATGATGGTCGAACAAATGCGGTGTCTGAAGGAAGAAATTCTGCCGCAACTCGCCGAGCAGGGAATTGTAGTCGCCACGTATCAGTCGTTGTCGCACGAACAGCGCGCGGAACTTGATGAGTATTTTCAGGATCGTGTGCTTCCGGTGCTGACGCCGTTGGCCGTCGATCCGGCGCATCCCTTCCCGTACATTTCAGGGTTGAGCCTCAATCTCGCAGTGATGGTCGAATCGCCGGATAAGGTTAAATCGGTCGACAAGAGCGAAGCGCGTTTCGTGCGACTGAAAGTTCCGCCGGTGCTGCCTGGTCTGATTCCGATTGACAAGGAATCCAAATTTGTTTTGTTGAGCGAAGTGATCGCGGCCAACCTCGGCGCGCTGTTTCCCGGCATGCACTCTGGCCCGGCGTATGCATTTCGAGTGACGCGTGACGCGGATATCGATATACGTGAGGACGAAGCAGAGGATTTGTTGCGCGCTTTGCAGGTGGAACTGAGAAAGCGTCGCTTCGGCACGCCGGTCAGACTTGAAGTTGCCGCCGACATGCCGGATGCCATGCTCGATTATCTGACAAACTCGCTGGGGCTTGAATCGGACGATATTTATCCGATCGATGGGCCGCTCAATGTCGCAGACTTATTAGAGCTTTGTGAACTCAA
>WNFP01002652.1_pt1 | contig 14264 bp, 14 predicted proteins | sample 5400201 | NCBI WGS metagenome assembly WNFP01 (sample SAMN13153355, study PRJNA577476) | soil metagenome | isolation source: 115 cm saprolite under Madrone tree | place: USA:California | collected 2016-06-14
CACGACGTAGGCGATGATCTGGTTCTTCGTCAGGGCCGACGCGAGGACGCCGATGGCAACCGACGCCGCGCCTACCAGCAGCATCCCGATGTAGGTGGAGGCGATCAGGCCGAAATCGAGAGCGCCCACACGGATGGAGACACCCGCGACCGCGACGGTCGTTTTGTCGGGTACGTAAACGGCCAACAAGACCACGTAGACGAGGGTGGTCGCAAGGAGAAGCAAGTAGAAGGCGAAAGCCCCGAGCCACTTTCCGACCGCGAGCTCCCAGTAGCGCACAGGTGACGTCAGCAGCAGCTCCAGCGTTCCCTGGCTATGCTCTTCCGCGATCAAGCGCATCGTCAACACCGGGATCAGGATCAGCGAGAGCAAGCCGGTGATGATGTTGGAGACCCCGTCCATCGTCGCCTGCTGACCCGCAAGCACCGTGCCGATGAAGCCGAAGCCCGACACGAGGAACGTGAAGACAGCGGCGACGACCCAACCGATCGGCGACACGAACAGAGCGCCCAGCTCCCTGCGCGCGATCGCGGCCACGTTGAGCAGACCGCTGCGCCAAACCACTGCATGGACGGCGTCGGCAGCCGCCGGCCCAGCAGGCTCGAGGGGCATCGCCTTGCTGACGGGCCGAGATCGAGGTTGGGTCTGGGTCGCCACGGGTGTGGCCACGGGCCTCACCGGGACACTCCGGCGCTGGGTCTGCTTGCGGGTCTTGGCGCGGGCGCGCCGCCGGGAAGATTTGCTCACGTTTCGTCATCGCCGGTCAGGCTCAAGAAGACGTCTTCGAGGGTCAGCTTGCGAGCCTGCACCTCGCGGACGCCAAGCCCGGCCTCGACTGCGGCCCGTGTCAGCTCTTCACGGAGTCCGGCGCTGCGGCCGCTGACCACGGCACGCCAAAGGTGCTCGCCCTCCGCGGTAACTACGACTTCGTCGACGCCGGTGACCTCGCGCAGCTTCGCTTCGATCACCGACGGTTCGGCGTCACCACGGACGAGCATCTCGATTTCGAGGCCGCGGTCGCGTCCGTAGCCTTCGGTCAGCCGCTGCGGGGTATCGTCGGCGACGAGCCGGCCCTGGTTGATGATCAGCACGCGCTCGCATGTGGCCGCGACCTCGGACAGGATGTGGCTCGAAAGGATGACCGTGTGCTGCCGGCCGATCTCCTTGATCAGGGTGCGGGTTTCGCGAGTCTGGGCGGGGTCGAGGCCCGCGGTCGGCTCGTCGAGGATGAGCACTTTCGGGTCGTGGACGATCGCCTGTGCGAGGCCGACTCGCTGTCGAAGTCCTTTCGACAGCCTGCCGATGACCTCCGATCTGCGCTCGTCGAGGCCGCAGACCTCGATGGCATGATCGATCCGCGCCCGGCGCAAGGACGGCGACACCCCCCGCAGCCGGCACATGAGATCCAGGAATCCGGCGACCCGCATCTCGTTGTACAGCGGGGTCGTCTCGGGGAGGTAGCCGATTCGCTTTCGCACGTCGAGCGAGTGGCTGAAGACGTCGTAGCCGTCAACGCTCGCATTGCCCGCGGACAGGCCCAGAAATCCGGCCAGGATCCGCATCGTGGTCGACTTCCCGGCGCCGTTGGGACCGAGAAAACCCAGCACCTGGCCTTTCGGCACTGAAAACGTCACGTCCTGGATCGCAGGGCGCTCGTCGTAGAACTTGGTGAGCCCCTGAACCTCGATCAAAGCTTTAGAAGTGTTACAGACGATGCCGCGAAGCCGGTTGCTTCAGAAGGTCAGGTCGAAGGGCTGGAGTCCCCCGCTCGCGGACGACCAGTCGACCTGAACGCCGCTGACATGCGAATGGCTCGGTCCACGACGGGCGGCTTCGAGCAGATTCTCCAGCTCGGGCCGGGCGCCCTCGGCGACGAACTCGACGGTGCCGTCGTCCCGATTCCGAACCCAGCCCCGCAGCCCCAGACCGTGGGCCTCTCGAACGAGGAAGTACCGAAATCCGACCCCTTGCACATCGCCCCGGATGACGCCGTGCAAGCGCTCCACTCTCGAGAGGTTATATGGTGCCCGCATGCCGGATTCCGAGCTGTCGCGCTACAGCTCGTCCATCGTGGCCATCGGTGACGAGCTTGTCGGCGGCTTCACGCTCGACTCCAACTCGCACTGGCTCGCGGAGCGCCTTCGGCTGCTCGGCTTTCCGGTCAAGCGAATGACCGCGATCCGCGACCGACCGCACGAGATCGTCGAGCAGCTCGCACGAGAGCTGGCCGACCCCGAGGTAACGCACGTGTTCGTGAGCGGCGGGCTCGGGCCGACCACCGACGACCGCACGTTCGCCTCGGTCGCCGACGCGCTCAGCCGCGAGCTGGTGATCTGGGAGGAGACCCGGGCACGCATCGAGCGGCGTGTGCGCCGCATGCACGAAGCCGGCCTGCTGGAATCGCCGGAGCTGACCGAGGGCAACCTGCGCATGGCCCGGATTCCTGCCGAACCGGCACACGTGTTCAAGAACAAGCGCGGTATGGCACCCGGCGTGGTCTACGAGGCGGAGGACAAGAAGATCTTCGTCCTGCCCGGAGTGCCGTTGGAGATGAAAGGAATCTTCACGGAGGAGCTCGAGCCGCAGTTCCTGTCCAACGGTTCGGCCGCGACGGTTCGCGAGCTGCGCTTCACCTTTGCGGTCGAGGCTCGCTTCTACCCGCTCATGAAAGAGCTCGAAGAAAAATTCCCGGACGTTTCCGTTGGCTCCTATCCGAACTACGAAACCAAAGAGCTGGTGATCCGCGTGCTCGGTAGCGACCCCAAGAAAGTCGATGAGGTGCTCGAGATAGTCCGGCGCCGGAGCGCCGCGCTGGGCATGACCGGGGACTCGCGCTAAGCCGCGACCGATGGAACGTCTGCGCCTCGCCGAGCTGATGGCGGCGCTCTCGTTGGCGACCGACCTCGGCATGGGCCAACCCATGGAGCAGGCGCTGCGCACATGTCTGATCGCCGTCTCGCTTGGCGACCGCCTTGGGTTGAGCCGCGATGAGCTCTCGGAGGTCTATTACGTCGCGCTCCTTCGATTTCTCGGCTGCACGGCCGATGCCCACGAGTTCGCGGCCATGGTCGGCGGTGACGACATCTCAATGCGAGCCGCCATCGCTCCCGTTCTTGGCGGGACGCGAAACGAGTTCGCGTCGCAGGTGATGCCGAAAGTGGGCGCCGGGAAGGGTCCGCTGCGCCGCGCGCAGCTGTTGGCCGGGATGCTGTCGAGCGGAGAACAGCAGGGGCGCGAGGGCGTGCGCGCCGGCTGCGAGCTGGCCGTGAATCTCGCCGGGCGAATCGGCCTCCCTTCCGGCGTTCGCCGAGGCCTCGCTTCAGCGTTCGAAACGTGGAGCGGGACAGGCTTCCCCGATGGCATCGGGGGCGAAGCCATCCCTCTGTCCTCGCGCCTCGTCTTCGTCGCGCGCGACGCCGAGATCCTGCAACGCCGCGGCGGCGACGAGGCCGTGAAAGCGGCGATGCAAGAGCGTGGTGGCGTGACGTACGACCCGTCGGTCGCGGCCGCTTTCCTGTCGAATTTCGATGCGCTCATGGATTCGGCGGCGGTCGTGTCCCCGTGGGATGCCGTGCTCGAGCGCGAGCCCGAGCCCCACCCATGGGTCCCCGAATCACGCCTCGATCCGACCCTGGAAGCCTTCGCCGACTTCGTCGACATGAAGAGCCCGTTCACGGCGGGCCATTCACGCGAGGTTGCGGCCCTGGCTTCGGACACGTCAGCTGCCGATGCCGATGGTCTCCGGCGCGCCGGGCTGGTCCACGACCTGGGCCGGGTCTCGGTGCCGAATGGAATCTGGGATAAGCCGGCCAAGCTGACCGATGGCGAGTGGGAGCGAGTCCGTCTCCATCCTTATTACTCGGAGCGAATCGTCGGCCGCGTCGCCAGGCTCGAGCCCCTGGCACGACTGGCCGGCATGCACCACGAGCGCATGGATGGCTCCGGCTACCACCGTGGATCGGATCGAGCGGACATTCCAGCTCCAGCACGGGTGCTGGCGGCGGCTGATGCGTACCAGGCGATGACGCAGCCCCGACCGTATCGCCCGGCGCGGACTCGCGACGAAGCGGCCGAGATGCTCCGCGCAGATGCGCGCGCCGGACGTCTGGACGTGAATGCTGTGGACGAGGTGCTCACCGCTGCAGGTCACCGCTTGGCACCGGTCCGGCGCGTCTGGCCGGCCGGGCTCAGCGAGCGCGAGGTGGAGGTCCTCCGCCTCATCTGCCGCGGCGGGACCAAGAAGCAGGCCGCGGCGCTCCTGCGAATCTCACCCAGCACCGTCGACCACCACGTGCGCCACATCTATGACAAGGTCGGTGTCGCCACACGTGCCGGCGCCACCCTGTTCGCCGTCGAGAACGACCTTCTGCAATAGCGCGATCGCGCGATGTTCGCGTCGCTGTTGATCGCAATACTGGAGCTGACAAAGGAGGTGCGAGAGACATGAGCTACAACGTCATCTGCCTGCCCGGAGGCGTCGCGCCGGCTGCGCAGCGCTACGGACCACTGAAAGCGGTAGTCGATGGCCGCGCTGAGCTGCACCTGAAAGACCACGAGCTATATCGAGGCGAAACGCCTCCTGCTGATTACTCCGTAGAGATGGAGCTCGATTCGATCGATCGCTTCGCTGACTCGCTCGGCCTCGATCGCTTTCACCTGGTCGGCTATTCGGGAGGCGGATTCGTCTCGCTCGCGTACGCGGGCACCCGACCGAAGCGGTTGCTGAGCCTGGCGATCTTCGAGCCGGCGAGGGTGCCCGGGAAGCCCACCATCGAGGAAAAAGCCGCCATAGACTCTCTGGGCGCGCAGCTCGCCGGCCTCGAGGGAGGCGCGTTCATGGCCGCATTCGTGAGCGCGCAGCTGAAACCGGGAGTCCAGGCCCCTCCCCCTCCGGCGCGGCCTGCGCCCGGGATGGAGAAGCGGCCCCCCGGTATCGCGGCCATGATGCGTGCGTTCACCGTTTATCCATTCGACCGGGACCTGCTCCGCGCCTGCGAGTTCCCCGTGTACCTCGCCTACGGCGACCTCACAAGCGACTTCGAAGCCGTGCAGGCGGCCGTCCTGGCCAGGCTCTTCGCCGACATCCGTATCCAGCGCTTCGCAGGAGTTCACCACTTCGTTTCGCCCCAAGACATTTACACGGCCGCTCATGCGCAGGCCCTCGAAGACTTATGGGCTCGCGGCTCAGCCGCGGAGTTTGCGCTCCAGTAGCGAGCGCTCTGCTGGGTTCTGGCACAGATCCAGCGCCCGCCTGCGTGCTTCGCGCGCGAGGACCGGCTCGCCGACCTGGTCGAGCAGCTCGGCGCGCGTGGAGTGGAAGAGGTGGTAGCCGCTCAAAGAGATGGCGAGGTCGTTGACCTCGCCCAGGCCGACCTCCGGTCCCGCGAAATGGCTCAACGCGACTGCTCGGTTGAGACGTACAACAGGGCTATCCGCCATGCGCACGAGGACGTCGTAGAGGACGACGATCTGGTGCCAGTCTGTCTCCGCCCACGATCGGGCCTCCGCATGCAGGGCCGCGATCGCAGCCTGCACCTGATATGGACCGCTCGCGCGCATCGCGCCTGCGCGCTCGAGCGTCGCGATGCCATCGGCGATCGCTGCGTGATCCCACAAGGTGCGGTCCTGGTCCGGCAGCAGCACCATCTCGCCCGCTGCGTCGAATCGCGCTTCGGACCGGGCGAGATTGAGCTTCATCAAGACAAGCAGGCCGAGCACCTCGGGCTGGTCGGGCATGAGGGTTGCGACCAGGCGTGTCAGCCAGAGCGCGTCATCGGCAATATCGCGCCGCATCGCAATCTGTGCGCCGCGGCTCAAATAGCCCTCGTTGAACATCAGGTAGAGGACGGACAGAACCCCGTCCAATCGCCCCGCCAGCTCGGCGCCCTCGGGCACGCGATACGGGATGCGCGCGTCGACGATTTTCCTCTTGGCGCGCACGATGCGCTGAGCGACCGTGGCCTCGGCCACGAGGAACGCGCTTCCGATCTCGGCTGTCGTGAAACCGACGACGGCGCGCAGAGTGAGCGCGACCTGCGCCTCCTGTGAGAGCGCCGGGTGGCAGCACGTGAAGATCAGCCGCAGGCGGTCGTCCGCTTCAGACGGCTCAGGCGTCAAGGCGGACCTCTCCAGCGCCGCGAGCTTCGCGCGGTAGCGGGTATCGCGACGCAGGATGTCGATGGCGCGCCGGCGCGCAGTGGTCATCAACCACGCACCGGGTTTGTCGGGGATGCCCTGCTCCGGCCATTTCTCCAGTGCTGCCACCAGGCTGTCCTGGACGACTTCTTCGGCAAGGGCGAAGTCGCCCAGCACCCGCATCAGCGCCGCGGTCAGTCGCCCCGCTTCGTCCCTGAAAACTGCAGCGACAGCCGCGTCGGTGGTGGCGTGCGTCTCTTCAGCTTTCAGAGTGGTCGACCAAGGGCCGGACCTCGACGATGCCGCCGCCGGGCCATGTCTTGGCCATGCCGAGTGCTTCATCGAGATCCTTCACTTCGACGATCGCGAAGCCGCCGATGATCTCCTTCGCCTCGATGAACGGGCCGTCCGTGACGGTGGCCTTGCCGCTCTTGATGCGAACCGTCGTTGCCGTGCTCGGACCCTGGAGCTCAGCGCCACCGGTGATCCGGCCCGCCTTGCTGTGCTCCTCGAACCACTGGTTTACGCGCTCGTAGCCAGCGGCTCGTGTGGACTCGGGCATCTTCTCCCAGGCATCCTGCTCTTCGACGCTGCCGGCAAACATCAGGACGTACTTCATTCGTATCTCCAAATCTAGGCGGTCTCGAGCGCCGCTTCACCTCTACGACGAACGGATTCTCAGCGAATCGACGGCGTCAAGACCCGGTGAATTCCGGCTCCTGCTTCGAGAGGAAGCTCATGATGCCGATCGCCGCATCTGTGCTCATCGCGGCGCGGGCGAAGTTGGCCGCTTCGATGTCCAGCGCCTGGTCGAGCGGGAGATCGTAGCCGCGGCGCACGGCATCTTTGATCATCGCGATCGCGAATGTCGCCGCTTTCGCCAGCTTCGCGGCGCGCTCATCGACAGCGGCTAGAAATTCCTCGGGCGCCACTGCCTGGTCCACCCAGCCGACCGCCTCTGCTTCGCGGGCCGAGAGCCGCGTGGATTCGATCATGTATCGGAGGGCTCGCGCCTTGCCGATCAGCCGGGGTAGCCGCTGGGTGCCGCCGGCTCCGGGGATGATGCCGAGCGACGACTCCGTCTGCCCGATCCGCGATCGGCCATCCTCGACCATGATCCTGACGTCGCAGCAGAGCGTGAGCTCGCTGCCCCCTCCAAGGGCGTGACCGTTGATGGCGGCGATGACCGGCTTCGGGCAGCTCTCGATCGTCGCGAAGTGCGCGTTCATTCTTTTCATGAAGGCGGCGATCTGGTCCGTCGCGTCAGGGGCCTGGCGATCGATGGCGCCGAGCGCGGTCAGGTCGGCGCCCACGCTGAAGTACTTCTCGTAGTCGGATGCGAGCACGATGACCCGCGCCTCAGGGTCATCGCCCAGGATCGTGAACGCGGCAGCGAGATCTTCCATCAGATCCTCCGCGATCGCGTTGTTGCCCTTGCGACGCATGACGACACGCGCGATCGGCCCTTCGCGCCTGATCTCGACCAGCTCAGACATCAGGCTGTGAATAGCGGGATGCCGCCCGCGACCTCGATCACGGCTCCCGTGATGTACCCGGCCTCGTCCGAGCAGAGGAACGCGATTGTGTTCGCGATGTCCTCCGGCTGCCCGAAACGCTTGAACACCGTGCGCGCTTTGAAGCGCTCGTACAGAGGGTTGGTCGCCGCGGCCGCTTTGCCGGCTTCAGACTCGATGATCCCCGGCGCGATCGCGTTGGAGGTGATGTTGTGCCGGCCGCCTTCCAGCGCTGCGGTCTTCGCGAGCCCGATGAGCGCCGCTTTGGTCGACGAGTAGCTGGCCTGCCCGAACCCGCCGAGCGTACCCGCGACCGACGACATGAAGATGATGCGGCCCCACTTGTTCTCCACCAGGTAAGGCCATGCCTCCTTCGTGCAGTTGAAGGCGCCGGTGAGGTTGACCCGCACGTCTCGATCCCACAGCTCGTACGACTGGTTCGGAATCTGGGCCGCGTGATCGAGGGTCGCGGCGTTGTTGATCAGGATGTCGATCTTGCCGAACTCGTCTTTGACCTTCTTGAACACATCGCGGATCTGCTCGCGGTTGGTGACGTCCATCTTGATCGCGAGCGACCTCCGGCCCATCTTGCGGATCTCCTCCGCCGTTGCGTTCGAGTGCACCCAGCCCGACGACACCGCAAATTGCGCGAGCGCGCTCCCCTGAGCCTCAGCCGTCTTCTGCAGGTCGGGGTCGTCTTCGACCAGAACGTCGGTGATGACAACATCAGCGCCCTGCCTTGCGAGTGTGAGCGCGTCCTGGCGACCCAGGCCGCGCGAGGCGCCCGTGACGACAGCAACCCTTCCCGTGAGATCGAACATGTTCTATCCCCTCAATTTGATGGTGGCTCGCTGGCCGGCAAGAGCGCGCGAGATGACAAGCCTCTGAATCTCCGCGGTTCCCTCCCAGATCTGATAGATCTTCGCGTCTCGGAACCACTTCTCGACCGGGTATTCCTTGATGTACCCATAACCGCCAAGGACCTGGATCGCATCGGTGGTGACCTCCATGGCCACGTCGCCCGCAAAGCATTTCGCCATCGATCCCTCCGCTCGCTCGAAGGGGCGACCCTGGGTCGCCATCCAGCCGGCGCGCCATATGAGCAGTCGCGCGGCGTCGATCTTCATCGCCATGTCCGCGAGCTTGAAGCCGATCGCCTCGTGCTGCCACAGCGGCTTGCCGAACTGCTTGCGTTCCTGCGCGTAATCGAGCGCGAACTCGAACGCCGCACGCGCGATGCCGAGCGCACCGGCGGCGACTGCCGGCCGGGTCGCTTCGAGCGTCATCAGCGCACCAAGAGCTCCGGGCCCGGCGTTCTCCACATCGGGCTCGCCACCGAGCCGGTGGTCCAGCGGCACGTGGCAGTCGTCGAGGATGACTTGCGCGGTGTGGCTCGCGCGGACGCCCAGCTTCTGCTCCTTGCGGCCCATCTTCAGGCCGGGTGTGCCCTTCGGCACGAGGAACGACGCGATGCCCGCCGGGCCTTTCGACGGATCCGCGTTCGCGTAGATGACGTGATAGTCGGCGATGCCGCCATTGGTGCAGAACTGCTTGGTGCCGTTGAGCACATAGCCGTCCCTGACGCGCACGGCCCGTGTCTTCATCGACAGCGCGTCCGATCCGGAATCGGGTTCCGTGAGGCCGAGACCGCCGATGACGAACTTGTCCGGATTCGTGAACTGCGGCAGCCAGCGCATCTTCTGCTCTTCGGTGCCGCTCGAGCGAATGCCGGCAATCGCCAGGCCCATCGATTGGATGCAAACGGCGATGCCCGCGCAGCCCCAGTGCAGCTCCTCGTTGAGGAGGAGCTCGGTGAGAAAGTCGAGGCCCTGGCCGCCATATTCCTCGGGCAGGAACGCCGCCGGAGTCAGGCCGAGCTTTTGAGCTTTGGCGACCACCTCATAGGGAAATTCCTCCGTCTCGTCGTGGTGCGCCGCGACCGGCCTGATCTCGTTGGCAGCGAACTCGTGCGCGAGCTCGCGGATGGCCTGCTGTTCAGATGTCAGTGTGAAATCGAGCGGCATGGCGGGGAGGCTAAAGGTACTCGGCCGACGCTTTCGTCAGGACTTGCTCGCCCCGCTGATTCACCGCGCTCAATGCGAGCTTGCCGGGCCCCGCGTCCTCGGCCGCAAACGTCACCGTGTCTCCTGGCTCGACCATCCCCGCAAACCGGCAGTAGATGCGGCGCAAGCGTCCTGCGCCGCCGGCGGCCTCAACAGCAACGCTTGCGAGGAGTCCCATCTGCAGCATCCCGTGAGCGATGACACCCGGCAGGCCGACAGACCGCGCGAAATCGCCGTCGAGATGGATCGGGTTGTGGTCGCGCGAGGCCTCCGCGTAGTCAGCGATTTGATCAACGCTGAAAGTGACCACGCGCTTGACTCCCTTCACGAGCGGATCACGAAAAGGGTCCGGGACCGGCAGATCTTCGAGCCGCCGGCGCCGGTCGTTTGCGCCTCGAAGGTGAGGAAGCGCATGCCCCGGCGGCTGATGTCGGAGACGACGTGGCCTTGCGACGTGACGGTCTCGCCGAGTTGGGGATGCCGCTCCCACTCGAACTCCTGGTCGGCATGCAAGAGCTTCGCGAAGTCGACATGCGCCTCGGGATCGCCGAAGAGGTAGGGCGCCGTGGCGCCGAGGGAATAGACGGCCGCGAAGGTTGGGGGCACGCCGTCTGCAAGGTCGGCACCGATCGAGCGTGCGAAATCCGCGACCCGTTCGGGCTCGATGACCGAGGAGACTGCCGGGTAGGTCTTGCCCTCGACCCCCACCTAGACTCGCGACAGGTGGAGGCGGGCGAGAGCTCGGCGGAGCAGGAGCGGGCGCACGGCCGACCATGCCTCCATCACGGAGGCGCGCGCCGACTTGGCCACCTCTGGAGGCGCATACGCCGCGACGACGAAGCCATTGGTGAGCGAGCGCATCTGATCCGAGGCCTCCGGGAACGTCCCTGCCAGCCGGCGCCCTAGCTCCAGTGGCGTCTCCCCGAGGCGCTGATCAGCGCCCGCCAGCCGAGCGAGCGCGAGGGTGCGCCGCCAGACCCCCATGACAGTCCGCGGCCGCAAGTACCGCGCCGCGGCCGCAAACGCGAACAGCAGCACCGCAAGCACGATCCCAACGATCTTCGTCAGCGTGCTCGCGTCGGGGATCTGGAATCCTCCGCCGCCGCTTGGGGTGGAGCCAGGGTCACGGAAGCCGCGGGCTTCCCCCGATGGGCTGGGGATCGTCCCGGAGCTGCTGCTCCCAGGACCAACGGTATCGCAGCCCAGATCGTGCAAACACGCATTGGACCCGCCGCTCAAGCCGCGGGGAATCGGCGTGTACACGTTGTCGTGCGTCGGCTCGAACTGGATCCAGCCGTATTTCGGAAAGTAGACCTCGACCCACGTGTGCGCGTCCTCGCTCCGGACGACGTAGCTGTTGATGGTGTTCTCGTAAGTGCCCGGACCGAAGCCGTTGACGAGTCGGGTCGGGATGCCGAGGGACCGGAGCATGTCCCCCATCGCGGTGGCGAAGAACTCGCAGTAGCCCTGGCGCGAATGGAAAAGGAACCAATCCAGTGGATCGGCTCCTTGCTGAGGACGCGGTGGGGTCAGCGTCCAGCTGAACGTAGGGCCGCGGAGGTAAGACTCGATGGCCGTCGCTTCGTCATATGGGTTCGTCGCGCCGGCCGCCTGAACGACATCGAGCGCGAGCTTGTGAATCCTGTCCAGGACAGGTTGGGCGCGGTATCCGACCGATGGAATGCCCGTGTAGGCGGATATCCAGGTCGGGTAGTTCGTACCCGCAGACTGCAGGTCGGATTCGGTGGCGGTGGAGTACTCCACCGTTGCCACGTAGCCTCCGCGAGACGTTCGCGGTGACTCACTGTCCACGCGGTCGATGTTCATCAGGACGCCTAGGGCCGAAGGTGGGGGCACGATCGACTCGGTCACCAGTGAGTCCCGGTTGACCTTGTAGAGCCGGCCGGGATAGAAGAGGATGCCGGCGTTTCCAGTTGGGGGCGCGACCATCCTGATGTTGAAGCCGGCGACGCCCAGCTTCGCGTAGTCCTCGCCGAACAGAGGCACCGCCGATTTCGGCAGCGGCTCCTTGAACGCGGTGGCATCGGGATACCGCCACGCCCCGGCGAACAGCAAGGTGTCGTCAACGCCACGGAAGTACACGGGACCAGCGTAGGCGCCGGTCGTCGTGTAGTAAAAGGCGATGGCGCGATCCCGTTTGAGAGAGCTGTTGAGAAGCACATCGGTAGAAAAACCCGTGGTTCCCGCCCCAAACCCCACACCGCCGGTTTGCCCGGGATGGCTCAGTGTTTGGAGCAGCTGCGCCCAGTTGTTGAACGCGCTGGACTCCATGTCGGCCGTGCGGTCGACGGTCGACAGGGGTGGAAGCATGATGGCGAGGACGATCAAAGCCGCCATCGCGACGAGGCCGCTTTCCCAGAAGTCCCACCGCGCGTCGCCGGTCAGCTTCACGTGGGCACGCGTCGCGTTGGCGATCGACCCGACGTAATTGGTCCAGAGCAAAAGTGCGAGCGTCAGCACGAGGATGGCCAGCACATAGCCGTTCTGGTCGCGCGGGAGGTTGAGCAGCGTGGTCGCAAACGCGGCAGCCCCGGGAACCAGTCCAAGAAGCGGCCGCCTCCAGCGCAGGACGCACCACGCAAGCCACCCGCCTGTGACCCACATCAGCCAGCTGACCAGGAATAGACCAAAGGCTGGATCGACGATCGCGCTGCCGTCGAGCAGCCGTGCCCACCACAGGGAAAGGAGCCGCAGGCTGGTCGGGTCCGTCGCGTGCTCGGCGTGCACAGACGGCCAGGCGGCAAAGGCGGCGACGACGGGGCCGAGCACCATACCGATCGCGAGACACGCCGCCCAGTTGATCGGTGTCAGCGCGAGCAGGCCCATGAGGATGGCGCCGCCGATCGCGACCAACGGCACCACCTCGATTCCAACTCCGACGACCCACTGCGCGGTGACGATCGACTTGGCCATGGCGAGGGTCAGGAGAAAAACGAGTATCGAAGTCCACAAGATGCCGCCCGGCAGCGCAGCTCGAGTGCGCTGGACGAGCTGGATCGGGTAGCTAGCCGATCCGGATTGCATCCCTGGTCCTCATGAGACGCGCAAAGTCGTCGCCCTTCCTGATGACGTACAGGTCGACGTCCTGACCGAGGTCGAAGGTCGGGTTCTGATCGGGACCGCCGAAGCTCGTCACGTCGAGGTAGAAAACGATCAAAGCGGAACGCCGGCCGCGTGCGGCCTGGAGCAGGCGGACCCACTCCTCATCAGCGCTCGGGGTGATGACGGCGACGGCACGGCGCGGCAACCGGCGAATCCGATCCCAGGCGAGGGTCTTCGTCAGCGATGTGCGGCCGTCGGCGGTCGCCACCGCGAGGTAGTCGAGGATGATGCGGTCCTGCCGGGCTGCGCGGTGGGGCTCGAGAATCGTGCCCTTGGAATCGTTGGCGATCAGTCCGACCTGGCGGCCGCGGCTGTGGACCTGCGACGCCATCGAGGCGGCCAGGCTCACGGCATATTCGACGGTGGACTCTTCCCCTTCGCCGTAGTGCACGTTGTGGTCCAGGTCGAGGAGGATCCAGAGGTCGGTGGTGAGCGGCTGCTCGAACGTCTTCGACATCAGGCGCTGGTGGTGCATCGAAAGCGGCCAGTGGATGCGACCGAAGCTGTCGCCTGGCGTGTAATCGCGAACGCCGCCGGTCTCGGGCGGATAGTCGGCCCACGCGCCCAAGCTTTGCGACGTACCCACCTGTTGAGCGCTGGGCGTCATCAGGTCAGGTATCGGCCGCACGCGCGGATACACGAGCACCGTCGTGCGGTTGCCCATCCTCAGGTCCTGGTTGAACAGGCCAAAGGGCTCGCGCACGCTGACCGAGGTCGGCCCAAACGACATCCATCCCCTCCGCCGGTAGACTCCGCGGGTTTTCCAGCTGACCACCTCTCCGCCGACCGAGATCACGCGGCCTGGCTGGTAGTCAGGGATCTGGCCGAGGTCGCGAACCTCAACCCAGGGCGCCGGCACCCAGCCCGCTCGCCGCACCTCGATCACCTCTTCGTACGGTTCGCCCACGGTCGGGGTGCCGGGGTCCAACCGCCGAACGAGGCTGATGCCTCGGATTGCGAGCCGCGGCCACACCCACGCGACCACGAAGAGCAGGCAGAGGGCATAGGTGAATGCATATGCCGGCCTGGGCGACACCAGGTATGTGAAGAGGAGCAGGAGAGCGAGCGCGGCGCCGAGGGCGACCTTGTTCATCGCTGACTCGCCCTAGCGGAGCCTCATGCGGTTACCCGTCGTACGCCATCTGTGGAACATGCTCGCGCTCGAGCAGCCCGGCCACCAGCTTGCCGGCGCTCTGGCCTTGCATCTCGGCGTTGGGCCGCAGGATGATGCGGTGAGCGAGGACCGGCTCCGCGAGCGTCTTGATGTCGTCGGGGATCACGTACGTTCGACCCAGCACCGCCGCCAGCGCCTGGCTGGCGTGAAACAGGTTGATCGTGCCGCGCGTGCTGGCTCCGAGCGCGACCTCGGGGTTGCCGCGCGTGCGGCCGACGAGCCGAGCGATGTAATCGCGCAGCTCGGGCTTGACGA
>WNFP01003789.1_pt1 | contig 14263 bp, 11 predicted proteins | sample 5400201 | NCBI WGS metagenome assembly WNFP01 (sample SAMN13153355, study PRJNA577476) | soil metagenome | isolation source: 115 cm saprolite under Madrone tree | place: USA:California | collected 2016-06-14
CACGCCGAGCATCTCGGCCGAGGAGCTTGCGCGGCTGATGCACGAGCGCAGCGACTTCGTGGTGCTCGACAGCCGGCCGTTCGACGAATACCAGCGCGTCTCGATCCCGACTGCCGTCAACGTGCCGGGCGCGGAGCTGGTGCTGCGCATCCGCGACCTCGCGCCCTCGCCCGAGACGACGGTGGTGGTCAATTGCGCGGGGCGCACGCGCAGCATCATCGGGGCGCAGTCGCTGATCAACGCCGGCGTACCCAACAAGGTGGTGGCGCTGCGCAACGGCACCATGGGCTGGACGCTCACCGGCTTTGCCTGCGAGAGCGGCAAGGCGCGGCGCCCGGGCGATGTTTCGCGCGAGGGGTTGGCGTGGGCGAAGGACGCCGCCGAGCGCGTGGCACGCCGCTTCGGCATTGCGCACATCGATGCCGCAACCCTCGAGCGCTGGCGCAACGACGAGGCGCGCACGCTCTATCTCTTCGACGTGCGCGATCCGCGCGAATACGCCGCCGGACACGTGGCGGGCGCGCTCTCGGCGCCCGGCGGCCAGCTCGTGCAGGCGACCGACCAATATGTCGCCACGCTCGGCGCCCGCATCGTGCTGATCGATCCCGCCGAGGTGCGCGCCGTCATGACTGCGTCGTGGCTCACCCAGATGGGCTGGCGCGACGTCTACGTGCTCGCGCAAGAAGGCCGGGAAATCGAGCCGCCGGCGACGCCGATCCTGGGCACGCCGCCGGCCGCCGACCTGCGCATCGATTGCGCGGGCCTCGCCGCGCTGCTCGCTCGCAACGAAGCGACCGTCGTCGATCTCTCATTCAGCCGCGACTACCTCAAGGCGCACATTCCCGGCGCCTGGTTTGCGATCCGCTCACGGCTCAAACGCGCGCTGGCGAAAATTCCGCTCGAGGGCACGCTGGTGCTCACCTCGGAGGAGGGCGCGCTCGCCGGCCGCGCCGTAGCGGAGGCGCGCGCGCTCGTCGATCGTCCCGTGCGCGCGCTCGACGGCGGCAACGCCGCCTGGCGCGACAGCGGCCATGCACTCACCGCGGATGAGGCGCGCATGGCGGACGAGGCGGTCGATGTGTGGCTCAAGCCATACGAGCGCGCGAGCGACCAGACCGCGGCGATGCGCGACTACTTGTCGTGGGAGGTCGACCTCCCCGCGCGCGTCGCCCGCGACGGCTCCGCCAATTTCATTAGGTTTTAGCGCTAGCGCAGTTTCGTTTGTCCTTGACGCGCAACAGCGACGCGCGATCGCGAGCTTGCGCGACGAACGTGCCACGATCTCGGTGCCCTCCCTCTCCCCATTTGGGGAGAGGGTCGGGGTGAGGGGGTTACGGCGCTATCGAGAGACCTTAACCCCTCACCCCATCCCTCTCCCTATGGGAGAGGGAGCAGACCGAGTTCGCCGCCCGCAAGAGTCTACTTCACCTATCGCGCTCGACCGATGGTGTGTGGCGCAGCGGCAACACGCAACGGCCTCTACGCGCAGCGCGGCTTATCCTTAACCCAACCTTAACCCCCGCCCAGCGATGCTCCGCCGGTATCTGCGAGGGAGCGGGGCGATGCTCGATGCGAAAGCCTACAAGGCACATTTTCCGGATGATCCCGCCTACGAGCTCCCGCCCGGCGTTCCGCGGCAGCTCAGCTCCGCCGCGCTGATGGAAGCGCTCGCGGCGCTCCAGGCCGAGTTCCGCGACATCCTGCGCCAGAGCACGCCGGAATAGCGCGACTCGCGAAGCGAACTATCTCCTCCGTTCATACCCGCCCCCGCTTTCGCGGGGGTAAACTCCAGCGGGAATCCAGGGGCCGCGGTCCGTAACGCTGGGTCCCCGCAACGCGGGCGTCGCGGGGTGCCCCCTCGCGGGGACGAGCGGATGTTGCTCACACCTCGCACATTGCCGCGCAGAGCCGGCGCCATGGCGGCGTGCGAACCGATGGCATACGCTCGACAGCGGGACGCATGAACGCGGGGACATCAGCCATGCGCAAGCTCGTGGAATATCCCACGCCCTCGCTAAAAGAGCGCGACCGGCGCTGGGCGGCGGTGCGCAACGAGATGGACGCGCGCGGGCTCGATTGCCTGATCCTGTGCGGCTGGCCGACGATGTGGGACTTCAACATCGCCAACGCGCGCTACCTCTGCCCCATCGGCGGCAATGCTGAGTTCAATGTGCTGGTGTTTCCGCGCGCCGGCGAGCCGACGTCGTTCATCTATTCGCCGGTGTTCACCGACTACTGGCGCGGCGCGCAGAACTGGGTCGCCGACGTGCGGCCCAAGCGCGGCACGTTCGGCGACAGCGTCGCCGACCGGCTCGCCGAATTGCGCCTCACCGGCGCCAAGGTCGGCATCGACGGGCTCGCCGGCCCGCTCGATCCGGACGGCTGGGTGCCGCACAGCATGTATACGCGCCTGCAGGCGCGCTTGCCCAAGGCGAGCCTCGTCAATCTCGACGACATGATGGAAAAGCTGCGCACCGTCAAAAGCGCCGAGGAGATCGCGATTTTGGAAAAAGCCGCCGCGCTCGGCGACCTCATGCTGCAGGCGTGCCGCGACACCGCGCGTCCCGGCGTCAAGGAGTGCGAGGTCTACGCGCGCATGATGGAGGTGATGCTGGCGAACGGCGGCGAGGGGCCGACCTTGTTTCTCTGGGCCTCCGACGCGCATCCCTATCCGCATCCGTTCCGGGTGCCGACCACGCGGCCGCTCGCGAAAGGCGACATGATCATCTGCGAGATGCATCCCAAATTCGGCGGCTATTTCACCCACGTCGAGCGCACGTTCTGCCTCGGCGAGCCCGAGCCGCGCTACCTCGACATCTATGACGCGTGTCTTGCCGCCTATCGGTGCGGGCTCGATCTGTTCAAGCCGGGCGCAAAAATTTCCGAAGTCATGGACGCGGTGCGCGATACGATTGAGGGCAGCGGCTTCGGCATCTGCGAGGCCGGCATCCACGGCCATGGGCTCGCGTCGCTCGAATATCCCCGCTACCGCCACCACGCGAAAGGCGGCGATGCCGCGGCGCTTGCGGCGATCGGCGACGAATTCCGCGCCGGCATGGTGTTCGCCATGAACATCGACCTGTTCGATCCGAAATGGCGGGGCGGCGAAACCGGTTGCGTGTTCGCGGAGACCATCGTCATCACCGACGACGGCGCGCGGCGGCTGCACTCGTTTCCCACCGAGTTTCAGCGGGTGGCGGTTTAATCGAATCAGAACCGCAAACGTTTTTCTGAGGAGCGTGGTCTATCCTGCATCGAGAGTGGCGCGCCCGAAGAGATTCGAACTCCTGACCCCCAGATTCGTAGTCTGGTGCTCTATCCAGCTGAGCTACGGGCGCGTCTTGCGCAGAGCGCGGGAAGTGTTCCGCAAGCGGGCAAATCCGCCGGGAACGCGTGTGTAGCTATAGGCTTCGCCTCCCAATGGCAAGTTGTCATTCCGGGGCGCGCCAGAGGCGCGAGCCCGATAACCACAGCCGGTGATTATGGATTCCGGGCTCCCTCGCTGCGTTCGGGCCCCGGAATGACAACGTGGCGATAGCGCACATTGTCGGAGCACAAACTGGGCGAGCCACGGCTGGGCCGCCCCTTCCTCACGCCCGCGCGCGCTCATCGCGGTGCGTGCCGAGATCGACCGCGCGGTCCGGGATCGAGAGGCGGAAGGTCGCGCCGATGGTGCCTTCGACGAGGCGAACCTCGCCGCCGTGGGCGCGCGCCAATTCGGCCACGATGGCAAGGCCGAGCCCGACGCTGCCGGTGCGGGTCGAGCCCTGAAATGCTTCGAACAGATGCGCGCGCGCTTTCTCCGAAAGCCCAGGGCCGGTGTCGGAGACTTCGATCACCACCACCGTGCCCTCGCGCCGGCCGGTGACGCGAATCTGATCGCGGCCGGGGTCCTTGGCGTCACGCGTTTCGAGGGCCTGCGTCGCGTTGCGCGCGAGGTTGAGCAGCATGCGGAAGAGCTGGTCGGGATCGGCGTCGACCATGAGCCCGCGCTCGACCGCGCCGACCCAGCGCACCGGCGAAGCGGAATCGAGCCCCAGCGTCTCGCGCACGTCCTCGACCAGCAGCTCGAGCGAGACGGGCCGGCGGTCGGGCGGCGGCTCCTGCACGCGGCCGTAGGACAAGGTCGATTGGCAAAACGCGATAGCGCGCTCGAGCGCCACCATGAGCTTGGGCGCAAACCGCTGCACGTGCGGATCGGAAATTTTTGCCAGCCGCTCGGAAAAAAGCTGCGCCGAGGAGAGAAGGTTGCGCAGATCATGGTTGATCTTGGAGACCGCAAGCCCGAGCGCGGCGAGATGGGTCTTCTGCTGCAGCAAGGTCGCGAGATCGAGCTGCATGCCGGCGAGCTCGCGCTCGGCGATGCCGATCTCGTCGCTGCGCTCGGACGCCGCCATGATGCGCGCGGGATTTTCCGGATCGGCGCGAAACGCCACCATGTTGGCGGTCATGCGCCGCATCGGCCGTACCAGCAGCCAGTGCAGCGCGAGATAGACGAGGGTCGCAGTGATCGCGGAAATAATCAGCGACAGAATCAAGATGCGGACCGAAAAATCCACCATCGCCTGGCGCAACGGCGCCTCGTCGAGCACGATCTCGACGAACTCGCCGCCCATGGGCGCCGGCCCCACCACCCGCATCACATCGGCGTCGGTGCTGAACAGCGTATCGAAGGCCTCGATGATGGCGCGGTGCCACGACATGTCGCGCATGTCGATCTCGTGGGTGACCGCGCGCTGCATGTCCCCAGCCGCGAGCAGACGCCGGTGCTGGCCCATCTTCAAGGCGACGGCGCGCGCGCGCACGCTGTCGAGGATCTGCCGCGCGACCGCCTCGGGCACCTCGCCGCTCGGCGCGGTTGCGAACACCAGGGCCGCGGTATAGGCGGCGGAAAGCCGATCGTTGAGCCAGTTGAGGCGGAAGTTGGCGACCGAAGGCACATAGATCGCCACTTCCGCGATCATCACGAAAAGAAGCGTGAGCACGAGGAGCTTGCCCGAGAGCCCCATGCGCGGGCGCCGGCGGGTCGATCCCTCCGCCGCAGCGGGTTGAACGGTCGCGTCCATGAAACCCCGGCTCAGCCGAAGCGGCGCAGCAAGGCGATGGTGCGCCGCACCCAGACACTGGTCAGACTAGGCAGGAAATATGTAACCGCCGCGCGTTTTCCAATCTCCGCCAGGGTCGGATACGGCACTATCATACCGGCGAGTGTGCGGATGTTAAGGCCGCGGCTGATCGCCAGGGTCCAGGTGGTGATCAGCTCGCCGGCGGCGGCGCCCACGATGGTGGCGCCGAGAATCTTGCCCCTGCGGTCGGTGACGACCTTGATGTGCCCAACCGTTTCGCGCTCGGCCTGGGCGCGGTCGTTCTCGTGATAGGGCCAGCGCAGCACTCGCATCGCGATCCCGCGCGAGCGCGCCTGCGCCTCCGTCAGGCCGACATGGGCGAGCTCGGGATCGGTGAAGGTCACGCGGGGGACGGCCTCCGCATTCACCTTCACCGGCAGGCGAAAGAGCGCGTTCCGGATGACGAGCCCGGCGTGGTAGTTGGCGAGATGCGTGAACTGGCCGCGCCCCGCGACATCGCCGATGGCATAGACGCGCCGGTTCGACGTCTTGAGTGCCTTGTCGACGACGATGCCGTTGCCGTCGCGGGCGATGCCAGCGCGCTCGAGCGCGAGGCCGTCCACGTTCGCCCTGCGGCCGGTCGCAATGAGGAGATGGCTGCCCTCGATCGCCTCCCCGCCATCACCGCCAAGGACGACCCTGACCTTCGACCCCGCACTTTCGACGCGCGCGACCGCGACGCTGCTGCGAACGACAACGCCTTCGCGCGCGAGTGCGTCGAGCACGATCGCCGCGCATTCGCCGTCCTCACGCGCGAGCGGTGCAGCAGCTTCCAGCACCGTCACCGCGCTTCCGAGGCGGCGAAAGGCCTGCGCGAGCTCGAGGCCGATCGCGCCCGCGCCGATGACGATGAGGTGCTCCGGTCGGATGGCGAGATCGAAGACGGTCTCGTTGGTGAGATAGGGCACCGCGTCGAGGCCGGCGATCGGCGGAAGCGACGGCGAGGAGCCGGTCGCGATGACGAAACGCCGCGCGGCGATCTCGATTGCCTCCCCCACGGCCACAGTGTCGCGATCCTTGAAACGCGCGGCGCCTTCGATCACCCGCACGCCGAGGCCGTTGAAGCGCTCCTTCGAATCGTTCGGCGCGATCGCCGCGATGACATCGTGCACGTGGCGGTGAACCTTGCGGAAATCGATATCGGCCACCTGTGCCGACACGCCGAAGGCGCGCGCGTCGGCGATGGCACGGGCGCGCTTGCCGGCGGCGATCAGCGATTTCGAGGGGACGCAGCCGGTATTGAGGCATTCGCCGCCCATCTTGCCCTTCTCGACCAGCACCACTGGCACGCCGAAGGCGGCAGCGGCGGCGGCAACCGAAAGGCCGCCGGAGCCGGCGCCGATGACGCAGATGTCGGGGGTTAACCGCTCCGGCATGGCTGCTTCCTCTTGTGTCATTCCGGGGCGCGCTGAGGGCGCGAGCCCGGAATCCATAACCACGGCCTGTGCTTATGGATTCCGGGCTCCCTCGCTGCGCTCAGGACCCGGAATGACAGTTGCGGGCCCTGTGCGCGCGCGCAAGCGCCGCACCACGACCGGAACGAGCGCGAGCACACCCAACGCGGTGAGCGCCCCGATGAGCTCCGGCGTGAGCGCCGTGTGCATGTGGAACTCGAGGCGACAATCCGAGCGAGCCGCCGCCAAGCACGACCGGTAGGCGGCTTGCTGCGCGGCGATCACGCTGTCGAGCCCAGCGCCGACAAACGCAAATACGAAGGTTGCAGGAATCACGCCAAGCGCGGTCGCCGCCGCGAAGGTGCCGAGGCGCACACCGGTGAGCGCCGGAACGAGATTGACCATCCAGAACGGAAAGACCGGCACCAGACGCAGAAACAAAAGGTAGCTGAACGCGTCGGCGCGAAAGCCTTCGGCCAATCGCTCGGCCAGCGGACCGGCGCGGCGCACGAGGTACTCGCCGACGGCGCTCTTGGCGATCAGGAAAATGCAAATCGCACCGATCGTCGCGCTCACCGCCGCCGCCGCCCCACCGAGAACGACACCGAAGAGAATTCCGCCGGTGACGGTGAGAAACGCACCGACCGGAATCGAGAGCGCGACCGCCGCAATGTAGAGCGCGACATACGCCGCAAGCGCCGAGAGTTCGTGCGTGGTGATGAAGTCGCGCAGCGCGTCGTGGTGACGGGCGAGCGTCTCGAACGAGAGCTGGCGATGCCAGCCCATCGCGAACACGGCGACAGATGCCGCGACGATCACAATGAGCGGAACGAGGCGCCGCAACGGGAATCTCCCGCTTTTGCTCGCGGATGATGGATCGTTGCCGGCGGTCATGGTCGATCCAGGTGCACCATGCAATCTTAGCGGAGGTTAAGCATCGAAACGGCGCTTTCACCGCCTTGTGACGGCGCCTCACGTGCTTGTGCCGGGCATGCACCGGTCGCATTGACGACGACCGGCAGCCTCCCGTATAAGCCCGCGAGTTTTTGGGCGTGGCGATCCCGCCTTGTAAGGGCAAGCCCAAGCCGGAGCCTAACGCCGCGCGGGCAAGCAATATCCAGCGCCAGCGGAGAACAAGTCGTGAAGCGGACCTTTCAACCGAGCAATCTGGTGCGCAAGCGCCGTCACGGCTTCCGTGCCCGCATGGCGACCAAGGGCGGGCGCAAGGTCGTTGCCAGGCGCCGGGCGCGCGGACGCAACCGGCTCAGCGCCTGAACACTCGCCGCGGCGCGGCCCGCCCATGGAGCGGCTCAGGCACCGCGCCGATTTTTTGGCCGCCGCGAGCGGAGCCAAAGCCCCGACCGCGGCGTTCGTGCTGCAGGCGCGCAAGCGAGGCGACAGCGGTCCGGTCCGCGTCGGCTTCACCGTGTCGAGAAAGGTTGGAACGGCCGTCGAGCGCAATCGCGTGCGGCGCCGGCTCAAAGAAGTCGTGAGGCTATCGGCCGCAACTGGTCTTTGCTGCGGCCATGATTATGTGCTCATCGGGCGGCGCGCTGCCCTTTCGCTGCCGTTTGAGCAAATGACGCAGGATTTCCAGCGCGCGCTGCGGCGGGTCTCCCAATGAGCGACCAGAAGAACACAATCCTCGCCATCGTGCTCTCCGCGCTCGTCCTGATCGGGTGGCAGATCTATTTCGGCCTGCCGCAGATGGAGAAGCAGAAGCAGATCCAGCAGCAGCAGGCGCAGGAGCGCTCGCAGCAGCCGCCTCCGGTCCCCCAGCAAGGAGGCACGACCCCGGCGGCACCAGGAACGGCGCCGCAAGCGTCTACTCAGCCCGGCACCGTGGCGCAGCCCATGAGCCGGGAGGCCGCGCTCGCGCTTTCGCCACGCGTGCGCATCGAGACGCCGAGCCTCTCCGGCTCGATCTCGCTCAAGGGCGGCCGCATCGACGACCTCTCGCTCGTGAAATATCGCGAGACGGTGGACCCGAGCTCGCCGCCGATCGTGCTGCTCGCGCCCTCAGGGAGCCCGCATCCGTTTTATGCCGAATTCGGCTGGTCGCCGCCGAGCGGCGCGCCGGTGAAGCTGCCGAACGCGGATACGATGTGGCAGCAGGAAGGCTCGGGCGCGCTTGGCGTCGGTCGGCCGGTGACGCTTGTCTATGACAACGGCGAGGGGCTTTCATTTCGGCGCACAATCGCGGTCGACGAGAACTATCTCTTTACGCTCAAGGACGAGGTCACCAACAAGGGCGCGGCGCCGGTCACGCTCTTTCCGTTTGGGCTGATCTCGCGTCACGGCACGCCGCATACGCTCGGCTACTATATCCTGCACGAGGGCCTGATCGGAGTTTTCGGCGACAAGGGTTTGCAGGAGGAGACCTACGCCAATATCGAGAAGCAGAAGGCGATTTCATTCACTGCGACGAATGTGTGGCTCGGGATCACCGACAAGTATTGGGCCGCGACGCTCCTCCCCGATACCAAGACCCAAGTCGATGCGAAATTTTCGACGGGCGTTATCGGCAACAACATCAAGACCTACCAGAGCGACTATCTGGGCCCGGCGCAGACCATCGCGCCCGGCGGCAGCGCCGCCGTCGATGGCCGGCTGTTCGCCGGCGCCAAAGAGGTCTCGATCGTTGACGGCTACAACGATCGGCTCGTGCTCAACAAATTCGACCGGCTGATCGACTGGGGCTGGTTCTACTTCATCACCAAGCCGCTGTTCCTGGCCATGGACTGGATCTATCGCCACGTCGGCAATTTCGGCCTCGCCATCCTGATCGTCACGGTCATCATCAAGTTCTTCTTCTTGCCGCTCGCCAACAAATCCTACGCTTCGATGGCGAAGATGAAGGCGGTGCAGCCCGAGATGATGGCGATCCGCGAGCGCTTCGCCGACGACAAGATGAAGCAGCAGCAGGCGATGATGGAGCTCTACAAGAAGGAGAAGATCAACCCGATCGCCGGCTGCCTGCCGATCGTCATCCAGATCCCGGTCTTCTTTGCGCTTTACAAGGTGCTGTTCGTCACCATCGAGATGCGGCACGCACCGTTCTTCGGCTGGATCAAGGACCTCGCCGCGCCCGATCCGACGACGGTGTTCAATCTGTTCGGGCTCATTCCGTGGGACCCTTCGCACGTTCCGCTGATCGGCACCTTCCTCCTGCTCGGCGCTTGGCCGCTCATCATGGGCGTGACCATGTGGTTCCAGATGAAGCTCAACCCGGCGCCGCCCGATCCGACGCAGGCGATGATCTTCAACTACATGCCGATCATCTTCACCTTCATGCTGGCGAGTTTTCCCGCCGGGCTCGTGATCTACTGGGCATGGAACAACACGCTCTCGGTGGCCCAGCAGAGCCTGATCATGCACAGGCATGGAGCCAAGATCGAGCTGTGGGATAATCTCAAGGGCACGTGGGGAAGCCTGAAAAATCTTTTTAAAAAAAAAGTGATACAGGAGTAAGTAGCTCATCGTCATGAGCAGCCCGCAGGCGCCCTCGCTTGCCTCAGCCTCTCATTTCACGCGCGCCGAGATCGAAGCCGGGCGCAAGCTGTTCGCCGGCGACTGGCAGTTCGCCATCGCCGCGAGCTCGCTCGCGGCGCTGCCGCCCATGCGCGGCGTCGAGCTCGCGATTGCCGGCCGCTCCAATGTCGGCAAGTCGAGCCTCATTAACGCGCTCACCGGCCGGCGCGCGCTGGCGCGCATCTCGCATACACCCGGCCGCACCCAGGAGCTGATTTTCTTCAGCGGCCCGTCGCGGCTCACGCTCGTCGACATGCCGGGATATGGCTATGCGGCTGCTGCGAAGCCGAAGATCAAGGCCTGGACCGGGCTTATCCATGCCTTTCTGTTCGGGCGGGCGAATCTGGCGCGCGTCTATCTTCTCATCGACGCGCGCCACGGACTCAAGCTGACCGACGCCGAGGTGCTCAAGACGTTGGACAAGGCGGCGGTCAACTATCAGGTCGTGCTCACCAAGGCCGACGCGGCGAGGCAGGCGGATCTTGCTGCGCTGGTCGTTAAGACCCAAACGGCGCTCGCCGAACACCCTGCGGCGCATCCGGACGTGCTCGTGACCTCCGCGCGCAGCCGCGGCGGCATCCCGGAGCTGCGCGCCGCCATGGCGCGGCTCATCAACGAGCGCGGCGGAGGTTAAGCGAATTCATGCATCGGACTCCGTTCACTCTCGCGGAAGGGGGAAAGTTCAGACTCGCCTGCTTGACATCCGCCATCCGGGTCCGCGCTCTCGCGGGGACGACCGCAGCTGTGCTTTTTGCACACCGCCGCTTGGGCCTCTTTCGCCGCAGCCGCCCGCTCGGTAAAAGGCGCAAGCCACATTGCTGCCCGCGGCGCGGCCGCTGGATTGCCGGGACAAATCCGCGATGACCATTTCGCCCCACGATATCGCCCGCGTTCTGTCGGAAGCGCTTCCGCACATGCAGCGTTACGACGAGGAGACCGTGGTCGTGAAATACGGCGGCCACGCCATGGGCGAGGAGGACATGGCGAGAAACTTTGCCCGCGACATCGTGTTGATGGAGCAGACCGCCATCAATCCCGTGGTCGTGCACGGGGGCGGGCCGCAGATCGGCGAGATGCTCAAACGGCTCGGCATCAAGTCGGAATTCGCAGGGGGTTTGCGCATCACCGATGCAGCGACGATCGAGATCGTGGAAATGGTGCTTGCGGGCTCGATCAACAAGCAGCTCGTCGGCTTCATCAATGAGGCCGGCGGCAAGGCGATCGGATTGACCGGCAAGGACGGCAATATGGTGCTCGCGCGCAAGCTGAGCCGCACGGTCGTCGACGCAGGCTCCAATATCGAGAAGGTGGTCGACCTGGGCTTCGTCGGCGAGCCCGACAAGATCGACACCACCGTGCTCACGCAGATCCTCGGCCGCAAGCTCATTCCGGTGCTGGCCCCGCTCGCCGCCTCCGCCCAGGGCGGAACCTATAACGTCAATGCCGATACCTTCGCCGGCGCGATTGCCGGCGCGCTCAAGGCCAAGCGGCTCCTTTTGCTCACCGACGTGCCCGGCGTGCTCGACAAGTCCAACAAATTGATCAAGCAGCTCTCGCCCGACGATGCGCGCGAACTGATCGCGGACGGCACCATATCGGGCGGCATGATTCCCAAAGTCGAGACCTGCATCTATGCGCTCGAGGCCGGCGTCGAGGGCGTGGTCATCCTCGACGGCAAGGTGCCGCACGCGGTGCTGCTCGAACTCCTCACCGATCACGGCGCCGGCACGCTGATGATGCGTTGACGCTTCGATTGCGCCCGCGATGCGTTTCCCTTCCCGCGCAGGACGCGGAACTCCTGTCAGGCCCCTGTAAGGTCGGCCGAGAATTCTGAACAAATCGTCATCGAATATGCGACGTGCGCAGCGAAACCTGCACGCCGGCTCGGACGTTTATTGTCGGGAGGGATTCAGGAGGGTGCCATGTTCCAATCGAGCACGCGCATCGCGGCAATTTTCGGCATCTGCGCTGCAATGGCGACGACCGCAGCGGCGCAACCGCATAAGGGAGGAGGAGGCGCGCCGGGACCGCACGCTGGGCCCGCGCCTGCAGCGCCCGCGCCGCACGCGGCGCCTGCACCGCACCCCGCGCCAGCGCCTCACGTCGCGGCCGCTCCTCATGCCGGCCGCGGCACGCCCCCGCTCCCGCGCCGCGCACGGCGCAAGCGCCACGCACTGCACCGCAGCGCCTCGCCCATCCTTCCGCCGGCGCGGCTTCAGCGATGGCGCGACACGCGCCGACGCCGCGAACCTCTCCCGCGCAGCAGCCGCAAATCAGCGCCCGCCATGGCCGCGCTGGCAGCGCCAGAGTGGCGCAACCAAACCAGCGGCAAAACGTGGCGCCGCAACCCGGTCCGGGCGGCACTGTCGCAGCAACACCGCAAGGCGGGCGCAACGCGGCTCGGCAGCAAGCTCCACAACAAAACGTGGCGCCGCAACAACATGCGATTGAGCAGAATCAGGCGGGCCGCGCCGCGCCACAGCAAGGCGGGGCTGCGCAACAAGGCGTGATTGCGCGCAATCAGGTGGCCCGCGTCGTTCCGCCATCTGCGACGCGCGCCCGCGCCGCTGCCGACCCGCGCGCCTTCTCCGGCGGCGTGTTGCGCAATCAGAGTTTTGCCAATCTGGCCGCTGCCCGCGATCCGGCCACGCGGTCGCTCGCGCGCTCGACGTTCCAGGGCCGCTTGTTCGACCCGCAGTGGCGGCGCCATTTCGCCCGGCCCATCGTGATCGGCTGGGTCGGCCCGCTGTTCTGGCCTTACGCCTACGACGACTTCGTCGATTACACCTTCTATCCCTACGCGTATGACACGTTCTGGCCCTATGCGTACGATGACTTCTATGACGGCATGTTCGGCGGTTATGCGTTCGGCTATGGCGGCACCTATGCGTCGGTCGAACCGCCGAGCGGTTACGCCCGCGGCGATTATGCTCGCGGCCGTTACGGTCGCGGCGGGTCTGTTGCAAGAGGCGTTGTGGCCGGCCGAAGCGTCGAAGCCGATCTCTGTAGCGGGCAGACCGCAGGGCTGACGGATTGGCCGATCGCGCGCATCTCCCAGACGGTCGAGCCGAACGACGCCCAGCGCGCCATCCTCGACGAGCTCAGGGACGCCACCGCAAACGCGCTCGACCAGCTCAAGGCGGCGTGCCCGACGGCGCTGCCGAGCACGCCCACAGGCCGGATCGAGGCGATGCGCCAACGGCTCGAGGCGATGCTGGCTGCGGTGCGCACCGTACGGCCTGTGCTCGAGAGGTTCTACGACTCGCTCAATGACGAGCAGAAGGCGCGCTTCAACGCGCTCAGCCCTGACAAGGCCGATCAGCAGCAGGCGCAGCGCGATCTGACGCAAGTCTGCAACGGGCGAGCGTCTGGCATCGCCAGTGTGCCGTTGGAGCGAATCGACCGCGCGGTGGGGCCCGACGATGCCCAGCGCAGCGCGCTCAAGGAGCTACAAGACGCCACGGCTGACGCGTCCAATCTGCTGAGCTCGGAGTGCCCGACCTACCGGGCGCTCACGGCGGTTGGCCGCCTGCAAGCGATGGAGGAGCGCCTCGGCGCCATGCTGCGCGCGGTGCAAACCGTGCAGCCGGCGCTGGAGAAGTTTTATGCATCGCTCGGCGACGAGCAGAAGGAACGTTTCAATCGGCTCAGCCCCGCTCAGGGGTGATACCACCGAGTCATTCGGGGGCGCGGGCGAAGCCCGCGAACCCGGAATCCATAACCAGGGCCCGTGATTATGGATTCCGGCTCTCTCGCCGCTATCGCGGTTCGGCCGCAATGACAGGACATCCCTGTTTATTACTCCGCCGCGAGGCGTACTTCGGGTGCGGCCGACCGCACGTCCGCATCGACGTGGTTCTCGTATTTTGCAAAGTTCTCCTGGAACATCCGTACCAGCTTGCGCGCGGTTTCGTCGAAGGCCGCTTTGTCTTTCCAGGTCTTCATCGGATAGAGGAGGTGTGGCTCCACCCCCGGCACCGAGGTCGGCACCGCGAAGCCGAAATAAGGATCGGTACGGAAGCTCACCTCCTTGAGCGAGCCGTCGAGCGCGCCGGTGACGAGCGCGCGCGTCGCTTTGATCGGCATGCGCCGGCCGACCCCGTAGATGCCGCCGGTCCAGCCCGAGTTGACCAGCCAGCAATCCACCTCATGCCGGGAAATGTAGTCGCGAAGCAGGTTGCCGTATTCAGCGGGCGGGCACGGCAGGAACGG
>WNFP01017763.1_pt1 | contig 14258 bp, 12 predicted proteins | sample 5400201 | NCBI WGS metagenome assembly WNFP01 (sample SAMN13153355, study PRJNA577476) | soil metagenome | isolation source: 115 cm saprolite under Madrone tree | place: USA:California | collected 2016-06-14
CTCATGTATTGCCTCTTCCAGCATGCCTCCTTCACGTAATTTGGCCACGACCTCCGAAAAGTTCACAGCGCTGATTGCAGCGCCATCCATGAGAGCCTCAATTACTCGTTCGCTGCCTGTTTCTCCTTTTAGGAGAACTAATAGAGCCGAGGCATCTAATACATAGTCAGCCATCTTTAGTTCTCTCTACGACGCTCAGCGATAAGCTCATCAGCTAGAGAACGTTCTTGAGGAATAGAGCGACTTACCAGTTCCTGCGCTCGTTTGATGGCTTGATTTAGAGTAAAGATACGTAGTTCTCTACCTTCCAAGCGCAATATAACCTCGTCACCAACCTGTAATCCCAACGCTTGACGGTACTCTGCAGGTATCACTATTCGACCGCCTTCACCAATCTTTGTCTTGACCTGGGTCATGTGTCACCTCGTGTCGAAAATGTCATGAATATATACAAATGGTATTCAAAACATACCTTACCATATAGTAACGTATGTGTCAAAGAGGTGCCCCTACAAAAAATAAGGTGATTACCCGATGCCACACCCTGGAAGATATTTGCTATAGTATAGTATGTCGCTATGAAACTAAATACCACACCAGAAGAGAAGAGAGAACATTTGATGCAGCGCTTTGTACCGGAAGTCGTCTCTATCGCGGAAGCTTGCCTCGGAGGCCTGCGTGATCGCTCAGCGCTATTAATTGGGCCAGAGGAACTGCGGCACCCCTACGAACTGCTGTTGCAACAGGCTGGTGTGAAATGTATCTACCAGAAAGAAACGCATCTCCATTTGCCGGCTATATTACCTCACGTGCAGTTGCTCATGAGCCTGCCCGCTCCCTCTGCATCTCCACAGGCGGCTGCGCTCATTACAGCGTCCTCTATAGCGCAGGGATGCGTTGACAGGCGCACACCGCTGCTTATTTTTGACCTCGCTGAATCCCCTTCAGTTGAAGAACTGGCCGGCTTACTGCCCGCCGTCTGCCTCTATACCCCTGATGACCTCCGGTACATCTTGTCTAGGAGCCAGGTGCAAGTTTCCTAGTTTTGCAGTATCCTCAAAGCGGATCGAGACAGGGGAGATGAGCCAGCCAGCTCCACACAACTCCACAGACCCCTTCACAGGATACACTATACACCGGATTACCGGGTAGGTCAATTGATTTTGCACCAGGGGAATGGTACAATAGGGCAGGTGTAGTGGCCTTTTCATATGACATTGCAATTAAATATCGATGAAGGTTTATTTCCAAGATCTTATAGTCGTACTGCTTGTGGGCGCCGGGTAATGTTTGCTGGCGTAGAGCATATGCATGTATTGTGTCATTCGAGGAATAAATGGAAGTCATTAAAATTTCTCCCCGTGGCTATTGTTATGGCGTAGTTGACGCATTGCAAGTGGTTCGCCAGGTAGCGAAGGACCCCACACAGCCACGCCCTGTGTATATTATTGGGCAGATTATACATAACCGCCACGCGATTGAAGAACTCACCAACCTGGGAGTGGTCACGCTCGATGGTCCAGATCGAGCCAGTATCCTTGAACAAGTTACCTCGGGCACGGTCATTTTCACCGCCCATGGCGTTTCTCCTCTAGTGAAACGCAGAGCGCGGGAACGCGGTTTGCATTGCATAGATGCCACTTGCCCCGATGTGACCGTCACACATGACCTCGTGCGAGATTTGGCGGCGGCAGGGTACTACATCTTATATATTGGCAAAAAAGGTCACCCAGAACCCGAAGGCGTGCTTGGCGAGGTTCCAGGCCATATCAGCCTGGTAGAGAATGAAGCTGATGTCGATGCGCTGGCACTGACACCAGAGCAGGAGCAGAAATTGGCGGTCTCAACGCAGACCACTCTCTCGCAGTGGGATACGCAGCGCGTCATCGAGTATATTAAAGCGAAGTATCCTCGTGTGGAAATACACATCGACATCTGCGCCGCGACACAGAGTCGCCAGGAAGCAGTGGTAGCACAAGCCAAGGGGGCCGATCTAACAGTCGTCGTCGGCGACCCACGCAGCAATAACACGAATCGCCTTGTACAGGTATCGGAACAACTGGCCGGAGTTCCAGCGGTTCGTATCGAGGACCTATCCCAACTGAACACGGAGTGGCTGAAAGGGAAAAAGCGGGTCGCTGTTACCGCCGGTGCTTCGACCCCCAGCCAGCTGACGCGAGAGGTCATCCGCTTCCTCGAACAATATCAGCCGGAAGCGTAGAGACTATCACGGAGAAAGTGCGTGTATGAAAACATTACGGCAGGTGTTGGGAGAATATACCGAAGAACAACTCGGACAAGTAGCGCAGTGGTGGGGTATTGGCGGAACTCCTGATGAGGGCTGGCGACATCATCCAGGGCTGCTGGCACAGTCTATGCAAGACCACATTGCCGCTCGTTTTGCCTGGGAACAGCTTTTAGAAGATGAACGCAAGGTTTTACATAACGCGCTTAATTTCGCAGCCTCCACCGGGATATTACATGATGTACTCCTCAAAATTTCGCGCCTACCGGAAACCAGCTTTGAGAAGGCGCTTTTCACTCTCACACAACGCTTGCTGCTCGTGGAAGAGAAGATCGCCCTAAAAACGGGCCGGGCGGTCACGAGTTCATCCTCCTCGAAGCAAAAGAAACCGCAGCTTGAAACAACCTCGAGACTTTTTATTCCCAGAGAGCTGCTCGATCCCTTGCTCATCATCGGTCGTGAAATCTATACACCTCAAAATGACCGCTCGGAGATGAAGCTTGAAAGCATCTTATCGCTGCTCAGTATGGATAAACTTTACGAGATTAGCCGCCTCTATGGCTTCATGCTGAATGATTACTATTCGCGCACCCTTCCCAGTGTACGCTTAGCCGGGCAACTGGTACAGCCAGAGGTACCCTTGTATGCCTGGGAACACTTCGATGCCAAAACACGCAAGCTCTGCAAGTGGTTATCTAATGAAGGGGGTGTTGTCACTATGCGGGCGGCGCGTGAGTTTACCGGCTTTGACAATCCTACTCTGGCTGCTGCCATTCACACACTTGAGCAGTACAGCATGGCCTACGATACCTTCGCGGGCCAGGAGCGTAAATTGTTCGTGCCTCGTGAAGTGCTCAAACATCTGAAAAAAGCCGTTGCTCAATCTGAGCCCCTTCAAGAGGATGTGCCGGTTGGCCTGGCAGCTCTCGATTCAGCACCAGAATCAATCCGCCAGGGCGACACGTCTATGCTGTATGACCTGGCAACCATCATCGGAACCATGTACCAGCAGAACATCGAGCCAACACAGGCAGGGAAAGTGCCCAAGCGTATCGCTAACAGGCTTCAACCAATGCTGCAAGGGAAACCACGCGTCCAGGTTTATTATAATGAAGATTTAACTATCGATATGCTTTTTCATATAGCAAAAGAGCTAGGGCTTGTCAAGCTCTCCCGGTCGTCGGCTGATGGCGTTAAACCTCGCTACGAACAGGGGCCGCTGCTTGAACAGTGGTCACAAATGGGTGTCGTTGGCCAGACCCACGACCTGCTCGAGTTCTGGCTCAAGAGTCTCCACTGGGCTGACGTAGCCGGGGCGAACTTCGACGGGAGCAGCGGCTATTATTTGGATATCATGGCGGGACGCAAAGCTGTTCTCGCACACTTAAGCAATTGTACCCCTGGACGCTGGTACACAATAGATTCCTTGTTGCACACGATGAAAGCTCAGGACCCCTATATGTTCCGACCGAGACAGGCCGATATGGGATTGTCGGGGTATCGCAGCGCCAGGACAATGCTTACGAACTGGTATATAATTTTGAGCTGTTGCTTTTGCAACCCGATCTACCCACCTTGTATAGCCTGTTGCCTTTTACGCAGCTCGATCAAGCCGGATTAGTCAGCCGCCTGACATTAACACGCAATTCTCTGTTGCGAGCCTTAGAAGCTGGCAAGAATATAGAGCAAATTTACCAGGTCCTCGAACAGCGCAGCCAGAAGGAAGTGCCGCAAAATGTAGCCTATACGCTGCGCGACTGGACGAGATTGTATAAGGAAGTGAACGTTTCGCAGGTGCTCCTGCTCGAGGTGCCAAGCGAGACCCTGGCAAATGAAATCTGTGCCTCTCCTAAGCTGAAAGCCTTCGGCTTGCGCAGGCTTGCCCCTTGTGTCATTGCAGTCGGTAGCGATGCTGGTCTGCAGGAATTACGACGTGCCCTCGATAAAGAAGGCATCGTGGTACGTATCAGCGGTGACATCGTTACTCGCCAGCCCGCTTATGGCAGGTTTCGCTGAGCCCTCACTGCGGTCCGATCAATGTATGGCGAATCAGCATTAAATGGGTCAGGGGACCGAGACCACCCGGCACCGGCGTAAGAAACGAGGCAACCTCTTTTACACTGCCGAATTCCACGTCTCCGACCACTTTTCCGTCGATAGGATTAATTCCTGCATCCAGCACAACTGCGCCAGGCATTACCATATCGGCGGTAATGCTGGCCGGTTGCCCGATACTCACCACGAGAATATCTGCGCTCCTGGTAATGCTCGCAAGGTCGCGGGTATAGGAGTGACAGATCGTCACCGTCGCATCCTGGCGCATCAGCACCAGCGCTACTGGCTTACCCCCGATATTACTGCGCCCGACAACTACCGCGTTGCGACCAGCAATCGGTATACCAGCTTCTTGTAACACGGTGAGAATGACATCGGCGGTAGAGGGAATGAAGCTGGGGAAGCCGAGCAGCAGGTTTCCAGCATTGTACGGGCCAAGCCCATCAACATCCTTCTCAGGACGCAAAACCTCGGTTACCACCTGCTGCCTGATGTGTGATGGCAGTGGTAAGAGTAGCACGACACCATCTGTATTGGTGTCCTCGCTGAGCGCCGCAACATCGTTTCGTAATTCTTCCTCTTCGATCTCGAAGGGATAAGCCAGTGTCGCGCAGCCCAGGCCAATCGTGCGGCAGGCGCGCACCAGTTGTCTGCTGTAGACCTCTGCTGCTCCGTCGTGCCCCGCCACGATTTGTGCCAGGCGTGCGGGACGATGACGCTGCTTGCGAAACTGCGCCGCCTCGCTTTGCAGTTCAGCAGTCATACGTGCAACGAGTGGTTTGTTGTCGAATATGATGGCGGACATAAGTATGGAACTCCAACGCACTTAGATTCGCTCTTATGATATCACATCACGTTTCCTTAAATAGGCCTGGCACCCGCAAGGGATGCCACTACATTTCACGCTCGGGTTGGTCCGAGATGTAGTGATACCCCTTGCGGGTATCAGGATCGTTCACAGCTTGCAACCCCTTGCGGGTGAGGGTATGTGGAAGAGCTATCCCCATTAGTAGCCCTTCTGTACCATCTACATCCAAAAGAGAGGATTTTCATGGCAGGTGACTGTTCATTTGATATAGTATCTCAGTTTGACGAGCAAGAACTCGTCAATGCAGTCGATCAGACACGGCGGGAAGTATCGACCCGTTATGACTTGAAGGACACAAAAACCGAGATAATTCATAGCAAGGACAATATAACCATTGTCACCGATAGTTCGATGACGCTCAGGAACGTGCGCGATATCCTTGAAACCAAGGCAGTGCGTCGCGGTTTGTCGTTAAAGATCTTCAAACCTGGCAAGGAGGAGAATGCTGCTAGTAGCAGGGTTCGCCAGGTCATCCAGCTGCAGCAGGGCCTCTCGCAAGAGCTGGCAAAAGAGATCAGTAAGCATATTCGAGACACCTATCCCAAGGTGCGCCCGCAGATCCAGGGCGATGCTATCCGTGTAATGGCCAAGAGCCGCGACGAGTTGCAGTCGGTGATTGCGCTGCTCAAGCAAAAGGATTATCCGGTGGCATTGCAGTACATCAACTACAGAGGGTAGGACTCAGAAGGTACTTTAGTACCAAAATGAGGGCCTCGTATCTCAAGAATAGCAAAATTGTAGTAACCTAGTTTTAACTAGAGTGCACTGTAATAGGTGTCCTAAGCAAAGTCTCAACGATGTGCTAGACTGAGGAAGAGAACCTTTCATGCCTGGGAACAGACAAGTTTTCAGCGCTGCAATGAATGCAGCCGACAAGTCTCGCTGGGATAGCCAGTGGACAGAGGCGGCAAAGGAGTACCAGCGCGCATTAGCAGAGTTCCCAGATGATGCGGCTGCGCGTGGTGGGCTGGGTTTTTGCTTCATGCAGACGAAGCAGTGGAAGCAGGCGCTGGCTGAGTATGAACATATACTCAAGCGTGATTCTAGCAACGTCATCGCCTTAAGTAAAACGGCTGAGCTCTATGTCATCTTACATAGGCGAGACGATGCATATAAAGCCTATATGCACCTGGCGGAATTATATTCACAAGCTGGCCAGGGGGCTCGAGCAGAAGCTGCATGGCAGAAGGCCGTTCAGTTGTCTCCCACCCATCCTGAGCCGCATGAGCATCTTGCGATTTACTATCAGGGAAAAAAAGATTTTGCGTTGATGGTTCAGGAGCGCCTGGCTGCAGCCCAGGGCTATCTACTACACAATGACAGTGTAGCGGCATCAGTGCAGTGCGAGGAGGTGCTGCGTGTCGATGCCTCCAATACACAGGCACAGCGCTTTCTCTCACAGGTGAGGGAACAAATGCGGCCCTCAGGGCCACTCGCTCAGGGAGCAGGCGCTGCGTATTCACCGCCAACGGATATGGCAGCAACTACAGATAATCTGCCTTCTGGCCTTTTAGCTGGCGGGGAGAATGACTCGGTTTCTTTAAGCAACACAAGCGGAGGTAATTCTGGCATCATGGGTAATATGGGTAGCACGAGCAATTTTAACGGGGCGGCAAATCCAGGACCGGCTCTTGCTGGGAAAGGCATGGCCGGTGGAGGGATGGGACAACCCCCTCGTGTACGGATAACGGCCACTCAGGTCACTGGGGCGTTGAGACAGGCTCAAACTTTTCAAACCCAGGGGCGTTTCAACGATGCTATTGATCTCTGTGAACAGATTCTCGAAAGCGGTTTTGATCGACCCGATGCCCGTTACTTTTTGGGTTGGCTCTATCAGGAGCAGCGGCGCTGGGACGAGGCCATTCACCAGTTCCAGGCGTTGTTGAACGACCCTGATTATGCGCTGTCGTGCTATTACGCGCTGGGACAGTGTTATCGCGCCAAAGGCGACCTGCACACCGCAACCGTGCATTTCGACGAAGCAGTTGATCGCGTGAATCTTGATGCCCTGACTGTCGAGGAATCCGATCAATTAGTACAGCTCTGCCAGGAATCGGCTGAAGCGCATCGCCTGCTGGGTGAGCAGGAACAGGCCCTCACCGTCTATAACGCTCTGCTGGGTTTCCTGCGCAGCAGAGGATGGAACGACAAAGTTGCCCAGGTTGAGTTTATGTTCAAACAGGCGCAGAATACGCCGCTGCCTCCTCGTCCCGCCTCTACACCGCCGCCCGTGCCGCAGCCGGGGAATGCCACCCGTACTTTGCCGCCTGAACAGCAGTCATCGCCAAATATACCTGATTCCGCGACAGTAGCAATGAATATACATGGCGCGCCAGCGATGGTCCCTCCACCTGCTGGAAACCCAGCAGCCGGAGCAGCGCAACCGCCGGTGCCGTCAACAACATCCGGCTCTCTCGGCGAACTACCGGATTGGTTGACCGGTATCCTCAATGAAGCAGACAAGACCCAGATTGTCAATAAACAAGCTGCATCAGCTGCTGCTCAACCTGCGCCGCCGCCTGCGCGAGGTGCGGCACCCGGCCAGAGCGGGATTGAGCAGCCAGTTTCACCCCATCTGACGACTTCAACATCCTGGCTAACAGATGACGTGAAACCCATCAACGCAGCTCAGGCCGCGCCGCCTGATCAACAGCCAGGTGTACCAGTACAACCTCCTGCTGCGGCTGCACAGGCAGCTCAAAAGGTGGAACCGCCAGCTTCAGCGCCACCGGCAGATCCGCACGCGTCGACCACACCACCTCACGGTATGGAGGCATTACAGGCCTCAACCGCAAAGAAAACTACTGTTAATGCCGAAGACTTGTTGAGTCAGATAGCTGGTAATACAGGCTTAACCCAGGTAGGCGAATCCGTACTGGCTAGTACCGCCAGTCTACCGGAAAATATCCGCTTGCAGGTTGTGCAGTCCATGCAGGATATTCAGCGCTATATCGATCATGGCCTGATGACGCCTGCTACCGAGGAATGTTTGCGTGTCATTGACCTGGCCCCGCAGTACGTTGATATTCACCAGGTCTTGTGCGAGATCTATATCCGCCAGGGGAAAATCGATCAGGCCATCACAAAATACGCCATCCTGATCGATACCTATATGGCCAACGGTCGCATAGATGACGCCATTGCAACCTACCGGCGTATCCTGCAGCTTGAACCCAACAACCTCACCTATCGAGTGCGGCTGATTAATCTGCTCGCTACACATGGCAACAAAGAAGATTTGCTGCGCGAACGAAGCCTGGCGGCAGAGTCATATCTGCGCCTGGGCTACATGGACCGCGCACTAACAGAGCTTGAGCAGGCGTTGCAGGAAAGCCCAACAAGTGTGACCACCCGCTTGAACTACGCGCTGGCTTTACAGAAATTGGGACGTTCCCAGCAGGCGGTAGCGGAGTACCAGCGCGTGCTGCAGGTGGACCCGCGCAATCTCGCAGCGCTCGTGCGCTGGCATATTGCGATGATTACGGGGGTCGGCACTGCTCGCCCTACAACCCTCGAGGTGCTGACTCGTATACGCTGGCAATTGCGAGGCGAAGGGCAGAAGCATTACGAGATGGTTGTGCGTGAGTATATCCAGGCGGCGGAGACCTATGCGAATAATTTCGATGTACGCTTCGCTCTTGGTCTGATACACCAGCAGTCCGGCAATTTTGACCAGGCCCTCGATGCCTACCAGTTCGCCATGCGCGACACTTCCTATGAAGTGATGGCGCGCGTCAGTTCTGCCTACTGCTTGTTAGCCCAGGGCAAACCCGAAGCAGCAATTCAACAACTTGAACAGGCCTTGCAAAGTGCACGCAGCGGCTCAAAAGGGTCTATCGATCCCGCCGTTTGGGCTGCACGTCCCCGCGAAGAAGGTGAAGAGCACCAGGCGCCGGAAGTTGAAATTTCGCTCTTGTTGGCTAAAGCCTACGGGCGTGTCGGCAAACAGGAGCAGATGCAGGCGATCTTGCGCCAGGTGAAACAGAGTACGCCGCAGCGGGACGAGGTTACCTCGGTGCTGGCAGACATTTCGGCACGCCAGGGCGATATCGATAGTGCTTTACAAGAATATACCGACCTGGTACGGTTCTACCGTGATAGGCGACAGGCAGATAATGCTCTGAGTGTCCTTAAAGAGATGGTGCGCCTTGCTCCACAGGACCCTCGTGCCCACGCAGAGTTAGGTGATATCTATGTGAAGCGTGGTCTCCTGGAAGAAGGGATTGCTGAGTTGCGCCTGCTCGCCGATATCTACCTCAGGCGTAATCAACTCGAAGAGGCCGGGGAGACGCTGCGGCACATTGGCGATATCTATGCCGAGATAGATAACCAGGATGATGCGTTCATGAATCTGCGCCGTGCTGTTGAGCTTAAACCCGGGGATATGGACCTCTTGCGTGAAGTAGTGAGCTATTGCTGGCGTATTGGTCGTGAAGGAGAGGCCACCCAGTACCAATCGATCATCGCTCGCCACTACTTCGAGACAAACCAGATCAAAGAATCGGTCGCAGCCCTTCAGCAGCTAATCGCTCTCGATCGTACCAACTACGAGGCCTACGATATGCTTGGTCAGACCTATCAATCGGTGGGCGAGTATGAGCAGGCCAGCCGTGTCTATAAGAATCTTGCCAGGGCGAATCCCAACGGGAATATCGCGAAGGAGCGCCTGGCTATGCTGCAAGAGCTACGGGCCCAAAGCGCCTAATACTTCCTCATCGGTCTGGTAGACCTGCTCAACCGTCTGTTCTCGTGCCCGTTGGATACGCTGAAGCCGCTTGCTAAACTGCATCGTTGCATAGTTGAGGTACTCTTCCATGTTCAGTCCAAAGGGAATCTCCTCGAGTTCTTCGGAACCTTCGAACAGTTCATTCACCATGCCGAGCGAAGGTACAAGTAGTTCGTTCATTTTCTGCTCGATAAAGGGCCAGAGCGATGGATCCTGCGCCACGAGACGTGAGATCAGGAACACACCGTAGGCGAGGTGCCGCGACTCGTCGCGTTTAATATACCCAAGAGCTTGTTTGAGTCCCGGCATGATCTTGTTCCGTTCAAGCATGTTAAAGAATGCATAGTACCCCGTCTCGGCCAGTACACCTTCCACGATCAGGTTGTAGGTGACGGCAGCCCGCGCCTGGGCTTGAAGCGACTGGTCGGTGAGCAATGCGTGCATGGCCTGCGGAAGTTCTTCGTAAAATATTTTACGGTAACTGGGAGAGTGAAAGTGGTGCAGGTCGCTATGTTCCTGTGCCACCTCGTCCAGGAAACGCCGGAAAAATTCGGTATGCTTGGCTTCTTCCCATAAGAAAGTCGTCAGGTACATCTCTTCTTCGAGTCTACCCTCCTGGGCCATCACCATGACCAGTGGCAACAGGTCGAGCGTGACACACTCTTCACCTGCCTGGAAGAGCGAGGTCAGCTGTAGTAGCGTCTCCCTCTCAGTGTCGTTGCAGCGCTGCCAGTCAAGGATATCCTGCGAGAAATCGATGCTTTGCGGGTCCCACACGCCAAGCTTCTTGGCCTTGTGATAGAGGCGCATTGGCAAAATGTCATGGCGCAGTCCCCGGCTACTGGTTGTGGTGAACGCGTTGTGAATCGCGAATATATAACTTATACACCACCGGCTGGTATACCAGGTCATGTGTCTCCAGGAAGCGCAGCGCGTAGCCCCCAAACCCTCTTTTGAACACATATACCCCCCACAGCTCCTCTCCCTCTTCCAACACCTCTGGAATGCCCCGGAAGTTATAATACCAGCAGCCATGCGACCTGGCCCACTGCATCGCAGTCCACTGTAACAGGTGGTTAGGCATCAGGTTGCGCTGCTCGTTCGAGGATGCGCCGAACATATACCAGCTCCAATGCCCCAGGCGCAGGACAATATTACCTGCAATGACCTTGCCCTCGTATTCCGCCAGGAAAAGCGCAGCGCGATCTCCTTCACTATAGAGGCGCATCACATCCTCGTAATGTTTTTTATTGTTGATGAAAAATTGGTCGCGCTCACTCGTTACCTCGTACAGGCGGTAGAAGGTGTCCAGGTCAACCTGTCCATCGCCTCTTCTCACGGTGACTCCCTTGCGCCCGGCCAGGCGTATATTGTAGCGCCATTTTTCTTTCATGCCCGCCAGTAACGCTTTTTCATCAGGGCGCAGGTCGAGTACCCACTCGTTGCGGACATGAACCGCGTAGGGATTGGGGCAAAACCCTTGCTTTTTCAGCGCCGCCAGCCATCGCTCATCCCCATCCGGCACACTGGGCTCAACTTTGAGCATGAATGCGCCGCGCTTGCGTGCTTCTGCCTTCACAAAATCGAGCAAAACAGTCATCGCCGGCGAGTTGGGATCATCAATGACCGGGCCGCGAGCGGCATAAAAATAAGGTCGCCGCAGGACCGGGGCACGAGTAATCAGCAGCAGCATGGCCGCGCAGAGCTGCCCTTGCTCGTCTACAACGCCTACCCGTAGCGCCTCTGCTCCCAGGTGGGGCGCAAGTTCGCCCCACTCATATGATTGGGTGATATTGCAGCAGACAGAAGCCTCCACAAAATCGTCCCATTGCTGGCAGTCCGTGATGATATACGCTTTCATCCTATCATTCTTTCTTACTTTTGCCCTTGGCAGCCCGTTCCAATTCAACCTTCCTGCGCTCTTCATGCCTGCGAGCGCGGCGGATTTCCACCAATTTACGCCAGGCGCTGTAGATAAGTGGGCGGTAAACATAATCTTGGGTTGGCATGTTCAGGCGTGAGAAGCCTCCAAAACCTTGCTTATATTCATAGACCCCCCACATTTCTTCACCCGGTTCCAGGATTTCGGGAATGGTACGAAAATCGAAATAGGAACAGCCCCGCGCCTTTGCCCATTGAATGCAGCGATACTGTAACAGGTAATTGGGTTTCAGGTTGCGCTTGTTGTTGGAAGAGGCGCCAAACATATCCCAGCACCACTCACCGAAGCGAATCAGCATCTTGGCGCCGATCGCCTCCCCCTCTTGCTCGGCAAGGTAGAGCACCGCGTCACCCTGATCGGCAAATTGGCGCAAGATCTCCCGGTGATAGTCTCTGTTATGGATGAAGAATGCATCACGCTCGCTTGTGATCTTGAGCAATTCATAATACGCATCAAAGTCGGCTGCGTTTGCAGCCTCGCGAATGACAACACCCTTGCGCTCGGCAATACGCACATTCTGCCGCCACGTCATTTTAAAATTGGCAAGCAATTGTTCGGCATCCGGTCGAATATCAAGCACCCAGCTTCGCCGGCCGTGCACAGCATGAGGATTCGTCTGAAATCCAAGCTCGTGGTACGCGGCAATCCATTCGTCCATGTGTGGGTCATCATCGGCGATATTTGGCTCCAATCTTAGCACAACGGCATGTTCTGCACGTGCAATCCCCTGAACTCTCTCGATCAGCGCCGCAAGAGCAGGAGAATCTGGACATGCTACAGTTGGCCCACGGGAACAGTAGAGCCAGTTAAAGCGCAGCCCCGGCGCTGGTACGGGCGAAACAGTCAGCATCATCGCCCCGATCACGCGCCCGTTTTCCAGGGCCCCCAGGCGATACATGCGCCCGCCCAGGTACCGATTCAATTCGCCCCACTCGTATGATTGCAGCAAGTGCCCTCGTGGCTGGCTGGTTAAAAACCCGTTCCATTGAGCGCGGTCGGTAATCTCTTGAATGGTGATGGTCATACGGCAATCAAATGCTCTCTAAAAATTCGCTGCGCAGTATACTGTAGACGCGCACATCGTGGTATTTGCCAAAGCGTAAAATCACCTGGCGTAATCTCCCCTCAAACTTCATACCCGCCTTCTCATCCGCGCGCCAGCCTCCGGTATTCTCTTCCATGTCCTGGGTCTGAATCCGGTTGAGGTTGAGTTCCATAAAGCCATAGCGGAACATCAGCCTTGTGGCTTCGGTGGCGTACCCTTTGCCCCATATTGAACGGTCGCCAATGATGATATAGAACTCAGCGCTCTGGTTGATATAATTAATGTCTTTAAGCCCGACAAGCCCGATGAGCCGGTTATCGCTCTTGAGGGCCACACCAAAGATAATATGCTTGCCATCTCTATAGAGTTCCTCCAGCCGCTCTTTACCACGAGCGTCGCTGGTAGGGTAAATCGAGAAATCGCGGCGGATCTCTTCATCGTTCATCCAGGTTGAGTACAGGTGATTATCCTGTGCAGGCTCTAACGGACGCAGGTAGATACGCTCTCCTACGATAAATGGGTTCTGCATCTGCGAGTTATCTTGTGTCATGTGTGCGCAACACCTCCCTTCTCGTGTTCGAAGGCAACTATAACATAGGGACTTTGTCGTATAGTAGGGGCGGGGCTTGCCCCCGCCCTGCCGGAGCTTGCTAGGTGGGGCTTGCCCCGCCCTGCTAGGTGAGCTCTATAGATGTGGCTGGGAATCACCCGCTAAACGGTCTCCTGGAGGAATAATTAACGGTGCGGAAGGCTCGTGTTCGTCTTTTCCACCCTCGCGCTCCTGGTCATCGGACAGGACAGGGCGGCGCACTTTGCGTTCGCGGGTGGTAGGTGCTCGCTCATCTAATTGCAAGGGTAATATCCGCGCGGAGTCCTGCTTATCCTGTTCGTCACCCTCCTCATTGAAAGGGGGGTCTAGCAGTGCGGCCTCGATTACCCGATCCATAGTATCTACCAGCGTAAAGTCGATGCGTTGCCGGATTTTGGGCGGGATATCGGCCAGGTCTTTCTTATTCTCCAGGGGAATAAGCAGGCGATAGATATTCGCCTGGTGCGCTGCCAATACCTTCTCTTTCAACCCGCCAACACCCAGCACACGCCCTCGTAGGGTTATTTCGCCCGTCATAGCCATGCCCGCGCGTATTGGACGCTCGGTTAGAGCTGATATGAGAGCTATGGCAATCGTGATGCCCGCTGATGGGCCGTCCTTGGGAAGCGCATTCTCTGGCATATGGATATGCAAATCCATCGAGTCCTGGAAATTAGGATCGATCTGTAATTCTTCTGCACGTGAGCGGATATAGGAGAGCGCTGCATATGCAGACCCACGCATCACTTCTCCCAACTGGCCTGTAATCAGTAGCTCTCCCTTCCCCG
>WNFP01002664.1_pt1 | contig 14241 bp, 12 predicted proteins | sample 5400201 | NCBI WGS metagenome assembly WNFP01 (sample SAMN13153355, study PRJNA577476) | soil metagenome | isolation source: 115 cm saprolite under Madrone tree | place: USA:California | collected 2016-06-14
GCGGTCATCGCCTTGGCTCTGCTCTCGTCCCTCATTCTCGGCCTCTCGTTCATGTCCGCGACGGAGCCCACGATCGCGGCCAACCAGCTCCGCACCGCGCAGGCCCGCGCGCTGGCCGAGGCCGGCATCGAGCAGGCCCTCTGGGCTCTCGCCAACCCGGACGCTCCAGGCGGGCTGCCGGATCCCCTGCCGGCGACGGTGCCGGCGCCATACGACGGGAGCCGGCTCATCTCGCTGGCCGCGGGAGGCGCGACCATCGGCGGCTTTCGTGTCGCCGTCACCGCCGGCGCGGCCCGGAACGAGCGCACCGTGCTCTCCGTGGGCTGGACGCCGACGGACGACAGCGCGGACGCGCGTCCCAAATCCCATCAGCGCAGCACTGGCACCCTGTGGCGGCTCCGCGTGCCGGCCGAGGCCGCTCCGTGCGCGCTCTGCGTCCTGGGCGCCCTCGACATCGCCGACCAGGCGGCGGTCGACGCGCGGGGCGACCGGCGCTGCGGCGTCAAGCGCGGCGCGTGGTCGAGCCGCGAAACAACCGTGGCGTCATCTGCAAAGATCTGGGGCGCCGACGGCAACGACACGGCCAACGAGGCCGGGGACTACGCGCAGGCTCAGCCGGCCGATGAGGCGCTCGCCTGGATCTTCACGGATGCTGATCTCCTCGCGATCAAGCGCTTGGCGCGGGCCCGCGGGAGCTACTACAGGGGCTCGGTCGTCTTCAGCCCCTTGAGTCCCGCCCCGGAGGGCCTGGTCTTCGTCGACACGCTGAGCGGAGCCCCGATCACGCGCACCACGCCCTCGACGGACCTCGCCCGAGCGGAGATCCGCGGGGGAGTCTTCCGGGGCTGGATCGTCGTGGCGGGCTCCCTCGAGGTCTCGGGCGACGCTCGCGTGCGGGGGCTTGCGTACGCGCAGGACGGCTTCGCGTATCGCGGCTCGGCTCCTGGCGGCATCGAGGGCCAGGTCGTCACGGCCGGCGTGCGCGGTGGCTCGGCGAGCCTCTCGCGCGCCGGAGACGGCCCCGCTCTCGGGTTCGATTGCTCGGCCGCTGCCACTGGGGACGGCACCGTGCCCAGGGGATGGATGCTCAAGTCCGGGTCCTACCGCGAGCTCTCAGACCCCTGATTTACCCCATCCATCGGGCTCCGAGCGACCAGAGACCCCAGCATATTGTAGCGTCGAATGGTTGACAGTCGCCCCCGGACCCCGTTATAAGCTATGCGATACGTCAACGTTTTTTTGCTGACGGGTAGAGAACCTCAGTCGGCCGCGTCCCCCGGATTTGGGGGGATCGCGGCCTTTCGGGAGCAGGAGCGGACCATGGCGATGTTCGGTTTGGGCAAGAAGACTTTGACGTTCGGGCTCGATATCGGGTCCAGCGCGATCAAGGCGATCGAGCTCCGCGAAGGAAAAAGCGGATGGGCGCTGTCCGCGTTCGCCCAGGTCGCCCTGCCCAAGGACGTGATCAGCGAGGGAAGCATACGAGAGCCCGGAATCGTGAGCGATGCGATCAAGGAGTGCGTGGAAAAGGCGGGCATCAAGACGACGGCCGCCGTGATTTCGGTGTCGGGACGCGAGGGAATCATGAAGCGCGTTCCGCTGCCGAAGGTGACGCCGAAGGAGCTCGCCGACGCGATCACCCTCGAGGCGGAGCATCACATCCCGTTCGCCGTCGACGACGTCTTCCTCGACTACCAGGTGGTCGGTGAGTCGGTGAACTCGATGAACGTGGTTCTCGTCGCCGTGAAGAAGGTCAAGGTCCTCGAATACGTCGCGGCCGTCGAGCAGGCGGGTCTCGAGCCTCTCGTCGTCGACCTCGACGCCTTCGCCATCCAGAACCAGTTCGAGCTGAACCATCCCGAGCCGGCCGACGAAGCGGTGGCGCTCATCGATATCGGCGCCACCGTCATGAAGACCAATGTCGTGCGGGGCGGCACCTCCGTCTTCGCGCGCGACGTCCCCTTCGGCGGCCACAACTACACGCAGGCCATCGCCCAGCGGCTCAACATTCCCTTCGAGAAGGCCGAGGCGGCCAAGCAGGGCCAGGACGTCGGCGTCGCCTGGGACGATCTCGTGCCGGCCCTCGAGGCGGTCTCGCGCGACCTCTCGATGGAGGTCCAGCGCACGTTCGACTACTTTGCGTCCACCGCCGAGTCGGAGCGCATCGGCCGCATCGTGCTCTCGGGCGGCTGCGCGCGGCTCGCGGGGATCGATGAGTTCCTGTCCTCGTCGTGGGGCGTGCCGGTGGAAGTCGCCCGGCCGCTCGAGCACGTCGAATACGATCCCGCCCAGTTCTCGGCCGAGGAGCTCGACCAGGCCGGGCCCCTGCTCGCCGTGGCCGTCGGACTCGGGCTGCGCCGCCCCGGGGACAAAGGCGCATGATCCGGATCAACCTGGCCCCGCCCTCAGTCAAGAAGGGCGCGGGCTTCTCGATCCCGAGCTTCAACCTCGGCATGCTCTTCGGCGGAATCGCCGCGCTGATCGTCCTGGTGCTGGGCGTCTGGTGGTGGAGCCTGTCGGCGGAGATCAGGCGGCTCAACGTCGAGATCGCCGAGAACAAGAAGGAGGCGGACAGGCTCAAGGTGGTCATCGCCGAGGGCCAGCGCTTCCAGCGCGATTCGCAGCTGCTCGAGCGCCGGCTCAACGCGATCGGTCTCGCCGCGCGTAACCAGACGCGCCCCGTCTACCTGCTCGACACCGTCCTCGACACGCTGCCCAAGGACCTGTGGCTGACCCGGATGGAGGAGAAGGGCACCCAGCTGAAGTTCGCCGGCTCCGCCTACAGCGCCACGGCCCTGTCCGATTTCATGTCCAACCTCAAGGCCAGCGGCAAGTTCAAGGACGTCGACATCGTGGATGCGAAGCAGGATCTCAACAAGTCGCCGCGAGTGATCACCTTCGAGGTGGTCACGCGGTTCGAGCCCTGAGCGATGGGCGCCCTCGACCCCCTCATCAACGCACCGCGCCAGCAGAAGGTGATCTTTGGCGTGATGCTGCTCGTCATCGTGGGGGCGCTGGGCTACTTCTTCCTCATCTCCGGGTCCCGCGCGGATCGCGACACGCTCCTGGAGGAGAACGAGGTGCGCCGCGCTGAGGTACTCAAAGCCAAGGCCGACGAGGCCAACCTCCGCCAGTACCGCGCCAAGGCCGAGGCGCAGCGCAAGCAGCTCGAGCAGGCCAAGGAACGCCTGCCCTCGGAGCGCGAGATCCCGCAGGTGTACCGCCAGGTGTCCGACCTCGCGACCCAGTCAGGCCTCGGCGTCTCGCTTTTCCAGCCGAAGGCGCCCGAGGACCGGGACGTGCTGTCGGAAGTGCCGATCGCGGTCACGGCCGAGTGCACCTATCACCAGCTGGGCGCTTTCCTCGAGCGGGTTGGGAAGATGCCGCGCATCGTGTCGCTCGGCGAGTTCCGGCTGATCGGCATCGACAAGCCCACGGGCACGGTCCGCGCCGAGATGACGCTGGCGACCTACATGTTCAAGGCCGAGGGCGCGCCGCCGCCGCCGGTCAAACCGGGCGCCCCCGCGCCGCCGCCCGGCGCCGCCGCGCGCCCTGCTCCACCGGCGCCGGCCGCTCCCGCGCCACCGGCACCGGCCGCTCCCACGCCGCCGGCGCAGCCGCGATGAAGCTTCAATGGAAGGTCGCAACGATCGTGAGCGCGACGCTGTTGGGCGCCTGCGGTGGAGGCGAGCCACCGCCTCCGCCGCCCAAGGCCGCGGCTCCCGTGGCCGCACCCGCGGCGCCGCCAGTCCCCGGAGCGACGGCGGTGCGCCCGCTCGAGCCGGGCTCAGGCGCGGCGCTTCCCGCGATCGCCTACGACTCAAAGAGTCGGCGTGACCCGTTTTCACCCGTGTCGCTGGCGAACGAAGCCAAAGGCATCAACGTGACGGCGGCCAAGCTCGTGGGTATCGTGCAGGGCCGCGGAGGCACGCTGGCTCTCGTCGAAGGGCCCGACGGTGTTGGATACATTCTCAAGAGCGGCGACGCCCTGGGCAATGGGCGGGTGACCGGTATCACCGGGACCACCGTGACGTTTGCGGTCCCGGCGCAGCCTGGCCAGGGCGCGACGTCGGTGACCCTGCGTCTGGCCCTTGATTGACATGCGGACCCGGAGCCGCGAAAGGGGTGATCGCCCGATGAAGGCCTTGGTGCCGAGCGCGGGGTTGCTGCTGCTCCTCATCGCCGTTGTCGCCGGCGGCATCGGAACCGCCCAGACGCCGGACGCCGCCGTCCAGATAACGTCGCTCAGCGTCGAGCGCGTCGCGGACGGAGTCGAAGTCCGGATCAAGACCAGCGGCACCGCAAGGTTCCAGTCGAGCTTCATCGACACGCCGAACCGACTCGTCGTCGACCTTCCCGGCGCCACGTACGCCTGGAGCAAGAGCACGGTCAACTCTGACGCCGACCCCGTGCGCCAGGTTCGCGGAAGCCAGTGGAAGGGCAGCGTGGCGCGCGTCGTGGTCGAGCTCACCCGCAAGGTCGGCTATCGCATCGACGTCGATGCCGACGGGCTCCGCATTGTGCTCGAGCCGGCCGGCACGGCGCTGGGCGACAAGCCCGCCCCAAAGCCGCGCGAGGCGAAAGCGAAGATCCCGCCCGCTCTGGCCGTCGCCGAGCCACAAATCGTCCGTGTGGAATTGCCGCCCGTGGACGCGTCGCCCGTCGAGCCCCAGAAGGTCGAGCTCAAGCAGATCGAGCCCATAAAGGTCGAGCCCGTGAAGACGGCAGCCGTCCCGGAGAAGGCAGCGGCCACTGTCGCGGTCATTCCGGATTCCCCGCCGGTGGTCGCGCCCAAGGCCGTCGCCGCAGCGACTCGCATCGCCCAGGCCGCGCCGCAGCCGGCGCCCCAGGCGCCGGGGCCTCCGCCCGCGCCGAGTTCGCCGCCGTCGTCGCCGCCTCCGCCTCCGCCGTCCGCGCCGCCCGCACCCGGGGCTCCGTCGGCGCCGACCGGCCAGGCGCCTTCGGGCACCAAGCTCATCTCGCTCGATTTCAGGGACGCCGACGTCGTCAACCTTCTACGCATCCTGGCCGCGGAGAGCGGGCGCAATATCGTGGCCGGCGAGGATGTCAAGGGCAAGGTGTCCGTGTCGCTGCACAACGTCACCTGGGAGCAGGCGCTCGACACGATCCTCGAGACGCGCGGGCTCCAGCGGCTCGACCGCGGGGGCATCATCCGGATCGTCTCCATCGAGCAGCTGACCAAGGAGCGCGAAGCGCAGGCGCGCGTGCAGGAGGCGCAGGTCAGGTCGGAGACCGAGATTCGCACCAAGCGCGCGGACGCTGAATTCAAGGAGGCCGAGGCGGCCTACAAGAAGCTCCAGTCGGACGCGGCCATCACCGAGGCCAAGGCGCGCGGTCCGCTGAAGGAAGAGACCATCCGGCTCTCCTACGCCGACCCCGAAGAGGTCGCCAAGACCCTCCAGGGCATTCTCGGCATTCCGCCCACTGGGACCGCGCCCGTCGGGGCGGCGCCCATCATCAGCAGCGTCCCGCAGAATCCGACGGTTGTAGGCTCGAGTCCCCCGAACCCGGCCCTGGGCACACCACCCGGCGCGAACAGCCCGTACCCGCCGTTCCAGCTGCCCCAGAACCAGCAAGTGGTCTCCGTGAGCCAGGACGTGCTCGCCAAGGGCATCACGATCCAGGCGCACAAGCCGACCAACAGCATCTTCATCCGCCACTACGAAGCCGACCTCGACCGCATCAAGAAGCTGATCAAGGAGAAGTTCGACATCCCGCTGCCGCAGGTCAAGATCGAGGCGCGGATGGAGATCCTCGACAGGAGCGCCTACGAAGGCATCGGCGTCCAGTGGGGCGGCGCGGGCGCGGGTAACATTAACAACACGACGACGCTCATCGGCCAGGGCTTCCAAACCGCGCCGAGCAAGAATGGCGGCATCGCGCCGGCGTTCTCGGGCATCCTGCTGCCCGACGGCACCGTGGCCGCCCTCGATCCGGTCGGCATCTTCAACCGGACCCCGAACAACCCCGGCTTGAACCTTTCACAGTTGTTCCCGATCTCGGCGTCCACGGGCCTGCCGCTCGGAGGCAACGTGGTCAACCTGCCTTTCGCGGCCCTGCCGGGCGCCGCCGCGGCGGGCTCGCCCGCTGGCGGCATCTCCTTCGGGCTCGTCTCGAGCAACTTCAACATCAACCTGGCGCTGCAGGCGCTGGCAAACCAGGGCAAGACCCGCACGCTCGCGCGCCCAGAGGTCGTCACGGTCGAGAACGCCAAGGCGACGATCTCCCTCGGAGAGGAAATCCCGTACGCGACCGTCAGCTCGGCGGGCACCCAGATCCAGTTCAAGGAGGCCGTGCTCAAGCTGGATGTCCTGCCGACTGTCCTCAGGGAGCAGGTCGGCGCCACCGTGCTCAACAAGATCAAGATGCTCGTGCTCGTCGAGAACAACTCGCGCGGCGACAACATCTCGCTCGGGGTCGGCATCAGCGTGCCGATCATCAACAAACGGAAGGCCGAGACGCAGGTCCTCATCAAGGAAGGCGACCGGCTCGTCATCGGCGGCGTCACCCAGGGCGTCTCCTCCACGACGGTGCGCAAGGTCCCGCTCTTCGGCGACATTCCGATCTTCGGCTGGCTCTTCAAGCAGAAGGAGAGCACCGAGATCGGCCGTGAGCTCGTGATCTTCGTGACTCCGTCGCTCGTGACGGGCCAGGGCACAGCCGGTTTGGCCAACACGCCCATCGCGCCGAAGTAGCGCGGCCGCAACGTGGCGTTCCGCTTTTTCACGGCCGGCGAGTCGCACGGCGAGGCACTCACCGCCGTCATCGACGGTGTGCCTGCGGGGCTCCGACTCACCGAGGAGCACCTCAACGAGGACCTTGCGCGCCGCCAGCGCGGCTATGGGCGCGGCGGGCGCATGAAGATCGAGCGCGACCAGGCCCACGTCTCCTCGGGCGTGCGCTGGGGCCTGACGCTGGGGAGCCCGATCACGCTGACCATCCAGAACCGGGACTGGGAGAACTGGAAGCAGACCATGGCCGTGGGCGAGCCGCCCGCGGGCGCCCCGCCCAAGACCATCACGCGGCCGCGTCCCGGCCACGCCGACCTGGCGGGCGCCATGAAGTACGGGCACCGCGACATCCGAAACGTGCTCGAGCGCTCGAGCGCGCGGGAGACCACCGCGCGCGTCGCGGTCGCCGGCGTCGCCAAGCGCCTGCTCGGTGAGTTCGGCATCAGCATCCTGAGCCACGTCACCGAGATCGGCGGCGTGCACATCGGCGCCCTCGAGGTTTCCTGGGACGAAATTCGGCGCCGCGCCGAGGCATCGGAGGTGCGCTGCGCCGACCCCGCGGCGGAGCGCGCGATGATCGAGGCCATCGACCGGGCCAAGGAAGCGGGCGACACGCTGGGCGGTGTCTTCGAAGTCGTCGCCCTCGGCTGCCCCGTGGGCCTGGGCTCCTACGTGCAGTGGGATCGCAAGCTCGACGGACGGCTCGCGCGCGCCTTTTGCTCCATACACGCCATCAAGGGCGCCGAGATCGGCATGGGCTTCGAGGCGGCCCGGCGACCGGGCTCGCAGGTGCACGACGAGATCCTGTTCGACACCGACAGCGGATTCCACCGACGGTCGAACAGCGCCGGCGGCCTCGAGGGCGGCGTGACCAACGGACAGCCCGTGGTGGTCCGCGCGGCCATGAAGCCGATCTCGACCCTGCGCAAGCCGCTCCAATCGGTGGACATGGCGACCAAGGAGACGGTGGAGGCGGTCGTCGAGCGCAGCGACGTCTGTGCCGTCCCGGCGGCGGGCGTCGTCGGCGAGGCCATGATGGCGCTCGTTCTCGCCGAGGCCTTCCTCGAGAAGTTCGCCGGCGACAGCATCGACGAGATCCGACGCAACTACCAAGGTTACCTCGACTACCTCAAAAGCTGGTAGCGTAGTCGGGCGATGATCGACGTCCCCGTCCGGCTGGGCGCCCGCTCGTATCACATCCTCGTCGGCCCCGGTGTCCTCGCCCAGGCCGGACCCGAGCTCGCCCGTCTCAAGGTCGGCCGCAAGGTCGTCCTCGTCACGGACGCGGCGATCCTGGCGCTGCACGGCGCCGCCGTCACCGGAAGCCTGGCCGCCGCGGGATTCGACGTCGCCACGACGCTCCTGCCGGAGGGAGAGCGGGCCAAGACGCTGGACGTCGCCGCCTCCACGTGGGAGCGCTTCCTGGAGGCCGGACTCGACAGGGGCTCGACCGTGGTCGCGCTGGGTGGCGGGTCGGTCGGGGATCTCGCGGGCTTCGCCGCGGCCACCTACATGCGGGGCGTCAACTTCGTCCAGATACCGACCACGCTCCTGGCCCAGGTGGACGCCTCGAGCGGAGGCAAGACGGCGATCGACCATCCGCGGGCAAAGAACCTGATCGGCGCCTTCTACCAGCCTCGCCTCGTCCTGGCCGACACGTCGACACTCCTCACGCTGCCCGAGCGCGAGCTCCGCTCGGGTCTCGCGGAGGTGATCAAGCACGGCATCGTCCTCGACGCCGCGTATTTCGACGAGGTCGAGCGCGACGCGGCGGCGCTGATCAAGCGCGAGCCCGCGACGCTCGAGCGGATCGTGGCGGGCTCGTGCCGCCTCAAGGGCTCGGTCGTCGAGCGTGACGAGCAGGAAGCCCTGCTGCGCCACGTGCTGAACTACGGCCACACCATCGCGCACGCGATCGAGGCGGTCACGGGGTACGAGCGCTTCGCCCACGGCGAGGCCGTGTCGCTCGGCATCGCCGCTGAGGCCGGGATAGCGGAGCGCATGGGCCTGGCCAAGCCGGATGTCCGCGCGCGACAGGTCCGCCTCCTCGAAGCCGTCGGGCTGCCGGTGCGGGGCGTGGGCGAGACGCCGGAGCGCGTGGTCGAGGCGCTCAGTCGCGACAAGAAAGCAAAGGACGGCCGCGTGCCCTTCGTGCTCGCGCCCGAGATCGGTTCGTTCCGGCTCGTCTTCGACGTGCCGCGTACAATAGTCCTGGAAGCGCTCGCCGACCTGGCTTGACGCCTTGGCCTGCGAGCATTGACTAGCGGTCCAATGACGCATATAAAAGGTTAGCCATGGCGAATCCGATTCCTCAGGCCGGTCGAGCCGCCGCCGAGGATCCCGTGGCGGCGGGCGCCATCAGGCGATACGAGGAGCGGCTGGTGCGCGATCCGGCCTCGCTGGCGTTCGCCCCGTTGGCCGATGCCTATCGCAAGGCCGGACGGACGCGGGAAGCCATCAATCTCTGCCGCGAGGGGCTTGGACGCTTTCCGCACTACACGACGGCGCGCCTCATCTTAGCGAAAGCGCACCTGGACGACGGCAACCCCGAGGCCGCTCTGGCGGAGCTGAGCATCATATTGCAGGCGAGCCCCAAGGACGCGCAGGCGCATCGCATGACGGCCGACGTGCACCGCAAGGCCGGACGGCTCGCCGAGGCGCGGCTGCACCTCGAGCGCGTGGTCAAGCTCGACGCTGGCGACCGGGAATCGCGCCTGCTGCTGGAGACGCTGGCGTCGGAAGGACGCCCGGGCGACGGCTCGCCGCTGGGACGCGCATTGGCGGATGATACATTCGCAACCATGAGCATGGGCGCCCTCTGCCTCGAGCAGGGGCTCCACGACGAAGCGGCGCAGATCTTCCTGCGCCTGACACGGAAAAACCCGGGCGATGCCCAGGCCCGCGCGCGTCTCGAAGAGGCGCTGCAGGCCAAGACCCAGAGGCGGAAGGGATCATAACGACATGCAGGTGTCCACCGCGGAGTTCAAGAAGGGATTGAAGATCCAGTTCGACGGTCATCCGTATACCATCGTCGACTTCCAGCACGTCAAGCCGGGCAAGGGCGGCGCCTTCGTGCGCACCAAGCTCAAGCACATGCGGCAGGGACGCGTCATCGACAACACGTTCCGGGCCGGTGAGAAAGTGGAGCTGGTCGATTTCGAGGACAAGCACATGCAGTACCTCTACCGGGACGACCGCTATCACTTCATGGATACGGAGACCTATGACCAGATCTCGCTGTCGGCCGAAGAGGTCGGCGACGCGCGAGACTTCCTCAAGGAGAACACGGAGGTCGACATCCTCTTCATCGAGGGCAGCCCGGTGACCGTCGAGCTGCCGACGTTCATGGAGCTCGCGATCGCCAAGACCGACCCGGGCATCCGGGGCGACACGGCGACCGGCGGCTCGAAGCCGGCCACCCTCGAGAGCGGGGCGGTCGTGCAGGTGCCGCTCTTCCTCAACCAGGGAGACATCGTGAAGATCGACACGCGAACCGCCGAATACCTGGGCCGCGTGGCGACGGCCGGTTAGGAAGATGGCCGCCAAAAAGCGCACGGACCGGCGCGCCACGGGACAGCAGTGGACGCCCAAGCAGGTCGTCGACCTGGCGACGGCCCACGACCTGGCCGAGCTCGAGGTGGAGAGCGGCGGGCTGCGCGTGCGGGTCGTTCGCCGCCACGCCCCCGCGGCCGTGGCGCCCCTGGCCGTCGCCACGCCCACGGCGCTGACCCAGGCGGACGTCGTCGAGCGCGCCGCCGAGGCCGTCGCCGGAACGGTGACGATCGAGGCGCCCATGGTCGGCACCTTCTACCGCGCCACGAATCCCGAGACGGCGCCGTTCGTCAGCGAGGGGGATACGATCAAGGAGGGGCAGACCCTCTGCATCATCGAAGCCATGAAGCTCATGAACGAGATCGAGTCGAAGCTGTCCGGGCGCGTCGTGAAGATATTCGTCGAGAACGCCCAGCCCGTCGAGTTCGGCCAGCCGCTCTTCCTCGTGGAGCCGCACCGCTAAGAAGATGCCAGCGCCGCTGCAGGGCTTGTCGGTGGCGTGACGATGTTCCACAAGATTCTTATTGCCAATCGCGGCGAGATCGCGCTGCGTGTCCTCCGCACCTGCCGCGAGATGGGTATTCGCACGGTGGTCGCCCACTCGCAGGCGGACGCCGGGTCGCGCCCCGTCCTGATGGCCGACGAGTCCATCTGCATCGGCCCCGCCGAGGCCCGCCAGAGCTACCTCAATATCCCGAGTATCATCTCCGCCGCCTCGATCACGGACAGCGAGGCCATCCACCCCGGGTACGGCCTCCTGTCGGAGAACGCGGCTTTCGCCGAGATCTGCCGGGCCTGCGGCATCACCTTCATCGGGCCGTCCCCGGAAGCCATCCGGCTCATGGGCGACAAGGCCCAGGCGCGCTCCATGGCCAAGCAGGCCGGGGCCCCCGTCGTGCCGGGCAGCGAGGGACCGCTCGAGGGGGTGGACGAAGCCCAGGCGCTGGCGGATGCCATTGGCTATCCCGTCGTCGTGAAGGCGGCGGCCGGCGGCGGCGGGCGCGGCATGCGCGTCGTCCGCGCGCGCGACATGCTGGCCCAGGCCTTCGCCACCTGCCAGGCCGAAGCGGCCCAGGCCTTCGGATCGTCCGAGCTCTATCTCGAGAAATTCATCGAGGAGGCCCGCCACGTCGAGGTGCAGGTGCTGGGCGACAAGAACGGCATCCGCGTGCACCTGGGCGAGCGTGACTGCTCCGTGCAGCGCCGCCACCAGAAGCTGCTCGAAGAGAGCCCCGCCTCTTCCGTCCCCGACGAGACGCGGGCCGGACTCTACAAGGCGGCCCTGGCCGTCGCCAACGCAGTGAACTATGTCTCGACCGGCACGGTCGAGTTCCTCGTCGCCCGAGACGGCACGTTCTACTTCATCGAGATGAACACGCGCATCCAGGTCGAGCACCCGATCACCGAGATGGTCACCGGCGTCGACCTCGTCCGCGAGCAGATCCGCGTCGCCTCGGGCGAGGCGCTCGGCTACAAGCAAAGCGCGATCGCGTTCCACGGGCACGCGATCGAGTGCCGCATCAACGCCGAGGACCCCGAGCACTTCGTGCCCTCGCCAGGAACGGTGACGGCGTGGCTTCCGCCCGGCGGCTACGGCGTGCGGGTGGACAGCCACTTGATGCCCGGGGCCGTCGTGCCGCCGTTCTACGATTCGCTGATCGCCAAGATCATCGTCCACGGCCGCGACCGCGCCGAGGCGATCTCGCGCATGCAGCGGGCGCTGGCCGAAACGGTCGTGGAAGGAGTCAAGACCACGATTCCCTACCACCAGAAGCTCCTGGCCGACCCCGCCTTCCTCTCGGGAGAGCACACGCTGCCCCGGCTCGAAGTGGGCTCCTGACCTCCGCGCCCGCCCGGCACGTGATCCTGCCGACTCCGCTCTACGTCATCCTCGACCAGGGAGCGACCGGTGACCGTGATCTGGTGCTGGTCCTCGACGCCGTGCTGGAGGGCGGCTGCCGCGTGGTCCAGCTCCGCGAGAAGACCATGCCGCTGGGCGATCTCTTTCCCGTCGCGCGGGCGCTCCGGCGCCGCTGCCGCGAGGCCGGCTGCCTCTTCATCGTCAATGACCGGGTGGACCTGGCGCTGAGCGTCGAGGCCGACGGCGTCCATGTGGGGCAGGACGACCTGCCGGCGAGTGAAGCCAGGCGCCTCCTGCGCCCGGGCATGATCCTCGGTGTCTCGACCCACGACGAGAGCCAGGCGCGCCGCGCCCGGGACGACGGCGCGGACTACGTCGCCGTCGGCAGCATGTTCCCGACCGGCAGCAAGGCCGGCTTCCGGCTCGTCGGGCCTGGTCTGATCAGGCGCGTGCGTCCGGAGATCCGGGCGCCGCTCGTCGCCATCGGAGGCATCACGCTGGACAATGTCACGGAGGTCATCCGGGCGGGCGCCGATGCCGTCGCGGTGATCTCCGCCGTCTGCGCGGCGCCGGATCCCGCGTCGGCTTCGCGGCGCTTCCTCGAAGTGATCCGCGCGGCCCGCGAGAACGCTCCCCGGTGAAAGAAGAAACGGCGGGGCTCCGCCGCTTTCTCCTTCCGGCCGCCATCTTCGCGATCACCTTCGTCACGTTCCTGCCCGGCCTCTCCGGGGAGTTTCTCAACTGGGACGACGACGTCAACTTCCTCGGCAATCCCAACTTTCGCGGTCTCGGCTGGGAGAACGTGCGCTGGATGTTCACCACGACGCACGAGGGGCACTGGATTCCGCTCACGTGGCTCACGCTCGGGCTCAACTACGCGCTCGGCGGCATGAATCCGCTGGGGTACCACGTGGGCAGTCTCCTGTTCCATGCCGCAAGCGCGGTGCTCTTCTATCTCGCGGCGCGCCGGCTGATCGGCGCGGCGCTCCCGGCGGCGGGGCCAAGGGCGCTATCGTGGGGGGCGGCATTCGCCGCCCTGCTCTTCGCCATCCACCCGCTGCGCGTGGAGTCCGTCGTCTGGATCACCGAGCGCCGGGACGTGCAGAGCATGTTCTTCTACCTGCTCGCCGCGCTGGGTTATCTCCGCGCCGTCGAGGAGGGCCGCGACGGGCGGCTATCGGCGAGCTGGCGGAACTTGTCCGTAGCGGCCTTCGTGTGCGCCGTCATGTCGAAGTCCTCGACCATCATGCTCCCCGCGGCCCTGTTCCTGATCGACCTCTACCCGCTCCACCGCGCGAGCCTCGGCTGGCGCCGGCTCATCGTCGAGAAGCTTCCGTATCTCGTCGTGGCCGCCGCCGATGTCGTCGTGGCGCTGATCGCGGTCCGGAGCGCGGCCAAGCTGACCGGCCTCGGTACGCACGGCCTCGTCGGACGCATCGCCATCGTCTTCTACAGCTTCTTTTACTATCCGTGGAAGCTCGTCTGGCCCGTCGAGCTGTCGCCGATGTACGAGATGCCCCAGCCCGTCGACCCGCTCGAGCCGCGCTTCCTCGTCGCGATCGCCGTCGTCGTTGTCGTCACGGCCGCGCTCGTGGCGCTTCGCCGCCGCTGGCCCGCCGGGCTCTGCGCGTGGGTCTACTCCGCCGTCATGATCCTGCCGCTCAGCGGCGTGGTTCACGCCGGCTTCCAGCTCGTCCAGGACCGCTGGAGCTATCTCTCCGGCATGGGCTTCGTCCTCCTGGCCGGCGGAGGCGCCGCCTGGCTGCTCGACGCCCGGGCGCGCGGACGCGTGAGCCCGGTCATAGCCCGGAGCGTGATGGCGGGAGCGGTCGCGGTGGTCGTGCTCCTGGCCATCGGATCCTGGGACCAGTCCAAGGTCTGGCACGACTCGGAAACTCTCTGGCGGTGGGGCGCCAACATGGACCCCGGGTGCACGGTCTGCTGGAACAACCTCGGCACGGCCCTGGTCGGCCTCAAGCGCTATGCGGAGGCGGAAGACGCCTACCGCCGGATCGCGCGGCTGCGCCCGATGAGCGCTCAGCTCGCCAACAACCTGGCGACGGCGATCGCTGGCCA
>WNFP01010631.1_pt1 | contig 14233 bp, 11 predicted proteins | sample 5400201 | NCBI WGS metagenome assembly WNFP01 (sample SAMN13153355, study PRJNA577476) | soil metagenome | isolation source: 115 cm saprolite under Madrone tree | place: USA:California | collected 2016-06-14
CGCGAGCGTGTCCAGTTCGCCTACATGGAATTTTTTCGAGAAGGTCAGGATGTGAATTCCCGCGCGCTGCAAGTCGGTCGCCAGCGCTTGCATTTCCCCGCGCGCGTCAGGCAGGTGAGCGTCACCGATTCTAGGCGCCACCAATCCACCGCGTTCTACGTGAATCTCCAGCCCGCCTAGAATTTCAGTAGTGCTACGGATGGAATCGTAAGCGCTGTCCAGGCTGTCGAGCCTGAGGGGGTGATCTTTTTCATAGAGGCGTTCCGAGCGCAGCAGCAGATGCAGGTTCCGGAGGGAACGCTGAACTTCGATGGCTCTGTGGTCCGTTGCACTTGCTGGAACCCGGGAGACCGCAGTCGCGAGATGGCGCAGGTAAGTGCGGGGAGTGAGATCCGGGTTCGAGTGCGACGCCGGTTCGCGCTTTGCCTTCACAACAGGTAATGTCGCCTTGCGGACCAAAAGGGTCTCCACTTTCATTCTTAGGATTCATCACCCTTTACTGGGTGACTCGGGAGAGTCGACCTGCTGCGATAACCTCGCAAGAAGGCAGATGGTCCCTATAGATAAGGCAAGCACGCTTCCGGCCCGAATCGGACACCTCTAAGTCCTTCATTTGTAATGAATATAGGAGAAAGTCCTAGGACTAGCCGTGATTGCATGTAACAAAATGTTACGTTTCAGGGAGTCGACCTGAAGGGTGTGACTAAGGTCCTGTGGGGGCCAAATTGCAGCAGTCCGGCGAGTGGTTAGGCCTATTTCTCGTGGAGCCCCTCGTCAATCGGGACGGTGCCACCTTCGCTGGCCTGGAACGTCCTTTTTGCTTGCTGAAACCCATTCAGTCTCAGCGTGACAGTGTGCATTCCGGTGGGGATCTGTATGCGAGCTGGTGTGAACTGTCCAGTAGAAACTCCGTCCAAAATGATCTCCGCGCCCTTGGGAACGGAATTTACCTGCGCCCAAGCGATGCGGCTCGCAGACTTTGCGTTCAGCGGCACGTTCAGTTGCGTCTGGATATTGTCTTTGACCTGAATGGGCCCGGAGTAAGGCTGATACCCTTGCAGCCGCAAGACGAGGTTGTATTGCCCGGCCGCCAGCGGAAGCGTCACGGGGGTCTGACCTGACTGTTTTGCTCCGTTGATGAAGACGTCCGCACCCGGTGGCTGGGTGCTGATGAAAATGCCTTTGGCGAGCGACTCGAGTTTTATCTTTTGATCCTGGGCGTCGCCGCTCTTAACCTGCAAGGCGGTTTGAACGGATTGATAACCGTCCTTCTGGACTTCGAGGCTGTACCGTGAAGGGGACAGATTATTGAAGCTGCACGGCGTTTCGCACTTGTTCAGGACGTTGCCAGTGGTACCGCGCAGCACCGCGGTAGCGCCAATCACGTCAGTGACGACATGTATCGCTCCGCGTCCGGCCCCGGGAACCGGATGAGTGCCCTGGTCAGAGCCGCCAGCGGCAGGCACGGGCGTGTCGTCATACTCGAGGTGATCGATCACACGGACGTCGGAAGGGGCGTTCCGCAATAATTTCAACAGCGCGCCATGTTCCGCCGGATGGAGCTTTCCCGCGAGAGTCAGCGTGTTGCCGGCGGCTTGAACTTTCACATGACCGTTTAACCCTTTTTCGGAAATAGCCTCTTCGATCCGGCCTTTGTATTCGGCGGCTTTGGTGCTAATCGAATTTTCCGGTTTCCTCGGCGCAGCCTTTTCGGGAACGATTTCCGCGGGCTTGGTTTCCGCCGGTTTCGGTTCCGCACCGGTTCCCGCGGCCGGATCCTTCGGCAGAGAAGAATTCTCTGTCCCGGCAGAATTTTCTGCCGGATTGGCCGAAGCGTTTTCCGATCCCGCGGGAACTGCGGGGGGCAGGTCGCCACCCTTCTTTTGCTCATCATGAAGCACACGCGCGGCTTCGAAGACAGGTCTAATCTTATCGGCTCCGTACACGATCACGCCGAGAAGCAACAAGGCTGCGAGAATCGTTCCAAAGACACTCTTCTTCTTCGGAGGTTCCAGAGCAGACGCGATTGCACCAGTTCGCCGCACAATCGGCGTTTGTCCGGGGGTTGATGCCCGCCCGCTCAGAGAGCGCGCCATCGCAGCGACGCTTTGATCTTCGCCACCGAAACCACGGCCTCCGGGATTCGCGGAGATCAACGTCGCCGAAGGCGAGCCTCCACCCAGGACCATCGTCGATTGCGGATTGTTTCCAGCCGGCGCGATTGACCGGTAATTCCGCAGGTCTTCGAGCATTTCGCGGCAACTCTGGTATCTCTGGTCGGGATCTTTTTCCAAAGCCCTCATTACCACGGTGCTGATTCCCGCATGAATAGAAGGATTGATCTGCCGCGGCGGGACAGGCTCCTCGTTGACAATCTTGTAGATCACCGTGGTGATGTTTTGGCCCGGGAATGGCTTTTCACCCGTCACCATCTCATAGAGCATGACGCCCAGCGAAAAGATGTCGCTGCGGCCATCTACCGCACGGCCCTTCACCTGTTCCGGAGACATGTAGCTGGGAGTGCCCATCACGTGGGCGGTTTGCTGGACGGTGCCGAACTGCAAAATCTTGGCGGTGCCGAAGTCCGTGACCTTGACGGTATCGTCGGCGGTGAGCATCAGGTTCGCGGGCTTGATGTCGCGGTGGATGACGTTGCGTTCATGGGCGAATTGTAATGCGCTGCAGGTCTGATCCATGATGCGCAGTGTGCGCGGAAGCGGAAAGGCGTGGCCGTCATCGAGCAGCGCTTGCAGGCTCTTGCCCTCCACGAGTTCCATAGTGATGTAATAGAGGCCGTCTTCTTCTCCCGCGTCGAAAACCACCACGATGTTGGGATGCGTCAGCAAGCCAGCGGCGCGGGCTTCGGTTTGGAAACGCGTCAGGAGTTCGGGGCGCGAAAGACCTGTGCCTTCTTCGCTCAGCCGGATGGTTTTGACCGCAACAGTGCGCCCGATCACCGGGTCCACAGCTTTGTAAACGACGCCCATGGCGCCGCGGCCCAGTTCACCGACGATCTCGTATCTTCCGGCTTTTGTTACAGTTGGCATCGTTCAATCGATCTGCCGCCACGCAAGCGTGACGCGAGCACTGCAATCCCCATTGGCGCAAATCGAGTTGCGGCTCCGATTGAGGATGAGAATCGGGAAAAACACCAGACCTTCTATCGGCAATTCCCTCATCTTTATTCAGCGGAAATGCCTCCGCCGACACCCGGGCGCCCTATCCTGACAGTACCGACTGGATTTTCTGCCGGTCAACACTACTGGGGTACTAGTGTTTCGCACTCGATACGGTAGCAGTGCGCCTGCCCGAAGGCTTTCGTATCCTGCACCTGCCGCATCTGGTAGGTTGTCGGGCCAGCGCGCAGATCAAGGGTTGCGCATCCATTCGCGCGGCGACATGGTGCGTTCTGGCATGGGCACGTTGGTTTCGCGGACCGGGCGGTCGACTTCGCCGGGGCGTGCGGGGGCTTCGAGTCCGTCCGTAAGCAGATAGCCTTGCAGGGCGATTCCATTGGTCCAAACGCCCTCGAGTGCGGCGATGTATTCGATCTGCATTTCGTAGAGTTTGCGTTGGGTGTCCAGAACGCGAGGGTACGATGCCAGCATCTGGCCATATTTCTCCACCATCAGGCCGTAAGCTTTTTTTGCGAGGGGAAGCATCTCGTCGTGATACTGCACAGCAATCAGGCGCGCGTTCGCGTACTGGTCGACTGCCGATGCTGCGCGCTCGCGCAGAGTAAGCGAAATGCGTTTCTTCTCCTGTCCGGCGCGATCGATATCCGCGCGCGCCGCCGCTACATTTCCCTGGTTGCGATTGAAAAGCGGAATCTGCAAGGCCACTTCTGCAATTCCTTCCCAGCCCTTCGCGAAGGGAACGCTGCCGAGCAATTCGTGGTTGTATTCCATGCCGGCGCGGACCTGGACATCGGGAATTGCCTCTCGCCTCGCGCGACCCAGAATGCTTTGGACTCGTGCCTCCGCCACATCGGCGATTCGAACCGCGGGACTTTCTTTTGCGATGGCCTCCACGGTTTGTTCTTCGTTCACCTCCGGCCAACCTTTTTCAAGGTCACCTGCATCCGTTGTCAACGGCAAGTCCGGTTGCCCGATCACCGCCGCGAGGGAACGCCATTCTTCGCGCAGGGTGTTCTCCTGCATCCGCGCGTTCATGCGCATCCTTTGTGCTTCCACTTCCGCCTCCAGAACTTCGGTTTCATCCGCTTGCCCGGTATTCATCAGCCGCCGTTGTGTCTCCGCGCCATCCTGTGCGATCGCGGCGATGTCGTGGCGGGCGTCAAGGAGTTCCTGAGCGGCCAGCACGCGCAGAAAGGCCATCTTCACAGCGCTTTGCACGCGCATTTTTTGTTCTTCAGCTTCGATTTCCGCGAGTTTTACATCTTTTCCGAAAACTTCGCGGCTCAGGCCAAGCTTTCCGCCCGTGACCACCGTTTGCTGCACAAAAAAACCTTGCTTCCCGCCCCCGACCGATCCGCCGCGAATTTCATCCCCCGTATAAGCCACTGTTGGATTGGGGTAGAGTCCCGACTGCTGCTGCCTTGCCTTGGCGGCGCGAATCTCGGCCTCCGCCTGCCGGAGTGTAGGATTTGATTCCACGGCGATCTTCTGGACTTGCTCGAGCGTGATTTGTGAACCCTTCGCATTTTCCTGCGTTCTTCCCATCCGGGGATATTCCGGCTTTACCACTGGAATGTTCATCTGATGATGCTGCTCTTGCGGGGACATCTGCATTTCCTGCGCATGCACAGGACCAGCCGCCAATAGCGCGCGTGCAATCATCATGGTTCCAAATTTCGCTATGACTCGCATATCGTTTCCTCGTTTTTTTGGCGAACTCTGTGTCAAATCTTTTTCCGAAGTCCTACGATCCATGGCGATGCTCTTCGTGCTACAGAGGGTTTGCAATCTTTTTTCTCGCCATAATCACGTCATATTCTTTGTCCGGAAGCACGCGGATCATAGTCATCATGCCCATCATTCCCGCGCTCCAATTTTTCGGCAGACCGTAGGTTTCCGGCTTTTCCACCACTTCGTCCATCCCCATTTCCATGAAGGCATCCTGCGGAAAGCCCGGCACTTTCTCGGCATCTGGCGCGATCGGGGCGTGGTGAACGTGCTGGAAGGGCACACTCATGGCAAGTGACATCATTTGGCTATCAGCTTTTGCTTCGGTCTGGCCTGCCGTTTCGATCTGTCTGTCGCGCAACAAGTCCATCATGCTGTTCATCATGTGATGCGGTAGGTGGCAGTGGATCATCCACGCACCGGGATATTTCGCCTCGAACTCGAGGACGCGCGCTTGCGCCACGCCTACCAGCACGGTGTTCATGGGGTACCACGTTGACTCCGGTGCGCGCCCGCCTTCCGTGCCCGTCACCACAAACTGATGCCCGTGCAAGTGCACGGGGTGATGGTCCATCCCCAAATTTAGGATGCGGAGACGCACGCGGCTTCCCAGCCGCGCGAGCAATGGCGTGCTCATTGGAGCAGAAACGCCGTTGAACGTCAGCCAGTTGAACTCCATCGCCGCTGTGTTGGGAATGCTGTTGCTGGGCAGGACGGCCCATTCTTGCAGGATCAATCCATAGTCGTGATCGACGCGGGGCCTGTAATCCTTATCCGGGTGCGCCACAAAAAATCCAATCTGGCCCATCATCTCCTGCATGGCGCTGTGTGCGTGATAAAAGAACGTGCCTTCCTGATGCACCGTGAATTCGTAAACATACTTTTCGCCTGGAGCAACGGGCTTCTGGCTGATGTACGGCACGCCGTCCTGCTCAATGGGTATTTCCAGCCCGTGCCAGTGCAGGGAAGTGGATTCCGGCAAGTGGTTCTCGAAGACCACGCGCACGCGGTCGCCCTGGCGCACTTGAATCGTCGGCCCGGGACAGCTTCCGTTGTAGCCCCACGTGTCGATGGCCTTGAACGGCGCGATTTTTCTCTTCACCGGCTCGGCTATGAGATGGAAGACTTTCACATTTCCATCCGTTTCGTGCGCCAGGTCCGCCAGGTCGGGCGTCGCCATTGTCAAGAGCGCCGTCGCCGCTCCCTTTCCGGGATGCGCCTCTCGCGGAGGCATCGGCATGGATTTTTCGTCCTGCGCCTGCAGACTCTTGCTCAGTCCCAAAAGTCCAGCTCCAATCACTGCAGCATCCTGAAAAAATCTTCTTCGTGTACCGCTCATGCTGCCTCCTGAATTGCCATACAGTAAATAGCCTTAACGTCGGGAAAAAACTAATCGCGCGGCTTCTTTCTTCGGACCGCGCGTTTGCAAACCGCAGCCTGCAGCTTTCCGGAGCGAAAACCACTTTGGTGTTTTAAGCTACTTGCGTTGGAAGATCAGATGCGGAGAACAACTTTAGAAGTAACGGAACAAAAATGCGGCGGTGATTCCACGTCTGCGCCGATGGTAGCGGAATTATGAGCACTTGGAGACGAAAGGCCTGGAGCAACAGCGCCAATCCGGTCGGCGGGCGCGCTCACGCGGTCCCTCTGGATCAACCCGCGCGCGCTTGCGGCGCTCACATTAGCCACCTGCAATTCCGGCGCCCCGCAACGATGAACAGCATGGAGATGAACCGCACCGCCATTCGCCGTTCCATGGGAGTGGCAGTCCGATCCCACCTCAGCCGGGCCTGGAGCTTGCGCGCAAGCTCGCGCGGCACAAAGCGGACCACAGGCAGGAGCTACAACCAGCGCAACGATCGTCACTAGACTGGCGATCCTTGTCAGCCAAGCCGCGTTTCGCAATGGCGCGACATCTCTCATCGGATGATTTGTACGCTACTCTGCCCGCGTGCTTGCGTCAACTTGGCTTTTGGGAAAGTCGTGCTGGAGAAAAAGAGGCGTCAATCGCCGTGCCCGTGCGAGTCTTTCTCGACCACCACTTTTCCGGCGAAGGAGCGATACACGTAGATAACGTATCCCGCTGCCAGAATGATTCCGATGATCCACCAGGCCAATCCGATTTTCAAACCAAGCCAAAAACGCTTTGCGCTCGTCTCGTTCTCGCAATTCAAACATAACGCCTGCGATTCCTGCCACCGCAAGCACCGGAAAAACGATTCCAACTGGCCAGGTCGAGAAATTCCCTTTTACATGCGGCTGAATGCGGAACGTGAACGCGGTTACCACTGCCGTGAGCGTCACCACGCCCCACCACGCCCGCCCCGCCAGTCTTCCCGCGCGCGCGCTCACTTCGCCGCTGGTCTTCACCTGCACCCAAATCCCGCCATGCATCATGAGCGCAAGCAAGGCCAATGTGCCCACCAAAATGGTGTACCAGTCGAGGATGCCAGTATCGTCGGCGAGGCGGAAATTGGTCCACAGCGGTTCGAAAAAATATCCGCTCGAATCCAGCGGCACACCGCGCACAACGTTGCCGAGCGCCGCTCCGAAAAATACCGCCAGCGACAAACTCGACGCGCAGAAGAGAAAATCCCACAGCGGATCCCAAACTGCGCTCTTGATGTGATTCCGGAATTCGATGGACGCTCCGCGCAAAATCAAAAGCCACAGCACGATCATCAGCGGCAGATAAAATCCGCTGAACGCGCTGGCGTACAGCGCCGGAAAAGCGAAATACAAAGTTCCGCCCGCGGCAATCAGCCACACTTCGTTCCCGTCCCATACCGGGCCAATGCTCGCCAGCACCTGCCGCCGCTCTTCGTCTGTTTTTGCCACCAAAAGATGAATCGCTCCCGCGCCCAGATCGAAGCCATCCAGCAGTACGTAGATGGTGATCATAATGGCCACGAGCCAGAACCAGATTGTGCCCATCGCGCCTTCTTCAGTCCGCCGCCAGCACGGCAGCATCGTCTTTTCGCAGATGCCCGCTGGGTTCCGGCCCCAGTTCGATCTCGCGGTAAATCAGGAAGAACCACAGAATCGCCAGAATCACGTACATCCCCATGAAGCCGATCAGCGTGAACCAAGCATTGCCCGCCGCCACGCGCGGAGAGATACCGGCTGCGGTACGCATCAATCCATAAATCAGCCAGGGCTGCCGCCCGAGCTCGGCGGTCATCCATCCCGCGGTGTTGGCAATGTAAGGAAGCGGCACGCAGACCATCAACATCCACAGCATCCATCGAGAGTCGTACAATTTTCCCCGCCAGAACAGCAGTGTAGCCAGAACCATCACTGCGATGAAGATTGTCCCAAGTCCGACCATCACGTGATAGCTGTAATAGAGCAAAGGAATCTGGTCCGGCCATTCCGTTTGCGGAAAGTCGGACAGACCCTTGATGTTCGCGCGCCATTGCCGGTAGGTCAGAAAACTCAGCATGTTGGGAACCTCAAGAGGATTGTCAAGTCTTCTCTTGTCCACATCCGGCTGTCCGAGGATGGCCAGCGGCGCTCCTTCTTGCGATTCAAAGAGTCCTTCCATCGCCGCCAGCGTCGGTTGCTGGTTGTACGCTACCAGCCTTCCTTGCATGTCGCCCGTAGGGAAGAGCTGCAGGATCGCCGCGATCGCTCCTACCAAAACTCCTGTTCGCACAAAGGTGCGGCCGTAAAATTCATTCCGCTTTGTCAGCAAATAAAAAGCGCCCACTCCTGCCATGACAAAGCAGCCGGTTTGCACCGCGCCTAGCATGTTGTGCGCGTATTGCCACAGCGCCCATTTGTTCAGCAGAAGGTCCCAAAAGCTGGAGAGCTCGATGACGCCGTTGGCGCTAATCCGGTAACCGATAGGGTGTTGCATCCAAGCGTCCGTCGCCACGATGAAATAGCCCGAGAGCCAAGAGCCCAGGAATACCAGAAACCCAGCCACCCAGTGTCCGATTCGCCCGAGCCGTTTTTCTCCGAAAAGAAACAATCCCAGGAAACTCGATTCCAGAAAAAATGAAAACACTCCTTCCATCGCCAGCGTCTGTCCGATTACTCCGCCAGCCGCTTTCGAGAAAGCCGCCCAGTTCGTCCCAAACTGAAATTCCATCGGAATTCCCGTAACGACGCCGAGCGCAAAATTGATCGCGAAGATCCGCGCCCAGAATCGCGCCGCGCGGTTGTAATGTTCGTCGCCGGTTCGCAGCGCTTTGGTCTTCAGGTAGACTAGCAACAACGCAAGCCCCATCGTCAATTGCGGAAAAATGTAGTGAAACGTTATCGTGAAGGCGAAGTGCAGTCGGTGTACGTCCACGGCCTGTCCCATCAGCGGCGCCTCGAAAAGATTTTCATGTAAAGTTCAACCCTGCCGCCGCGATTTCCTCGAGGAGTCGAGGGACGCGGATGTTTCAATTTTATTCTCGCACTTCTGAAGAACTCTGTATTAATTTTTCTAAGCCACTTTATACGGACGTCCACGTTTCGTGCCACGAAGATCGACACTTTGGAAATTTCATCAATCCTCATCCAGCGGAGCCGCATCCCATGTATTGTCTTGACGCGCTTTTTCGCCGGAGGACCTCCATGAGATATGACGCGATCATCATCGGCTCGGGTCAGGCCGGCAACCCTCTCGCCTATAACCTTGCGGACCTTGGTTGGTCCGTGGCCCTTATTGAGAAAGAGAATCTTGGTGGTACATGCATCAACGTCGGGTGCACGCCTACCAAGACGATGGTCCATCGCGCGCAGGTTGCTCATTACGCGCGAAACGCTGCACGCTGGGGTGTCAACGCCGCGAATGTCAGCGTCGATCTTGCCAAGATCGTTGCCCAAAAAAACGAAGTCGTTCTCAGCTTTCGCGGCGGACGGCAGAAGCAAGTCGATAAGCGCGCCAACCTTCGACTTCATCGCGGCCACGCGCGTTTTGTCGGTCCGCATCAACTCAAGGTTGCCGATGATTTGCTAGAAAGCGAGAAAATTTTCATCAACACCGGTGGCCGCCCAAGCATCCCTGCCATCCCCGGCCTCGATGCCCTCCCCTATCTCACCAACGAATCTGTCCTGCAGCTCACCACTCTCCCCGAACACCTTCTCATTCTCGGAGGTGGTTACATTGGCCTCGAATTTGGGCAAATGTTTCGCCGCTTCGGCAGCCGCGTCACCGTTCTTCACACTGGCAAACAATTTATCTCCCGCGAAGATCCCGAAATTGCCGCTGGGCTGCAAAAGGCGCTAGAAGCGGAAGGCATTCAATTTCTCCTCGACGCCCGTACCACCCGCGTTGAAAACAAGAATGGCTCCATTATGCTGTCATTTGAATCGGCGTCCGGCTCTTCAATCGCCACGGGCTCGCATCTTCTGGTCGCCACCGGCCGCCGTCCCAATACCGACGATCTCGGCCTCGACAAAGCCGGCATCGAAACTGACAAGAGTGGTTTCATCAAAGTGAACGGCCGCCTCGAAACAAACGTCCGCGGCGTCTGGGCGCTCGGCGATTGCAAAGGCGGCCCCGCCTTCACGCATCTCTCCTACAACGATTTTCAAATTGTCTATGGGAATTTGATCGAAGGAAAAAATCTGACGATTGAAAATCGCCTCGTGCCTTATTGCGTCTTCACCGATCCGCAGCTCGGCGGCGTTGGTATGACTGAAAAAGAAGCGCGCGAGAAAGGCTTCAAATTAAAAATCGGCAGATGCCCCATGACTTACGTTGCGCGCGCCATCGAGCGCGGCGAAACAGCCGGCCTAATGAAGATTGTCGTCGATGCCTCCAACGATCGCATTTTGGGAGCTTTCATTCTTGCTTCCGAAGGAGGCGAGCTGGTGCAAATCCTCGGCACGCTCATGCTCGCGAACCAGCCCTACACGCTGCTGAAAGGCGCTGTCTACATCCATCCAACGCTCGCCGAAGGCTTCTTCTCTCTCATGGAAGACGTCAAGCTTGCAGACTGAACGAAAGGTTGGTTCATAACGCCACGATGAGGTGCGCCAATGGTATTCTGCAAACGACAGTTTCGGCGATGAGCCGGCGGAGGCCACAACACTAGTCATGGAGAGTCTCAAGGATCAAATTGCCGTGGTGACCGGAGCCAGCAGCGGCATCGGCAAAGCCATTGCTCTTTCGTTAGCCGGGCACGGCGCCGAAGTCTGCCTGGTGGCGCGGCGCCGCGGGCTGCTTGAAGATGTCGCGAAGCAGGCACACGCTCTTGGCTCGGTGGCCACGCTTGCCCAGCGAATCTCACGCAAGCGGAGGACGTCGCCGAAATGGTGACCCACTCGCTCCGCTTGCCGCGCACCGCCGAAGTCACCGACATCGGCATCCGTCCCATGCAAAAATCCTACTAAAGCTCACGGCCCGCCCATTGCAAAAAATCCTGCTGAGCCAGCTTTCCGCAACCCACGAAAAAGTTACGCGCGCCCTTCTAATTTCCGCTTTCCAATTTCTATTTTTTGAATCTGGTGGGGCTGGGGAGATTCGAACTCCCGACAAACGGTTTAGGAAACCGTTGTCAATAGCGAAGACAGCAGCCAATAATGCGGCTTTCATGCATGTTCTGTACCCAATCTGTACCCGGTGATGGTACACTGTACCCATCGGAGGCAGTCATGCAAAAGGGCGCGATCAAGCAACATGGCAAGTTCTGGATGCTGAAGTATCGAGAAACCGTCCTCAAAGATGGCGTCAAAGTTCGCAAGGACGTGTACAAGAAACTAGCTCCTATAGACCGTGAGCACCAGACTGAATCATCCGTCCGCGCCCTGGCTGACGTAATCCTAGCACCACTGAACGCCGGAACACACCAAGCAACTTCTGTTGATTCCGTGAAATCGTTTCTCGATTCGTTTCTCGCCAAAGGTGAAGGTGGACGAGGGCACAAGCTGCGCCAAAGCACAATCGACAGTTACGACGATATGTACAAGCTGGCGAAGCCGCATCTGCCGGATATGGAACTCCGCAAGGTTCGGACCCCCGACATAAACAACATCATGCGTGCCGTCGCTGCGGAGGATGATGAAGACGACCGCAGAGCGCAAACCGTCTACTACAATCTGAAAAACTTTCTCAGTAGTGCGTTTCGCTATGCCGTTGGTCACGGCCTGATCGATTCCAATCCCGTCCGTGACGCCATCATTCCCGAGGGAAGCGAATCCGATACCTACGCTTACAATTTGAAAGAAATTTACGAGATCATGCAGACGGTGAAAAAGCCCGTGGCAAAAGCGGCGATCATGACTGCAACCTTCACCGGCCTGAGAATGTCTGAGATCAAAGGACTGCGGTGGGAGGATTATGATGGCGGCATCTTGAACATCAAACGGGCGGTTGTGAATGGAATCGTAGGCGACGTTAAGACCAAAACAAGCAGAGCGCCTGTTCCGGTCATTAAAACTTTGAAAAAAGTCCTGGTCGATCATCTGAAACACAACACCGGGGACGGGTACATTTTCCACGGCGAAACCGGAGAGCCTGTACGCTTCGAAAACTTGGTACGACGGGATATTCTTCCTGCACTCGAAAAGAAAAATATCAAATGGCACGGTATGCACGCGTTCCGTCGTGGGTTGTCGTCAGTTCTGTACGATCTGATTCCAGAACAAGAACTGACCGTCAAACACATCATGCGTCACGCGGTCAAGGACGTAACTGGCAAGCACTATATCAAGCCATCGCTGGAGCGGAACCGCGAAGCACTGGAACTGGTCGAGAAACAGTATCTCAAGATTCAAAAGAAGGGCCGTCGTTAAGCGGCCCTTTCTTCGAATCCCTCGTCAATCCACTCTTGAATCTTCGCCCACGACGACCGCAGTTCCTTACCTGACCTGAACACCGGCAACGGGCGCGCAGCGCGGGAACGAGTCATTTCATAAACTTGTTCGACAGTTCTCTTCTGCAAGATGCGTCCGACTTGTTCCAAAGTCAGGGCAGGCAATTGCTTATACAGAGCGATCTCTTCCGCTGTAAGCGGGTCTCTGGAAATGAGCGTTGCAACCTTCTTCTTGGCGCTCATACTGCCGCCTTGGACGGGTCGGCCTTCAAAACAGGCACCCTATCTAGCCAGGCTGCGATCTTCCGAAGTTCGGACGCAATTTCTTTCGGTTCTGCCGAATCAAAGGAAATTTTCTCCCCTGTTGCGTATTGGTTTTCAATCGTAATCGCTTCGCCTTCGAGCATTACGGCGAAATCTTCAAAGTGTTTACCGATGATGTCGTCAGTTGTGCGAAACGATTGATTTGTTACGGCTGACTTCTTGACGGATTCTTTCATAGAGACACCCTTATTTTATTTCCAAGGTGCCCCTTTGTTTATTGGAGGGACGTTTCAGGCTGTTAGATGTTCCGGTGTCACAGTTCGCGCCAGTTCACCACTCAGCCAAGGACCTAATATTCGCTTGCATTCGGACTTGGGATTATCGCTGCGATTACCTACAGCGACCGAATGGAGCCTAGCGTGCGTCCAGCACGTCATGGTCGGGAGCGTACCCCGAATTCGCCTAATTAAAAACCAATCGGCCCCGGAAAGAACCCGGAGCCGTCGAAAAATAGAGTAGCAAAATTTCAGTAAAATGTCAATGTGAATTCTTATTACGAGAAGAAACATGCGGACCTCCACCAAGGAAGCATTCTCACTCTTTGAGTCTTGGGCATCGGAAGCGCAGTCCTTATTTGTTGTAGGGCCACTTAAGGAGGGTCTGGAGGTTGGAACGAAATTCAAGGCCGTCATTTCCAAGGTTTCTATCAGCGAAGAAAGCATCATTCTTCGCGCGGAAATGCCAGATGGTCCCGTCGATATTCCCATCCCGTTGTCGGATGCTGTGTTTGAATATGAGGATTCTAGGGCGATGGTTGGACCAGCAGCCGAAAATCTATCCTGCTTGTTGCAGGCCCGTTTGTTGGATGGTGGGACAATAATGTTTCTTGCCCGGCGTTGATTTACTTGCACGGGGAACTCTCACCTTTCTTGGCTACTGCGATGGCTTTGCCGAGGCCGTTCTTGTGGCGCTTCGGTGGGCGCTTTGGGCGACCTCGACAAGCACCTCGGCAAACAAAAAGCGCGTCGGCGTATAATGTTAGTTGCTTCGGAAGTCAAAGCGGAAATGCTGGTGAACCGCGCATGATGAACAAACCTGACAATTTTCGATTCTTCCTGCCGCTGGGATTTGCTCTAGCGCTCGCGGGAGTCCTCTTCGCGCAAAGCGCACCTACTAAAAATAAAATCCTCGTCGTGAACGGGAAGAGCGCCGGACCTGCAGTCCGGCAAATCGATGGCCGCTCCTACGTCGATATTCAAACTCTGGCCGAGGTCACTAACGGCGTCGTTACCATCGAGCGCCATCGGATCGTACTGACAATACCTGCCTCGGACTCCGGCGCTACGGCCAGCG
>WNFP01006221.1_pt1 | contig 14232 bp, 10 predicted proteins | sample 5400201 | NCBI WGS metagenome assembly WNFP01 (sample SAMN13153355, study PRJNA577476) | soil metagenome | isolation source: 115 cm saprolite under Madrone tree | place: USA:California | collected 2016-06-14
CAGGTCGATGGCGGCGAGCTTCGTCTGCGCTTCCTGGAGGCGCGCCGCCCTGGGCAGCGCGGCGTACTGCTGGAACGCCTGCCGGGAGGCGTCCAGGTCCCCTTCCGCCTTCAGCGCCGACGCCTTGCCGTACAGCGCGTCGTCCTGTGTCGGGTCGAGGGCGAGGACCTTTTCGTACTCCTCCCGCGCTTCGCGCGGCTTGCGCAGGCCTTCCAGCGCCCAACCTCGCGCCAGATGCAGCTGCGGTTGCGGGGGATCGAGCTGCTCCGCCTTTCCGTACGCCTGCTCCGCGGCGGCGTAATCGCGGTAACGGAGAGCCAGGGCGCCCAGATTCGCCCAGGCGGGCGCGAACGCCGGATCGATGCGAGTGGCCTCCTCGAACCAGCCGCGCGCGGCCGCCACGTCGTCGCGCCGCATCGCCAGCAGGCCGAGGCTGTTGGCGATGCCGCCGTCCTTGGGATCCAGCTTGCGGGCCTCGTTCAGGGCCGACTCGGCCAGGCGCAGCTTGCCGCGGTCCGCCTCGATCGCGGCGAGGATGCGGTACGCGGTAGCGTCGCGAGGATGCCGCTCGAGGACCCGCCGGACCAACGCGGCCGCGTCGTCCAGCTTGTGTTGCCCGCGGAGCGCCGCGGCGAGCGCGTTCAGGAGGCGCGGTTCGTCCGGCGCCTTCCGCAGCGCGGCGCGGAGCACCGTCTCCGACTCCCCGGGAGTCGGCTGGAGCCGGGCGAGGTTGACGGCCGCACCGGCGTTCCCCGGATCCTGCTTCAGCGCCCGCGCGTACAGATCCGCCGCTCCCCTGGCGTCGCCCAGCCGCTCCGCCACCCAGCCGGCGTCGAAGAGCGCGGACACGTCGTCGGGAGACTTCGTCAGATATGCGTCGAGGCGGGCGCGCGCCCCCTCCCAATCCCCGCGCGCCATCACCTCGCGCGCCTCCTTGTGCAGGATGGCCGCGGGGAGCTCGAAGAGCCGCTGGCGCTCCGCCTCGGTCTCGATCGGCCTGGTTAGCAGATCCTGCGCCCGGACCACCCACTCGGAGTAGACGCCGGACTTGCGCGAGACCTCGATCGCCTTGCCGAACGCGTCGGTGGCCTTGTCCTCGAGCGGCAGCGCCTGCGACTCCAAGGTCGTCCGGTAGAGCTCCCGTTGCTCGGCGTCCAGCCCGCGCGGGACCGGCGCGTCGAGCAGACCCTTGTTGAAGTTGCGATAGGCCTCGCCGATCCGTTCGAAGGAGGCCTGGCTCCAGGTGGGGCTGCCGACGGCGACCACTTCCGCGTAGCTCGCGAGCAGCTTGGCCAGCCGGAAATTCTTCGTCTTCAGGACGTTCACCAACTCCGCCTGGCGCGTGTGGCGGAAGTGGATGGCGAGGAAGTCCTGGAAAGCGGGCTCGACCAGGAGGAAGCGGGCATGCGCATTGGCGTCGATCACGGCCGGCAGGCTCTTCTCGCGGTCGGGAAGCCTGCTGAACCGCTGCGCGACATCGGCGAGGACCGCGGCCGCTTCCGGCGCTTTCAGCTCGCGCAGCAGGAGGCCGTGCCGATAGCGCGCGAGCAGGATCTGGCCCTCCGGCGCGACGCCGGCCCACTCGCGTGGAAACGCCGCCCAATGATCGGCTGCCTTCCGCGTCTCTTTCTGCCGCTCGAGGATGAGCCCGACGGTCCAGGCGATCCGCACGGCCTCCGGGCGCGACCGATATTGCTTCAGCCACGCCTGCCAGGCCTGGAGCGCGCCCGCGTCGTCGCCCAGCGCCTCGCGCCAGACCGCCGCGTCGTAGAGCCAGCCGGCCGCCTTCGGGTCCGCAGGCCAGCGGCCGCGCGCCAGATCGGACCAGCGGATCGCGTCCGCGTAGCGGCCCGAGCGCTCGCAAGCGCTGGCCAGCGCCGGCACGGTGAGCTTGACGATCTCCGGATCAGCGCCCGGATAATCCCGGAGGAGCTGCTCGCCGGAAGCGATCACCCGATCGAGCTGGTCGGCTTTGTCCGCGATCAGGAGCGCGTTGTAGAGCGCCTTGGGCGCGTGCTCGCTCTTCGGGTACGACGCGACGAAGCCGCGGAACTCCTCGGCCGCGCGCGCGTACTCCTTCTTCTCGTAGAGCTGCATCACCGACTTGAACTTCGCGCCCTCGCCGATCCGCGCCACCTCGGCCTGGAACTTCGATCCCGGCGGACAGAGCTGCCGGTTCTGCAAGAACCGCAGCGAGAGGTCGCTCAGCGCCACCCACTCCTGCTTGGTGTCGAGGATGTCCAGCGACAGATTCGCCGCCTTCTGCGACCAGGGATCCGTCGGCCAGCGGAGGATGATCTCGCCGAACCGCTTGGCGGCTTCGACGAAGTGGCGGCGCTCGTAGAGGATGAACGCGGCCTTGTAGCGGATGACGATCTCGTCCTTGGGAGCGCCGGCGAGCCGCAGATAGCGGTCGCAGGCGGCGATCAGCTCCTGCTCGTTCCGCGGGATCGGCTCCTCCTGCACCTCGCGGGTGACCGCCTGGATCCGGACCGTGCGGGTGCGATCCACCTGCCCCTTCGCCTTGCGCTCGTCGATCTTCGCGGCATCCGCCAGCTCGCGCCGCTTCAGCTTTCCCTTGGCGATGTCGACCGACTTCTCCAGCGCGAGGATGGCGTTGTAGGCCGCGCGATTCGCGTACGTCCCCTTCGGGTCCGCCTCCAGCACCTTGCCGTACTGATCGGCCGCGGCGTCCCACTCCTCCAGCGCATAGAGGATCTCGGCCAGGTAGAAGCGCATCGACGGGGCGGATTCGCCGTGCGGGAAGGAATCGAGGTACTGGCCGTAGATGTCGCGGGCGAGGCGGTAGGTGGCCGCGCTCTTCGTCTTGATCGCTTCCTGGTGGTAGTCCTGCACCAGCTCGCGCAGGGCGGTCTCCGCCAGGGCGTCCGCCTCGCTCAGCGCGCCCTGTTGCTGCGCGTTGGCCTGTGCCCAGGCGCTCTTGGGGCCGTAATCGGCGACCAGCCGCTTCATCTCGGCCAGCACCCGGTCCCGGCGCTGGAGCTTGTCGTTCGCCAGCACGATCTTCTGCTGCCAGGCGGGCGCGCGGACGTGGCCCTTGGCGCGCTGCTGCAGGGTCGGGTAGACGCGGATGGCCTGGTCGAACTTGCCGTCGTCGAAGTACGTGCTTCCCAGGCGCTCGATGGCGTCGATCGATCCTTCGCCGCCCTTGTCCGCGAGGTAGGCGACGGCGGTCTCGACGGCGTCGACCCGGGCATACGCGAGCACGATGTCCCGCAGCGCCTCCGCCTTGAGCTGGACGCGGTCGCCGCGGGTCTCGCCCTCGGCGTAGGCGATGACCTCCTGGAAGCGGGCGATGGCCCGGGTGTAGGCGCCGGCGTTGTAGTCGCACCAGGCCAGCTTGTAGACGGCAAAGGCGTAGAGCTTGGGGACGTGGAACGCGGCGACCCGCTCGAAGGCGGCGCGCGCGCGGGGCAGATCGTTCCGGGCGAAGAAGTGCTCCCCGAGCTGGATCAGCGCGTCCGGGACGAAGCGGCTGTCGGGATGGCGCTGGATGAGCGTCTGGTACCGCGCGACTCCCTGCTCTTTCTGACCGCTGTCGTAGAGGTTGTGGGCGGCGACGAAGAGCACCTCGTCGCGCCGCTCGTACGCCGGATAGCGGTCGAGGATGAGGTCGTAGAGGCGCAAGGCCTCCTTGCGGTAGCGCTCGCTCCGGCGCGCGCGGGTCTTGGGCTCCTCGGCGGTTCGGGCCTCCGGCGCCTGGTCGGATTCGCTCATCTCCCGCAGCGAGACGAAGCGGGCCTTCTCCCACCACAGCTCGGCGAGCTGGAAGTAGAGGTCCGCCTTGCGGTCGCTCTCGGGCATCCGCGGGATGAGCGTCGTAAGGTCGTGGATCAGCTCGTCGCGCTTGCGGTCGGCGGCCGCTTCCCGCTCCGCGTCGTCCTGAGCGAGGGTGGCGGGCGCGACGGAAAGAGCGATCAGGAGCGCGGCGACGGGGATCATTCGTCCTTCCCCCGGGCGCAGGCGTCCTTGATCGTGTACCGGTAGTAGCCGATCTCGTCGGGCCAGTACTCGCCGTCGAAGGGCCAGTACTCGTGCCCGGCCTGCGGCATGGCGGGACGCTGGAGCCGCTGCGACGCCAGCTGCGCGCTCACGTCGACGCGCGTCTCCAGCATCTCCTTCTCGCCCTTGGTGGTCTCGAAAGCGATCAGCTCCTTGTCTCCCTCGAGCACGCCGATCAGCCGCTCCATGTCGGCGAGCCGGCCCTGGACGAACTTGCCCGCCAGCTGCTCGGTCTGCTCTTTCTGGCGGGCGATCGCTTCCAGGAGATCTCCGGCCGGAGACCCCAGGGTGGCATCGCTGCGGATGCGCGCCGACTCCCGGTCGAGCGCCGTGAGCAGCGCGCGGAATCCGGCGACGCGCTCGTTCTTTTCCAGGTGGTGCTTGACCGCGGCAGGCAGGCGGGAATCGGAGGCGGCCAGCATGCGCCAGTGCTCCTCGACGGGGAGGCGCAGGGCCAGCACCTGCTTCATCTGCTCGCGCATCGGCAGGTACTCGCGGTCGAACGCCGCGACGGCCTTGCGCACGTACGGGTACAGGCAGCGCTGGTGGAAGACGATGGCGGCCAGGTTCAAGGACTCCGGCACGAACTCGTCGCGCAGGTGGGGCGAGTGGAGGCTGTGCAGCTTGCCCAGCGCGCCCCCGGGGTCGCCGTTGCGCAGGTCCGGGAGAAGCGCGGGATCTTCTGGTACGCCGCGCTCGCTTCGGCGTAGCGGTGCAGTCCGAACAGCGTGCGGCCGAGAGCGAGCAGCGCCAGCTCGTCCAGGTCCCGGCCGGCGCGCGGCAGAGCCGCGACCTCCTGGAACGTCCGCAGCGCCTGCTCCGGATCGCCGCGCTGCCGCGCCAGCCCCGCGACGTATCGAGCCTCGGGCCAGGCCGGACTGCTGGATGGAACGTTCGCCGCGAATCGCGCCGCGTCCTCGATCCGGCCGGCGCGAAAGGCGAAGAGCGCCAGCGTGGCGTCGACGCGGGCGAGCGTCTCCGGAGGAAGCCCCTGGAACGCTTCGCGTGGGAACTTGCCGAGGAGGTTGGGGAGAAGGACGTCGTCGCCGAGCTGCCCGGCGCTGACCACCGCGCCTTCCACCGCCTTGGGCCAGGACGCGTGCGCGGGGCCTGCCTGGACGATGCGCGCGTAATGGAAGAAGGCGCTGAAGGGAAGCTCGCGGCGGTCCAAGGACTGCGCGAGCTGGACCTCGGCCTCGTCTGCGGGCTGCCCGGCGGGAACGGCGGCGGACACGAGCAGGAGGAGCGTCAGGAGGCGGCGCATGTGGAGTTCCTCAGAAGAGCCAGCTCACGCCGCCCTGGAAGGCGATGTTGTTGATCACGTCGGAGGAGGGCCGGGCGAGCAGGTCCTTCGCGGCGCCCGCGTTCAGCTGCGCCTGCGCTCCCGGAGCGCCGAAAGCGCGTTGGTCGCACCCCGCGGACAGCCCCGACGCGGTCTGGCCGGCCGCTTCGGCCGCCTCGATCTTCGTCACGTCTTCGTGGCTGCAGCCGTTGACCCGCGAGACGTAGCCGGAATAGGCGAAATCGCGCACCTCGAGGCGCACGGTGAGCTGCTCGCTGAGGAACACGCGCAAGCCGATCCCGAGCGAGGCGATGGGGCGGTAGCCGGTGTCGCCGAACGTGGCGCCCGTGGTGGGATCGGACGACGGGCGCAGCTGCAGCCGCGTCTTCGCGGCTCCCAGCCCGCCGTTCAGGTAGACGCCGAGCCGCAGGATCTTGCCGTCGAAGACGTCGAGCTTGCCGTAGATGGGCATGAACTCCATGCCCAGGACCGCCGCCGACCGGAGCAGGAACGCTTCCGCGCTCTCCGGCGCCACCCGCCCCTTCGTCAGGAGCTCCTCCGCGAGCGAGCTCTGCGCGGAGAGCGGGAAGTACCAGACGCCGAGCTGGGCGGCGAGGTTCTCCCGCAAGTGGTACGCGAGCTCGGCGGAGATGCCGGCGTGCTGGGTGAACTTGGGGTTCACCTGCGCGTTGCCGAAGAAGGACAGCTCCCAGCGGCCGGCCTCGGTGAAGGGCCGCTTCTCGACCACGTGCACCCGCACCGCGTCGGGATCGACCTGCTGGGCCGCCGCCGCTCCGCCGATGAGGATTGCCAGCGCGAAGGTTCGCATGATCAGAAGAGGAACGAGAGGCCGCCCCCGAAGGTGGCGATGCCCGCGAGGTAGTGGCGGGCGGCGCCGCTCGAGGGGTCGGTGAGGTCGTTCCCGCGCTTGTAGGAGGAACGGAAGAGGTACCCGCGCACTTCGGTGCGCAGGCTCCAGCGCTGGCCGAAGTAGAAGCGGAAGCCGGCGCCGACCAGTCCCACGCCGGTCACCGCCTCGTTGGTCTGGAAAGCCTGGCAGGGCCCGGTCCCCGGGTCGGCGCAGAGGTTCACCGATTCGCGCCGGATCTCCGCAGCCCCGGCGCCTCCGAGGAAGAAGGCCTGGAAGTGCACCGGGAGCTCGGAGGCCAGGTTGAACTTGCCGTAGATGGGCGCGATGCGGGCCACGGCGAAGCCGCCGGCGCGCAGCTGGTTGTCGTTGCTGAACTCGTCGGCCACCTGGCCCGCGGTCCTCGGCCGCTGGTCGGCGCGGACGTTGTGCGCCAGCTCGGAGAGCGAGGTCTGGTTGAGGAGCGCCTCGACTCCGACGTCGAGCCATTCGTTCGGGTGGTAGCTGAGCGACAGGAGGCCGCCGAGCTGATCGACGAGGGAATTGTTCAGGGCGATACCGAACGAGGCCCCCGCTTCCCAGCGGCCGGTCATGGTGTGGAGCTTGTGCTGCACCACCGTGGGCGCCCCATCCGGGCCGTAGACGACGGAGTCCGCGCGCGCCGCCCCTGTGGCGAGAGCGACGGAAGCAGCGAGCAGCGCTGGGAGAACCTTCATCGGCGTGCGTCTCCGGCCCGCGGGGGCGGGAGAAACTGCTGCTCGGCGGCGCCGGGGGCAAGGTCGCCCGGCCGCATTGCGGCCAGGGAGCGTTCACGCGCTGACGCGTCGCACCCGCGCGCACAGCCGCGCACAGGGCCGGAATGTGGCCGCTCGGTGGCCGCATGGTATCGATTTCGTCGATGGGGGACTCTCGCAGCACCGGCGCTGGGGGCGCCGGCGAGCCATCCGATTCGTCGCGGCCGCCGGATGCCAGCGTCACTCCGCCGCCCTTGCTCGACGGGATCGTGCGGGTCAAGGTGCCGCCGGAGAAGATCCAGCCGTTCCTGGCCAACACCGCCTTGTTCAAGAGCGCCGCCAAGGAGGTGGTGGCGAAGGTCGCCACCCTGGTCCAGGGGCTGGAATGCGCGGACGGGAGCGAGATCGTCACCGCCGGCGAAGCGAACGACGGGCTCGGCATCCTCTTTTCCGGCAAGGCGCAGATCCTCCTGCCCTCTCCCGGCGGAGAGCTGCTGCCGGTCGAGGACGTCCTGCCGGGCGACGCGTTCGGCGAAGTCGGTGCGCTGCTGATGGAGCCCAGCCCCTACTTCGTCATCGCCAGCGAGCCCTGCCGGGTGCTGTGGCTCCCCGCCCCGACGCTGCAAGGATTGGTCGGGACGCTGGCGGTGGTGGGAGAGGCGATGGCGAGGCGCGCGATCGAGCGGCTCACCAGCATCGCCGCGGTCGAGAAGCCCGGTTCGCCCGAGCTCTTGACCGACGTCGAGGCGCAGCTCCTCCATGCCGTGGACGAATCGGCGGAAGCCCGGCCGATGCAGGCGCCCCCGCCCGTGCCCGACGCGTCGGGGGCGATCCCCTTCATGGAGCTGCGCGAGTTCGATCTCTCTCCTTCGGTCCTGGCCATGGTGCCGACGAAGCTGATCCGGAGCTTCCGCTTGCTGCCGGTGAGGCTGGCGGGAAACGCGCTCACGGTCGCGATGGTCAACCCGCGCGACAACGCGGCGCTCGCCGAGCTCAAGCGGACGCTGCACACGGTGCAGGTGACTCCGGTGGCCATCGGGCTCGAGGACTTCAACTCCGCCCTGGTCCGTCTCAAGCTGCTGGACGAGGCGGGGCCGAAGAAGGCCGGTGGACCGCGGATCAATCCGGACACCTTGCAGTTCGAGACGGTGGCCGAGCAGGACCGCGACCGGCCCGACGCGCGCGCGGTGGGCGACGACGCGATCCGGCTGGTCAACAAGATGGTCGCGGCAGGCCTGGAGCGCGAAGCCAGCGACATCCACATCGAGCCCACGGCGCAGGGATTCCGGGTGCGGTTCCGCGTCAACGGCGTGCTCCAGGAGTGGAACGAGCCGATCCCGCCGAACCTGCCCCTCAAAGGGCTCACCGCGCGCATCAAGGTGCTGGCCGGCCTGGACATCACCGAGCGACGCTTGCCGCAGGACGGGCGCATCGGCCTCACCGCGGGCAAGCGCGAGATCGACCTGCGCGTCTCCACCCTGCCGGCGAATCGCGGGGAGAAGATCGCCCTGCGCATCCTGGAGGCGGCGGGGAGCACGCGGGCGCTGGAGCAGATCTTCTTCGATCCCACGGTGCTGGGAGCGGCGCGCAAGGCGTTGAACCGGCCGTATGGCGGGATCGTCATCGCCGGCCCGACCGGCTCGGGAAAGACCTCGTCGCTGTACGCGCTGCTCAACGAGCGGAAGGTCACCAGGCCGGACACCAACATCATCATGGTGGAGGACCCGATCGAGTACCGGCTCCCCGGCGTCACCCAGGTGCAGGTGAACGCGGCGGCCGGCCTCGGGTTCGCCCAGGTGCTGCGGTCGATGCTGCGGCAGGACCCCGACGTGATCGTGGTGGGGGAGATGCGGGACGAGGATACCGTCCGCATCGGGCTCGAGGCGGCCATGACCGGCCACCTGCTCCTCACGTCCCTTCACGCGAATCACGCCATCTCGGCCATCCAGCGGCTGGAGAACCTGGGGGCCGGCCGCGCCCTCATCGCGCAGTCCATCCACCTGGTCTTGGTCCAGCGCCTGGTCCGCAAGCTGTGCTCCGCCTGTCGCAAGCTGGATGCGCCCACGCCCGCGCTCCTGGAGTCGCTGATCGCGCGCAAGATCGTGGACAAGGGCCAGCAAGTGCTCCCCCGCGCCGTGGGCTGCGACGCCTGCGCCGGAAGCGGATACGTCGGCCGGGCCGCCGTGGTGGAGTCGCTGCAGGTCACCGATTCGGTCCGCGAAGCGATCGCGGCGGGACGGGCGCTAGCGGACGTCCAGCAGATCGCGCGCGAGGGACGGGCGCTGGTCCAGTTCGGGGACAATGCGCGGCATCTGCTGCACAAGCAGATCATCAGCGCCAGCGAAGTCCTGCTCTCCCTCGCCGACTAAAGTCGGAATTTGGGGACACAATACGTATTTGCGCACTGCGCAATTGCGTATTGTGTCCCGGATCTCAGACTAAAGTCCTGGGCTACTTCACGGTGGGGCGGACGATCACGAGCGACTTGTCAAACCCGGGAACGCTGCCGCTGATCAGCAGCAGGTTGTTCTCGGGGACGACGTCGACCACGGTCAGGTTCTGGACGGTGCGGCGATCGACGCCCATGTGGCCCGGCATCCGCTTGCCCTTGAAGACGCGGCCCGGCGTCTTGCGCTGACCGACGGCGCCCATGTGCCGGTGATGCTCGTGGCTGGAGGCGGAGTCGCGCGCGGCGCCCTTCATGTGGTGCCGCTTGATCACTCCCGCGAACCCGAAGCCGCGGGTGGTCCCGGTCACGTCGACGCGGTCGCCCTTCTTGAACAGGGCCACGGTCACCTGGGAGCCGATGGCGAAGTCGTTGAGCTCCTTGGCCTCGACCCGGAACTCCTGGATGCGCCGGTGCGGCTTCTGGCCCTTCTTCTTGAACTGTCCCAGATAGGGCTTCGTCTTGCGCCGCTCCGCCTTCTTCTCGTCCAGCTCCTCGTAACCGAGCTGCAGCGCGGTGTATCCGTCGCGCTCCTGGGTGCGGTGATCGAAGACCAGGTTGGGCGTGGCCTCGACCACGGTGACGGGAATGGCGCTTCCGTCCTCGCCGAACACGGTGGTCATTCCGATCTTCTTGCCGATGAGACCCTTCGACATCGCCTGCTCCTCGCGCTTCCTCCCGCCGGATTGCGGCGCAGCGTGCGCGATGCAGAGGCTGCGGGCAGCCGGAGCACCGGCCGCGCGGAGGGTTTGCGGTACCCCGGTTTTGAGGGGCTGCGGCTTCTAACACGCGGAAACGGGCGGAGCAACTTGGGCAAGACCGTTCCCTTCCTGTTCCGCCGATCGGCCGAGCTGCCGAGCGGACCACCCGCTGGCACGGCGGCTGCTGGAGGTGCCGCGTCGGGTTGGGTTCGCGGGCGGGCTCGTTTCTTGGGGGCTGCGGGGGGACGGGATGACTGGGGCGGCGACGTGGGGGGCGAGGATCTCGGCTCCGGGGTTCCGGGGGATGGGGCCGGCTGGTCGCCGCAGGGCGGCCAGCCGGCGCCGTTCGTTGGCCCTGGTGTTGATGTTCGCCTGTGGGGCAAGCGTCGCCGGCGCGGCGCTGGGGCTCTTGAAACAGCCCGATCCGGGCGACCACGTCGACCAGTTCGCCTTCACCACCGCCGCCGCCGTCGAGCTGGCGCGCCAGGCCGAGGAGAGGGCCGCCGGCGCCGAAGCGGAGCTGCGGGCCGTGCGATCGGGCATGGACGCCCTCTCCGCGGCCGGCCTGGCCGAGGAGCTGGCCGACTACCGGGAAGCGGAGCGCATCGGTCTGCCCCGGCAGATGAAGGACTCCACCTCGCTCTGGGGCGACGAGCGCCGCCGGGTCCTCGCCACCATCGTGCGCGAGTCGCGGCGCAACGGGCTCGATCCCGCGCTGGTGACCGCGGTCATCCAAGTCGAGTCGCGGTTCGACCCGTTCGCGGTCTCGCATGCCGGCGCTTGCGGATTGATGCAGCTGATGCCGCCGACCGCGCAGTGGCTGCGGGAGAAGAGCGCCCTGCCCGGCCGCATCCGTCAGGCGCATCTGTTCAATCCGGTGCTCAACATCGAATTGGGGACGAGCTACCTGGCGCAGCTCCTGGACCGGTTCGAAGGCGACCTCGTCCGCGCGCTCATCGCCTACAACGCCGGACCCAGCGTGGCCCGCTCGCTGCAGCGCGGCAGCAGGTCCTGGCGGCGGCTCGAGGCCTACCCGAAGAACGTCCTGGCCGCCTACAGAACGGTCCTGACGGTGCCCCAGCAGGTGGCCGCCCGCTAGGCCGGGGCTCGGCACGCATCCGTCGGGTGGACAACGTAGGCCAAACAGGAGGCCTACATGGACAAGAAGAACCTCGAAGGCGGGCTGGACCGGATCAAGGGCAAGGTGAAGGAGACCGCGGGCGTCGCCACCGGCGATCGCGAGCTCGAGGGCGAAGGCAAGCTCGACCAGGCGAAGGGGAAGATCAAGGACATCGCCGGCAACATCCGCGAAGGCATCAAGGAGAAGCTCGACGACCTCGACCGCCCCAAGCACGAAGAGTAACGCTGCGTTCTAGACGCCGGCCTCTGCCGCGGGAAACACCAGGCAGAGGCCGCCGTCGCGCTCCTCCAACCTGCCGTCATGGGTGGCGAGGATGCGCGAGGCGAGCGCGAATCCGAGGACTCCGCCCGTCGGGTCGCCGCTCGGCCGTTCCTCGGGATCTTGAGGGACCAGGGGCGCCGGCGGAGTCTCCGCCCGAACGAACAATTCCGTGTGGCCCTCGTTCGGCCGGCTCGTCAACGAGAGCCGGGGTTTGGGCGAAGAGCGCGCCATGTGCTCCAACACCGCGCGCACGGCGCGCCGGAGCATGTCGGCGTCGCCCACCGTCTCTGCCTCGCCGAGCTCCAACACCCACCCGTCGCTCGGGATCCCGTCCTTCTCGCTCAGCGCCTGCAGGGCGGAGCCCACCAGGTCCTTGAGCTTCAGCCGCTCGCGCTTCAGCTCGTACCCGTGCTCCAGCAGCCGCTCGATGGTGAAGAAGTCGTCGATCAGACGGCGCATGCGCCGCAGCGCGCGCAGCGAGACGTCGATCATCTTCTCCGCGCGTTCTCCGGATCGGTCCCCCGATTCCATCCGCTTGAGCAGGTCACAGGACCAGAGCGCCGTCGCCAGCGGATTCTTGATCTCGTGCGCCACGAACCCGAGGTACTTCCCGCGCTTGCCCGGGGGAGGCATCGAGCCAACGTAAGCGTAGCCACAAGAGTGCGCAAGCGGACGCCTGCTCAAGAGTTACAGGTCCGGTAAGCGGGCAGGCCTGAAGATCTTACCGGCTGACCGGACGTGCATCGCCGCTTTCCCCGTCAAGTCCCTGTGAACGCGGCTGCCCCCCTTGCTGGCATCCCACTTGCTGATGGCAACCGGAGAATCGTCAAGCCCGGAGGCCTCATGCAACCGTCTGCCCTTCCGTCGAGCACTGGCTCGCTCGCCATGTACCTGGCGGAAATCAACAAGTATCCACTTCTCACCGTGGACGAAGAGCAGCGCCTGGCCCGGCTGTACGCGCGGAGCGGCGATCTGGATGCCGCGCACAAGCTGGTCACTTCCAATCTCCGATTCGTGGTGAAGGTCGCCTACGAGTACCGCAGCTACGGCATCAAGATGGCCGACCTCATCCAGGAAGGGAACATCGGCCTGATGAAGGCCGTGCAGAAGTTCGATGCCGACAAGGGCATCCGCCTCATCTCCTACGCGGTCTGGTGGATCCGCGCCTTCATCCAGAACTACATCCTCAAGAGCTGGTCCTTGGTGAAGCTCGGGACCACGCAGGCGCAGCGGAAGCTGTTCTTCTCGCTGGCCCGCACCCGGCGCGAGCTGGAGAAGTTCGACGGCGCCACCGGCGACATGCAGAAGGCCAGCGAAGGCGCCATCGCCAAGAAGCTGCGGGTGAAGCCCGGCGAAGTGCTGGAGATGCAGCAGCGCATGGAAGGCCGGGACCTCTCGCTGGACGCGCCGATGGGCGAGGACGGCGGCTCCTCCCACGTCGACTTCGTCATGGACGGGGCCGATCTCCCCGACGCGGAGATCGCCGAGCAGGAAGAGCGCCACATCGTCCAGGAGCGCGTGCTCGAGGCGCTGAGCCGCCTGGATCCGCGCGAGCGCTACATCATCGAGCAGCGGATCATGAACGACAAGCCCATGACGCTGAAGGAGCTGGGCGAGCACTTCGGCTTCTCCCGCGAGCGCGCGCGCCAGCTGGAGATCCGCGCCAAGGCGAAGCTGGAGGCGGAGCTGGGCGAGCTGATGGAAGAGCTGTTCCCGGACGAGGAGCGGATGCCGGTCGCCGAGACGGCCTAGAACAGATCTCTCAATCAGCGAGAGAATGATCACGCTCACGCGTAGCCCCTGAGCCGCCTGCGGCGGCCGGGGCTAGAACTTCTGCGCGCGGGGAAAGGCGGACTTCCCCGCGTACCGGGCGGAGAGCCCCAGCTCTTCCTCGATGCGCAGCAGCTGGTTGTACTTCGCGGTCCGGTCGCTCCGGCTCGCCGAGCCGGTCTTGATCATCCCGCAGTCGCAGGCCACCGCCAGGTCGGCGATGTAGGAATCCTCGGTCTCGCCGGAGCGGTGGCTCATGATGGTGCGGTAGTCGTTTGCGTGCGCCAGCCGCACGCAGTCCAGGGTCTCGCTCAGCGACCCGATCTGGTTCACCTTGATCAGCACCGCGTTGGCGATCCCCTTGGCGATGCCCCGCTGCAGCCGCTCGACGTTGGTGACGAAGAGATCGTCGCCGACGAGCTGCACGGTGGCGCCCAGGCGGTCGGTGAGGAGCTTCCAGCCGTCCCAATCGTCCTCGGCGAAGCCGTCCTCGATGGACACGATGGGGAAGTCCTTTACCCAGGATGCGTAAAGGTCTACCAGCTGCGCCCGGTCCAGCGTCTTGCCATCGCCCTCCAGCACGTACTTGCCCTTCTCCTGGAATTCGCTGGCGGCGCAGTCCAGCGCGAGCACCAGGTCCGGGCCGAGCTTGTAGCCGGCCTTCACGACCGCCTCCGCGATCAGCTCCAGCGCCTCGCGGTTCGACTCGAGATCCGGCGCGAATCCGCCCTCGTCTCCCACCCCGGTGGAATGACCGCGTCCCTTGAGGACTCCCTTGAGGGAGTGGAACACCTCGGCGCCCATCCGCAGCGCCTCGGCGAACGTCGGCGCGCCCCAGGGAACGACCATGAATTCCTGGATGTCGACGTTGGAGTCCGCGTGCGCGCCGCCGTTCAAGATGTTCATCAGCGGCACCGGCAGCGTGCGCGCGTTGACGCCGCCCAGGTAGCGGTAGAGCGGCGTCCCCGAGCTGAGCGCGGCCGCTCGGGACGCCGCGAGCGAGACG
>WNFP01002669.1_pt1 | contig 14228 bp, 8 predicted proteins | sample 5400201 | NCBI WGS metagenome assembly WNFP01 (sample SAMN13153355, study PRJNA577476) | soil metagenome | isolation source: 115 cm saprolite under Madrone tree | place: USA:California | collected 2016-06-14
TTGTTCTGCGCCAAGATATTCGGTCCGGTCACCGACTGGGAGTGCCTGTGCGGCAAGTACAAGCGCATGAAGCACCGCGGCGTGATCTGCGACAAGTGCGGCGTGGAGGTCACCCTGAGCAAGGTCCGCCGCGAGCGCCTGGGTCACATCGAGCTGGCTTCGCCCTGCTCGCATGTGTGGTTCTTCAAGGGCCTGCCCAGCCGCATCGGCTATTTGCTGGACATTTCCATGCGTGATCTCGAGCGCATACTTTATTTCGAAGCTTTTGTGGTTGTGGATGCGGGCGAAGTCGCCATGCTCCGCGAACGCGAAGTCCTGCTCGAAGACAAATATCGGGAGCTGCAGAAGGAATACCCCGGCCAGTTCACCGCCAAGATGGGCGCGGAAGCCATCAAGGAGCTTCTCCGCCGCGTCGAAGTGGACAAGCTGTCTGAAGAGCTGCGCGAAAAGATGAAGGCCGATCCGTCGCTCCAGAAGCGCATCAAGTTTGCCAAGCGTCTCAAGGTGCTCGAAGCGTTCCGCAAGAGCGGCAATAAGCCGGAGTGGATGATTCTCGATGTGATTCCGGTTCTTCCGCCGGAGTTGCGCCCGCTCGTGCCTCTGGACGGCGGTCGCTTCGCGACTTCCGACTTGAACGACCTTTATCGCCGGGTCATCAACCGCAACAACCGGTTGAAGAAGCTCATGGAGCTGCGCGCGCCGGACGTCATCGTGCGCAACGAAAAGCGCATGCTTCAGGAAGCGGTCGACGCGCTATTCGACAACGGCCGCCGCGGCCGGGTACTGCGCGGAACCAATAATCGCCCGCTCAAGTCCCTCAGCGACACGCTCAAGGGCAAGCAAGGTCGATTCCGCCAGAACCTCCTTGGCAAGCGCGTGGACTACTCCGGGCGCTCCGTCATCGTGGTCGGCCCGGAGTTGAAGCTCCATCAGTGCGGTCTGCCCAAGAAGATGGCGCTGGAGCTCTTCAAGCCGTTCATCTATCACAAGCTCGAAGCGCAGGGCCATTGCACCACCATCAAGCAAGCCAAGGAGATGGTCGAGCAGCAGGAAGCTGTCGTTTGGGATATTCTCGAAGACGTCATTCGCGAACATCCGGTGATGCTCAACCGCGCTCCGACGCTCCACCGCCTCGGCATTCAGGCCTTCGAACCGGTGCTCGTCGAAGGTAAAGCCATCCGCATCCACCCGCTCGTGTGTACCGCGTTCAACGCGGATTTCGACGGCGACCAGATGGCCGTGCACATCCCGCTTTCGCCCGAATCTCAGGTCGAAGCATCTGTGCTCATGCTCAGCTCCCGCAATATCCTGTCGCCTGCTCACGGCCTGCCTCTGGCCGTCCCCTCGCAGGACATGGTGCTGGGGATCTATTATCTGACCAAGAACAAGCCCGGAGCCAAGGGCGAAGGCCGTGTGTTCGGGGCCACCGATGAAGTGGTGCTTGCGTTGGAAGCCGGGGAAGTGGAACTGCTCACGCCCATTCGCCTGCGCTACACCGGTGAAGTCATCGACCTCACCACCGCGTACGACAACCAGGACGTGCCGCACACCGTGCCCGTGAAGATGGAGCGCCAGTTTATCCAGACGACCGTGGGGCGCGTCATTTTCAATTCACATTTGCCGGAGAAATTCCCCTATGTGAACGGCCTGCTCAAGAAAAAGGGCGTTCAGCAGCTCGTCTATTACGCTTACTTGCGCTTCGGCCTCGAAGACACCGTCGTCCTGCTCGATCACTTGAAGGAGTTGGGCTTCACCTATGCCACCAAGTCCGGCATTTCGATCGGCATCGACGACATGCTCATTCCCAGCGATAAGTACAAGCTGGTGGAGAACGCCGAAAAGGAAGTTGTCAAGGTGCAGCAGCAGTACCTCGATGGCGCCATCACCAATGGCGAGCGCTACAACAAGGTCATCGCCATTTGGGGCGACATTACCGAGCGCGTGGCCGACGAAATGTTCAAGGCCCTCGAGAATCAGGACAAAGAGGGCAACATCAACCCCGTCTACGTCATGGCGGACTCCGGCGCGCGCGGTTCGAAACAGCAGATCCGCCAGCTTTCCGGGATGCGTGGTTTGATGGCCAAGCCTTCCGGCGAAGTCATCGAAACGCCCATCACTTCCAACTTCCGCGAAGGTCTTACCGTGCTGCAGTACTTCATTTCGACGCACGGCGCGCGCAAGGGCTTGGCCGACACGGCGCTGAAGACCGCCGATTCCGGCTACCTCACGCGCCGCCTTGTCGACGTCGCGCAGGACGTGATCATCAACGAACGCGATTGCGGCACCTCGGATGGAATTTTCGTTGAACCCATTGTCGAAGCCGGCGTCGAAGTCGAGCCGCTCCGCGACCGCATCGTGGGCCGCGTTTCCCTCGACAAGATCAAGGACTTCGAGGGCACGGTCATCGTCGACGTCAGCCAGGAAATCACCGAAGAGCTTGCCAACCAGGTGCAGGGCGCGGGTATCGAACGCGTGCGTATCCGTTCCGTGCTCACGTGCGAATCACGCCGCGGCGTTTGCGCGCTGTGTTATGGGCGCAACCTCGCTACCGGCCGCATGGTCGAACTGGGCGAAGCGGTCGGCGTCATCGCCGCGCAGTCCATCGGCGAACCCGGCACGCAGCTGACCATGCGCACCTTCCACATCGGCGGAACCGCTACGCGCGTCTCCGAACGCTCCACGCTCGAAGCGCGCAACAACGGCGTCGTCAAGTTCGTAGACATGAAGTTCGTCGAAGGCCGTGGGGGCACTTCCATCGCCATGAACCGCGCCGGACTGATCGCTATCGTCGATGAAAAGAACCGCGAGAAGGAGCGCTATCACGTCGTTTACGGAGCGCGCCTCCGCGTTCAGGACGGTGAACACGTCACCCACGGTCAGATCCTCGCCGAATGGGATCCCTTCACCTTCTCCATCCTCACCGAAACCGCCGGCTCTGTGAAGTTCGACGACCTGCGTCCCGGCCTGACCATCGAAGAGCAGGTGGACGAAGTGACCGGTCTCTCACAGGACGTCGTCACCCTGCCACCGGGCGATGAGAAGCATCAGCCCGCGATTCTGGTCCGTGATTCTTCCGGCAAGGTTCGCAAGAAATACCTCATGCCTTCCCGCGCTCACTTGATGGTCAAGGATGGCGATGAGGTGCAGGCTGGCGACGTACTTGCGAAGATCCCGCGTGAAACCACCAAGACCAAGGACATTACCGGTGGTCTCCCGCGCGTTGTCGAGCTCTTCGAGACTCGCAAGCCCAAGGATCCTGCCGTCATCAGCGAAATCGACGGCAGCGTCCGCTACGGCGATATCGCCAAGGGGATGCGCAAAGTCTACGTCGAAAGCGAGGATGGCAAGACGAGCAAGGAATACTCCATCCCCCGCGGCGTGCATATCAACGTTCAGGAAGGTGACCATGTCAAGGCCGGCGAGGCCCTTATCGATGGCCCGCTCAATCTGCACGACTTGCTCGCCGTCCTCGGTGAAAAGTTCACGCAATCGTATCTGGTTAATGCCATTCAAGAGGTTTACCGTCTGCAGGGCGTGAACATCAACGACAAGCACATCGAGACGATCTCGCGCCAGATGATGCGCTGGGTCAAGGTCGAAGACGTGGGTGACACTACGTTCCTCCTCGAAGAGCAGGTGGACAAGTTCCGCTTCCGCGAGGAGAACGATCGCGTCATCGCCGACGGCGGCCGCCCAGCAACGGGCCGTCCGCTCCTTCTGGGTATCACCAAGGCGTCGCTCTCGACCGATTCGTTCATCTCCGCCGCAAGCTTCCAGGAGACCACCCGCGTCCTCACGGAAGCGGCCGTGGCCGGAAAAGTGGACTATCTCCGCGGCCTCAAGGAAAACGTCATCATGGGCCGGCTCATCCCCGCCGGCACGGGCCTGGAGCACTACCGCAGTATTCAGTTGCTGACGGAAATGCCCGCCCCCGCTCCCATGGAGGAGATTCCGGAAGCCGCCGAGCTCACTGCCGAAGAAGCGGCCGCGCTCGACTTCCTCCAGAAGGATACCGAGGCGGACGCTGCCACGGAGGGCTAAAGCTGCTTTGGGCCGGTTCTGGAGCGAATCGAAAGACCGAATCAAGCGGCGTCCCGGGAACCCCGGGACGCCGTTCTTGCTTCGAGGCCACCGGTCGAGTTGTCCTTCAGGAACTTCCCGAGTCCACTTTGATTGCTGAAATCCGGTCGGAGTTCCTACAATAGAGTCATATCTATGCGTGGCGATTCCTGAGTCTGCAGGTCCTGCCTACGTTTATGCTCGACGAAAACCAAAGCGCCCGCCGCAGCACCGCAGACTCTTTAACCGGCAGCATCCCGCGTTCCGTCATCTCCTCGCGCTTCGAGCAGTTCGAAAAGCGGCAGAGCGAGCTCTGGTGGCTCACCCGTAGTGTTCTCTTTCTCCTGTCGCTGGCTTACGCCTGGACGTCTTGGGACGCGGTCCGCTCTCTGGCGCACGGCTTCGAGAAATTGCCGGTCTTTCTAGTTTTGCTCATCGTTCTCTTCGGCCTATATACGTGGAAGAAGACGCAGGAGCTCTCCGAAATGCGTGGCCTGATGCGCGGGCTGGAGCAGCGCGTGGAGGCCCCTCCCAGCGAAAAACAGCTCGGACAGCTATTCGAGGTCATCTCTCGGTCTCAGCAGGGCTATCGTGACCTGATCGACTCTTTCGATGACGTTCTGCTTGCCCTTACGCTGGAGGGACAGGTTCGTGCCGTCAACCGCAGTTTTTCCGATCTGGTGGGCATGCCCTTCCAGCAAATTATCGGCAAGCCCATCACTGATTTCTTGGAGGAGGGCAGCGAGGAGGGATCCGACCTTTTGCGGCGCGCCATGCCCCGATTCATGGAACGCCGCCAATGGTCCGGTGTTGTTCAGGTGCGGCTGAAGGCACAAGCGACGCTCTTTTACTTCGATTGTGTCGCGCATGCCATGATGCGCGACGGCGAAATCCACGGCATTACCGTTTTGGGGCGCGACGTCACGGCACTCCGCAAGAACGAAGCCCGCTTTACGGAACTCTTCGAAACGCTCCAAGAAGGCATCTACATCACCACCCCGGAAGGGGCCATTGTGGACGTCAATCCTGCGCTGGTGCGCATGCTGGGCTACGATTCCAGGGAAGAATTGGTGAAGAAACGAGTTGCCGAAGTCTTCGTGGACCAGGCAGAACGAAAGATCGTTCAGGCCGAGGTCGACCGTCAGCCCATGATCCAGGGCCGGGAGATCACCCTGATTTGCAAGGATGGCACTTCCATCGTGTGCCTGAATACCGCTGCGGCCGTTCGCGACAATGCCGGACGCGTGGTGCGCTATCAGGGTGCGCTCATGGACATCACCGAGCGCCGTGAGATGGAACGCCGCCTCCATCAGCAGCAGGAATTTGCCCGCCGCCTCGTCGACAGCTTCCCCGATCTCATCCTGGTGCTTGATACGGCGGCCCATTACACATTTGTCAGCCCTCGTTGCCGAGAGGTGCTCGGTTACGATGTCGAAGACGCGCAGCACATGGAATTTGGCGACCGCACCCATCCTGAGGACTTGCCCGCTCTCCTGTCGCTGTACAAAAACCTCATCAACGGCAAGCAGACCTTCGCGTCTTTGGAAATTCGCGCGCGCCACAAGTCGGGAGAGTGGCGCCGGATTCGCTTCAATTTCAGTCCTTTATCCGATGAACAGGGCAATATCGAGGGCGTGGTTCTCTCCGGCCGCGACGTTACCGATCTCAAGCGTCTGGAAGAACAGCTCATTCAGGCCGAGAAACTTGCTGCCATGGGGCAGATGCTGGCCGGCGTCGCCCATGAGCTGAATAATCCCCTTACTGCCATCATCGGCGTTACCGAGCTTCTCCGCGATCGCCCGGGAGCCGATGAATCCACCAAGCACCAACTGGAAATGACCCACCGGCAAGCCCGCCGTGCCGCGCGCATCGTCCAGAATCTTCTCGAATTCTCACGTCCCGCTTCGCCGCAGAAAAAGCCCCTGGACCTTAATAACCTTCTCGATCGCACTCTCCAGTTGCAAGAGCATTCTTTGCGCCGCAACAATATCGAGGTAGATTTTCATCCCCAGGCCGATCTTCCCGGCATCATCGGGGACGCCAACCAGCTTATTCAGGTCTTTCTGAACCTTGTTACCAACGCCGAGCAGGCCATCCGCGAAGTTCGTGACAACGGCCGAATCCAGATTCGTGCGAGCCGCAACGGTAATCAACTTATGATCACCGTTCAGGATGATGGCGTGGGCGTCCGCCCCGAAGCACTTCCACGCATCTTCGATCCCTTTTACACCACCAAGCGTCCCGGCGGCGGCACCGGCCTGGGGCTCAGCATCTGCATGTCCATCATTCGCGAGCACGGAGGGAACATCGAGGCCGAAACACTTCCCGCCGGCGGCTCGGCCTTTACCATCTATCTCCCGGCCGCGCCCGACCAACATCCCGACGCACTTCCCGCACCTTTCCAAACTGGGGCCGTCTCTTCCGAAGCGGTTCGACCGGAAACCGATCTTCTTGTGGGCCGCGCGGTACTCGTTCTCGACGATGAAGAGAGTCTGCGCATGCTGCTTAAGGAAGGCCTCTCTGCTCGAGGTCTGCGCGTGGATTGTGCCGCGACCACCGAACAAGCTCTGGCTCATCTAGGGCGCTTCAGTTATGACGTGTTTCTTTGTGACCTGCATCTTTCCTACGGCGGCTTCCTGGTGAATGGCCGCGACGCCGCCAGCCGCATCCTCGGGGCCGCGGGGTCGCAAAAACCTGCGCTCATCTACATGACGGGCGACTTGGTTGAAATTACCGAGGGAACTGCCGAGCCCTGCTGTCTCCAAAAACCCTTCCGCATCTCAGACGTGCTGGCTCTTCTGACGAAGGTTCTGTCCGCGGCTCCGGCGGAAACGCGGCGCATGTAGCGATTCTTTCTCCATTTCACTCGGCGCAGTCGATGGCAGCAGGATTTGCTCGTCTGTGATCCTCGAATTCGCAGTTAGTTTTTTTTCTTTAGTGGCGTCGTCGGCTTCGCGCTCGTTGCCGGGTCCACCCCAAAATCCCATACAAAGAGGTTCATTCCATCAGGCAGTATCTCCGCCAGCGCGTATTCACCGGGTGGCAGGGGCCCGCTCAAGGTGAAGCGAAAGACGGTAGGTGCAATTTCCCATCTTTGGATCGAAATCGTATCGCGCTTTTCCTCTAGCCGTTCTCCGAAGAGTTTCTTGATCGATTCCAACTGACGCGTGTGGCCCTTAACGGTTGCCCGCACGAGCTCCACTTCCGGCCCGGATTCGCCCGGCCGACTGCTTTTCACGATGGGCGTAGTGCGGTCCGGATCCGGTGGTGCCTCGCGCAAATAGAATTCCGTTTGTCCATCAGTTACCCGGATGCTGGCCCGGGTTCCGGGAATTTGCACGTTTTGCTTGCTGGGAACGATGGGAATGGGCGAAAGCACCTGCTTCAGATACTGCTTCTTGTCCGTCCGGATCTCGGAGCCCACCTGTTCCAGAGGCTTCACGGATTTGCCGTCGATGAGAAACATCCCCTCTCCAGGCGGCAGGAAGACACCGGGTGCCACCTGCAGGCTCACGTCCACGTCCATAACTGTCTCAATTTTTTGGGCTTGCTCCTGCGCGTGGATCTTTTTGGCGAGAGCATCCTGTTCGCTTTTTTCCTCTGCCGCGGCCCGGGACGTGGCCTCCCAATCCACCATCGCGGCGGGGATCTCCTCCCAATCGCCCCGCTCCGCGCTCATGTAGCGAACTCGCTCTCCCTGCCGCTGATAATCCCGGACCAGTTGAAAGCTTCCGTCCTTGAGCACCAGCTTCTTCGCTCGCGGCAAGGCAGGCACTCCCGCCTGCCCAACCCTGCTGCTGGCTTGCCTCTCTGCCGTCGGCTGCTGTTGTGCAGTACGGCCTGCCGACCGGGAGGACACAGGTGAGCCGGGCCAGCTTGCCAGGAAGGCGCAACAAACAAGCGCGACGATTCTGGGTGATCCCATGGACCTTCCTATGATGTGCCAAGCATGCGAGCTTGCCCAGTTTGTCCCTGTGGCGAGCATACTCCCGCGCCTTCGGGACCTGCAACCTGCCGTTTGGACTCCCCAGGAACACAAATGGCTCCCTGGCTAGGCCAGGGAGCCATGAAAAGTCCGTTTAATTCTAATGCTTTAGTGCGTGCATTTCGGAAACAGGGTCACCAGAACCATCAGATCTGAAAGCGTGAACAGCCATTGATCGGCGCTGATTCCAGCCGCTTCCGCAGCCCGCGCGATGAAGCCCAAATGGCGGCTCTTGGCAAAGTTGTGCACATGCTCGACGCAAATGCCTGTCAAACTGGCGACTTCCGAATCGGTGAAGATTTTTTGGCTCGACTTCACGGTGACCATGGCCAGCTCCTCTGCTCCGCCCTAATTTTCTTCTACACTTCGTTTTGATGCTGTAGACATCGTATGCGCTGCACTGTTTCTAGAGCAATAGTCGTTCCGTTCTGTCTTGGAAAAACCATCCGTCTAGTACTTTCCCTCTAAAGCCTGATGAAACAGGCATTTTTCCACGCTTTATCGCTGCGTGGACAGATAGTACGAAGGGAAGGCAAAGGCCAGCGAATGGTAAAAATGTTCTACTTATGCAAACTTGTTACGGTTTTCGGTAGGGGTTACGGCAATCTCTCGCATCTGTTTCGTGTGCCGTATGTTGCGTCAGGCGATAGAATTGAAGCCACTCCTTGGCCTTCAGGGTCCCGAGAAACAATGCGGCATACTCCGTTTCGGAGGCCGCCGCCGCTGGTCGCTTCGATAAACCAGCGTAGGCTCGCGCACTTCACACAATTCCACCAGCATAACCTTTCGCGGATCATCTGGGTTCGACCGCACCGGCGCCTTGTGCCCGAGGACGAGTGCTTCCGCGATCATCATCGGAACATGAACGGACTTATCCCATCCGCGCGGAAAGGAATCAGAGGGCCGCTCCCCCAGCCTGCTCGAGGGCATAAGCCAGTTGCAGGACGCGCGCCTCCGCAAATGGCGCCCCAAAGATTTGCAGCCCCACAGGCAGCTTTCCCTCGATCATGCCGCAAGGAACGGAGATCCCCGGGACTCCCGCCAACGATCCTGTAACTGTATATATATCAGCAAGATACATCTGGAGTGGATCGTCCGTACGCTCTCCTAATTTGAACGCCGGAACCGGAGAAGTGGGCGTCAGAATGGCGTCCACCTTGGTAAACGCATCGCGGAAATCCTGAGCGATCAGCGAACGAACCTTCTGCCCCTTCAAGTAATAGGCGTCGTAGTAACCCGCCGAGAGCACATACGTGCCGAGAACGATGCGGCGTTTCACTTCCGCGCCAAATCCGGCACCCCGCGTCTTGCGATACATCGCCAGCAGGGAATCGTCATCCACGCGCAATCCGTAGCGCACGCCGTCGTATCGCGCCAGGTTGGAACTGGCTTCCGCGGTCGCGATGATGTAGTACGCCGCGATGGCGTAATCCGTATGCGGCATGTGAATTTCGACCAATGAGCATCCCAGTTTCCTGAAGACTTCGACGCCGGCCTCAATTTTCTTCCGCACTCCCGTATCCATGCCTTCGGCGAAATACTCCTTGGGGATGCCCAGCCGCAGCCCCTTCACGGGCTTCCCAAGTTCCTCCCGATAATCGGGAACCGGCACGGTCGTCGAAGTCGAATCCTGCGGGTCGCGCCCGGCGATGATTTCGAGGATGGCCGCGGCGTCTTTCACGTTGCGCGCCAATGGGCCGATGCGGTCCAGTGAGGACGCAAACGCGATGAGTCCATACCGTGAAACGCGGCCATAGCTCCCCATCATCGCTGGGATTCCACAAAACGATCCCGGCTGTCGAATGGAACCACCCGTATCCGTCCCAAGTGATGCTACGGCTAGACCCGCCGCCACTGCCGCTGCCGAGCCTCCGCTCGATCCTCCCGGCACGCGATCTTCGACGAGCGGGTTCTTCACCGGCCCATAGGCCGAGTTTTCATTCGAGCTTCCCATGGCGAACTCGTCGCAGTTGGTCTTGCCCAGGATGACCGCGCCGGCTGCTTCCAGCCGCTCAACCGCGGTCGCATCGTACGGCGGAACATAGTTCTCTAAGACCTTCGAACCGCACGTCGTCTTTATCCCGCGCGTACTGATGACGTCCTTGACAGCCACCGGCACGCCGGCCAGCGGCGGGAGCGGCTTTCCTTCCGCCACCAACGCATCGATTCTGTCCGTTTGCCTGCGGGCCCGCTCCGGCGACAGCGTCAGAAAAGCGTTCAGCTGCGGATTCCGCGATTCGATCCGCTTATAAAAATCTGCCGCCAGCTCGCGCGCCGAAATTTTCTTCGCCCTCAGCGCCTCTTTGACTCCGTCAATCGTCCAGTTCGTGGTCATTGCTAGCTCGACCCTTGCTCCGGTTCTCTTCTTTTCCTTAGAGGCTTTAAAGCCTCGGCGCTTTTAGCCCGGGGATATAGGGCCCTCCGCCTGTTGATTTCCGCGCCCTGAGTTCTTCAAATCGAGGCTGGGGCTGGCTTTCGAGCCTGCGCGTTGCTTTCGCCTGAAATACAGGGTGGAGAGAGCAGAACCCCATCCTCTACCTCTCAATGACTTTCGGCACCCGGAAATACGGAGGTTCGGGATCCGGGGCGTGCCTGAGGACGTCCTCAGCCACCGCACACGGCACAATCAGGTCCTCGCGTAGCGTGGTATCCGCGGTTTGGTCTTCGCTGAGCACTTGCGCCATGGGCTGGACGTTGGCGGTATCCAACTCGTTCAATTTTCCGATATATTCCAAGATCTCGTCGATTTGCGCGCGGTAGGTCTCCAACTCGGCCTCGCTCAAGTCGAGGTAGGCCAGCTCCGCCACGCGCAACACATCTTCCCGGCTGATTTTCAAAGCGATTTCCTGTAATTCGGGCGTTCGAACGACAGCGAAATTCTAGCATATCCGCGAGGCGCATCGCCGCTACTGCAGAGACTCAGGAGACTTCAGGTTGGGAAATTAAGACCGCAAACTTCGCCTTGCACTTTCCGCTCCTGGCAATTACGCTGAGCGCTCTCCGGGAGGGACTCTTGATGGACCGCCCCACGCATGCAACCCTCGAAACCGACTCCGATGGCTTTACTCGCCGCGAGTTCCTGAGCGCCATGCTGTCCACGTCACTCCTAGCCGGCGTGGCCGGCGCTGAACTCTGGGCCGCGGGCACCGAAAACGGCATTCCCTATCGCAGGCTCGGCCGCAGCGGCGAACGTGTCTCGGTGATTGGCCTGGGCGGCTGGCATCTCGGTATTCAATCCGACGAACAGGAGAGCGTCCGCATCATCCGCACCGCGCTCGATAGCGGCATCAACTTCCTCGACAACTGCTGGGACTACAACAACGGCGACAGTGAAATCCGCATGGGCCAGGCGCTGCGCGACGGCTACCGCCACAAAGCCTTCCTCATGACCAAAATTGACGGCCAGACCAAGCAGACCGCGGCCGCGCAGATTGATGAATCGCTGCGGCGGCTCCAAACCGAGCACATCGATCTTCTGCAATTCCACGAAGTCATCCGCATGACTGATCCGCAGCGCATCTTCGCCCCCGCCGGCGGAATGGAAGCCGTCCTCGAAGCGAAAAAAGCGGGTAAGGTTCGCTACATTGGTTTCACTGGTCACAAAAATCCCGCGATGCACCTTAACATGCTCGAAACCGCTGCCACGCACCAATTTGATTTCGACGCCGTTCAGATGCCCCTCAACGCCATGGACGCTCACTTTGAAAGTTTCGAAAAAAAAGTGCTGCCCGTCCTGGTGAAAAAAGAAATCGGTGTCCTGGGCATGAAACCTATGGGCGCAGGCCTTCTGCTCAAAAGCAACACCGTCTCTCCGGTCCAGTGTCTCCGCTACGCCATGAGCCTGCCCACCAGTGTGGTCATCACCGGTTGCGAATCCCTGGCCAATTTGCAGCAGGCCCTCGATGTCGCGCGGAATTTCAAGCCGCTGACCACCGCCGAGTCTGCCGCGCTGCTTGCCAAAACACAGCAAGCCGCCCGCGAAGGTCAGTTCGAAGGCTACAAGACCACGAACAACTTCGACGGCACGGTCCACAATCCGCAGTGGCTCGGCTAGCCTCGATCATTTTCGCTCCCAGGTCCGGTTGGCGGACTCCCCGTCCCGCACAAGGGCAAGCGCGCGGTCATCCGGAAGCGCTCCGATGAGCTGAGAATCTAGAGCGACCGGGTCAAGCACGGATAGAATGAGCCTTGGGCAGAAATGCTCGGTCTGCGATGCGATTCCTATGCGGAAACAGTGACGCTCTTTCGCGGATAGTTCTTCGCGATGTAGTTGTCCACTAGCGCCTGAAACGCAACGGCAAGCTGATCATAAGTGCCTTCGAGCGTGACGTCTTTTTTGCCGTCGATGTATACCGGGCAGCGCGGCGCTTCGCCCGTCCCGGGCAGGCTGATGCCGATGTTGGCGGCTTTTGATTCGCCCGGGCCGTTGACGATGCAGCCCATCACCGCAAGAGTCATTTCCTCAACACCTTCGTACTGCGTTTTCCAGACCGGCATCATGTCCCTGATGTAGCCCTGCACGCTTTCCGCCAGTTCTTGAAACGTGGTGCTGGTGGTACGTCCGCATCCAGGGCAGGCGGTCACGCTGGGCGCAAAGGAACGTAGCCCGAGCGCCTGAAGCAGTTCGCACGCGGCGTAAACCTCTTCGCGGCGATCCCCGCCGGGGCGCGGTGTCAGCGAGATTCGAATCGTATCGCCGATGCCTTGGTACAGCAGAATGCCCAGAGACGCCGCTGACCAGATCTGCCCCTTCATGCCCATGCCCGCTTCCGTAAGGCCCAAGTGCAGCGGCTGTTCGGTCTTAGCGGAGAGATCGCGGTAAACGGTGATGAGGTCACGCGGCCGCGAGGTCTTGCACGAAATAATGATCTGGTCCTTGCGAAGTCCGGATTCGATGGCCAGTTCGGTGGACTGCAGCGCGGAGAGCACCATGCAATCGTTGATAATCTCTTCAGATTCCTTGCCGAGATTCTTGTCCGTGTTCTCCTGCATCTTGCGCATCACCAGCTCTTGATTCAGCGAGCCGCCATTCACGCCGATTCGAACGGGCTTGCCATTGTCGCGCGCGATCTTGCAGATGGTGGAGAACTGTTCATCTCGCCGCTGCCCGGCCCCAACATTGCCCGGGTTGATCCGGTATTTATCCAGCGCTTTCGCGCATTCAGGAGACTTGGTCAGAAGTACGTGCCCGTTGTAATGAAAGTCGCCGATGATGGGAGCCTCGCACCCGGCATCGCGCATCCGTTTTTTGATCTCTGGAACCGCCGCTGCCGCTTCCGGCACGTTCACTGTCCAACGCACAATCTCCGACCCGGCCTCGGCCAGCTCCAACGTCTGCTTCAATGTCGTCTCGATGTCAGCGGTGTCCGTGTTGGTCATGGACTGCACGACGATGGGCGCGCCTCCGCCTACGCGCACGTGTCCGACCTTCACGCCGTACGTTTTGCGGCGCGCATGGCGGCTAGCAGCAGCGTCAAGACCTTCGATCTGTGTAAGCATTCCCCTCAATTCTAACTTGATTTGGCCCTGCCGCGAAATCGCATGTGTTCGCGGTAGGCCGGCCCATTTATCCATTGGTCTTGTTTGCTCTTTGGGACCGCACGGCGAAATGGGATGTCTGTCTGTGAGGCAGTCTCGGATATAATTTGCCGCAAGGATTCGCCCCAGCTGATCCCCTGTTCGCAAATGGTACCGAGTCTGTGCCAGGTCAGGCCGAAAGGGGAGCCCATGCTTGCTCACTCGAATTGGATTTCAGTAGGGAAACTCCCAACCACAGCGATGATGGCGTTGGGATTCGTTGCTTTCATGTACGCACCGGGAAGCGCCGCGCAGACGCACATCACCGTAAGCGTGTCCCCTACGAGTGCGGGCGTCGAAGCTGGTACTGGCAAGCAACAATTTACAGCCACGGTTCGAAGAGACTGGAGAAATCGCGGGGTGCTCTGGACGCTTGCTGGTGCCGGATGCAGCGGCAGTGCTTGCGGAACACTCTCGGCAACTTCGAGCGCGTCCGGAGTGCCAATTACCTACACGGCCCCGGGAACGGTGCCGGCCAATCCCACGGTGACACTCACAGCAACCTCGGTCTCGAATAGCACCAGATCAGCCAGTGCGACAATCACGGTAACGTCAACATCGCCCGTGTCGGTCACCATCTCGCCCACCAGCGCCTCGTTGAACGTTT
>WNFP01002830.1_pt1 | contig 14226 bp, 13 predicted proteins | sample 5400201 | NCBI WGS metagenome assembly WNFP01 (sample SAMN13153355, study PRJNA577476) | soil metagenome | isolation source: 115 cm saprolite under Madrone tree | place: USA:California | collected 2016-06-14
TTCATGTCTTAAAAGCCCCAGGGGAATGGCCGAGTTTCTTGCGGAGAAGCTTTTCCTTGTTGCCTGGGCACTTCAATTCGAAGCGCCACAGAATGGGTTGGTTTGCTCTACGCTCGCTCAGTCTGTGTGAACTGATGACCCATACCCGGCCAGAGGTTGTGGAGCGCGTGATGCCTTTGATCTGCTCCGTGAGTCAGAGAGCGCTTTGCCGGCAAGCCAACCGTATTGCGCATGCCCATTCTAAGTGAAGGTTGGATGCCCAAAATTCCGCTGTGGATGCCTCGTCCGGCGAAAAGAGAGTTGCGGCTTTTCTCTGCAATCCTGACGCGTAGCGAGGGGGCCATACCTACACAAAAATCCGGCGAGCATAGACTTGCGGTGGTTCGCTCCCATAGATTCTTGCCAAGATATAGACCCCTCACCCGCAAAAAGCGCGGGATTCGGGGTTGCAGAAAAAAACGCCGCACTTTGCAGCCCTAGATCGTGTCTTTGCTGTCGCGCAGCCGGACGAACACCAGAGAGAACTCTGAGCCGCTGCCTTTCGGCTGAACCGCCACCACGTGCTGATTGCTCTCCACGCCCGCCTTGAGTTCTTTGATGTTCCGCATACGCGATAGAAAGCGAGTATCTTGTCGGGCGAGTCGTCACTGGCGAACTTCACGGCAACGACTTTCACCCCAAAGAACGAAGTGTTGATGTTCACGTTGGCGCTGCTGTCATTGTCTTTGTGGCCAGTCGTGACACGAGCACCAGGATAGACGCTCAGGCCCGTGTCTTTGGCGTCAACGTCGCCGCTGTGGACGGTCAGTGAACCTACAGGGGTGCGAATGTCCACATCTTCGTTCTTCTTGCCGGATTCGCCTTTGCTCTCGTGCGTCGATACGGTGCATCCGCCGAGCGCGATCACAACGGCCAGGCCCAGAAGCACGGTTGAAAATCGGTATTGCTTCATAAGTACCTCCGTCATCGTCAATTATCTGCGTATCCCTGTCCCGCGCGGAGCAAACCCCGGTATGGAGACAGGCAAGCGGCCCTGAATGGGTACCTCACCGAACATTGCCCTGACCGCGGCCGCTTCTGAAATAGAGACGTTAGAAAAGGCGCACAAATAACTTTCAATTTGGGGAAAATCCGCGGCGATATAGGGCGATCCAAACGCCACCACTACGGTCTTCTGCCGGGCCGCATCCAGAATGGATTGCAGAATAGCCGCCGGGGTTTGAGCCAGGGCCACGCTGTTGGCTTGCGTCCCATTCCCATTCTTCACCGTTTTGCCTGCTGTTGGCACCATATAAACCGCGACCATTACTTTCTCCGCCGAACTCACAGCCTGTTGCACCAGCGGCGCCATCCCTGTTGCGATCCTGGGATCAACGTACAAGATGCGAACATCGCGTATGCGCGAGCGCAGCTCGCGTTCCAGGCGCCGCCCATTCTCGGTGCGAACGTCGTCGGTAAGCACCACACATACCAGGGGCTCCGCCGGATGCTCTACTGAACCATACGAGGGAGCCGCGGCGGAGGTTCCCCGATTTTTGAGCGGAAGCACCTGGCCATTGTCCCGGACCAGGGTAATGGAAGCGCTGGCCACCCGGTCGGCAAACTCCAGGTTCGCCGGTTTGGCGACGATGGACGAGATTGCGCCCACGTCCACCAGCCGTGCTTTGTTCAGGCCGGCGCTCGCCTTGGCTTCAAGAATCTTCAGCACGGATTGATCAATGCGCGACTCGGCAATCTCTCCCGAACGGACAGCGTGGAGCAGCCCGTAATACGCGCCCTCAAGATCAGAAGGAAGAATCAGCAGATCGTTCCCGGCACGCACGGCGTCAACAGCAGCGCGACCACTGGCAGCGCCTCCACCCTGCGGATATAAACGGGTGAGCGCGCCCATCTCCATCGCATCGGTGACGACGATACCGCGAAAGCGCAGCTCCTTCTTCAACACATTGCCGACAATCTCCTCCGATGTTGTAGCGACTTTGTTGGCGTCCGGCTCCAGTGCGGGAGCAGTCACGTGCGCCACCATAATGCCGTCGACGCCGGCACTGATCGCGCCGCGAAACGGCGCCAGATCAATCTGCTCGATCTGCTCGCGCGTGCGGTTCACTGTGGCGACACCAAGATGTGAATCCGTGGCAGTGTCCCCGTGTCCGGGAAAGTGCTTGGCCGTAGTAAGCAGGCCTTCCTGCCGCGCACCGCGTATGTAGGCCGCGGCAAGAGCGCTGACCTGTGCTGGATCTTCGCCAAATGCTCGCGTGTTGATGATGGGGTTTTCCGGATTGGAGTTGACATCGGCCACGGGAAAGAAATTCCACTCCACTCCTATCGCGCGGGACTCGCGGGCGACGATCCGGCCAAACTCCTCGGCCAACTCCGGCTTTCCGGCGGCGCCGAAAGCCATGGCATGAGGAAACGGCGTAACGCCATTCAGCCGCATGGAGGGCCCGCGTTCAAAGTCGGCAGCCACAATCAGCGGAAACCGGGGCTCACGTTGGAGACCATTTATGAGCATTGCAGCCTCATATGGCTCGCTTTTCAGGAGAAAAGGGCCGTCAGATGGCACCGTGAGCAAAATGGAACCAAGATGGTAACGGGCTATGTTCTCGCGAAGCTTCTGGTAGTCCGGGTCTTCGATGTTGACAAATTTTGACAACACCCGAATCATGAACATCTGCCCGATTTTTTCTTCCAGAGAGAGCTTCTTGAGGGTTCGTTTTGCCCAGCGTTCGCCTTCATGGTCGAGCGAAATGTGCGACGCATGCAGGTAGTCGCCGGCGCTGAGAGACGTACAAAGAGTTAGGACTACTACGCAGTGCAAGAGGAGCCTGGTTCGCATGGCGAAACAATATCAAATTTCTCTGCAACACCGAAGCTCAGCGAAGAGATCGGGTGATCGGGTGATCTGGTGATCTGGTGATCGGGTGATCTGAGGCCCCACTGAATGTCGATTGCTGCAAGCAGGTTTGGTTTTCAGATCACCCGATCACCAGATCACCGGATCACCCGATCTCTACCTTGGGTTTCAGAAAAACGACCGCGATTTATGATTAAACCCATGCCCCTCGAAGCCATCTTCTTCGACGTAGGTTCCACTCTGGTGTTTCCCAATCTCGAAGCCACGCTGGCGCCGCTGCTGGAGCGTGGCGTGCGTCCTGAACAAGCACAGCTCTTTGCCGCTGAGCGCCGCGCCAAACGCAAGATGGACGCACTGATGATGCAGTCCGGCCGCGTGGACCAACAGTATTGGGAAACCTATTATCGTTGCGTGCTTGAAGACCTGGGAATTGACGACGGTCCGCTTCCTGCCCTGGTCAGCGCCGCGCGCACCTCCGCCAACTGGACGCGCGTTCTGCCTGGTACGCGAGCAACGATCGAGAGTCTGGGACAGCATTACAAGCTCGGCGTCATCTCTAACTCTGACGGTCGCGTGGCAAAGCTTCTGGAGACATGCGGGCTTGACGACTGTTTTTTGAAGATCACAGATTCAGGCGCGGTTGGTCACGAGAAGCCGGATGCACGCATCTTTCAAGCGGCGCTCGATTCACTGGACGTTGCCGCGGAGAAGAGCGTTTACATCGGCGACATTTACTCCATCGACTACGTTGGCGCGCGCAATGCCGGACTGCATGCCGTGCTTATGGACATGTGCGGGGCGTATGCGAATACCGCAAGTCCCCGCGTGGAGTCCCTGCAGGCATTGGAAACCACGCTGCAGCAGCTCGGATTGGCATCCCGATAAGCGGGATTCTTCATCGAAATTTATTAGGGTTTTGGCGTCCGTTTGGGCGCATAATAGGCCCAATCAGAACGCACTCGTCCGCAGTTTGAGAGGAGGGCATATGAGCAGACTACGTCTGGTATTGCTTCTCGGCCTGACACTGCTTCTCAACAGCTTCTCGTTTGGCGTGGTCCGGAATGATGATCGAGACCGCGACCGCGATTACAAAAAGCATCATCGCCATCACCAGAAACACAAGAAACATGGTCGCTTCCACGAACGCGATGCGCGCTGGATGTAAAAGCCATCTGGGGAAGACCATGAGAAACATTGTTGTCGCGATCCTTCTGGCAGCATCTGTATTTTCTCAGGACAAGCCAGATGTGGCTCCGGCAGCCTGCGGTCCTAAAGACATTAGTTTCGATGTGAAGCGGGACAACTCCCAGCACACACTCGTGCAACCTGAGCCGCGCAAGGCACTGGTTTACTTTGTGCAGGACATAGGCGAAGTCAGCTGCATTGGCGGTTGCGCAACCATGAAAATGGGCTTAGATGGAGCATGGGTGGGCGCCAACCAGCACAATTCCTACTTTTCCGTATCCGTGGAACCGGGAGAACATCATGTGTGTGCGAAACCGCAATCAGGCTCCAAGCCGCAGCGAGTGAAACTTGCCCACTTCACTGCGGAAGCAGGGAAGACTTATTACTTCCGCACCAGATACATTTCGGGGGAGAACCAACTGTTACTCGACCTTGATCCGATCGACAGCGACCAGGGAAAGTACTTCGTTGATCTATATCCGTTAAGCGTGTCTCACGCCAAGTGAGTAAAGCTCAGGTAATAGGCTGGTAGTAACGCTCACCGGCACACGCGCGGCATAGCGATTTCCCCCCGCGCCGCACTTCTCTTTGGAAATTGATTCCTTCTCCGCACTGCGCGCACACCACGCGCTCGCCTTTGTATCCGGGCATTTCTTCCGGCGGCAGCTCAACGTGTACCCACTGCGACTGGAATAACTGTTCGTCCGCCATCTCCTGATAGGCCAGCATCTGCTGCTTATTCTTTTCCGGAATCTCCGGATGCATGCTCTTCGCCAGGTCCTTCGATGACTCGCGCGCCGCGATTCGTACAGCCTTGCCGCTTTCGAGATCAACGAACGTCGCCGCCATTTTCCCCCAGTCGCGAAACTTGAGCGCGCGCTTCCCCAGTCGGCAGCCCGTAACTACGCCCACAGCATCTGTCGCGCAGCGATCAATCTCCACGAACGTCACCAGGCGCTTGCGGTCCTTGCCTTTGGGATCTTCTATGTTCAACTTCTTGAGACCGAGCATGGCCATGCGCACGCCCAGGACCTGTCCGGCGCACAAGTGACCGTGCGCCACAGCGGCCTCGTCAAGATACTCCTGCAAACTCTTCACTGTTGGCTCTCTTCCTGGCCGGAGGTCTCCGTTGGATCAGCCGAGCGGCCTTGCACAACAAAAGTGGCCTTTACGCCATCGGGCGGCGCGAAGGTCACGCGGCTGGGAGCGCGCTCCCATTTGGGCGCGCTGCACGTGGAGCCGGAAAATTCTTTCTTCAGGATCGGCTTGCGCCGGCCGAGCTGCGAAACCATCATGTAGGACTTGCTGCCGTCATCGGAAACGCCGCAATAGGCCACGTAATCGCGATACCAGCTCGCTGCAGAAACTATTGGATCGAAGGACGGTAAATTCAACGATGCCACATGGCCTGTCAGACGATCAACGCTGATCCAGCCGCCCGCTTGCCACGTCCAGTGGGGCGTGGTCGCGGATTCGTCGGGAAGCGAATCATTGAGCCTATAGGCCCGCTCGATTACAAATAATCTGTCAGTCACGTCGTGAGGCACGCCAGTCGTGTATTCTTTTACCCGCCCGTCTACGATCAATCTTCTGATCCTGAAGGTGCGAGCGAGAGATGGGTCTTGCGTCTTTACTGTGTGCCATTGACCAAGGAAGATCGCGTGCGGCTTGGGCGCGGCAAGACCGCTAGTGCTAAGCAACAAAATGATCGGCAACCACGGCCTGACCCGGGACATAGTGCGGCAATTATAAGGCTGGAATTGAGAAAAAGAAGGCCGGAGAGAAAACGTGTCCGTTGTGAGTAGCTGGAGTATATACTACAAAGTCCGCAGGACTATCTGTTTTCAAAGGTTTAGCGAGCCCAGGAAAATTTCCACAGAGTTTCTTCAGGAGGAAACGATGCGATCCAGCATTCGAGTTGTTGCGGTGGCAGTTCTAGGGTTTTTCATGTTGACGCCGGCATTTGCCGAAGATGCCGCTAAAGATGCAGCTAAGAAAGGCACGGACAGCACGGCGGTCGACGCCAGCACTGCTGGCACAACAGCTACTACGCCCCAGCCTGCTCCTCCGGCGCCGGCGCCTCAAGCTTCAAAGTCTTCGTCCTCGGCGCGGAACGAAAACACGCCTGCGGCTGAGATCTTTTTGGGCTATTCATGGGTGCACACCAATATCACCGGTGGATTGGTCATCGGCCCGCCTCCTGCCAGCAACGGCCCATTCAATCTCCACGGCGGAGTTGGATCGGTCACGGGAAATCTCAATAGCTGGTTCGGACTCACGGGAGAAGTCGGCGGATATAACTTCACCGACATCAATCCCGGAACCGGAGCCACCATGTGGACGTGGATGTTTGGTCCAAAGTTTACTTCGCACGCCAACAAGCACTGGGCTCCGTTTGTCCAGCCACTCTTCGGCGCGGCACGCATAGGCGGTTCCCGCACCGGATTTTCGACGCACTCCAATGTATTTTCTACCGCGCTCGGCGGAGGATTGGACCTGACCGGCCGGCGCTTCGCCTGGCGCATGTTCCAGGCTGACTACCTGCTCACAAAGTTAAACGACGGCGTTCCGCCGGGAACGGGCAAGAACCGCCAGAACGGCGTGCGCTTGTCGTCAGGCGTGGTATTCCGTTTCGGTTTCCCGGAAGCTTACGTCCCGCCACCGGTAACGAATAAACCGCCTGTGGCTACGTGCTCGGCCACGCCGACCATAGTCATTGCCGATTCAGGCGACAGCATCGTCATCAATGTGCAGGCCAGCGATCCTGATAACGATCCGTTGACCTACAACTGGTCGACCAACGGCGGCAAAATCGAAGGCACAGGAGCTGAAGTTCGCGTGAACACAGCAGGCATTGCTCCTGGCAGCTACGCCGCCACTGTAGCCGTCGATGACGGACATAGTCACACTGTGAATTGCACCACCAACTTCACCGTGAATCCGAAACCAAATCGTCCGCCGACCATGACTTGCTCGGCTGACAAGAGCTCGGTCGTCAACGGCGATCCTGTGCAGATTACCGCCCAAGCCAGCGATCCTGACGGCGATCCGCTGACCTACAGCTGGACCACGACTGGCGGACAGATCAACGGCTCCGGACAGTCGGTGAAACTGGATACCACAACGGCACAAGGAGCGGTCACCGTAAAAGGCCACGTAGATGACGGCCGCGGCGGCACAGCCGATTGCCAAACCTCGGTTGACGTCAGGCCCCGCAGTCTGTCGCTCCGCAGCGTCTACTTCGCTCTCAACAAGCCGACCGTGAAACAGCCTGACGCCGGATTGGTCGAGAGCCAGAAGCAGACTCTGCAAACTGTAGCTAAGGACTTTAACGGCTACCTGCGCGTAAAGCCCGATGCGCGTATGTTGCTCGAAGGTCATGCCGACTCGCGTGGATCGTCCAAGTTCAACCTGGCGCTCTCCGAGAGACGCGCTGCCGCCACGCGAAACTATCTGGTGTCGCAAGGTGTGCCCGCAGCCAACCTCGATATCAAAGGCCACGGCAAGGAAAAGAACCTGACCGCGGTCCAGGTAAAGTCGCTGGTGGATGCCAACCCTGAGTTGAGTGCGGAAGAACGCGCCAGAATGCTCAAGAAACAGAACATGCAGAAAATCGTCTGGGCCAGCAACCGCCGTGTGGACATCACCCTCGAGGGCACCGGTCAAGCGTCGGTCCAGGAATATCCATTCAACGCCGTCGATTCGCTGTCGCTGATCGGCGGTCGCGAAGTTCCCAAGAAAGCGCCGGCCAAGAAAGCTCCCGCAAAGAAAGGCAAGAAGAGAGGCGCCGCCGCAGGAACTGGAGCTTCCACCAAAAAAGGTGGAACAACGAAAAAATAACCTTCAGCCCAGGCTGAAGCAGTAACAGACAACTCACAGGCCCGGTGAAAAATCCATCGGGCCTGTAGTGTTTTTGCGGAGCACACATTTTGCTGAGCACATGCTTTGGTACATGTCCTGACGGACACGTCTGTTGCTGGCCGAACGTCGCTGGCATAATAAAACATGACTGAAGACAAGAATATTCACCAACCCAGGCCCTCCTCCACTGAGGATCGAGCGTCAAAGAATAAATCCCCACAGCTCTTCTCAATGCAACCTCCGGCTTCCAGCTTCATTCTCAACAAGCAAATGATGACAGAGCCGCAACGGTCCCCGGAGCGCACGTTACCCCGGCGGACGCCCAAAATCCTGGTCGTCGACGACAAGCTTGACACGCTGCTGCTTCTCCGCGAATTGCTGGGATCGCGCGGCTATGAAGTTATGATCGCCACCGATGCAGACGAAGCTAAAGACCTGGTCCATTCCGACCGTCCTGACCTTGTGCTGCTCGACGTTGTGATGCCCGGCAAGTCCGGTTACGAGCTGTGCCGCGAATTGAAGGAAGATCCATTCACCCGGCTTGTTCCCGTGATCATGATCACCGGGCTCAGCGATCGCGATGACCGCGTGCGCGGCATTGAAGCTGGCGCGGATGACTTTCTGAGCAAGCCGCTCTATCCGGAAGAGCTGTTTGCCCGCGTGCGCTCCCTGCTCAAGCTCAAAGAGTTTACCGACGAACTGGAGAACGCAGAGTCCGTGCTGGTGGCGCTGGCTCTGGGAATCGAAGCGCGCGATCCCTATACCGGCAATCACTGCGAGCGGTTGTCTACCTACGCGTCCGATCTCGGGCATTTCCTTGGCCTGGATGGTGACAGCATCGTTGCGCTGAAACGCGGCGGCTATCTGCACGACCTGGGCAAAGTCTCCATTCCGGATGACATCCTCAAAAAAGGGGCGCGGCTCACCGAGGAAGAGTGGAAGATCATGAAGCAGCATCCGGTCATCGGCGAGGCCATCTGCCGTCCGCTCAAGTCGTTTCGCAATGTGCTGGGCATTATTCGTCATCATCACGAACACTGGAACGGCACTGGGTATCCCGATGGGCTTTCCGGCCCGAACATTCCGCTCACGGCCCGCGTGCTCCAGGTAGTGGACGTCTATGATGCGTTGCGCACCGCGCGTCCGTACAAGCCCGCGCTGACCCACGACGAAGCGGAGCAGACCATGCTGCTGGAAGCGCGCCAGGGCCTGTGGGACCCCGAACTGGTGTCCGCGTTTTTTGCCATGCTGAGAAAGCGAGAGCAAGCGGCTTGAGTTTGGCAATACAGGAGTTCCCTTGGTATAGTTCCCGCCTGGATCAAGCCCAGCCAAAATACAGTATTGTTGTCCCCGCCTACAACGAGCGCGAGCGCATCGGCGCCACGCTCGATCAGGTGGTCACGCACGTCCGCCGGCAAAAGTGGAACGCTGAAGTGATAGTGGTCGACGATGGCTCACGAGACGGCACTCCGGAATTGATCACTCACTACTCCGTCGCAAATCCGGAAGTGCGTCTTGTCCGGAATTCGGGCAACCGCGGCAAGGGCTATGCGGTGCGCAACGGCATGTTGCAGGCGCGCGGCAAAGTGCTCCTGTTCACTGATGCCGATCTCTCGTCCCCAATCTCCGAGGCAGTAAAGCTCTTCGCCGAGATGGAAAAGGGCGCTGATGTGGCCATCGGATCACGCTGGCTCGATTCTTCCCTTCAAGTGCAGCGCCAGCCGCTCAAGCGTCAGATTCTGGGACGCCTCTACAACCTGTATTTGCGCGGGCTCTTGTGGTTTCCTTATCACGATACGCAATGCGGCTTCAAAGCATTCACACGCGAGGCCGCGCAAAAGATTTTCCCGTTCCAGCGCATCGCCCGCTGGGGATTCGATCCGGAGATCCTGTTTCTCGCCCACAAAATGAAGATGAAAGTGGCCGAGGTACCCGTGATCTGGGCCCATGACGACCGCTCCACCCTCTCCGTTTACCAGGATGGCCTGCGCATGGGATTGGACGCACTCAAGATTCGCTGGTATTCCTGGTCGGGCAAGTATCGAATCGACCCGCGACCGTAAACGACACAATAAAAGGGCCGAGCCTTTTGGCTATTGCACTGCAGAATTTCAGGACGCGGCTGCACGCGCTAACTTCCGGTCCTTGGGAATGATTCGCACGCCGCTTTGCCGGTCATAGGTTAGCGTCATCTCCGATGAGCATGGTCCGCACAACCAGAAATGCTCCACGCGCTGCGCCGGTTTCGGTTTGGCCGGCGATGGACGTTCTGATCGCGCCGCTGTTTCCGGCGCATGTTCCATCACAAAAATCTTGCCTTGACGCAAGTAGATCAACTGGGTCGAGCAAGCCGGGTTTGCGCACTTCGAGAGCATTGCACCTCCTTCTTGCTTACAGAGACAAGAAATCCGGGAGCCTGAGACTTCGCTCCTTTGGTGTATAGATGCAAATTCTGCCTCATGGTTCTGTGAAAATTGTCTAAATTCGACTCCGCTCTTACTCTGACATTGTGCCCATGGAATCAGCAGTGGGCCAGCAATGGAAACATCGTCAAGAGCGCGGCAAGCCAGAGAACGATCCAGAGTAGAAACCACTTGGGTCTGGCACCAGTTTCTCTTTGAAATTCCATTTTGTACTCTCCCCGTAACGAAGTGGACAAACTGTCGCTATCGGGGAGTAAAGCAATTTGGCCGCCAGCGCGTAACTTATTGACAGATCATTAGTTAGCCAGTCAGAATCGCCGGCATCAGCGTGTCCCCGCTTCCGCGGGTGTGTCACAAAAGATACAGCGGCCTTCCGGTCAGTTATCGAGCACTTCGCGCATCTTCATGGTCAGCGTCTTGATAGTGAACGGCTTCTCAACCAGGATGGTCCCTGCATGATGCTCGAAAAAATTTTCCAGCTTACCTTTTGGAAAGCCGGAAACAAAGATGACCGGCACTCCAGGACGGGATTGCAGGATTTTTTCCGCTGCTTCCGGACCGCTCATCTCTGGCATCACCACGTCCGCCACCAGTAGGTTTATGATACCCGGGTAGTTCTGCGCCAAAGTGAGCGCCTCGTTTCCGTTTGTGGCGGAGAGCACCCGATAGCCCATATCGGTGAGGAGCCTCACCACCACGTCACGGAGAGAATCCTCATCCTCCACGAGCAAAACAGTCTCTGAACCGCGAAGGCTTTGCCAATCGGACTGCATGGGGCCTCCTGTCTCGTTGGCTTTTCCTGTCAACTGCACGGCTGTTGCATGGCGTGCTCAAAAGATTTTTCGATTGCCATGAGGAGCTACCATACTTTGCAACGGTCCTCACGGACCATCGGCTGTCCAGGCTTGCACTGAAACGCTTCCTGGAATTGCGGCATATTTACCGCCACGCCGTTGATGCGATACCGCGACGGAGAATGCGGATCGGTCAGAGCGCGCACGCGCAGCAGCTCCGGACGATCATTGGAGCAGGCCCACTGCGCGAACCCGACAAAGAAACGCTGCTCCGGCGTGAGGCCGTCCGCGGGTTCCAGCTTTTTGTCTTTGGCGGCGTCTTTCCAGGCAATGTAGGCAAGAATCTCTCCGCCCAGATCGGCAACGTCTTCACCCAGCGTTAGCTTGCTGTTGATGTGTATGTCATCCACTACGATGTATTGCGCGTACTGGTCAGAGATGCACTTGGTGCGCTCCTCGAATTTTTGTTTATCTTCCGCGCTCCACCAGTTCTTCAGATTGCCCTTGGCGTCGAACTTTGCTCCCTGATCGTCAAAACCGTGCGTCAGCTCGTGGCCAATGGTACCGCCGGTATTGCCATAGTTAGGAGCGTCGTCCATCCTGGCATCATAGAGCGGCGGCTGGAGAACGCCCGCGGGGAAGTTGATGTCGTTCATCTGCGGATTGAAGTAGGCATTCACGGTGGGCGGCGACATGCCCCATTCTCCATGGTCCACCGGCTTGCCGATCTTGTTGAGGTTGCGATGGCGCTCGAACTCGCTGGTGCGTTGAACATTGCCCAGGTAATCGCCGCGCGCGATCTTCACTGAGCTGTAATCGCGCCACTTGTCAGGATAGCCGACCTTGTTGCGAATGGCATGCAGCTTGGCCAGCGCCTGCTGCTTGGTCTCAGGCCCCATCCAGTCAAGCTGCTGGATACGCAGTTCCATGGCGCTCTCGATGCGATGCACCATATCGAGCGTGCTGGCTTTCAATTCGGGCCCGAAGACCTTGGCGACAAACGCTTGCCCGAGCGCTTCGCCCAGGACGCCGTCCGTCTGTTGGACACAACGCTTCCAGCGCGGCTCGAGCTCCTGCGCACCGCGAAGGTACTTGCGATAGAAAGCAAAGTCCTCATTCACAAAAGCGGAGGGCAGATACTCCGCATATCCGTTTACCAGATGGAAGCGCAGATAACTCTTCCAGTCATCCAGTGACGCGCTCGCCAATTGCGCATTGAGTTCTTTGAAGAAAGCCGGGGGCGCGGCATTCACGATCTCGAATTGCGGCGCTTTGAGCGCCACGAAATAGGCTTGCCAGTTGAAATTCGGCGCCAGAACCTGCAAGTCAGCAATCTTGATCTTGTTCTTGCGTTTGTAGGGATCGCGGCGCTCCACGCGCGTCATGGACGCATTGGCCAACGCGGTCTCAAGACGCATCACTGTGGCCGCGTTTTTCTGCGCTGCTTCCGGACTCTCGCCCAGCAACTCGAACATCTTCTGCACATGCTGCACATAGCGCTCGCGGATCTCTTTGGATTTGGCGTCGTCTTTGACGTAGTAGTCGCGGTCTGGAAGTCCGAGCCCGCCCTGGAAGATTGCGGCAATCTGCTGTTCAGAGTTATCGGGGTCCTGGTTTGATCCGGCATTGAAGAGAGTGCCCACGCCGCCAAGATGGAATTGCGCTACCAGTGGCGCCATTTCCTGCGCCGATTTGAGTTTGGCGATTGCATCCAACTGCGGCCTGATAGCAGCAACGCCGCGTTTCTCGACTGCCGCCTCATCCACGCACGAGGCGTAAAAGCCGCCGATTTCCTGTGTCACCAGGTCGCGCTTGCCTTTGTCTGAAGCTGCCTGCTCCAGAATCCCGCGCAGGAACTTTACGTTGTCCTGGTATAGCTTGCCGTAAACGGACCACGACGTCTGATCGGGCGGGATTGGGTTATTTTTCTGCCATCCGCCACAAGAGAATCGATAGAGGTCAACGCAGGGATCAGCGGACCGGTCCATGGCGTTTACGTCAAGACTGGGCGTGTAAGGCAGCGCAGCTTCACCAGCCTGCGCCTTGTCTTGCGCTGGAGAAAACGATACTGACGTTATGATGAAAAGTGCGCACAGGTACACAAATACGGAAGTCTTTTTCATGAGAGTTTTGACTCGCAATCCAGTGATAGGTCATGCAAAACAGCCAATGAACTGGGCCTCGGTCCGTGCTTACTCCTGGAAACTGAACGCCACTTTTATGTTCCCGAGCTCAACAATGTCTCCGTCGTTGAGTTCCTGCTGCCCGGCAGTGTCGTTGCCATTGATGCGGATCTTGATCTTGGCTTCCGAAGCGGCGATGAAGTATTTATTGTCGCGACGGCTGATCAGCGCCGCGGTGTTGGGCGCAAAAAATCCCTTGAGCCGAATGGAGGCCATGGGCGACTTGCCGATCATCGTCATCTTGCCCGTCAACACATACTGCGCCTGGTCGGTTCGTCCGTCCAGGACACTGAGCATGCCGATGCGCTCTTTTGCCGGAGCGGCGGGAACGGCTGGAGTTGGACCCGCGTTTGCCGCGGCGTTCATTCCGGCAAACATCTCCTGCGACTTCTTTGTATCGAGCACCACCGTAGCATCGAGCTTGGCAGTTGCCGGCCCGGGCTTCGGCGCCGGTGGCGCCGCTGCCTGCGGCTGATCATTACGGAACTGGACGACGTGTTTGCCGATCAACACCTGGTCGCCGTCATTCAACGTCGCTTTGCCGACCCGCTGGTTGTTGACGTACGTGCCATTGAGCGATCCCAGGTCTTCAATGACGTACTGGTTCCCTTCGCCGGTGACCTTGGCGTGGTGTCCGGAGACAGCAAGGTTGTCGATTTGCAGCATATTGTCCGGCAGCCGGCCAATGGTCAGCGTGCCCGGCTCGAGGGTAACTTCCTTCAATAGCTGTTGGTCGAACTTTAAATAGAGTTTTGCCATTCACGGCCTCCGGGAAACAGCTTCCTAAGAATGCCTTTGTACCATGGACGGTCCACAATCCGCACCAATAGACAGGTAATGTTATCGTCACCCCGGCGGTCTTTTGCCGCCTGAATCAGGGCGCCACACGCCTGCTCCAGGGAGCGGGATGAAGAGATGATCTTCTT
>WNFP01007903.1_pt1 | contig 14226 bp, 10 predicted proteins | sample 5400201 | NCBI WGS metagenome assembly WNFP01 (sample SAMN13153355, study PRJNA577476) | soil metagenome | isolation source: 115 cm saprolite under Madrone tree | place: USA:California | collected 2016-06-14
ACTTTACGCCATCGACCTCCGCGGTGCGCGAGACGAAAGCCTTGTTCGGTGTGTCGGCATACACCGCGACTGAAAAGGAAGCGGAGAAGAAAAGCAGGCCGAGCAAAGGCAGGACCGGAAACAGGTTGAGAACGCGCTTCATGGAAAGCTCCTTGTGTTGAGGCACATTATACGCGAATGGAAGCCGCGAGCTTCTGAGCCGATCACGCAGCTTTGTGTTTGGCGCTGTGGCCGAGGGCTACGAGGAAGATGGCGCTTTTGCCTTCGGCGTGAGGAGAGAAGAAGCGGGTGACGTCGTCGTCGAAGAAAGTCAGGCCGGTGGCGCCGAGACGCTGGGCGTAGGCCGCGAGATACAACTTGCCGCCGAGGATGCCGGCTTCGAGCTGCACGGCGCGGTAGCTGCGATTGCCGAAGCGCTGCAAAATGGGGCGCAGGTCCGCGAGGAAAAAAATGTCCACGGCGGCGTCGGCGGGCAGCTCCTGTCCCAAGCCGAGGTAACCGGCATCGGCGCGGAAATTTCCTTCTTTCAGACACTCAAGCAGACGACTGCTGCAGTGGAAGACGTAGGCTCCGGGCGGGAGTCCTTCTACGGCGTGGACAATCAAGTAGAGATCATTAAGCTGGGCTCCGGGGGCATCGAGGAAATCCGCGGGCACGCCACGAGTGGCGCGGTCCAGCAGGGTGGAAAGCTGCGGCAGAGTGATGGGGCGGCGGGCGAATTTGCGGGTGGAACCTCGGCGCTGGATGACTTGCTCGATGGGGTCGCGCGGTATTTCCACGTCTGACAAAGGCAGGAGCTGAATGGTTGGTCCGGCGGGAGGCGGCATATCTGTCGCAGGGGTGTGGCCGCGCCACGTTTCCACTTCCTCGGGGGAATCTAGCGAAGAGGCGGCGTGCATTTCCCGCATGAGGGGATAGTCCACTTCACGCTGAGAGAGCGGGACGGTATCGAGGTGAAGCGGGGAAATTTCCGCAGGAGCTGGCGGCGGGAGCGCGGCGGCGTGGCCGAGGGCTACAAGGGAGAAGGCCACCTCACGCTGGGGATCGACATCCAGCAGGCGATTGACGCTCGCGTCGACGAACCCGCATGCCACTCGGGCTGGCAGACCGAGGGCGGTGGCGACGGCGAGCAGGTTGGCGAGCAGAGTGCCGTTGTCCCAGCCGAAATGGCGGTAGGTGCGGGCTTGATACTTCCAGGCGTTGCGCCAGTAGGTGCAGGTGCAAACGATGGTGAGCGGCGCGTGGGCGATGGCGGGTTCGCTGGCGGTCGCTTCGAGCAGGACGCGGCGATAATCTCCGGCGCGCAACTGGCGCAGGCCGAACTCGGCGGGGGCAAAGTGATAGACGCCGGCATCGAGGTTGGCGAGGCCGCCGCAAATGAGATAAAGCTCGACTTCGTAGAGCGCTCCAGTGCATGCGGCGGCGCGAAAGTAAATTTCGCCGCCCGGATAGCTCCGCTTGCGAGTAATACCGGCGGAGAGGTAGAGAAGCTGGGCCACCGCCTCCAGATCAGGAGATGCGTTGGTGTGAGGGGGGACGCTTTCGGCGATGGCGGAGAGGGCGGCGACTCCGGTCTGTCGCAGCTCGCCGGGCAAGCGCATCGGCTGAAGCGTGGGATAAATTCTAAAAGGGAGGGGCTGATTGGACCAGTCCATGAAATGAGGGTTAGTGCGGATGCTTGTGTAGGAATGTTTGGTGGCGTCGTGATAGGTCCAAGCGGCCTCGGGATTGCGGTTGTCAGTCATGACAGCGGTGCGCCTTCATCAAGGTGGAAATGAAGCATATCAGGTTGAGGCTTGGGGACGATCAAACGAGGGGCGCACTTAGACAAAAAGCGGACTAGAAGGTGAGCTTGAGCCCGACTTGGGCGGCGAAGGGGATGCCGACTGTGGTACCCGGACCGAAGAAATCGCCGAGTCCGCCGGCGGGGACGAGCAATTGCTTTCCACTTGTGACTGGCACGGAGCACGTTGGATCAGGACAAAGAGCGGTGACGTTCGCGAGATTGTTCACGGGAACGGGGAGAGCGCTGATATTGCCGACGTAGTTGTTGCCGGGATTGTTGCGATTGAAGAGGTTGAAAAATTCGATGAAGGGCGTGAGGGACCAACGCTCGTGGAACTTGATGGGACGGCTCACGCGCAAATCGGTTTGAATATAAGGCGTGCCGCGGAATTCGTCGAGAGTGGACTTCACGCCGTTGATCACCGCGCGATCGCCGGCCGGAGTAGTCAGCGTGATAGGCCGCGCGGTTTCTGCCTGCGCGAGCAAGGTCACGTCGAAACCAGCCGGAGCGTGAACCGCTCCCGCTAAAACAAAACGATGGCGGACGTCTTCGCCGGAGGGACCATAGTCGCCCGGGGCGAAGGCGTTGAAGGGATCACAGACGCCATTCACATAATCGAAGAGTTCACCGATCTGGCATCCCCACGTTTTTGCGCTGGAGAGCGTGTAGTTGGCGACGAGATTCAGGCGATGAGAGACGTTGCCCTGAAGATGCACGGCAAGGGCTTTGTAACTGGAGCGATTGTCGGTGCGAAATACGGAGACGCTGGGAAAATCATAACGCCGGTAGCCGTGCATGCCGGTTTCGAGAGTGTAGTCCGCGCTCAGAATCCAGTTTGTGCTGAAGGCGTGTTGAACACCGGCGGTGGCGTGCAGTGCGTACGGAGTATGGTAATTCGAATCGATCAACGAGGGCGGGCCGGCAGCATTTCGGATGTTGAAATTGTTGACGGCGTTGAAGGCTTGGACCCAGCCGTTTTGCGCGAGGTCGTTGAAAAAGAGACCGACACCGCCGCGCAGGACCGTGTTTCCGGAAGGGCCGGGTGCGTAAGCGACGCCGAGCCGCGGTGCGAAGGCTTTGCGGTAGTCGTGAGGAATGCCGGAGACAATACCGTTGCCGGCGAGGGCGGGATTCACGCTCTGGTCGTGGCCGGAAGCGATGAAGAGGCCAAAGGTGCTGTCGTAGCGCAGGCCGTAGTTGATTGTCAGATGCGGGGCGATGCGCCAGGAGTCCTGGGCGTAAATTCCAAGCCGTTGCACATTTTGCGTGAAGCTGCCATCGCCGGCCGGAGTGGCGCTGCAAGTCACGCCGGCAGGGACAGGAGGAGCGCAGGTGAAACTGAAATAAAAGAGGGAGGGATTGGCGACGTAGAAGCTGGGATCGTTCGAATAAGCCAGAACGGTTTCGGCGGAGGCGACGAGGGCGCCGCTGAGAACCGGCTCGTGAATGAAGTTGATACCAAAGCGCGGAGCGTGCCGGCCGGCAGTGTGACTCACGTCGTAGCGGAACTGATATTTTTCCTGATTGCGCAAGACGGGAAAAGCGGTGATGGGAGTGACGAACTGATTGTCGCCGAAGGTTTCGAGGCCGGAAATGGTGCTGCGCGTGGAAGTAAATGGGAAATCGAGCGCGAAGCCGAGATTCGAATTGCGAGTGGCAGTGAGGTGCAGGCCGCTGGCGTTGAAAACGAACGAGCCGAGCCAGTAGGGATCAAACGTGTACTGGTTGCCCACAACCAGGTTGAGGTAATTGCTGTGCGAAGTCGCTCCGGTGGAGGGGAGCGCGGCTTGCTGCACCAAGGCGTTGCGCGTGATGTAACTATCCGTGGAAGCCCGGAGAAACCAGCGTGATTTATCGGATTGCTCCCAATCCAGACGGGCGTTGGCGAGATAGTCGCGAAACGGGACCGGGACACTGCTCGGAACTGCAATCGAGTTGACGCCGGCAGCAGCGAGCGGGTCGTTGAGCAGGCCAGCGGAAGCGAGTTGCGCGAGCGCGTTGAACTGGGCCTGGCTTGCGGGGCTGTAAGCGATACTGGCGTTTTCGTTGACGTATTCGAACGAAGAGAAAAACCAGAGTTTGTCCTTGACGATGGGACCGCCGATCGTGGCGAGATAATTTTGCCGCGAGAAAGGTTGTTTGGGATCGGGCGCGGGATTGTCAATCGGGAAGCGCGCGTTGAGACCTGCTGCTCGGCCGTAGAAACCCGCGGAGCCGTGCCAGAAATTCGTGCCGCTCTTCGTGGTGATGACGACGGAGGCGGCGGTGGTGCGGCCGGTGTCGGCGTCTTCCTGTGCCGTGCGTATCGCGAATTCCTCGATCGCCTCGGGTGAGAAATTCTGGAGGAAACCACCAATCCAGTCATCCGTATTATCGGCGCCGTCCACGCTGAGATCATTATTCAAACCGGAACTGCCACCGGTTGACACCGCGGTGATACGAGCTTTGGTGGGATCGGAAGGCTCGAGGGGTTCTGTTCCCGGAGCCAGGTAAGCAATGTTGGCAAAGCTGCGGGCAGCAAGGGGTATGGTCTCTAGATCTCGTGAAGTGATAATCGTCTGGTGCACGGCGCTGGAAGTATCGATGGGTTGGTTGGTAATGGAGCTAGGCCCCCAATCTTCATCCAGCGTAATGGTCTGCTGCACTGCCTGTGGTTTCAAAGTAACGGTGACTTCCTGCACCGAGCTGACGATGATTTTCACGTTCGAATTGGCTTCCGCAAAGCCGCTGGCTTGGACTTTCACGCGATAGATGCCGGGCAGCAAATCGTCGATGCGGAATTCGCCGCGGGAGTCGCTGGCGATCTCGCGCTGGAGCGAGGATTCGGCCGCAAAGATGAAGATTTTTGCTGCAGGGACCCGGCCACCGCTTGCGTCCTGAACGACGCCGCGGAGGGCGCCGCGAAATTGCTGCGCGGAGGCCACGAAGGCCCCCGCGCAGCACAGGAGAAGATAGAGACAGACGATTGTGTGTACCTGACGAACGAGCCGACTCATAAAGAGGAGGCCAACACCCGATTGAAGTTAAGACGCGCGGAAGGCATCTTGCGTTACAGGGGGTCGCGCCAGCAGATAGTGTACGTTGGAAAGGGTATTGATGCGCACGGGGAGTGCGGCTAGTCCAGAGGGGCAAAAGCAATCAATCGAATTGAAAGTGGAATGTGATGGGCGGACCTTGCGGTCCGCCCATCCGGTTGAAGGTTAGCTCTTCGGCGCCCAAGCTGAAGCGATCAGATCATGCGAGAAGGCCGGCGGCACCTGCTTGAAGCAGGCGTAGCGATAGAGCGCCGCGTTGAAGATGCCTCCCACTGCGGACATGAAAACCGAGAGCAAGAGGAAATAAAGAACCATCAAAAGCGAGCCGACGAGCAGGCCGTTGAGACCGCCTACAAACGTGGCGGCGATCAACAAGCCGATACCGGGCAGCATGAGAACTAGAGAGACGAGACTGAGGCTGAAGCCGCCAATGACCTTTTCTCCCCAAGTGTCGCGGAAGAGCTTGGAGGAGCGCTTCACGGCGTCGATGGGAGTAAGGTCCTCGAAGGCCAGCACAGGGACCACGAAATAGCAGGCCAGCGTCCAGGCGAAACCGATAATCCTGATGATAATGCGCCCGATCAGGCCCAGGCGCTCTTCCACAGTGCGCAGGATAACGCCGACGGTTGCGGCGACGAGCGCCCACTGCAGAATCGTGCCCTTGCGCTCCCAGGCCAGCTCGAGGCCGTCACGGAAGGTCCAAGTGCCACCCATCAAGCGGCTATTGGCGACGCCAACGAGGGCCACGTTGAAGAACACGATGACGAAATAATTCACGACGTATACAGTGAACAGGCCTATCAAAAACATCGGCGACTGGTTCGGATTGAACCGTTCGCCGGCAGCAATGGCCGCGGCCCTTGCCGGCAGCATCAGGAACGCGCCGCCAGTGGCAATGATGGCCGTGACAACAAAACAAGAAACAGCCGAGAGCACCGGGAACAGCATCAATTGTTTGTCGGAACGAAGAATGGCGAAGCTCTGCTTGACGAGCTGCCAACTACGAGAAAACTTACCCATCGCACCCTCCCACGCAATTGGAAACGACGGAACCGTGACCTGGGGATAGCTTGGCGGAGTGGCCCGCCGGTTCCAATAGTACGTTCGATGCACTCCCTCCGGACAGGTAACGAATCCGACAAACGCGTTTTTTGTTGGCCGACCGTGGATCGTAGGCATCGGCGCGGGGTGTACTCCCCCCACGCCGGGTGTGTTGCACAAAGACTGCGGAATCGCTTGAAAACAAAAGAGTTGAGATTTTGATGATTGCAAAAGAGTGCGCAAGAGTCTGAAAGGAAAGGGGATGGGGGCCTGTGGAGGGAAAGCGGAGAATCTTGAGAAAAGAAAGTGCGGCAGAAGGCGGCCATCGAAAGGCAGCCCCACCCTTTCTGCATAAACTGCAGAAAGGGATTGTCACCCGGAGGCGTGCTTAGGAATCAAACGGCCGCCAGCCGCCGTCACCTTAGCAGTCCGTTGTATTTCTGCAAAGTGGACCATGTAAAAGGGCGATCTTGAAATTTCACTCCGATGCTATAGCGGTTGTCCGGCAGCCTCTGACAATAAACCACTTTCCCGCATGCCGCATCTACATTAAGGGGAGTAACCCGTACAACGTCGCCAGGTTGCCAAGCGTGCTTCGAGAATATGCGAGCGCCGTGTGGGCTGATATTATCGGTGAACGTCCTCTCTTCTCCATCCGAACCGGCGCCTTCTGCCTGTGCGAGACGCACTACGACGATGATTGGCAGCCGCCTTTCCATTCTGCCACTGGGTCCGTGGTCCAAGGGGATCTCGCTCAGACCTTGACTAGGTAAACCTGAAGCGTGGCGGTGAGCTGATTCTGCTTGCAGACGTTCATTTGGATCCTCGGGGAAAATCGTCTTAATTTGGCGCGGCGATGGTTCCCCGTCATGGGTCCGGTGCTTGGTCACTTGATCAGCCTCTTGGGAACCCTGTCGGCTACCTCACGTCTCCATTGGGTAGCATTTGTTGTCGCCGGTAACAATCGAGTGAAGACCTTAGTACTCTAGTCCCAGATTGCCGTAGCTCTTAAAAACAAATTCGATCGTCGTCGAATCCCTGAATTTCCTTTCCGATTGCAATCACCTGCGAGACTGATGTGCCGGCGGCGGCGAATCTCGATGAGGCGATTGCAGGTCATTCTTTCGCTCCTGACAACGGATCCAGCGCGCCTCGTAGCAAAATGACGATGCGTTTTCCACTGCGGCCAAGAAAGGAAATCTCCAAATCGCCGGAGTTCTTGATCTCACCCCGAAACTCGCCAAACTGATTTGTCACCGTGTTGACGACATCCTCGCCACCATCCGAGAGCGTGACCTGCACGTCGCGGCCAACCATCTCCGGATGGCTAAGGTCCACCAACTGTCCAGTGACGACGAAGCGATTTTGCTCTGGCTGCAATTCGATGTGGAGATCGATCTGATAAGGCTCAGCCCGGTAGAGCAACTGTCTGATGCGCATGGCAGCCGAGCGTGTTCCTGCCAGGGCCGGTTGTGAAAAGCTGTCGTATAGCAACTGGATCAGGCCGCCTGTTTCCTGCCGCTTGGCTGCCAGGCCAGCCATTGCGAACGCTGCCTTTACCAACTGAACGATTTCCGCGGCAGGTTGGTAGCTAGCCTCGAGCGCCGCCGCGTCGGCGACTTTCTTCCATAGCGCGATTGTCTCCACGCAACGTTTGCGACGCGTTCCGCGGTGCTTCTGCATCGCCTTTCGTCGATCATCAGAAGCCAAGTGGTTCACAAAATCACTCCATTCCACAGCCGCAAAGTTCATCATCTTAGTTCCCCCATTAACCTTTCTCTCCGTCGTTCTCTCCGCTCCTCGGCGGATGGGTCAATTCAACGTTACCCGTGGAAGAAGGAGAATGCAGGTGGAGAAAAATATAGAACAGCCAGAGTTGACCCTAGCGCATCATCAGGTGAATACCGTAATTAGCAAATGGAATTGCTTAGAAAGTTCTTGGCGTGCGGGAATCGCAGACCGGAGTGACGCTGCGCAAAGATAGACCGACTGGCACGCCGCCGCAAGTCTGCGTGCATGGAATGCAGGTTGTGATGGACAGGCTTCGAGCGTAGAATCCGCGCAACTCGCCCTTTGGAGGGAACCATGATCGACCGCCGCGGCTTCTTGTCTTCATTCGCAGGCCTTGCTGGCGCCGCTGGAGCACTCGGTTTTCCACCGAAGTGGGACCCGCTTCTCGAGCAGGAACCGCCGAAGCTGCCGGACAGTTCGCTTTATGGTTCGAACGAAGAAGCGTATTGGACCGAATGGCGCAAACAGTTCCTGATTCCTGCGGATGAAGTCTATCTCAACAACGGCACGGTGGGATCGTGTCCCATGCCGGTGCTGCGCGCGGTTTTCGACGGCTACAACGATACGGAGAAAATGGCGCAGAGCGATCCTGAAGATTATCCGATCTGGGGTTATGGCGCGTGGAACGAGTTTCGTGACCCGCTGGCGGAGTTTGTCGGCTGCACGCGCGATGAGCTTGCGCTGGTGCGCAACGCCACGGAAGCGAACAGCTACATCGCGAACGGTCTCGACATGAAGCCGGGCGACGAAGTGCTGATGACTGACCAAGAGCACCCCGGAGGCGAGCAGCCGTGGAATCTGCGCGCGAAGCGATATGGGATTGTGGTGAAAAAGAAAAAAGATCACGCTGCCGAAGCCGGTGCCAAATGCGGCGGCGGTGATGAATCTTTTCAACGATGCAATCACGCCGCGGACGCGCGTGCTGTTCTTCAGCCACATCACCACGGCCACGGGCGTGGTTTTACCGGTGAAGGAACTCAGCGCGCTGGCGCGTTCGAAGGGGATTCTCTCGGCCGTTGACGGCGCGCACGTCGTTGGGATGATGCGGCTGAATGTGCGCGAGCTGGGGTGCGACATGTACACATCGAGCCCGCACAAATGGCTGCAGGCGCCGAAGGGCAGCGGGTTTCTTTATGTGCGAGACGAGGTGATCGACCGGCTGTGGAACACCATCGTCACCGCCGGCTGGGACGAACCGAAGCTGCGCGCGGAACGCTTCCAGCGCATCGGCAGCTCCAACGTGCCCGCGCTCTGGGGAATGCGCGCGGCGGTGCAACTGGCGAATCAGATCGGGATGGAGAGGATCGAACGGCGGCACCGGCAGATGGCGGACTACATTCTAAAAGAGATGGTGCAGCGCGGCACGGAGTCCTGGACGTCGCCCGATCCGGCGCTGCGCTGCGCGATCGCGTCGGTCAACATTGCGCCGATACAGATCTACGAGCTGGAGACCTGGATGTGGAAAGAGAAGAAAATCCGCATCCGCGGCGGGGGACCTTCGAAGATTCGGCTCTCGACGCCGTACTATTTGCTCCGGAAGGATGTGGAGCGGTTTCTTGGGGCGTTTGATGAATACCGCCGAGCAATGAGTAAGGCCTGACAGCGGACAGGCTGGAATGCCTTTCCGGTAGTGGTGTCTTTTAGCACGATGCGTAATAATTCGAGGTGGCGGAGCGACTTATATGACTGCTGCCGACGTAATTAGCCTCTATACCGAACTGCAAAAGCTGAGTATTAATATTTGGGTTGATGGTGGGTGGGGCGTTGACGCGCTCATTTGTGAACAGACACGCCCTCACAAAGACTTGGACATAGCAATTCAGCAGCGAGATATTCCCCAGCTCCGCGCGCTATTGGAAGCGAGATGCTACAAAGAACTAAGATTAGAGGATGCCAGACCATGGAATTTTGTCTTGGGAGATGAAAACGGCCGCGAAATCGACGTTCATGTAATCGTGTTGGACAAGGAGGGGAATGGAATTTACGGGCCACCGGAAAATGGGCAACTGTATCCATCCGCATCACTTTCGGGGATTGGGGTAATACAAGGCCACATGGTGCGATGCATATCAGCCGAGTGGGCGGTGAAGTTTCATAGCGGCTATGAACTGAAAGCGAAGGATTTTGCGGACGTATCAGCTTTGTGCAAGAAATTTGGCCTAGCGCTTCCTGAAGAGTATGCTCAGTTTAGGAAATCAACTTCGAAAGTCCGGCCACGCGCACTTAGCACTCCCCAGACCAAATGACACCACTACCGCCTTTCCCACTTTCTTGACCCTGTGCGCAAGGGTCGAATACACTAAGTAATTCGAAACCAGCCGCTGAAGAGGCTTGTGGGTTGTTCTGCCGTTGCGGGTGAAAGGGACTGCCCCGCGATTGCGTATTACAAAGGGGGATTGTTTTGCCAAAGCGCACATTTCAACCGCGCCGACGCCGACGCGCCAAGACGCACGGCTTCCGCGTACGCATGAAGACGAAGGGTGGCCGCAAGGTGCTGGCGGCGCGCCGCAAGAAGGGACGCCATCGGCTCACCCCTGAATAATTCTGGGAGCCCGTCGTCCACGGTAGGTTCAAGTGCGCACGGCAATGTTTACCCGCGCGAAGCGCGGCTGGTGCGGCGCGGAGAGTTTGATGCTGTCTACCGCGCCGGAAAGCGCCGTTCGAGTTCCCACTTTACAGTTTTTTTTCGCTCCAACGCACTGCCGCAGAGCCGTTTCGGCTTCAGCATCAAGAAGGCCCTGGGCGACGCGGTAGTGCGCAATCGTATCCGGCGGCGTCTGCGCGAGGTCGTGCGCTGCCACCGGCTGGAGATACCCGCAGGATGGGACATCGTCATACACCCAAAGAGTTCGGTGGCGCGCGCGGAGTTTGCGGCGCTGACGGCGGATTTATTGCGTCTGCTGAAGAGCGTGTAGGGGCGCACTTTAGTGCGACCTCTGTTGCGGCCATGAGCACTGACGAAAAGAAAGGCGGACTGCAGTCCGCCCCTGCACAATTCGGACACACGCAATTGGCTCCGGCAAAAATTGAAGCCCAATCCGTTCCCGTGCGCACCGCGTTGCTCGCGCTGCGATTTTACAAAGCTTATTTGTCGATCCTATTCGCGGGAAGCTGTCGCTTCGAACCGACGTGTTCGCGCTATGCCTACGAGGCGATTGAACGATTTGGCGTGGCGCGCGGCGTTTGGCTTGGACTGAAGCGGCTGCTGCGCTGCCAGCCGCTCTCGCGCAAATTTGGTTACGACCCGGTTCCGGAGAAATGGGAAGAGATGCCAACCAGTTCAGCCGCAGGGAAAGTTTTGAAGACTGAGGCGCACTCGTGAGCGCGCCGGGACAAAAGGACAAGTTCACGCCGGAGCTGCGGATTCTCGTAGCTTCATTGCTGTCTTTTGGAGTGATCATCCTGTGGGCGAAGTTCTTCGGGCCGAAGCCCCCCGTCCAGCCAACGCAAGCCAACCGCCCGGCGCAAACCGCTCCGGCTACGCCGGGTGCGGCAACGACACCGGCGGCAAATCCGCCGCAAGCCACCGCTTCGCCGGCAACAATGGCACCTGCGGCGGCGAGCGTCGCGGTGAAGAACGATTCTCAAGAGCGCGCGATCGTCGTCGAGAATAGTCTCTACCGCGTGGAAATCTCGAACCGCGGCGCGGTGGTAAAGAGCTGGCAGTTGAAGAATTACAAGGATGACGCGAAGCCGCAGCGTGTGCTCGACGTCGTACACCCTGATGCATCGCAGCAAACCGGCGGCTGGCCCTTTTCCGTGGTGCTCGATGATGAGCAGTTGCAGAATGCGGCGAACGCTGGGCTGTACCAGCTTTCCTCCCCTACGACCGCATTGCAAGCACCGGCCGAAGTTGAACTAATGTGGAGTGATGGCCACCTGGAAGTCTCGAAGCACTTCCATTTTGATCACACCTATGTTGTCCGCGTGGAAACTTCCGTCAAACTCAACGGCAAACCCATTACCGCGGGGCTTGGTTGGCTCGGCGGCTTCGGCGATTTGACGGTGACGAACCCTGCGCCGGTGGAAACGGTTTCGACGTACTACAGCGAAGGCGGCAAAATCTCGACGTTCCTTCACAAGAAGCTGGACGGTCTGGACAAGTGGGGCCCGGGCCTCTGGCAGGGTGGAAAAGATTTCGTTGGCATTGAAGACCGCTACTTCACGGCGGCATTTCTACCTGCGAGCGGCGCCACATTCGGCGCACTGGAGACGCGCTACTGGAAGGCCTCGCGTACCGTCAAAGTGGACGGACAAGACACGCTGGAGCCGGTCCCGGAAGTGGCCGCGGCGACATCGACTCAGCCGGTGGCTTTGCGGGTCTTCGTCGGTCCTAAAGATTACGACGACTTGAAGAAGATGAGCCCGCCGCTGCACGGACTCATCAATTTCGGCTGGCTGGAATTCATCGCCGAGCCTCTCTTCCATGGATTGAAGTGGCTGCACAATTACGTCCCGAACTGGGGATGGGCGATCGTTGTCCTCACGCTGGTCATCAATATGCTCCTCTTTCCGCTGCGCATTTCGAGCTACAAGACGACCTTGAAAATGCAGCGCGTGGCCCCGGAAATCAAAGCGATCCAGGAAAAATACAAGAAATACTCGATGCGTGATCCGCGCAAGGCGGAGATGAACAAGGAAGTCATGGCGATCTACAGCCGCGAGGGCATTAACCCGGTCGGCGGCTGCTTCCAGATGTTCCTCCAAATGCCGGTGTGGATCGGCTTAAACACCGCGCTCCGTTATGCCATCGAGATGCGGCACGCGACCTGGCTGTGGGTTTTGGATCTCTCTGCGAAAGATCCCTATTACATTCTGCCCGTGCTGATGGGCCTATCGATGTATCTCGTTTCAAAAATGACGCCGATGACGGCGACAGATCCGCAGCAACAAATGATGCTGAAGATCATGCCCATCACCATGGCTGGCATCTTCATGATTTCGCCGATTTCGAGCGGGCTGGCAGTGTATATTCTCACCAGCAGCGTGGTCGGTATCGGGCAGCAGTGGTATCTGAACCGGACGCATCCCGCGAACGCGGCTCGCATCATTCGAATGCTCGATGGCTCAAGAACTTATCCGTGATGGCAAGTTGGACCGGCAAGCGGCGGCCGAGTCCCTACGCCATTTTCTGGAGAACTTGGTACGTGTCTCGGGGCTGGAGTTAAAAGTGAGCGTGCGAACGATACCGGTGGAAAGCACAACTTCGGGAAGCGACGCGGAAGTGCTCGCCGATCTCGACGGCAAGGACAAGGAGCTTCTCCTGGAACACGGCGCGGAAGTTCTGAAAGCGTTCGAACATCTCGCCTTCCGGGCGCTGCGGCTGGAACCTGCCTACCATGAAAAGATCCACATCGATTCCGGCGGCTACCGCGCGCTGCGTTTTGAAGAATTGCGCATGACGGCGCGCGTGGCCGCGGAACGCGTGCAGGCTTCTCGCCAGCCGTTCCGGCTGAATCCCATGTCCTCGCGCGAGCGGCGCATCGTGCATATGGCGTTGAAAGATATGAATGGAATACGCACAGAAAGCGTGGGCGTGGGGGAAGAACGTCAGGTCGTCATCCATCCTGCAGACAGCAAACCTTCCCGGTAATTCCTCTTTGCCACAAAAAGTATGACAGGCCAGAATGTCCGTCCTACCTCGTGGCCCAGCCTTGCGACAGAACGTTGCCGTCAGTTCCAAAGCGAACGCGATACGTGAAGGATGCGGGACGCCCAGGGCGCGCTCGTGGAAACCGTAGATCGGAAATCTCAACGACTGCTACATCGCCTTCTTTGTGGAAACGCGTCACAGGAAATCGCGAGAACCACAGCACTTTTTGCACTTCGGGGAGACGTTTGGCAACTTCGATATACGAATTCGGGGCTGCATCGGGGTAGTAATGGTGCTCGAGCGCGAGCAATTCCCCATCGTTTGCGGGCTTGTCGGCAAGGTCCATGCGCAGTTCGTAAACGCCGCGCTCCGTTCGAACCAGCCCGTCCCAGCGCCAGAGCGATGGCGGAAGCGGTAGCGCGCCGATCGATTCGACCTGCAAGTGTTCCAGTTCCGCAAACTTCTGAATGCGCGCGAGAGCGACATGGTGCGCGTAGAAGGCGCACGCGACATAGAGCAACGCAACAGCAAAACCAGCGCGATTCCAAGTGTCGTGTTTGATCTTCACGCCCCATCCGAGGAGTGCGGGCAAGAGGAAGAGCGCGCCAAAAGTGAACATGGCGCCCAAAATGACGCGACCGGAAATCGGCGCGCCGGCAATTTCACCAATTTTGGCGATGAGAAATGGCGCCGGCAGGAAAATCAGCCACATCCCAACGGCCCGGCCCTTCACTTTTTCGGGATGGGCGTACACCCAGGCGAGCAATTGCGGCACCAGGAAAATCGCCGTCAGCGTGAAGTCCACGATGAAGATAAGGTCCCACGCGGGGCGCGACCATTCGAACGGCGACCAAATCATCGTGCCAAAAGAAGTTACCAGGTCGAGCAGAATGTGGCTCAAGATTCCAACCGCGTAGATCGCGCCCAACGCCACGAAGGACGGCGCTTCCCATTTTCGCCGGCTTGCGAACGCGCGCGTG
>WNFP01002671.1_pt1 | contig 14225 bp, 9 predicted proteins | sample 5400201 | NCBI WGS metagenome assembly WNFP01 (sample SAMN13153355, study PRJNA577476) | soil metagenome | isolation source: 115 cm saprolite under Madrone tree | place: USA:California | collected 2016-06-14
CAGGCGTGCGAAGAATTTCCGCAAGGAGCAAAAGCGCCCGGCGCGAATCTTCGTGCTCCGCGATAACCAAAAGGCCCCGGCGAAGTTCGGAATCGGTGGCAAATTGTTCAGCGGCGGCGTAGAGCCAGGAGTCAATCTTGGCGTCCACGACCCGCAGCGAAGACTGCAGTTCCGGCGTGTAGCCTTCCGGATCGTCGACCAGAAAACCGGGGTAGACGCGAAAGAATCGTGCCAGCAGCGTGCGCGTGCCGTGGGTGAGATGCGGGCGCGTGCCGCTCTCGATTTGCGAGAGGTACGCCTGGCTTAGCCCGCGGCCCACTTCCTTTTTCATGGCTTTGGCCAGTTCTTGTTGCGTCATCGGACGGCCTAGGCCACGCAAGGAACCTTCCACGGAGCGGAGGGAACGGAGTTTGTTACCGAGAGTCATCGAAGAACCCACATATTGCAATCTGCAAAGAACATATTGCTTTTCGCTATCTCTGTCAAGAACTATATTTGGCATGTTTTCAATGGCTTATGGACACGAAAAGATGACGCGGGTTAATTTGCGGAGAATCGAAGGGAACTTGCTGTCGAACGGTTAGTCTGGTTTGCGGAGCGACTGCAGATCAATTCCTAGCTGCTGGCACTTCTTGTAGAGGTGACTGCGCTCCAAACCCAGTGCGCGCGCCACATTTGTCATGTGGAAGTTGTGGCGCTTAATTTCAGAGAGAAGTACTTCTCTCTCGAAAGCCTCGGTGCGCTCGGCAAGAGTTCCCATCGCCACAGCACCGGTTGCGGCAGTAGCTGCCGAACTCGCGTCGGCGTCTTCACCGGGGAGTACAAGGCGCACGTCGGCGGCCGTGATGGAGTCTTCCGCAGAAAGGAGCACCAAGCGCTCCACCACGTTGCGCAGCTCGCGAACATTCCCTGGCCAGGCGTAGCGGCGCAGTTCTGCAATCGCGGCAGCGGCAAAGAGCTTTTCTTTCCAGCCATTGTGCGCGGCCACTTGGCGCGCGAAGTGCGCGGCAAGCTCCGCAAAGTCTTCCGGCCGTTCGCGCAGCGGGGGCAGCGTCAACGGGAAAACGTAAATGCGGTGAAAGAGATCCCGGCGGAAGGCGTTTTGTTTCACCAGTTCCTCAAGGTTGCGGTGAGTGGCAACGAGGACGCGCACGTTCACGCGAATTGGCTTGTCACCGCCGACGCGCTCGACCTCACCCTCTTCGAGCACGCGCAACAATTTCGCCTGCATGGAGACGGGCATGTCGCCAATTTCGTCGAGAAATAGCGTACCGCCTTCAGCCTGTTCGAATTTGCCGACGTGCTTTGCCGCTGCGCCGGTAAACGCGCCTTTTTCATGGCCGAAGAGTTCCGATTCGATCAGCTCCGCGGGAACCGCGGCGCAGTTGAGCGTAATGAACGCATTCTCGCAGCGTTGCGATTTTTCATGAATCGCGCGCGCGACTAGTTCCTTACCTGTTCCCGTTTCGCCAAGAATGCAAACGCGCGTTTCGCTCGCGGCGACGCGATCGATCTGCTCGAGCAGCTTCTTCATCGCAGGACCCGATCCGACCAACTCGTGCTTTCCGAGGCGGTGGCGCAGTTCGCGGTTTTCGTCTTCGAGGCGCGAAAGACGCAACGCATTTTCCACCGTGACCAGCAGCTTGTCCGTCGAGAGCGGCTTCTCCAAAAAATCCAGCGCGCCGAGCTTCGTCGCTTTGACCGCCATCTCCACATTCGCTTGGCCGGAAATAAGAACGATCGGCGTCTTCACGCCTGTATTCTTCAGGTCTTCGAGAAGCTCGATGCCGCTTTTGCCGGGCATGACTACGTCGGAAAGAATCAAATCGAAGGCTTCGGTTCGCAAAAGCTCAAGTGCGCGAGGCGCATTGTCGCAAACAGTGGCTTCATGGCCTGCGAGCCGAAACGCTCGCGAGAGAGAAGCCAGCGTGTTGGGGTCATCGTCGACGAGCAGGAGGTGAGCTTTGCGTGGCAAATGGTGTCCTTTGCGCCGGCCTATCAGTCGGAAGCAGCCACGGTAAGGCTCTGCGGCGGTTTTTTCTCTTGTGTGGCATCCTCCGAGGGAGCCACTGCACGTACGGACTGCCGCTGAGGCAGCTCGATGCGAAACGTCGTACCGTGGCCTTCGTCGCTCGAAACGGAAATGGTTCCGTGATGATCGCTGATCACAGATTGGATGATCGCGAGGCCCAGGCCAGTGCCCTGCACTTTCGTCGTGTAATACGGCGTGAACAATCGCGAGCATTCTTCCGGCGTGAGGCCTTTCCCCGTGTCCGCCACTTCAATTCGAACGTTGCCTTCGTGCTCCGTGGTGCGCATGGTCAGCGTGCCTCCCGAGGGCATGGCGTCCAAGGCGTTCAGCACAAGATTTTGGAATGCGCGGTGCAGCAGGTCGGCGTCCGCGTCGATTTCGGGCAGAGGCTCGGTGAGAAAATATTCCGGAATGACTGGCGGCTTGCCCACGGCGTTGAATTGCGCTTCGAACAGGCGCACTGCATTGCGCAAAGCTTCATTCAAGTTCACGCGCGTAAAGTGCGGTGATGGCATTTTCGAAAAATCGCTGAAGCGGCCGATAATCGTGTTGAGGTTCGCGAGTTCGGCTTTCAACGTGGCCGTGGATTCGTTGAAGACTTCCAAGAACTGCTTCGCGTCCAGTTGCCGCGCTTTCTGCAGGTTCTCGACCGTGATTTGCAGCGGGAACAACGGGTTGCGAAGTTCGTGCGCGAGGCGCCGCGCGAGTTCGCGCCAAGCTGCCACTCGCTCCGTCTGGACGAGTTGATCGCGCTGCGCCGTAAGCGTCTGCGTCATTTCGTTGAACGCGGAGGCAAGCTGGCCAATCTCGTCGCCCCCGCGCAGATCAATGACGGTATCCCACCTCCCGGAAGCGACTTCGCGCGCACCCTCCGCCAACTCCTCTAGCGGCCGCGTGATTCGTGCCGACACCCACAAACTGATCAGCAAGCCGATTAAGAGCGCCGCTCCCGCAACTACCGCCGCGATCTGCAAAATGTGGCGAGTCAAAAGCACGAGATCCTTGCGGGAACTCCCCAGCAGCAGCACGGCAAGAAGCTCGTTGTTGCGGCCCGGCAGTGGAATGGCATGAAAGGATTCGGCGTCCGCCGCGTTTTCCGTCCAATCGATGGTCCGCACGAGCGGCTTCGGCTGCTTTCGAATCTCTTCGATCAGCGGCCGCAGCCGGTCCGCCTGATCGAACGACCCGTTTACATCGGTGAGCGACGACGGCACGAAGCCCTGCTCCAGATTGCGGTAGAGCAGCGCTCGCGTCCCGGCGGGCGGAACCAGCGAGGCAAGAAAATTCTGGTCGAGTCGCTTCCCGCCAATGATGTACATGTCCTTATCGTTTCCACCCGGGAGCGTGCGGACTACGGTTAGCGAAAGCGCCTCTCCGTCAGGCAATTCTTCCTTTCTCAAAAAAGGCGGCGAGTCGCTCCAATTCTTGTTGGACGTGACCCAATCGTTCTTGTAGCCGACGCGCGCGGGGTATTGCGCGGAAGAGATGAGTGTGCCGTCCCAACTTACGAATTCCACAAAGTCCAACCCGTGATCCTGCGCCGCCCCTGCTGCATCGTGAACGTACAGCGAGAAGTCCGGTCTGGGCCTGGCCAGATCAATGGCCACATTTAGCGTAATTTGGGCGTCGGTGATGTCTTTCACCTGGCGGACAATTTCTTCGCCGCGTTGCGCGTATTCTTTGTTGAACTGAGCGACGAGCGCTTCGCTGCGTTGTGCGTCTGATTCTTCGAAGGCGGCTTGCGTGTAGTGCGTTACGCCATAGGCCACGAGCGAAACCGAAGCAAGCACGGTGATCAGAAAGACCAGAAACAATTTTGTACGAAAGCTCATGGCTTTGCTCCGGGGGCGGCTGTGCGCGGCGGCGGAGGAGAAGCTTGCGGCGCTGGATTTGCGGCGTTTGAAGAATCCGCGACGGCAGGCTCGGGAGTCTCCAGCCAAACGTCGGCGAGATGCCATTCGCCCCATCGAGCGGGCATCCAATCGCGCACGTTCGCGCCGAGTCCCACGGACTCGGCTTCGACGACGAGCGGCATCACCCGCCGGTCCTCCAATACCCGTCGCTCGCGCTCATAAAGCTGCTCGTGGTCAGTGCCCGTGGCATTCACCTCCGCAGGCTCTTTCAGATTATATGCCGCAAATAGGGAATCGAGTTCGCAGCGCGGCGAAAGAGATGAATAGTGCCAGGCGAAAAGGTGAACACCGAAAGGAGGATCGGCAGGTTTTGGTGTCAGCGTTGGCGACGCGCTGGCACGCGGAACCGGCTTGGCGGTGATCTGCACGAGAATCGAAGCCTGACGCGCGTTTAGCGCCACGCGCTCTCCGAGAAGTTTTGCCAGGTCGCCCGACGGATCGACGCGCAAGCGCAGCGGCTCCGCTCCCGCAGCTTCATTCACAGGAAGCGCTCGGCGCAATTCTTTAGCGCGTTCAAGGTTGGTGTCCACGTTGAAGAGAAAAGCATATCCTGAGAGCCACTGGGGCAAAAGGGCTGCTGCGGGTTCGGCTTGCTTTTGAAGCAACACGTTGGCCATGGTGCCACGGTCGAGCGAGAGCGAAAGCGCCTCACGCAAGCGAACATCCGCAGCGGCGGCCTGCGCATCGTCAAATCGCAGACCGTAGAGGGTGACTGGTTCCGACGACCACACGCGCAGATTGGCCTGTTTGGCGCGGGGCACAAGATCGGGCGCGAGCTCGATCAAATCCGCCTTTCCCAGTTGCAAATCAAACATGGCGCGCAGAGGCGGGACTCCGAGGGTGACATCGACCGCGTCGACAAACGGACGGCCAGACCACGCCTCCTCATTCGCGCGAAAGAAGAGATGTGAAGGCGCGCCGCGCGAAGGCGTGCCACCCGCTGCAGCTTCTCCCAGAACAAAAGGTCCAGTCCCCACACGGGCGCCGTTCGCCTGCACTCGATAAATAAAGTAGCGCCCGGAAGCAAGCCGGTCCAGGAGGTCAGGTGCTGGCGCTGTCGACTGAATGGCAACATTGTTGCCGGACGCGGAGATTTGCTGTGCGCCCGAAAGCAACGGCTGGAGCGCGGCGACAACGTCTTGCGCGCTCAGCGGCGAACCGTCGGAAAACTTGACGCCCGCGCGAATCACAAACCGCCAGAGCTTGTTCGAACCATCGTGCGACCACTCCGTCGCAAGCACAGGCTGAAACCGCCCATAATTATCGAGCGCTACAAGCCGTTCGAACACCAGCTCCGCCAACTTTTCATTCGTAGCGGAATCGAGCGAGCCCGCTTGCCACTCGTGTGGATCCAGCGAGACGCTGGCAGCATGCACTTCGACGCGCAGCGTCCCGCCATACCTTGGATGTGTCGCGGCTGGGACCGGCAAAGCCAGGAGAAGTTGTGCTGTAATTGCTAAAACACTAATTATTGCAAACGGCCGTGATTCGATAAACTTCATAGTTCCCTGTTGAAAGATTCTTCACCACCGCCGATGCTGCTTTTAAATTTTCCGACACGCTGATATCGATCACCGGCCCCGGCATATCCGCCGAACCTGAATAATTTTCTTTCTGTGAGGCGGAGGCTTCTTTCCCTACTGGGCGTGTCAACATGATTCGATCTAGCTGCGTGTAATCGCCCGTGCCGCTTGAGAGATATCGCCGAGAATCTTCACAAGTGGATGAAAGCTCCACTACCTTTCCAGCGAAGTTGGTCTGACTACACGCAAATGAAACGTGCCCGCTCGGATTGAAATCGCAAAGCTTTTGATGAAAAACAAACTCAAGTTTCTCCTTTGGCTGACTGTAGACGAAAAAACCTTCTTGCAACCTGGACCGGCTGGCCAGCGGCAATTCCGTGGAATCTATCACTCTCCAAGCGCCGTTCTCGAAACGGCAGCGCATGAACAAACCTGCGCTCAGCAAGAAAAGGAAATGCTCCTCGGTGGCAAGGTCTTGCCATTCTACAGCGCTCTGGATTGGCCTTTCCTGTTGCCATAAGAATTCCCGCCTAAGCTGGGGCGCTGATGCAGTTTCACTCGAGACAAAAAGCGAGGTCCGCGGAACTTCGATCATATTTGTCTGTCGGCCGCCAGCTGCGTCCAACGAATCGGCGATCAGCAGGGCTCGCGACGCGGTGACCCGAATCGAAACATTTAGAACCGGCGCGTCCGAATTCTCAGCCGGCTCAATCCCACAAGCCGAAATCTGCTCAAGAAATATTTTCTTGCGTGCATCGGTCAGATAGGCGGGAGACTCGGCGGATTCCTGCCATTGGACTTTCACCGGTTGCCGGCGCGCAGTTGCGCACACTTTCATCGCCAGCTGGTGCGCAGCGTCTTCAAGAGATTCAGCACGCAGATGTGATGGCCAAAGCAGCGCAGCAAATCCAAGTAGTAGGCAGAATGCGGTGAAGCCCCGCGACGGCGGTGGAGAGAAATTTTGCTTGGCGGACACGGGCTTGAGGGATGATGATATCACGGCTTCAAGCCGGGGCACGGGACACCAAAGCGCTCTTGTGTCGTACCACTTTGAAAATCTTCCGGAAGGCGTGGCGCGGAAATTGACTGATCCTCGGGAAACGAATTGTGACGAGGCACGTCCGTCTATGTGGTCGGGTAAACGGGCTAAATCTCTGCCTTCAAGGACGTCGAAAATGAATCGCAGCACCATTCGCCTAAAAGTATTGCTGTGGCTGGCCGTTGCCACAATCGCATGCCTCGAGGCTGTGCCGACCACAGCTCAATCCGCCGCGTCGTCGGACCAAGTGCCGTCCGGCCCCACACGCCTACTGCGATTCCCGGACATCTCGAAAGACAAGGTCGTCTTCGCCTACGCCGGCGACCTCTGGATATCCTCCCGCGAGGGCGGGGCCGCCCGGCGCCTCACGTCGCACGTCGGCGACGAGCTCTATCCGAAATTTTCGCCCGACGGCAGGTGGATTGCTTTCACCGGCGAATACGATGGCAATCCGGACGTCTACGTCATCTCCGCCGAGGGCGGCGAGCCCAAGCGCCTCACGTTTCACCCGTCAAACGACATCGTTCTAGGCTGGACGCCCGACGGCAAAAACATCCTCTTCCGCTCCGACCGTTTCAGCACTTCTTTGGGCCGCTCGACGCGCCTGTATCTCGTTTCACCGCAAGGCGGCAGCGCCCACCCGCTGCCCGTCCCGCGCGGCGACCTCACTTCGTTCTCCCCTGACGGCACCAAGATCGCCTACCTTGAAACCTCGCAGGAATTTCGCACCTGGAAGCGCTACCGCGGCGGCTGGAGCCTCCCTATCGCCATCTACGACCTGAAAAGGAACACTTACGAAGAGTTGCCGAAGACCGCCGGCATGGACATGTTCCCCATGTGGCGCGGTAACGCGATTTATTTCATCAGCGACTGCGACGGCATCATGAACCTCTACAGCTACGACCTCGCCTCCAAGCAAACGAAAAAGCTCACTGACTACCAGGAATTCGACATCAAGTGGCCCAGCCTCGGGCCAGACGCCATCGTCTACGAAAACGGCGGCTTGCTCTACGAATTCAGTCTCGCCAGCGGCAAAACGCGCAATCTTCCCATCGTCGTCCGCGGGGAAGACATCGAAGCCCGCCCGGAATTTAAGAGTGTCGCCCAGGGAATCGGCAGCGTCGCGATCTCTCCTTCCGGCGCACGTGCCGTCGTCGAAGCTCGCGGCAATGTTTTCACGGTCCCCGCCGAGCACGGCAGCGTCCGCACGCTGACGACGGAACACTCGAGCATCCACGAACTCAGCCCCGCGTGGTCGCCCGACGGCAAATGGATCGCTTATCTTTCCGAAAAAACCGGCGAATACGAAATCTATACCCGCCCGCAAATGGGCGGCGACGAAACGCGCATCACCACGGACGGCAAAATCTATCGCTTCGGCCCCACGTGGTCCCCCGACAGCAAAAAACTCGTCTACTGGGACAAGGCGAATCAGCTTTGGTACGTGAGTCTCGACGACAAAAAGCCCGTCCTCGTCGATACCTCCGAATACGGCCTCATCGCGGACGCCTCTTGGTCTCCCGACAGCCTGTGGCTCACCTATTCGAAGCCCCATCGCCGCGGCGCCAATGACGTTTTCCTTTACTCGCTTACTTCCAAGAAAGCGACGGAAGTCTCGACGGGCTTCTACAACGACAACAACCCCAGTTTCGATGACAACGGCAAGTTCCTCTATTTCATTTCCACGCGCTACTTCTATCCGAGCATCGGCCAGCTCGACCAGCGCTTCAACTACTACTCGACAGATGGCGTTTTTGCCGTCACGCTCAAAGCCGACGAGCCCTCCCCTTTCAAACCGGAAAGCGACGAGGAAAAATCCGCCGACGAAAACAAGGACAAGAAGAAGGACGAAAAGAAATCTGACGCAGTGAAATCAGGCGATCAAAAGTCCGATGAACAGAAAGAAGATAAGAAAGAAGAAAAGAAAGCCGAAGCCGTCAAGCCCATCCAAATCGATCTGGATGGCATAAGCAATCGCGTCGCCCCCGTTCCCATCGGCGCCGGTATCCTGAGCAGCCTCGCGGCCAGGAAGGACAAATTTTTCTACGTCACCACTCCGCAGGAAGCCCGCCAATTCGGCACCCCGGATCATGGGTCAAAGAACGTGCTCCACGTCTATGACGTCTCCAAGCGCGAAGACAAAGTCCTCCTCGAGGGCATCGACGGCTACGACCTCAACAAAGATGGCACAAAGGTCCTTTACAAGGCTGGTCCAGTGTTCGGGATCACCGATGCCGTCCCGGGCAAAGCCAAAGTTGGCGCCGGCAAACTCGATCTCAGCGGAATGCAGGTCCAAATCGATCCACGCACAGAATGGCGCCAGATTTACCACGAAGCCTGGCGCATCGAACGCGACTTTTACTGGGACCCCAACATGACCGGCCACGACTGGAATAAGATCGGAGCGCGTTACGAAGCGCTGCTCCCCTGGGTGGCCCATCGCAGCGATCTCAATTACCTGATCGGCGAACTCATCGCGGAGCTCAGCACGTCGCACACCTATGTCGGCGGCGGGGACCAACCGAAAAAGCCTCGCGTCACCGTCGGCATGCTCGGCGCCGATTTCGAGCCGGATGGCGGCTTCTACCGCATCGCGAGAATCTACTCCGGCGAAAATTGGAACGATGACACACGTTCGCCGTTGACCGAGCCCGGCCTGAAAGTAAAAACCGGCGACTTTCTGATTTCCGTAAACGGCCAGGAAGCCCGTGCGGCGCAGGATGTCTATGCCTACTTTCAGGACCTGGCCGGAAAACTTGTCGCGCTGAAAATCAACAATAAACCCAGCGCCGATGGCGCGTGGGAAATCACCGTAAAACCCATCGACAGCGAAACTTCGCTGCGTTACCTCGATTGGGTTGACTCCAACCGGCGAAGAGTCGCCGAAGCCACTGGCGGCCGCGTCGGCTACATGCATGTCCCGGACACGAGTATTCCCGGCATCATCGATTTCGACAAAGAGCTCGCCGGACAGCTCGACAAAGACGGCATGATCGTCGACGAGCGGTTCAATGCCGGAGGGCAGATACCCGATTTCTACACAGAAAAACTCAAGCGCTCGCTCCTCGCCGTCGTCTCCACGCGCGATGGCAAGGACGTACCCTATCCTCCCGTGGCGATTTACGGACCAAAAGTGATGCTCGTGAACGAGCTCTCTGGCTCCGGCGGCGATTTGTTCCCATGGCTCTTCCGCTTTGAAAAAATCGGTCCGATCGTCGGCACGCGAACCTGGGGCGGTCTCGTGGGCATTAATCGCGGCGCTCCGCTGCGCGACGGAGGATTCGTCACCGCTCCATCGGTGGGATTCTATTCCTGGGCTGACAAAGACGGATGGGTTGTCGAAAATCACGGCGTCGATCCAGACTTTGTCGTGCCCCAGCGACCCGATCTCGTCGTCGAAGGACACGACCCGCAACTCGAAAAAGCCATCGAGCTGGCGAAGGAAGCCTTGAAAGATTACAAGGGCCTTCCTCCCAGGCCGAAATTCCCTGGCTCAAATTAATTAGCGGCGCAAATTCTGGTCTGTTTCGTTCACACGAGGTGTAAGCAAAAGTGGCCGGCGATAGGCCGGCCGCTTTTGTTCTCTGGTTTGGAACAATACAACCGCTAGCCGAGTGGCTCGGTCCGCGTCGCTGGCGGAGGAATAATCTCCTGGCAAAATGGGTCAAGCGCGGCGGTGCTTGCCTGCATGCTCATGATCTTTCCTCCTTTCGAGCAAAGCGTCCCGAGCCACCCACAGGGGTATTGGCTAGCGGAACCCGTAGCACAGACTTCAGTCTGTAGAATCTTTGTGTATAATCCTTCTCCAAATTCGGCCGAGTCCTCGTTCACGGCCTCTTCGACGACCGCTTCTGTGCGCTGACTGTCGGAGCCGGCACCGAACCGTCCGAATCCGCCGAATCATCCGAAGAAGCACTGTTGTTTCCGCTGGTCACACCCGAAAACGCCGAGTGCATCACGTCATTCGCAAAAAAATTCTTCCCGTCCATCGGCACCATCATGATTTGCAGCTTGTCCGACAGCCTCTCCGCAATAATCTTCTGGATGAGCATCGGATTCTGCTTCAACACGCTGGCTTCGAACTTCATCCGCTCGGCATCAGCTGCCGCAGTCACGCGAATCCGATTGGCTTCCGCTTCCGATAAGTTCTTCTGCCGCTCGACTTCCGCCTTGCTATCGATGATCTTCGCCTGCGCCGCGGCATCCGCGTTCTGCAAAGTGGCTTCCTTGCGCGCCTCCGCCTCCAGCTTGCTCTGCTCGATCTGCTTCTGTTTCAGCGGCAACGTGTACTGCATTGCATCCGCTTCCGCCTTGGCCTGCAGCACGCGCACCGCCGCTTGGCCTTCGGCCTGCTTCACATCGCGCGCCTTCTGTGCCTCCGCCTCGAGCTCCGCGATGCGCACTTCTTTCAACTTGATCTCTTGCTCGGTTCCCAGTCGCTCGTTTTCCTGCTCTTTCAAAAGCAGCCCTTCGAGCCCCTTCGCGTATTCCGCCGGAAGCTGCAAATCGCGCAGCAGCACTTCGCGAACCAAAATTCCGTCGCTCTCGAGGCGCGTCGTAATCCCGGCCGCAGCCTTCGAACGCAACTCCTCGCGCTTGGTCGCAAAAATTTCCTGCGTGATGTAGTTCGGCGCAAGCTGGCGGTAAATCGTCGAGACGACCGGGGCAACTACCTCTTCACCAACCGACTGCGGCAAATTTGCATGAATCGTATCCAGCCGCCGTGCGTCCAGCCGGTACCTCACCGAAACCGCTAAGCCAATGTTCAAGCCTTCCCGCGCTTGTACCACCAACACTTCGTTCTCCGATTTTGCGGTCGCGCTCGCTGCCGTCGAGTACACCTGCTCCCGCGTGTCATACAGCGCCACGCTATCGACGAGCGGCGTGACGAAGTGCACTCCTGGATACAATGTGCCGCGCCGCGCGCCCCAAATCTGGCTGACGCGTACGCCGGCGGAGCCGTCCGGAATCACCACGATGCTCAATGCCAACAAAATGGGAAGCACGCCCGAGATCGCGAGCCGCTGGGCCAACCGCCAGCGGACGGGTCCGAAAGGGCGTGCCGTTATTCCCGTTTCTGCTCCCGCTTCGCCTGTGTTGCTGCGCGCCAGAAGCCGCCGAAGTTGCTCCGAGATGAATATGTCGTAGACCACCAGAGCCCCGGCGCTGCCAAACAATCCAACCCCGAGGATCATCAGCAAATACTTCAAAGCCAGCATGGTGTTGCTCCCTTCCCTCTCACTCCCGGGCGCTGCGGCGAAGAAATGACCGTCAACTCCACCGCTCACGTTGGGCCGGGAATCCTGCCCGCTAAATCTCAGGCTTTGCCCTCTCGGTTGGCTGAACTTAACGCTGTGACGCGTATGCCCGCGCCAGATGAGTCGTCCCGCTCACCAGGCGCTTCGGAGGATTCACACGACGGGCCGTCGCAGGCCGCATCAGGACGAACATGGCGCGCAGCAGCATCCAGTGAAACGCCGCGGCGGCGGCGGCCGCAAAAATGGTGGTTACGACGAGTGTTGCGAAGTGCAGTGTGGCGATCATGGTGTGCCCCCCAGTCTGATAACGTCCTGCGACATAGGGAATGGCACGCCAAGCGCCAGCTTAAATGCGCTGAAAATAAAGGACTTATGTATTCTGAGTGATCGTGCCCTTGTGTGCCAGGAACCACGCCGTGGCTACCCAGACGCACAATTCGCGCCTGCGTTTGGCCGCGAGAGGAAACAGAGCTATTGTAGTAGTGTCAGAAAAAAGGACTGTAAAGAAGCGCCACAGGAACAAGGAGCGAACACGCCTCGTCATCTATTAGCGGCGAACCGGCTCGCTTCCAAAGATCACTCGATATGCCCCAACGCCCCGGAATGCGCATCGGCAAGATCCTTGGGATACCCATTTATCTCCATTCCACGTGGGTTATCATTTTTGCCGCCAACACTTACCTTCTGAAGGAGCAGTTCGCAAACCATCCAGGCTGGAGTCCTGCTCAGCAATGGAGCGTTGCCGTTTTCACGAGCGTTCTTTTTTTTGCTTCGCTTCTTTTCCATGAACTCGCCCATAGCGTGGTCGCGCAGCACTACAAAATTCGCGTGCTCTCCATCACCTTGTTCATCTTCGGCGGAGTCGCCAGCATCGAGCGCGATCCTTCCAAAGCCATTCAGGAATTCAACATTGCCATTGCCGGTCCGCTCGCCAGCGGCTTTCTCGCCGGAGTTTTCGTCGGCCTGGCTCTGCTTTTTCCGTCCAACGAGACCGTCGCAACGCTTTCTGATTGGCTTTGGAAAACAAACGCAATGCTCGCAGTTTTCAATCTTCTCCCGGGCTTTCCACTCGATGGCGGCAGAATCTTCAGGGCTATTATTTGGGGTGCCACCAAGAATTTTTCCAGAGCCACACGCATCGCCGGCGGCAGCGGGCGCCTGATCGCCTATGCGATGATCCTTGTTGGCGGCTTCGCGGTTTTCAAAGGCCTAGTTGTGCCCGGCCTCTGGAGTGTGTTCATCGGCTTCTTCCTCCTGAACGCCGCGCAGGAAAGTATCGCGCAAGCCGCGATCCGCGAAAATCTTTCTGGGCTGCGCGCCGCCGACGTCATGAGCCACGAAGTCCCCACCGTCGGCCGCGCCATCTCTCTCGAAGAATACGGTACCGAAGTCCTGCGCACCGGCCGCCGCTGCCACCTCGTCATCACCGACGACCGCCTCGTTGGCATGATGAACGTCCACACCCTCAATTCCGTCCCGCGCGGCGAATGGGCACACAACTCCGTGCAGGCGGTGATGATTCCCCGCGAGCGCATCCTCTGGGCCACGCCAGACGAACCGCTCCTCGGCCTCCTCGAGCGCCTCCTCACGGCCGATATCAACCAAATGCCCATCGTCTCCGGCTCCGACGACGGCGCCGCCCAAATCATCGGCATGGTCTCCCGCGATTCCATCCTCCGCGTCATGCAAACCCGCTCCGAGCTCGGCCCTCTCACGGCCGGTGCCGCAAGTAAATAACTCATCGCAATCCCAACTTGCTTCGGATCAACTCCCCGCGTAAGCCGGCCTCCCTAAATTCCTTCTATTTCTTAATTAACCGCAGAGGACATCTTGGGTATACGATGGCTGTCTCTTTTGAAGGAGGACGGAAATGGCCAAAAAGAGCAAACTCACACAAGTCGCCGCGAGCATCGGCGGCGCATTTGGCAAAGCCGATCGCAAAGCTCATAAAGTTGTGCAGGCAGGATCACTCGCCAAGAAGGAACTCCAAGCGATCTCGAAGCAAGTCGACGCTCTGAAGCGGCAATTGGCAAAGACCACAAAGCGTCTCAAGCACGCTCTCAGCTAGATTCAAAACTTTCCCCGACAGAACTCAACTCAAGGGCCTCCACGCGCTGCCTATCGTCGCGGCCAGAGTTTTCTGCCCGCTCGTCCGCTGCATTTGTGCTCGATTGCGTTCCCCACCCCGTCCGCCCCATCGGTAACTCCCAATGCCGAATGCCAGTCCATTTGGTTTATAATGCGCCGCCCGCGGGGTAGATAGCCTGAACACGACTCACCAAACAAAATGGAGGAAGCGCAGCCATGAGATCGGCGACTGCTAGGAAGTCCTTGTCGTCCAAGTGTCCGCGTTGGATCCGTTGGAGCACATCGGCCCTGTCCATTTCTTCAGCGATCTTCGTGATAAGCCTCGCCGCACAAACGCCAACCCGCTCTGGCGCTAGAGAGGCGCCCCCCGCA
>WNFP01005111.1_pt1 | contig 14216 bp, 10 predicted proteins | sample 5400201 | NCBI WGS metagenome assembly WNFP01 (sample SAMN13153355, study PRJNA577476) | soil metagenome | isolation source: 115 cm saprolite under Madrone tree | place: USA:California | collected 2016-06-14
GGAATTGCCGACTGGCAGACTGGCGCGCCTTATACCATGACCAATGGTACGGACCGCAACGGTGACGGCCAGAGTGGACCTGACCGTCCGGACATTGGAGATCCCACGGCGCCGCTGAATACCAGGGCGGTGAGAGCCGCGAGTTGCTCTACAGGATTTGCGAATCCTGATCTGAATGGCGCATGCGTTAATCCTTCCACGGTCCATTGGGTTGAAGGATTCGGTCTTCCGAATGCCCGCACGGTGGGAAGAAATACACAGCTGGCGCCAGGCTTCAATAACCTGGATATGTCCCTTGCCAAGTCATTCAAAATCGGCGAACGCAGCAATTTTGAGTACCGCGTGGACATGTTCAACGCCACCAATACCATCAACTTCATTACCGTCCCGTCGCGCGTGGTCAATAGCAATGCGAACGTGAAGCCGGGACAGATATCGCCGTTCCTGAATTTGCTCAATGACAACTCTATTGGACGCTCCATGCAGATGCGCTTGAAACTGACTTTCTAACCGGACGTATGCTCTCTCGCCCCGGCTTGCAGGCCGGGGCTTTTTTGTGCCTGTGAGCTTTGTTCGTGACCTGCCAGCTTCTATACTTCTCCTTGCATGGACCTGCATATTGGAACTTCAGGTTGGGCCTACGCGAGTTGGAAGCCGGCATTCTTTCCGGAAAAGCTGCCGTCAAAGCGCTTTCTTGAGTTCTATGGAACTCGCTTGAATGCGGTAGAGTTAAACGCAACTTTCCGCCGCATGCCTACGGAAAGTGCGATTGCCGGATGGCTGGGAGCCACACCCGCGGACTTCTGCTTTGCCGCCAAAGTGCATCAATCAATTACACATTTCAAGCGGCTAAAGGATTGTGATGAGTCCATGCGGTTCTTTCTGCAAAGCCTGGAGCCGATGCGGCAATCGGGCCGGCTGGGGCCCATTCTGATTCAGACGCCGCCCAACCTCAAAGCCGATGCCGGCCTTTTACAAACCTTCGCGCAACTGCTGCCGCAAGCCTACCGGTTTGCATTTGAGTTTCGCCATGAAAGCTGGTTCACGGGTGCCGTGTACGAGATATTGAAGAGCAAGAATGCCGCCCTGTGCTGGGCGGAGAGCGAGAAGATTGCGGTACCGAAGATAGAGACAGCGGATTTTCTGTATTACCGGTTTCGCGAGCCCGAATACAGCATGCCGGACCTTCAGCAGGTGGTGGAAGAGTTGATAAAGTATCGGGCCGAGCGCGAGATTTACGCCTTCTTTAAACATGAAGAGCAGCCGGAAAGCGCATTGAACGCCGTGACCGTGGCGCGGGCCTGCGGCCTGGAAGAAAAGCCGTTTGTGATGCCGGAGAAGAAGACCCGGGAAAAGAAGCGCTAGCCAGCCAGGGATTCGATCACAGACACAGCCTCTTCCGGAAGCGTCAATTCCCGGCTCGCCAGGTCTTGTTTCATGTGGTGAAGAGTAGAGGTCCCAGTCAGCGGCAATATGCCGATGGTGCGCGCAAAAGAGAAAATAATCTGGGCCGGCGTGGCATGTAACTTCGTGGCCAGGCGAGTGATGGTGGGATGGCGCAGCACGTCCAGATTTGCGGTGAGAAGGGAAAAGCCCTGATAGATGATCTTGCGTTCATGGCAGAAGGCCCTGACTTCGCGGTCCCACCCTAGCCGGGCATAACAGCGGTTCTGGAGAAAGGCCGGCATATCATCATGGATGGCCGCCATTTGCTCAAGATGGCTCAATTGGACATTGCTAACGCCCAGAAGGCGCGTACGTCCGGCGTCGCGCTCTTTGATCATGGCTTCCCATGCCTCTGCATCTTCCTCAGTCCAGTCATGACGGGAAGAAGGGCCGTGCAGCACGTAGCTGTCAACGTAGTCGGTGCCAAGATGTTCAAGCGAACTGGCCATCGATTGTGCGACCTGAATGGCAATCCGGGCAGCAGGGTCATAGGGTAGCAGATGGTCCTGCCCGGCCAGCGAGGTGAATTTGGTTTGGAGAAAAATATCGGCGCGCGTGACCAGGCCTTCACCACACATCGCCGCTAACGCCTTGCCGACGCCTGCCTCAAAGTAATGCCGGCGCTGGTTCGCGGTATCGATGGCGCGAAAGCCGGTGCGCAGCGCCAACTCAGTAAGCGCTTTCGTGCGGTCTTCCTTCCAGGCAGTCCCATAGAGGAAACCGGGCTTTGGTGCTGCAAGCGGCATACTGCATATTAGATCATTGTGCTGGGCGGGTGCGGCTAAATGCGCGGGGGCCCATTTTGCCGTTTTTGGCTGGCGGAAGGAACCGCACCGGCCACAAACACTTAAATACGCTGGGTATACCCCATAAATTTGATTTTCCACATAAATCATAATTAAGAAGAAAAGGGCTGGTCAAATCCTTAATTTACGGGTGCAGGTAGTGAAGCTCACGCTAACAAATAGGCTAGAGTCCGGTCTAAATTAAAGTTTTGCAACCGGGGAGTAATATGGAACGGGTGCCAGCATCTTCAATAAGTTGAAGGAGTAAACGTGAGAGTGATACGCGGCATTTTGCTAGGTATTGTCTGCTTGATTTCAACAAGTGCATTCAGCCAGACGGCTGAGGAACTGGTCGCCAAAAACCTGCAGGCCAGGGGCGGAGTGGACAAGATCAAAGCGATCAAGTCCCTGCGCATGACCGGTAATTTTGATGCCAGTGGATTTAAAGCCACCATCGGCCAATTGAGCAAGCGCCCGGGCATGGTAAAGGAGAGCTTCTCCGTTCAGGGGATGACCCAGATGCAGGCGTATGACGGTTCCACAGGTTGGCAGGTCTCCCCGTTTCAAGGCCGCAAAGACCCCGAGTTGCTGGGGGAAGATGACATGCGCACACTGGTGGAGGATGCCGATTTCGATGGCCCTCTGGTGGACGCGCAGGCCAAGGGCAACAAGATCGAATACATGGGCCATGACCAGGTGGATGGCGACGACGCTTACAAATTGAAGGTCACGTTGAAAAACGGCGACATCTTCTATTACTACCTTGATCCGGATACATACATTGAGATCATGGTGGAAAGGCAGCAGTTCGTTCGTGGATCAGTGCGCGAAAGCGTCAGTATTCTGGGCGCCTATAAGGCGGTCAATGGCGTCATGTACCCCTTCTATATAGAGAGCGGCTCCAAGAACAACCCGGATGGACGAGGCAAGGTCACCTTCACGAAAATTGAGGCCAACGTGCCGGTTGACGACAAAGAGTTCAAGATCCCTGCCACGCCGTCCCCTGCGCCGGCAAAAGCGGCAAAGTAGCGCCACCACCATTCTTCAGGACACAGAGAGGAAAAAAATTGATGATGATGCAACGCCCGGCCTTTGTCCGCCAGCTCTCGACGAAAGTTTATGCGCTTTTGTTCAGCGTGTGTGTAGTTACCGCCGCCGTGTCACAAGCGCCTGCCCCAGTGAAATACGATTCCGGAACTATCTCCGGACTCACCGCCCGTAATATCGGCTCAGCCACCATGGGTGGACGTATTGCAGCCATTGACGCCGTGGATGAAAACGGCAAGATCACAGTTTTTGCCGGTTCCGCCAGTGGCGGCGTATGGAAATCGATCGACGGCGCCACGACTTTCCGGCCTGTGTTTGATCGTGAGACAGCGCAGTCGATCGGCGCAGTTACCATTGATCCCTCCAACCATAAGACTGTGTGGGTGGGGACCGGCGAGAGTTGGACCAGGAACAGCGTGTCCGTTGGCAACGGTATCTACAAGTCCGTGGCCCGCATCCTGGTGGAGCCCGGTGACGGCAACACGGTTTACGCATGCGCCACGGGCCATCTGTGGGATGACAGCGACGAGCGCGGTGTCTATAAAACCACGGACGGCGGCACAACCTGGAAGAAAGTGCTGGCCGGGGCCAACGGGTCCAGCGGCTGTGCCATGCTCGCCGCCAATCTTAAGGAACCTAAAACGCTGTACGCGGCCATGTGGGACTTTCGCCGTCAGGGTTGGACGTTTCGCTCCGGCGGGCCGGGCAGCGGCCTCTTCAAGAGCACGGACGGAGGCGAACACTGGACCGAGATCAATGCCGGCAACAGCCAGGGATTGCCGGCGAAGCCTTACGGAAGAATTGCTCTAGCCGTAGCGCCTTCCAAGCCGAACGTGGTTTACGCCATGATCGAGTCGAAAGACAGCGCGCTGTATCGTTCGGATGACGCCGGGAAGAGCTGGAAAAAGCTGGATGCGAGCCAGTATATGGTGTGGCGTCCGTTCTACTTCGCCAGTCTGAGTGTCGATCCGAAGGATGAAAACAAAGTTTTCAAGACCGACCTTGTTTTGCTGGTAAGCACGGATGGCGGACGCAGTTTCAGCAGTACGGCCAATGCACATGGTGATTTTCACGCGGTCTGGATCAACCCTGCCAATTCGAACCAGATTTTCGCCGGCGACGACGGCGGCTTCTGGAGCAGCGTGGATGGTGGCACCCGCTGGGCGCGGGCGTGGAACCTGCCCACGGCGCAGTTCTACCACGTGAGCGTAGACAATGCGAATCCGTATCATGTGTATGGCGGCTTGCAGGACAACAGTTCCTGGATCGGCGATTCCTCCTATCCTGGAAGCGTCACGAATTCGCGATGGGAAAACATCTATGGCGGAGACGGCTTCTGGGTCTTTGCCGATCCCGCTGACCCTGACTACGTCTATGCGGAATCCCAGGGCGGTGAAATCGGGCGCGTCAACCTGCGCACGTTGAGTGGACGCAACATTAAGCCGCAGCCGCAATATAACGAAAAAAAGCTGCGCTTTAACTGGAACACTCCCATTCATATGAGCCCGAATGAGAAGGGCGTCATCTACGTCGGCGCGCAGTTCCTGTTTCGCTCGCGTGACCACGGGCAATCGTGGGAGCGTATCTCGCCCGACCTTACCACCAATGATCCGGAGAAGCAGAAGCAGGAGGAGTCCGGGGGCATCACCGTGGACAACTCCGCGGCTGAGATGCACACTTCCATTTATTCCATCAGCGAGTCTCCCCGCAATGGCCAGTTGATCTGGGTGGGCACGGATGACGGCAATCTGCAGGTCACGCGCGATGGAGCCAAAAACTGGACCAACGTGGCAGACAAAGTTCCCGGGCTGGGCAAGAACTCATGGGTCTCCACGGTAGCGGCCAGCCGCTTTAATGAAGGCACGGCCTATGCGACTTTTGACCGCCACACATTTGGCGACATGAAACCTTATCTGTTCAAGACCACTGATTTCGGCAATACCTGGACGCCGCTACTGGCTGACCAGAGCGGTGTGACGGGGTACGCGCACGTCATCACAGAAGATACGGTAGATCCAAACCTGCTTTTCCTGGGCACGGAGTTCGGCCTGTGGATCTCCATTGATGGCGGCAAGCAATGGGCGCAATACAAGGGCAGCGGCTTTCCGGCGGTGGCCGTGCGGGACATTGTGGTCCAACCGCGTGAATCCGATCTGGTGGTGGCAACGCATGGACGCGGCATATGGATCATCGATGACATCTCCTCTCTGCGCGCACTCACGCCGGATCTGATGGCGCAGGAAGCGGTATTGCTGGATTCAACCGGAATCCAGTATCTCAGCTCCAATGGAGGATGGGCGGAGGGCGATGCAACGTTTCATGGCCCCAGCCGGACCACGGACGCCTTTATCACGTACTACCAGAGAGGCCGTCATATTTTCGGCGACATGAAAATTGAAATCATCGATCCCGAGGGCCAGGTTGTGGATACGATTGCGGGCAGCAAGCATCGTGGCATCAATCGCGCCACTTGGTCTATGCGGCTGAAGCCACCCACCGTTCCACCCGCCGCGAGCGCCGCTTTTGGCGCTGCCGTTGGACCGCGCGTGCTGCCGGGAACGTACACCGTCAAAATGACGAAGGGCGACAAGGTGTACACCGCAAAACTCAAGTTGGTGCTTGATCCACGGGCCACCTACAACGAACAAGATCGCCGCGAGCAGTTTGCTCTGGCCATGAAGCTGTACAAAATGATGGGACGGATGAGTTTTGCCGTGGATTCAATGGTGAATCTGCGCAACACGGCGTCCGCTCGCGCCAGCCACTTGCCGGCCAATGACGCTTTGCTCAGCAACCTGCAGCAGTTTTCGCAGCAGGTTGACGCCTTGCGATCAAAGATTGTGGCCACCAAAGAGGGCGGCGCCATTACGGGCGAAGAACGCATTCGTGAATATTTGACCACCGTGTATGGCAATGTAAACGACTATGAAGGCAAGCCCACAAACTCCCTGGCGGAACGGACAGATGCTCTGGGACGCGAACTGGAGGATGTGATCAGGGAACTGGACCAGCTCAAATCCAGGCTGCTGCCGGCCATCAATTCCGGATTGCAGAAGAAAAAGATGGAACCGATCCAGCCGCTCTCACAACAGTTGTGGGAAAAGATGCACGAAGGCGACACGGGACCGCAGCCGGGAATGATGGGAATCCGCGAGCGGGACTAACCTACAACTCAACATACAAAAAAGAGGAGTTCCCGCGGGAACTCCTCTTTTTTTCCATACCGCTTTTTAGTCTCACCGTTTCTTAGTTACACCGTGTAATTTCCGCTAACGAACGCAACGCAGATTACCGTTCTCATTGACGATGCCGCCGCGGCAGTCGTCCCATTCGTGCAGTTCGCTCCAAACCCAGCGTCCATCGCGGTCCTGGCACATGGCGCGGAGATTGTCACCGCGCACATAGGCATTGCGGCAGCTTTGCATGAAACTGCCGGAGGGAACAATCCGGCCTCCCTGGCGCGTGCACTCAAGCCGTCCATTATCGTTGACGATGTCTCCCACGCAGCGGCCATAGTCACGGAGGGCCGTTTCAGCCCAGCCGCCGCCCATGTTCTGGCAAACGGCGCGGAGCGAATCGCCCTGAATCTCGATGTCGCGGCAAGTCTGAGAATAAGATCCACGCGGTCCGGATCTGCGGTCGCCATCGCGGTCACGGTCCTGGTCACGATCGCGATCACGGTTCCGGTCTCTGTCCCGGTCACGATCGCGATCGCGATCTCGGTCTGCGTCGCGATCAGGACGCCTGTCCCGGTCGTCATCGTCTCCGCGAGAGTTTGCGCAACGGAGATGGCCGTCAATATTTTCGATCCGGCCTTCGCAGCGGTAGGCAGCTTCCAGTGAGGTGTCGAGCCACTGGCCATCGCGGTTCTGACAGCGGGCGCTCAACACGTTAAAGCGAACGCGGATGTCGCGGCAGCTCTGGGTGAATGAGCCTGTGGGAAGCGCCGAATACTTTGCGCAGATGAGATGGCCGTTACTGTTTGCAATATCACCCCAGCAGCGGTCAGCGCCGTCGAGCAAGGAGTTATGATAGCGCCCCCGCTCGTCCCTGCACCGTGCCTGCAGGTCGTCACCGCGCATGCTGATGTCTCTGCAACTTTGTTGATAAGATCCTGAAGGGTACTCGTCCATGGCAACAGCTCTGGACGCTGTAGGCCGGGAGAGAACCCATACTACGAAAATGCCCGCCAGCGTTAGATATCGCATTTCATCTCCTGTGGTCCGGTGCTTCCGGCAGATTGGATGAGGATAGTTTACGCCAGCAGGGCTGATGGGCAAACTTACCTAAGTGCCAGCCTTGTCAACATCGGATTGATAGTTCAGCGCTTCCAGTCCCAGGAAACGCGCGCCTTCATGCAACTCCTCTTCAATGCGCAAGAGCTGGTTGTACTTGGCAATACGGTCGGTGCGGGAAGCCGAGCCGGTCTTGATCTGGCCCACGCCGGTGGCTACCGCAAGGTCGGCGATAAACGTATCTTCGGTTTCGCCGGAACGATGCGACATGACTGCCGTATAAGCATGGCGGCGGGCCAGGTCAATGGCATCCAGGGTTTCACTCACGCTCCCGATCTGGTTCACTTTGATCAGAATTGAGTTGGCGGCGCCGTCATGAATGCCGCGCGCCAGGCGTTCGGTGTTGGTCACAAAAAGATCGTCTCCCACCAGTTGGATGCGGTCGCCGATCTGGTCGGTAAGCATGCGCCAGCCCTCCCAGTCATCCTCGGCAAGCCCGTCTTCAATCGACACAATCGGGTATTGCCGCGCCCAGTCCGTCCAGAAGCGCACCATGTCTGCCGAGGATTTCACCGACTTATCGGATTTCTTGAAGATATATTTGCCCGTTTCCTTATCAAAGAACTCGCTGGCGGCGGGATCCAACGCAATGAAGACATCCTTCCCGGCGCGAAAACCGGCCTGCTCCATGGCCTCAAGAATCAGTTCAATTGCTTCCACATTCGCCTTGAGGGAGGGCGCAAAACCGCCTTCATCGCCTACCGCGGTGTTATAGCCGCGCTTCTTCAGCACGGCCTTGAGCCGGTGAAAAATTTCCGCGCCCCACTGCAGCGCCTCAGAAAATGTATCCGCACCCACCGGCATCACCATGAATTCCTGAAAGTCCACGTTGCTGTCAGCGTGCGCGCCGCCATTAAGAATATTCATCATTGGCACAGGCAGAATGTGTGCGCCCACACCTCCCAGATAGCGGTACAGAGGCAGCTTTAATGAGTTAGCGCTGGCCCGGGCGCAAGCCATGGAGACCGCCAGGATTGCATTGGCGCCCAGCCTGGCCTTGTTGGGCGTGCCATCCAGCTCAATCATGGCGCCGTCAATTCGGCGTTGATCGGTGGCGTCCAGGCCCTGAAGAGCATCGGCGATCTTGCCATTCACGTTTCCCACCGCGTTGACCACGCCCTTGCCCAGATAGCGATGCTGATCGCCATCGCGCAATTCTACCGCCTCATGCTCGCCGGTGGAAGCGCCGCTGGGAACGGCTGCGCGCCCCATGGAGCCATCACCCAGGATGACGTCTGCTTCAACTGTGGGATTGCCGCGCGAATCAAGAATTTCGCGCGCGTGAATATCAACAATGCCTGTGTCCATGAATTACCCTCATAAACTCCGGGAGATTCGCATTATAAAAGATATGCGGTGTAAATGATGCACGAGCGCTTGCTGTGACGCATGCCGATGCGGCGCGACTTTCGACTTCGCCCCACTTCTGTTATGTTCAAGCTTTCCCTATGAGGAGTAATTACTAATGTCTATTCCGCCGCCGCCCAACATCCGCCTGGTGAATGCCGCCGATTATCGTGACGGCTACGCTAACTCCGTGCAGGTCCGCGTCAGCGTGTGGGACTTTCTGCTGGTCTTTGGCCGGTTGCAACCCATCACGGCACAGGAAGTTGAAGTGCAAAATTTTCAGGGGATCTATCTCAGCCCGCAGCAGGCCAAGGCGCTGTTGACCATCCTGGAGCAGAACGTGCGCCAGTATGAGGGCACCTTTGGCGAAATCAAGCTGGATCCCAGCATGGCCGCCCAGCCAGGCCAGATCAACTAAGCTTTCCGCGCATGCTTGCAACGCCACCAGTGGGAGCCACAAGAAAATTGACCAAGTGGCATTCCAACCGGCTGCTGCAATTTTCCCTTTGGCGGACCTTTCCGCTGGTGTTCATCGTGGTGCTGGCCCTGCACGTTCCGTTGCTCCGGTTGCCATTCTTCTGGGATGAAGCCGGGTTCTACGTTCCAGCTGCCTATGACCTGGCGCATTTTCATACTCTGCTACCCAAAACCACCATGGATACCGGGCATCCGCCGTTACCGGCGGCATATCTGGCATTGTGTTTCACGCTGGGCGGATGGAAACCCTTGATCGCCCGCCTTGCCATGTTGCTGCTGGCCGCATTTGCGATGACCAATGTTTTCTTGCTGGCGCGACGCCTGGCCGGAACCGGCGTTGCGGTTGCCACCACCATTGCCACGGCGGTGTATCCGATTTTCTTTGTGCAGAGTTCGCTGGCGCACGCTGATATCGCTGCCGCGGCCTTCACGCTATGGGGCATTCGACTGCACAGTGAGCGCCGCGCCTGGCCGAGCGCCGGGGTTTTTTGTCTGGCCGTGCTGAGTAAAGAGACGGCAGTGATTACTCCGCTGGCGCTGGCGCTTTGGGAACTGCTGCAATCGCAAGACATCTCCAGCCAGGGCCGGTTCAGACGGGCCGCAGTCGCACTGGTCCCGCTGGCGCCTTTGCTGGGCTGGCTTTTTTATCACTATCTGGCCACGGGAAGGTTCTTTGGCAATGCGGATTTTTTCCAGTACAACGTAACGCAAACGCTGAGTCCGCTGCGCTTTGTGCTGGCTTTAGGGCAGCGCGTGTGGCATCTGCTGGGCGCGATGAACATGCTGGCGCTCACAGCGGCCACGGTGGCGGCCATGTTCTTTCCGCCAGTGGCTGACATATCCGGGGAGCGCCGGCGCATCGCCATCCCGGTGCAACTCCAGTTTATGCTGATCATGCTGGCGCATGTGATTGCGTTCTCCATGGTTGGCGGGGCGCTGCTGACCCGCTATCTTCTGCCCGCATATCCGCTGGTGATCATGATCGGCATGTCCACGCTGCACCGGCGCATCCTGCGCTGGGAGTGGCCGGCGGCGCTCATGGTGATGGTCTTTGCCATGGCGCTGTTCTTTGATCCGCCCTACCGCTTTGCGCCGGAAGACAACCTGACCTACAGGGATTTTATTGAACTGCACAACCGCGCCGCGCAATTTCTGGAGTTACATGAGCAAAACACCACCATTCTCACCGCGTGGCCCGCAACCGACGAACTCTCCCGGCCCTACCTGGGCTATGTTCGCCAGCCTTTTACCACGGTGCAGGTGCGTGATTTCACCGTGGATGAACTGGTCAAAGCGCGGCAGATGCGCTCACGGTATCAGGTGGCCTATCTGTTTTCCACCAAGTATGAATCGGCGCCGTGGGTCCGCTCCCGTTTGTGGGAGAAGCTCAATCGCCGCTACTTTGACTACCACGCTGACGTCTCTCCTGAGGCAGCGGCCGAATTTCTGCATGGAAAGATTGTGTTTCTTGCCCGCACCAAAGCGGAGTGGGTTGCGGTGGTGGAGATGGAGCAATCCTCATTGGCTACGTCAGCCGGAAATCTGCTTACTCCGGAAATCGTTAGCAAAAAAAGATCGTCAGCAAAAGAAGAAAACCAAAAGAAGAAAACAAGGGCAGCATCAGCTTCTGCCGTCCCATTTTGATCAGCCCTGCTGCCCACGTGTTTTGATCAGCCTGGGCGAAAGACACAGGCCGCAGTTGTGTTTGTGGCCTAAAAAAGCATGCGCGCCATCACCGCGGGAATGCTTGCCTTATACCAAAAATAGCCAAAAACCAAAGCTGCCGCTTCAAACAGTTTCACCCACCGTCCCCTTTTCATGGCCTAAACTCTCCCTGATCTTGCTAGCTGTTTGCCTCAGCTTCCAAACGTGCATGGGCAAAAGGCTGCGTCTCACTGGGGGAGAGAACACGCATACTTTTCCAGTCATAAGCGAACTCGGTACCACAGTCCAGGCAGACCACATATGTTCCGGTTTGCATGGCTGCCTCACTGTGGCGCTGTCCCCGTTTGCCGGTCTGGGGAAAGCTCATGCGTCGATGCCAACACCCGAACAAAGCGTCAATGATTTTCACCATCTCCTCCAACGGCGGTCCCCAATTCCGGGACCCCGCGTTTCCTGTCCCACATACAATTTCGGCACTTCCGCGCTTTTCTAAACCCTGCGGCCCAGTACCTTCGTTACTGTAATAGTGGTAATAAACCCCAGTCCGTTTCAATGGTTCTGACTAAATCGACTGACAAAAAATGTCATAAACCCTTGCTCAACCAATTGTTCCAACAGGTTGAACGTAGAAACGCTGAATGTGTTGCGTAAAGATTTGCATGGCCATAATGACGTAGGCGCGCCATCGGGCTAACTCATTTGAAACTGGATATTTGAAATAGACAGCGCAGGACACTATCTGCTGGCCTAGCATTTGGATTTCCCATCGACTGTTGACAGCAGATATTGACGCAATTGCATGGTTAAGCTACCGACCATATTGTTGATCAACAATGTTTCTGTTTGTACGTTAGCCGTGTTGAGGATCGAAGCTTGACTGGCAAACCCACGTCTTGTCGGCCCATCGCCGCTCAAGACTCATCGGATTCGGGCTCGCGAACTTCCATCAATGGCCTCATTGATAAGCCTAGGCTTGATCGGTTCACTATTCGTCCCAGGTTAATCCACCGTTATCTGGTTGGGGCGTTAGAATGTTTCAGAGAGGCGATCCGACATTAAAATGAGTTCCGAGATGACAACACGTATCGATCTTAAGGCTCTTTCTGTTCGAGAAAGCGAGCAAATTGAGTGGAAAGAGAACGTAGCAGACACTGATGACGTTGTTGAGACACTTTCAGCTTTTGCAAACGATTGGGCAAATTTAGGAGGTGGATATGTAATATGCGGGGCTAAGGAAGAGAAAGACGAACATGGCTTCCCTCGTCTGGTCATCACAGGACTGACAGCGAGCCGCCTGAAGGAGGTCGAAGGACGGGTACTTACAGCATGTCGCGAACGGGTTTCACCGTCAATAGGCCCTCTCGTTGAGGAATTACCAACAGATAATCCGGAGCGCAGAGTTCTTATTTTTATTATGCCCGCAACCCGCACGGCGCACTTGTTTCGACGTGGTGCGAGCACGGGTAGACACTACGTGAGAATCAGTCGCGAAACGAGGGAGGCTCGAAATGGAATCCTGCGCGAGCTTTTGGTTCGTAAAGGGATTATGGAAGAGTGGGATAGACGAGTATGTAGCAACGCCACGGTCGGCGAGATAGATCTAATAGCTCTTCGAGACGCCCTTCAAAGAATGGGCGTATTCGATCAAGATCGAGGACTGGACGATTATCTTTCCGATGCCAAGCCACTTAGCCCATTTGTGCCGCCATTGTGTGTGCGAGAGCCATTAACCGGAATCTTGAGACCTCGCAATTTCACTATGCTGTTATTTGGACGGAATTTGCAAAAATATATTCCCGGCGGTTATGTACTATTTTCAGTATATTCAGGCGTAGATCGCTCTGAGCCACATGCAGAGCGTCATGCAATTTCTGAAACTTTGATAGAACAAGCTCGTCGCTTGGTTGAATTATTAGACGTTCAATCCTACGTTGCTTTTGATAAAACGAGCAGCACACCAAACGCGGTGAAATACCCTCGTCAAGCATTACATGAGGCCATGATCAACGCTCTGGCTCACAGAGATTACGAAATTGCGGAACCCTCGCGAATCACCGTGTTTTCTGAACGTATTGAGATTTTATCCCCAGGGTCTCTACCCACTGGAGTTTCTATTGAGGAATTGCGCAAAGGAAGGGCAGCTGCAAAGTGGCGCAATCAAACTTTAGCTTGGTTTCTTAACAGACTGCAATTAGCCCAAGCGGAGGGCCAAGGTATTCCAACAATTCTTAGGTCGATGAGAGAAGAGGGATGTCCGCCGCCTCAGTTTGAAGCGAACGAAACACGTGTCATTTGTATCCTTCCAGCGCATCCGCGCCACGCTCTTGCCCGCGAACACCGTTCCATAGAGGAAGCCATATCGCTAGGAGCATTTGAGCGTGCACAGAAGCAAATTCTTGCACTTCTCGACCAAGACCCGATGAATTTTAGATCTATTCAACTATTTTCTGAAGTTCAACGGGCCTTGAATGATCCAATGCCGGTGAGAGAATTCTTGAAGAAGCATAAGGAAACAATTGGCGTTTTACCGCCACATGCGCTGACTCAGCTAGCAGATGTTTTGACGTTTGCTCATCCGCAGTTTTCGGAAGATCGAGCCCTTGCTCGGCAACTGTACCTTGATGCATCGAAGGGCAGAATTGCAGAGCGTGAAGTACGTCAAGTTGCAGTAGGTCTAAGCATGTCAGGAGATGAATCGGCTGCACTTGGATTTATTGATCAACAGTTTCAGGAACATCCTAACCTAGCTGAAAATCCTTGGATTCTGCAGATACGGGGCAATGCGCTTATAGGCCTTGCAAAGCAATGCACTCAAACAGGTAAGAATCGATCTCTTTCTTCAGCAACTAGGGCGCGTGCTTGGGAAGATTGTCGGCGCTTTCTGCAAAAGGCTGAGCGTGATTTACGGCACGCTGTTTCGCTAACATCTGAACCAAGCCTTGTTGATAAAATACAAAAAAGCCTTTTATTCCTGGAAGATCTTAACAGAATCGCCACGCCTCCAAACCGACGGGGAAAAGTAAGAGGCGGCGACAGAAGACCGAGATGATCCTGCCTGCCTTGGCGTTGGGCACGTCTAAGCGATCCTTATGCGCACATAAAAATGGCTTCCACACGTTTACCTCATACCCCGAATTGTGATGCAGCTAATCCG
>WNFP01002674.1_pt1 | contig 14212 bp, 13 predicted proteins | sample 5400201 | NCBI WGS metagenome assembly WNFP01 (sample SAMN13153355, study PRJNA577476) | soil metagenome | isolation source: 115 cm saprolite under Madrone tree | place: USA:California | collected 2016-06-14
CCCGCGGCGCGCCAGCAGTTGAAAATTGTTGCCGAGGCCATCAAAGCCAATCTCTACGAAGGCAAAGTTGAGCAGGCCGACACTCCAACGGTGGAGCGTCTGGTCAAAGAGGCACGCAAGGAAGCCATCAACAGCGGCTGCAATTTTCTTATTGTCGATACCGCCGGACGTCTGCACATTGACGATCAGCTGATGTCGGAAATGCAGTCGCTCAAGAAGATCCTGAACCCGCAGGAGATTCTGTTCGTCGCTGACGCCATGACCGGCCAGGACGCTGTGCGCTCCGCCGAAGAATTTCATAAGAAGCTCTCCATTACTGGCGTGGTCCTCACCAAGATGGATGGCGACGCGCGTGGCGGCGCGGCACTCTCCATCCGCCAGGTTACGGGGCAGCCGATCAAGTTCATCGGCGTGGGCGAAAAGTACGACGCACTGGAGCCATTCCATCCGGACCGTATTGTCGGGCGCATCCTGGGCATGGGCGACATCCTGACCCTGGTGGAAAAAGCCCAGGAAAGCGTTGACCAGAAGAAAGCGCAGGAGTTCGCGCAAAAAGCCATGGGCGGCGAAGGCTTTTCCCTGGAAGACTTCCGCGACCAGCTGCGTCAGGTAAAAAAACTTGGTTCGTTACAAAGCGTAATCAAGATGCTGCCCAGTATCGGGCCCTTCGCCAACATGCAGAAGGCCGCTGATTCGGTGGACGAAAAACAGATTAACCGGGTGGAAGCCATCATCAACTCTATGACCGCGAAAGAGCGCGCTCATCATGAGATCATCAATGGCAGCCGGCGCAAGCGCATTGCCCGCGGTTCCGGGACCAGCGTGCAGGAAGTGAACCAGCTTCTCCGGCAGTACGCCCAGATGCGCAAAATGTTCAAGGACATGGGTAAGTCCAGCTTCAGCCGCAAGCTGGCGGGGATGAAACTGCCGGGCATGATGCGATAAGTTTTCTGAATGCTGATTTTTCTTGAGGACACTGATCAGAGCTTGCTGCGAATCGACACAAAAGAAACGCCAACGAATTTTATCCATGCAGGTTCTTAACGATTCGCGTGTATTCGCGGCTGATTGGGTGCCTCCTTCGCGCAGTGCTACTATAGCGCATTGATGGCCCTTCAGCGCCAACTCGACGACCTCACCGCCAAGCTGCGAGCGATGGTCCCAGCCGAGCGGCTCGCTTCCGTTGACCGCTCCGTGGTGAAATTGGTCGGCTACGGCCTGGCTGACCGCGCGCTTAAACCGGGCAATCAAGCTCCAAACTTCGAACTGCCTGACGGCGATGGCATGCTCTGGCGGTCGGAAGCGCTTCTGCGCCGCGGGCCGCTTGCAGTTGTTTTTTATCGTGGACGCTGGTGCGCATACTGCAACACACAGCTCGCTGCTTTGCAGCAAATCCATAAGGAAATTGCGTTGGCGGGGGCGTCGATTGTAGCCATCTCACCGCAGACGCAAAAACACTCTTACATGACGCGCGACATGCACAAGCTGCGGTTTCCCGTCCTGAGCGATCAGGGGAACCAGGTGGCGCGGAGTTTTGGCCTGGCCTATCGCCTGCCCGCGGAGTTGCAGGCAATCTACGAAAGCATCCTCACCAAGCTTCCTGGCTACAACGGTGATCAGAGTTGGGAATTGCCGTTGGCGGCAACGTACATCATCCAGTCAGATGGAAAAATTTCTTATGCTCGTGTTGACCCTGACTGGCGGTGCAGGCCGGAACCGGAAGAGATTATCGCCTCTTTGAAAAAACTTTAAGACATAGTTGGCAGCGCACAAGTTCCTGCCTGGTGCGGAATGGCATTATCAGATTTGGCATCTTCATTTCAAAAAAAACACGGAGACATTTTCGTCTCCGTGTTTTGCGTTTTTGAGAGTGGATCGTACGCTACTGCGCCCTGCTGCCGGGAGGCGTTATCCCGCTTAAGCGCAGGTAAATCGCCAGTTGTCCATAATGGTCGAATCCATGGGCCACCGCGAAGGTCGCCAGATAGAGTCTCGCCGCCTTGCCCTGGCGGAAAGGAACCTGCTCAACAACGTTTTCTCCAGTCAATGTGGCCGCTGCTTTGTGGCCAAGCGCAAATGAGTCCTTCAAGAACTTGATGATCTCCGCTTTGGTCTTGAGTTCCTCGGGGCCATTCGGGCCCTTGATGCTGGTGGGCATCGGGTCGCCGGTCAGCGGTGACCAAAAAGCGTAATTCGCCGTGGCAATGTGCTTTACCTGGAAGGCAAAGCTGCGCACCGGGTCACGGCTGTCTTTCAGGTTCAGGTTGGTCGGCGTGAAATCGAACTTGTCTGCCGGCATAGCTTCTGCCAGATCAACAATCTGCTTTTCAAAGCCGCTGATTTCACGATCCACCACGCCCGCGATAGTGGGTGCGGGCTGCGGCGAAGCCTGCGCTGCCGGAGCCGCCGGCTTGGAGCCGGGCGCGGAACTCGCTCCCTGGCCCACTGCGGCAATAGCGGCACTCATCAGGACCAGCAGGCAGAGTACTCGAAAATGTTTCATGTGCAATTTCTCCTTTTTTTCATCAGGTAATGGTCGCGTAAAACGATACCATATTCAACGCTGATCGGGCCGTGTGCGCAAAGCAATTCCAAGAACAAAGAACAGCCTTGCTATGCTCGCATTGTGTAGACAAAAAAGCGCGGAGCCTTCTTATTTCTCTGTCCGTGCTTCGTAGGCGAAATTTGCAGTATTGCCGCTGGCTGGCCCAATTCTCAGTGAGTGCTGGTGGGTTGCAATCGATACCATGGGGCCAGAAGCAAACCTGCGGCCAAGGCCGCCGCTGCTACGGTCAGCGTAAATTGAACTCCCTGGCCGGAAGCCACCGCGCCCCACACGCCGCTGCCCACCGCCAGGCCGCCCTGCAGCACCAGCACGTACATGGAGATCACGCGCGCGCGCACCCACGCGGGCGCCGCCGTCTGCGCGGAAACATTCAGCGTGGCCAGAACGCTGATCCAGGCAAGGCCGGCAGCGGCGGAAAAAACAGATGCCAAGGGAAGCGTATGCGAACGGACCAATCCGCAGAGCGCCACGGCAAAAATAATGGTGGCGTAGCCAATCACCCCGTCTGGAGTAATGTGCCGCCGCGCCAGGGACAATACTCCGGCCCCAGCGAGCGCGCCCACGCCAAAGCAGGCCAGCATTCCGCCAAAGCCTTCCGCTCCAAATTTGCTGGCGATCAGCGGCAGCAATGCCCAGAATGCGCTGGCAAAAAAAGAGAATGCCAGGGTGCGCACCAGCACGCTGCGGATACTTGGCTCCTGCCGCGCATACCGCAGACCTACGGCTATTGCGCCAGAGAATGTGCTGGTCCCATTGCGCCGTTCCGTGTTGGCCGGCTTCCAGTGATAAAGAAAGAGGATCACTCCGAAAAATGAAACGGCATTCAACAGAAATGCCCGGCCTGAGCCCGTTGTGGTCCCTGAACGGGTTGCTGCTATTATCAGGCCACCCAGTGCGGGACCAACGGCACGGGCAATATTGAAGCCGGCGGAATTCAATGCCACGGCTGCAGCCAGCTTTTCCGGCGGCACCAACTCAGGTATAAGCGACTGCCAGGCAGGATCATTCATAACGGCGCCCACGCCCAGCAGAAAGGTAAAGACCAGAAGGATTTGAGGTGTCACCGTCCGTGTGAGAGTCATCACGCCCAGCACCGTTGCGGCGGCAATCATGGCGCTTTGGGTGAAGAGCAGGAACTTTCGCCGGTCAATCATATCTGCCAACGCGCCCGCCGGAAGTGCAATCAGCAGCACGGGCAGGGTGACTGCCACGGTGACGAGCGCTACCCACATAGGCGAACTGGTAAGGGAGGTCATGAGCCAGCCCGTAGCTACCGCCTGCATCCAGCTTCCGGTATACGAGATGACCGCGGCGATCCATAAACTCCGAAACAGCGGCTCGCGTAAAGGTGAAAGTGCTGAATGATGGGCTGGAGCCAGGTGTGCGGAGGCGGGATTCACCATGGGGCTAGCGGGCCTTGAAGGAAGAACTGCGGACATGTCAGATCATTGGACTGCTTCTCCCACAGGATCGTGAGCGGGCAATCCTGAAAATGGCCATTCCTTGCGCCGCAACGAACGCCCTAGAAAAATGACAATACCCAATACGGCAATTACAGCCCCAAACTTGATTTCTTTGAGACTGGGTCGAGCATAAAGAATGTAGATAAATCCCAGCGCGGCCAGCAGCGCGGGAATGGGATAAAGGTACATGCGAAAGGGACGCGGAAAAGCCGGGTGTCGCGCCCGCAAAAGCAGCAAGCCGAACACCTGCATCAGGAACTGGACCATGATGCGGATCACCACCAGGGATGCGAGCACATCCTTGAGCGGGAACATGCAAAAGAGCGTAGTGACAACGGCCAATGTCAGCAGAGATACGTGGGGAAAGCCGTGCCGGGGATGCAGCTTTCCATACGCGCGAAAGTAGTTGCCGTCCCGCGCTGCCGCATACGGTACGCGCGAATACCCGAGCATAAGAGAAAAGACGGAGGCGAAGGCCGTCCACATGATCAGGAATGTGCCGAACATTCCGGCCCAGTTGCCGAACGTGCGTTGTAATAACGTTGAAGCAATGTAGTAGCGCGATTCCTGCGCTCCCACCTGGTCCAGTTCCTGCCATGGCATTACGCCGAGGATGCTCACGTTCATCACCAGGTAAAGCACAGCCACAATTCCAATGGAGTAAAGAATGGCACGGGGAATGTTACGTTCCGGCTGCTTGATCTCTCCGCCCAGAAAGCACACATTGTAGTAGCCCCAATAATCATAGGTTGCCAGAAGCATGGCGGAGCCCAGGCCGGTGATGAACGCGCTGCCAAAGTGAAATGCCCCGGCAGGAAAACTGAAGGCGCGCGCGGCATTGAAATGGCTCAAACCGGCGACAATCACCAGCAGGATGGCTCCCAGTACGCCCACCGAAAGATAACGCGCCATCTGTCCAATGACGGAGATGCGGCGATAGAGCAGCACGAGCGCCAGCAGACAGCTTCCCATGGCCAGAAATGTGCCGCGGCTGATGAACACGTGAAAATCCAGCGCGCCCAGATGAGGCACGCCAAGCGAGACGGAGCGGTCCAGCAGCACGCGGCTCAGCGACGGCCAGACATACTCTCCATAACGCGCGATGCCCAGGCAGCCTGAAGCGATCGACAACGGCGCGCTGAAAATCAGCTGCCACACGAAAAGAAACGACATCATCCGTCCCAGCTTTTGCGCGCCGTAGCTCTCTTTTAAATATTGGTAAGAACCACCAGCCTGCGGCATGGATGCGCCCAGCTCCGCCCACACCAGGCCGTCACACATGGCCAGCAGCGCACCCAGCAACCAGCCCAGCATGGCCTGCGGGCCGTGCATGGCGTGAATGATCAGCGGTATGGTGATGAATGGCCCAACGCCGATCATGTCAATCATGTTCAGCGCGGTGGCTTCACGCAGCCGAATCTCGCGTGCCAGAGCTGGCTGAGGCTGCATCGATGGCAGCGGCAGGCTCATTGATGTCCTGCGCTGACCAGGTTCACAAACAGGCGGATGGCCCCGGGAACTCCCACCGGCAACTGGCGTGAGAATCCATAAGCCGAATAGATATATATCCCCTTGCCATAGTGCGCCAGCAACAGGCCGCCTTTCTGGGGCGGCTCGCCCGGATCATTGCAGGCAAGCAAGGGCTTGAATTGCGGGTCCCATTGCGACATGAAATAAAGCCCGCGCTCTTGTACCCAGCCATCAAAATCCTTGGCTGTGATTTTGTTTGGCCAGCTGAAAACCAGCTCTTCGGGCGCAAGGATCTCCACCGGCTGCTCTTCCACTGAGACGCGCACATTGGCCGCAGTTGCCGGATACGGCGTGTAATGGCCGTCATTGAAAGAGTTGATGCTCTGGTTGTACTGAACGATCAGCGTTCCGCCGCGGTTCACGTAATCCAGCAGACGGCGGTTGTGCTCGCGCACATCCGTGCGCGTGTCATAGGCGCGAATGCCGACGATAATTGTCTCGTAACGGCCCAGATCGCCCGATGCCAGCTCCTGCGGCGTGACTATGCTGGTATTCACGCCGACGCTTTGCAGCACCGAGAGAATCTCATCGCCTGCGCCCATGATGTAACCGACCCTGAGTTGCGCCGGCAGCTTCACGTCCACGGCCTGCACTTTCTCCGTCGCGGGGCTGTAAGCATAGTAGGAATCAAGATCGGGCCGCGTGATCACCTTAAACCCTTCAGCGTATTGTCTGCCGTTGTATTCCGCGCGGGCCGTGATCTTGTATGTACCTTCATGCAGGTTTTGCGGCGTGATCTGAAAACTGTAATTGCTTACGTCGCCATCATGGTCCAGATCAACCGCTATCTCGGCCGGTTCAACGTTCCATCCCGGCGGAGTCTCCAGCTTGAGCTTCGCATGCACCGCGCTGGGCACGTTGCTGCGCACGCTGACGCCAATCCGCGATTTTCCGGTGCCGCCGACCGGCGCAATGGCCACGGGAGATGTCAAAAGGACCGAAATCGGCGGACCGACGGCCAACGGGCGTTCCGACTGGCCGAGCGTGGGATCGACAAGCTTGATTTTCGCGAGAGCGCCTGTTTCTCCCCATGATGCACCCGCCGTGAAGCTGGCATGCGCGCTCACCGGATAAGGCGGCAATGGATCGGTCAGCAGGCGAGTATCGGTGACTGTGTATACGGTTTCTGTTTCCGGGTTGCTACGGCTCCAGTAAGGACGGGTATAAGACGCGTCCTCAGGCACCGTGACCTGGAACTGAACAGCCTCCATTTCACCGGGAGCCAGTTCGTGTTTGTCATCCTTCAGCAGTGTGCTCTTCCAGCCCGGCGGCAGGTTGAGTGTTACTCCCGTCGGCTGTATGGCCAGCTTGCCCCGATTGTAGAGTCTTGCGGTAACGTTAAAGCTCTGGCCCGGAATGGCCAGGCTGATGGTCTGCTCCATGCGGGGAAAATAAGAGGGCCCCGGCGGAGGTCCGGGCTGGTCCACTGACAGGTCAAAATAGAGGCCCAAAGCTTCATTGGCTGCCTGCTCAAACTGCTGATATTTCGACTGAAGCGAGGGCGTGATTTCATCCAGTGCCGCCGGGGAGAGGCCTGCACTGGCAACCTGCTTTATCAGCGTGGCAGTTTCATTCAGCCCAGCCAGCAATTCCGGCGAACACGCAGACGGGTCTTTCAGAGAAAACGCCTGGATTGCGGCTTCAATATGTTTTTGCAGAGAGCCAAGCGCGGGCCGCAGAAAAGGGACCTTTGACTCTTCCGGGCCAAGCCGGGACGCAAGCCCCATTAGAGAAGTGTCGATGCCATCAAAGAAATCCTGCTCGTGGGCGCCTTGCGGTTTGGAGAGCACCGAATCCGTCAGCTTGTAATAGGTGTAACGCGGCCCCGGAGCAATGCGGATTCCGCCCGTTCCCTGCGAGGTCTGGTGCGCCAGCCCTTCCAGCGCGAATTGCGCATAGGACATTCCCAGCAGCGGCGAATATTCGCCGGTATTCAGCTTCACCGTGTAGTCTTCATCGGCCACGTTCACGCCCTGGAGCATTCGTGGCGGATTGCCGACATAAAGTTTTTTGGCCTGCCAGGGACGCAGACCTTCCTTGAGTTGTTCGGGAAACCTGTTGGGATCCGCGGCGGCGCGGAAGGCTTCAACAGTAAGCAGGCCAGACGCCTGGTGATGGCCGTGGCCGTCGCGCGACGTGCCACTAAAGCGGGCCACCAGCACGTCCGGATGAAAGATGCGGATGGCGCGGACCATGTCTCCCAGCGCAATGTCATGTCCATGCCATTTACTAAAAGTCTCTTCAGCGGTCTTGGAGAACCCGAAGTCCGCCACGCGGCTGAAGCGCTGTTCCACGCCGTAATACTTGTCGGCCTCCAACAACTCCAGAGTGCGCAGGATTCCCAATTCGTCCGAGCTTTCGGTGCCAAACTTATTTTGTCCGCCATCGCCCCGCGTCAAAGAAAGCAAGAGCACGCTGGCGCCATTGCCGCGAGCTTCCAGCGTCAACAAACCACCGTCTTCGTCGTCCGGATGGGCGGTGGTCTGCATCATACGCGCTGTGGTCTTCAGCTTGGTAAGCAACTGGGCAAGATGCGGCGCGCCCCGGTCTTCCGGCAAAGGACGGGTATCTGACTGAAGATTCCGGACCGAGAGTAACAAGATGACGGCGCAGGCCAGCTTACGTCTATGGGTCTTGGGATGAGAACGCATGGCGACCATTGTCGCCGTTAGACTGTATTTACGGCAAATTGTTATCCAGGCCCGGCAGTGGTAGATTGTGCAAAAAAACTGGTCGGCAAAGCCGGAGGTAGAGCGGAGCAGAGACACGCACACCATGTGCGATATTTGTTGGAATAATCATGTCCCGGCGGTTGTGTTGAAGTCCAAGCAGCACATATGATGAAAAAAGAAGAAGCACCCAGACCAGCCTATGGCAACCTCTCGCGTCTCTATCTTGCTCGATGGTTGGAAGACATCTCTTCTTCTTTCCCTGGCCCTTATCGGCGGTCAGGGGGCTGCGCAGATCAAAGTCCCGGAAGCAGCAGCTGCGGAAGTCACCATCGAATCGGTATTCGCCGAAGCGCCTTTTGCCAAGTGGCAGGCCGAAGGCCCAAAACAGCAGATACCGTGGAAAGTGCACATGTCTGCCGACCGGCTTTCCTTCCATCAGAGACTCATCGCCAACATTCAGGTTGAAGTTCCGGGGCCGGAGCTGGTAAAGCGCAGCCACGACCAGCAAATACTTCTGCTGGTCCAGGTAACCAACGGCCTGGGCGTGTCGTTCCGCAATTACGGGCTTCTTGAGCTGGACAAAATGAAGCCGGAGTTGAAGCGCAGCGATGTGCAGTTCTCCTGGCAGGCGTTCGCCGTCCCAGGCCAGTATGACGTCTCCGTGGCCCTGTGGGACAAGACGTCAGGCGAACACAGTTTCCTGCGCCGCCTGTTTCACGTGGATGCCTATAAAAATGATCCGCTGCCCTCCATGTGGCGGGGGCTGGACGCCTTTGAGTTCTGGTCCACCAGCCGCGATGGCCCGGAGTTCATCTTTCACTCCGATATTGATGGCCATCTCCATTTGCCAGTGCTGAGCAAGCGTCCCATACTGCTGGAGGTGCTGCTGGATGTGACTCCCTCGGCTGAGATATTCCACGGCAATTACGCCATCTATAACCACTATCTGGCTCAGGCTGTGCCCACGTTCAAGACTTTCAGCCAAATCACCCTGGAGAACGGTTCACTGGATGTGGCTGCGCTGGATCTGGCGCAGCACCGGATTGTTTTCGAACAAAGCAGCGTAAAAGATATTGACTGGCCCAGCCTGCGCAAAGCGATTTCGCCCGATAACGGACCCGGCGTTGTGAGCGTGAATAACCTGAAGAACCGCCAGCAGAGCCCGGTTTTTCTGCGGGAAGAGATTGTCCGGCGGCTCAGCGCGCAAAGGCAAACTTCGGCCCCGGCCCCGTTGCATGTGTTTGTGGTGATCGGCCCACCCATGGATTTGTATCTGTTCCGGGCTTTACCGGAAATCGAGACCGGCAATGAAGCCGATTGCCTGATTTACTACCTCGAGCTCGGCTACCTTGAGTTTGACCCTATGCACGGCCGTGCCATCCCAGGTTCCAGCAATCTTGGTTCCAGCAATCATCTGGAGACAATGCTGAAGCCGCTCAAGGTACATACAATCCAGGTGTACTCGCCGGACGATGCCCGGCATGCTTTGGCGAAGATATTGGACGAAGTGGGAAAGAAATAGGCGTGCAAAGGGCCAAGCACGCTGGGAGCAATGACAGTGCGCCTCTAGATTTGCGGCGCCCTTTGCCGTGTTTTAAGATTAAAGCGGTCGAGGATTTGCTTGCTCCGCTTTACCTTTTCCAACTGCAGAGTGTGGTGTTGCATTTTTGCCCACACGAGAAAAGAGTAGAGTATGGCTGAAATAGAAGATATCGTGTTGAAATACATGGATTTGCCCCTGTCCCAACGGTATGCTTATTTCCGCTTGGGCGCAATGAGGCCTAAAGCTTACTCGCCTTGCCAATCCCCGCAACTTACGAGATAATAACAGCTTGTCCGGCATTGCCGGGTCCCAATCAGGAAAGGATTTAGTGCAACAGTGCTAATGATTCGATTGGCGCGCATTGGTGCGCGCAAGCAACCTTATTACCGTGTGGTGGTGATTGACAAAGAACGCGCCCGCAATGGCCGTTCCGTTGAGGTGGTGGGACTTTACAACCCGCGCACCAATCCCACTACGATCAACCTGAAACGTGACCGTATTGATTACTGGGTCTCCAAGGGCGCACAACTTTCTGACACCGTGAGCCGGTTGCTCACCAAGTCACCAGCTGTTGCCGCGCCGGCGGCCTAGATTTAAGGAAAGAGTTCGGTTTTCTTCCGGGAATGAGTTAGTTGCAAGGTCAAATCCCAAAGCAAAACTGTGAAGGACTCCCCCTATGACGGAAGCGGGCGGCGACATGCGTTTGCTCGTGGAGCAAATAGCTCAGGCTCTGGTGGACGCTCCAGAAGAAGTTCAGGTAACTCCGGTCGACGATGGCGACGCTACGATCTTGGAGCTGCGCGTGGCCGCAACCGACCTGGGCAAGGTCATTGGCCGGCAGGGGCGCACTGCCAAATCCATCCGCACCATACTGGGCGCGGCCAGCATGAAGTTCAAAAGGCGTTTCATGCTGGAGATCATAGAGGAAGAAGAAGACCCTGTTGCCGGATAGTGTTTCCCCTGCAATGAAGCTGTCAAGCGAGAGCGCCGGTGAAGCCGGGTTCGTGACCATTGCCCGGGTGGCCAAGACGCAGGGACGCAAAGGCGAGGTAGCGGCAACGCTGCTTACTGATTTTCCTGAGCGGTTTGCCACGCGCAGAAAGCTGTTTGCCCTGCGTGCATCCGTTCCTGGTCCACGGCGTGTAGCTGTGGCGGAGTTGCGGCGCGAGTTGCAAGTGGAAGAGCACTGGTTCCACAAAGGCATGGTCGTGCTGAAGTTCTCCGGGGTGGATTCCATGGATGACGCGGAAACGCTGGTGGGCTGCGAGATCCAGATCCCGCAAACGGAGCGCGCTGAGCTGGCAAGCGGCGAATTTTATGTAAGTGACCTGGTTGGCTGTACCGTGACGGATGCTGGACGCGAGATTGGCCAGATCAAAGACGTGCAGTTCGGCAGCGGGGAAGCGCCGCTGCTGGTGATACAGGGAGAAAAAGAGCAACTGGTGCCCTTTGCCTCCGCTTTTATTCAAAAGATTGCGCTGGAGCAGAAGCGCGTGGAGATGGTGCTTCCCAAAGGCATGCTGGAGTTGGATGCGCCGCTGAACCAGGAAGAAAAACAGCGGCAGCAGCAGAAGTCTGGTTGATGCGCCCATGAAGTTCGAGATCGTAACTATTTTTCCGGACTTCTTTCGCGGGCCGCTGGACTATGGCATTGTGCGCCGGGCGCGCGAAGCCGGGATCATTGAAATCCTGTTGCACGATCTGCGGGCCTTTACCACGGACCGCCACAAGACGGTGGATGACCGTCCGTTTGGCGGTGGTGAAGGCATGGTGCTCAAGCCGGAACCGCTGTTTGCATGCGCGGAAGCACTGGCGTTGGCGCCGCGTGAGCAACGGCTGTCCGGTAAGGCGAAGGAGACTGTGGTACTGCTTTCACCGCAAGGCACGCTGTTTACGCAGGGTCTGGCCCAAGAACTGGCGGCACTGGAGCGGATTGTATTGATCTGCGGCCGCTATGAAGGCGTGGATGAGCGGGTGGCGGAAGCGTTGGCGGACCGCGAGATTTCCATTGGCGACTACGTGCTGAGCGGCGGTGAGTTGGGCGCGGCCGTAATCGTTGATACCCTTACCCGGCTGGCGCCGGGCGCACTGGGGAATGAGGCTTCAGCGCGGCAGGAAAGCTTCAGCGCGCAGGTGAAGGCCGGCGTTAACGGGCCGGACAGCACATGCGCTTCCGGTGGATTGCTGGATTATCCGCACTACACCCGGCCCGCGGAATTTCGCGGCATGGCGGTGCCGGAAGTGCTGGTAGGCGGCAACCATGAGCAGATCCGCAAATGGCGGCGGAGCAAGGCGCTAGAGAAGACCCTGCGCAACCGTCCGGACCTGCTGGAGCGCCAGCCGCTCAGCCCAGAGGACAAAAAGTTTTTGGCCGAGATTGCCAAAGAGAAGATGGGCCGCGAAGCAACGCGGAAAACGTGAATCAGCCGTTCGGAGCAGTTAGAATTCATGTTGAGCGCATGGTGCGCGGCCAGACAAGAAATGTTGGATTTCCGGACGTCGCAACGTCCTTGAAGAGGAAAAGAAAATGTCACAGCACCCTATCATGGAAAAACTCGCTGCCAAGCTGCAGCGCAAGGACATCCCTGCCATCAATCCGGGCGATAGCGTCCGCGTCCAGGTCAAGATCAAAGAAGGAGACAAAGAGCGCATTCAGGCGTTTGAAGGTACTGTGGTCTCCATGCGCAATGGCGCACAGGGCAGTTTCACGGTCCGCAAAGTCAGCTTTGGGCAGGGCGTAGAGCGTATCTTCCCCTTCAACTCCAAGGTGATTGACAAAATAGAAGTGGTGCGCTCAAACCAGGTCCGCCGCGCCAAGCTCTTCTACCTGCGTGGATTAAAGGGCAAGGCGGCACGCCTGCGTGAGGTTGATCATCGCGTAGTGGCTGCCCCTTCGACCACAGTCCAGGCTTGATGGCTCCGGTGAATCCGGTCACGTCAGTAAACTCCGCGCTGAGCTGAGATATTTTGCAGCTCGGTTCTTTTTGCAGCTTCGCTTTTGGATGTTTATGTCTTAAGGCATAATGGACGCGGGAGATCCCCGCGTCCATTCTCTTTTATGTCCGATTTTGTCTCCAGCCACGATGCCCAATCTGAGCTTTTTGAAGGCGGATACTACTCAGTGATTGATGGCGACGTTTTCAGCATCGCCAAAGTGCTGAAGCTTGATGCTGGCACCGTCCATGTGCGGATATATAAGCAGCATTTCCCGCAGCGTCCTCGCTCCATTGATCCGGGTGCGCTCACACTGGGGACCATCGACGACGAAGATGGCTTCGGAATGGGACACCTGCCTCTGCGCCTGTCAGCTTTCTCACAGCGAGAGCCGCTCTTCGTTGCCTACTCAGCGGTCACGGCAGAAGAGCTTGGGGGCTACAGTTTCTGGAAAGAGACTGCCAATGGCGGGGTATTCGAACTCTGAAGGAAGTGCAATAAAACAGGCAATTATTCTTGTCCGAACTTGACCTGGCGGTGCAGCCACTGAGGTCACACATGGCGGACACTGTAATTTTCAGAATACCTGTTTTTTAGTTTTTCGCCTGTTATCTCTGGAATTTGGTAGTGTCTCAGTTGGAGACACTACCTGGAATTTCTTGGGCATGAGCGTTTTGCGGCTCAGACGCACTTTGCATTACCCTATCTGCATGGCGCCAGGGATAAAACGCAGAAAGCCGCCCATCCCGATCAATCCTGAAACAGGCGTGCCGTATTCCAAGGGTACGCTGAAGATGCGGCTGCTCAAGCGGCTGAAATGCACCCAGAAGTTTGAAAAACTGGCGTGGGCGTCAGGCGCTCACCTGGTGGCCGGCGTGGATGAGGTTGGGCGAGGATGTCTTTTCGGGCCTGTGGTTGCCGCAGCCGTGATCCTGGAACCGGGCTACCGGATCAAAGGGCTCCGTGATTCAAAATTGATCGATCAGAAGACCCGCGAGACGCTGGCCGAGCGGATCAAGCAACATGCCATTTGCTACGCAGTTGCCGCGGTGGATGTGGCCCGGATCGATCAAATCAACATTTATCACGCTTCTCTGCTGGCCATGCGCGAGGCGGTGGCCCAGCTTGTTCCTGTGCCTGAACATCTTCTGGTGGACGCGGTGCGCGTAGCCTGGGATGGTCCGCAGACCAAGATTATCCATGGCGATGCGCTATCCATATCGATCGCCGCAGCTTCGATTATCGCCAAAGTCCATCGCGATGAGATGATCCGGCGCTGGGACCCGGTGTATCCCGAATATGATCTTGCCTCGAATAAAGGCTACCGCTCGCCCAAGCATCTGGCCGCTTTACGTGAGCATGGTCCCACGCCGTTGCATCGGCTGTCCTTTGCTCCAGTATGGTTGTGCCATGAACAGCAAAAGGACTTTGTATTTGAAGATGAATCTCCGATGATTGTTTAGCTTTTGGCACGCAGTTTGCCGCCGTTGTTGAGGCCTCTTAC
>WNFP01002957.1_pt1 | contig 14212 bp, 10 predicted proteins | sample 5400201 | NCBI WGS metagenome assembly WNFP01 (sample SAMN13153355, study PRJNA577476) | soil metagenome | isolation source: 115 cm saprolite under Madrone tree | place: USA:California | collected 2016-06-14
ACGACGTCAACCCGGAATACGGCACGCTCGCAGACTTCGACCAGCTTGTGACGAGCGCCCACGACATGCGGCTCAAGGTGCTTGTGGACCTCGTTCCCAACCACACGTCCGACCAGCACCCATGGTTTCAAGCGGCGCTAAGCTCGCCCGACGATCCGCATCGAGACCTCTACTACTTCAGGGACGGCAAACCCGACGGATCGCCTCCGAACAACTGGCGGTCGGCGTTCGGCGTCCCGGCTTGGACGAAAGACGAGCGCAGTGGCCAGTGGTACCTGCACCTCTTTGCCCCCGAGCAGCCCGACCTCGACTGGTGGGATCCGCGGGTACCTGCCGAATTCGAGCGCATCGTCCGCTTCTGGCTCGACCGGGGAGCCGACGGCTTTCGCATCGACGTCGCGTCCGCCCTCTTCAAGCGCAAGGACCTCGCCGACGTGCCGATGGTCGAGAACCTCGTGACCGGCGTGGCCCGTCCCGATCCTGCCTTCGTCATCGTCGACCAGCCGCAGGTGCACGAGGTCTATCGAAGGTGGCGGCAGATCCTCAACGAGTACCAGCCCGACCGAGTTCTGGTGGGCGAGATCTTCGAGCCGCAACGCCAATCGCGCTACATCCTTCCCGACCAGCTGAACATGGCCTTCGCGCTGATCCGAGCGCGCTGGGACGCGAACCTGTGGCGGCGATCGATCGATGTCGACATGGAAGCGCTGCGCGGACCGGGCGTCGCCCCCAGCTGGACGCTATCCAACCACGACGTCGTCCGCCACGTCACACGGCTCGGCGGCGGCTCGGTCGGTCAGGCCCGCGCGCGCGCCGCGCTGCTGCTTCTGCTCGGATTGCCGGGCCAGGTGTTTCTCTACCAGGGCGAGGAGCTCGGGCTCGAGGAGGCCGACCTCCCTCCGGAGGCCCGCCAGGATCCGCTCTTCATCCTCACTGAAGGCCGCCAGGCGGGACGCGATGGCTGCCGGGTGCCGCTGCCCTGGAAGAGGGGCGAGCCCAACGCAGGGTTTTCCGTCGCCCAGCCATGGCTGCCCATGCCGCCAGGGTGGGATCGGTTCGCCGTCGACGCTGAAGATGCGTCGGCCTTTTCGATGCTTCAGTTCTACAAGAGCGCGCTTGCGCAGCGCCGGCGGCTTGCGCCCTGGCTCCCGCCGTCGATTGGATGGCTGCCGGCGGCTCAGGGGGTTCTTGCCTATAAGCGGGAACGATTGTCTGTCGCCTGCAACTTTCTGAGCCGCCCGGTTGCGATCCCGGCCTGCGGCGGGCCGGTCCTCGCCAGTGACCCTCTTGTCCGCTTGAGGGATGGGATGTTGAACCTGCCGCCTAATTCGGCCGCCTGGCTCGACGCGCTCGGATCCCGTTAGGGTTGGGAGTGCCGGCGGCGGCGTGGCACGGCGGCCCGCCAGCCGAGCCCGAATCGACGGCCGCGAAGCGAGCCCCTGGAACTGGTCCTTGCCGGCCGTCAGCGCGCGACCTCCACCAGCCTCGCCACCCAGCTGATGCTCGCCTGGTCCGGGTCGTGAACCGCTTCCATGCTCATCTCTCGCCTCGCATTGGTTCCGCCGTGACGTAGCCAGGCTATCGACAGTCGGTTAAGGCTGGGGCAATAAGTGATTAAGGCGGGTTGGCTGGAACCGGCGAATTCCGGAGTTCAGGCCAGGTTCAAAGCCTCGCCGACGGCCTTCACCGACCCTTAACCGCGCCCTAACGAATGGATTCGGCCCCAACCGCTACAGTTGCTCCGTGGCGGTTGGGGCGCATTCGGAACCAGAGCTGACCGGCCCGCTGGCTACCCCAGACGCGCGTCGATTCCTCAATCGAGAACTATCCCGGCTGGCCTTCGACGAGCGCGTCCTGGCCATGGCCGAAGACCCCCATCTGCCCTTGCTCGAACGAGTGCGATTCCTGGCGATTTTCAGCCAGAACCTTGACGACTTCTTCCAGGTGCGCGTTGCCGGTTTGAAGGAGCAGGTGCTGGCGGCGGTGGCGGTCTCCTCGCCAGATGGCATGTCGCCGCTCGAGCAGCTGAAAGCAATTCGTGTGCGAGTCGAGGGCCTCGTGGAGAGGCAGCTGGGCCTTTACAACACGGGCATCGTTCCGGCTCTCGCCGACGCCGGGATCACCATCGTGCGCTCCGACGAGGTGAGCAAGAAAGAGCTCAGCCAGCTCCATGCGGTTTTCAGGCAACAGATCTTCCCCGTCCTGACGCCGCTCGCTGTCGACCCCGGCCATCCGTTCCCGTACATCTCTCACCTTTCACTGAACCTGGCGGTTACGGTGCGCGACCCACAGCGGCGCCAGCAGCGCTTCGCGCGCGTCAAAGTGCCACCGGTGCTACCGCGATTCATCCCTCTGTCGGAAGACAGCCGGTATATGCCGCTCGAGGATGTGATCGCGCTGCACCTGCAGGCGCTCTTCCCGGGCATGGACGTGATCGCGCATCACCCATTCCGCGTCACGCGCGATGGCGATCTGGACGATGTCGACAGCGATGCCGAGGATCTTCTCGCCGCCATCCAGACCGAGCTCCGCCGCAGGCGCCGGCACGCGCGGGTGGTGCGGCTGGAGGTCGACCCCGGGATGTCACCCGAGGTGCTCGAGCTCCTCACCCGCGAGCTGGAGCTGCAGCCCGCCGACGTGTACCAGTCCGAGGGCCTGCTGGATCTCGGCAGCTTGAACGCTCTGTGGCAGCTGGACCGGCCGGACTTGAAGGAAGAGCCGTGGACTCCCGCCACTCAGCCCAGGCTGCGAGGCATCGGCGCGGAGGTTCCGGATTTATTCGCGGTGCTGCACGCGGGCGACGTGCTCGCCCACCATCCATACGATTCGTTCGCGACCTCGGTCGAGGCTTTCATCGACCACGCCGCGAGCGACCCCAACGTGCTCGCCATCAAGCAGACGCTCTACCGGACGTCCGGACCGGGGGGACCAGGTAGCCCGATCGTCCGCGCCCTCATCCGGGCGGCGGAATCCGGCAAGCAGGTCGCGGCGTTGGTCGAGCTCAAGGCGCGAGGCGATGAGCAAGCGAACATCGCGTGGGCCAGAGCACTCGAAGAGGCCAACGTCCACGTGGTCTATGGATTGGTCGGCCTGAAGACCCACGCCAAGGTGACGCTGGTTGTGCGCCGCGAGGGCAACCGCATCCAGAACTACGTCCACGTCGGCACCGGCAACTACAACCCGAGCACTGCTCATGGCTACGAGGACGTGAGCCTGCTGACGTCGGATGCCGACATCGGTGCCGACGTCACTGAGCTCTTCAACCTCCTCACGGGATACAGCCGCCAGCACCGCTATCGCAAGCTGCTCGTCGCCCCGTCGAGCCTGCGGACGGGAATCATGCAGCTGATCGAGCGCGAGGCGAAGCCCGGCGGCCGCATCGCGATCAAGGTCAACAACCTGATCGACCCAGACATCATCGACGGGCTCTATGCGGCCTCGCAGGCGGGCGCGGAGATCGACCTCATTGTCCGCAGCATGTGCTCGCTTCGGCCAGGGGTGCCCGGTTTGTCAGAGCGCATCAGGGTGCGTTCCATCGTCGGCCGCTTCCTGGAGCACTCGCGCATTTTCCGTTTCGGTGGCGGCAGCCAGCCCGATTGGTACCTGGGCTCGTCGGACATGATGCAGCGGAACCTCGACCGCCGCGTCGAAGCGGTGGCTCCCGTGACGGACCCCAAGCTGTGCGGCCGGCTCGCCGAGATCTTCGAGATCGGGCTTGCCGATGACGTCCTTGCGTGGGAGCTTGGATCCGACGGCACGTGGCAGCGCGTGCCGACCGAGCGCGGTCTGAATTCGCACAAGCGCTTCCAGGAGCTCGCCCTGGAGCGTGCGCGCGGCAATGGAGTTGTAAGCCTAATCAAGCATGCTTAAGCCCCACGAATTCCGAGCCAAAGGCTCGAATTCGCGGGGACCCCATTAAAGAGCGTGAGGTGAAGCTCGGGGCCGGCCCTGCGTTTCACCTCCCGGATCTCAACGGAGTCCTCGACGGTGTGACCGTCACCCCGCCCGAAGCCGCGAGGCTCGAGACCGTCTACTACGACACCCCCGACTTGCGGCTCGCGCGTTGGAGCGTTTCGCTCCGATATCGCGCCGGCGAGGGCTGGACGCTGAAGCTCTCACCGGCTGTGCAGCAGGGATTGCTGGAGCGAGACGAGATCACGTTCCAGGGCGGGCCAAAGAAGCCACCAGCCGCGGCGGTGGCGCTGGTGCGCGCCTACGTGCGCAAGGCAGAGCTGGTGCCGGTCGCCCGCCTATCGACGATCCGCCGCCGAGTCCGGCTGGTCGGCATTAATGGCGCCCGCGTCGCCGAGGTCGTCGACGACGAGGTGTCGGTGCGTGACGGGCGTCGCGTGGCGGCGCGGTTCCGCGAGATCGAGGTCGAGGTCGCAGGGGCGGAGGGTAACGAGGCCATCGTGGCGCCGCTCGTCGGACGCCTGCGTGCAGCGGGAGCCGGTGCACCCGATCCGACCCCCAAGCACATCCGCGCGCTGGGTCCGCGCGCGATGGAGCCTCCAGAGGTCGCCCCGCTTCCCGTCACTCCCGAATCGCCGGCGCGCGATGTCATCCGCAGCGTCCTCGCGGAATCGGTTGCCGCGATCCTGCGCAACGATCCGCTTGTTCGCGCGACCAAGGATCCCGAGGCGGTGCATCAGGCACGCGTGGCGACTCGCCGGCTCCGGTCACACATGCGCACGTTTGGTCCCTTGCTCGAGCCCGAGTGGACGGACCCGTTGCGGTCGGAGCTCGGCTGGCTGGCGATGGCGCTGGGCGCGGTGCGCGACCGTGAGGTGCTGCTCGATCGGCTTCGCGAACGAGCCAGGTCCCTCCCGGCCAGCGATGCGAGGTCGGCCGCATCCCTCCTGCACATCCTCGAGCTCGAGATCGAATCGCTCCGAAAGACGCTTTACGCGGATCTCGACTCGCAGCGGTACATCGACCTTCTCGAATCGCTCGTCGCGGCTGCACATGCACCCGCCACCACCCTCGACGGGGACCAGCCCGCATCGTTGATGCTGCCGCCGCTGGCCACCGGTCCGTGGCGCCGGCTCCGCAGCGCGGTCCGGCAGCTGCCTGAGCAGCCGACCGATCCCGAGCTGCATCGCATCCGCATCCTGGCCAAGCGCGCGCGATACGCGGCGGAGGCGGTGGCCCCGGTCGTCGGCGAGGGCGCGGCCGCGTTCGCCCGGGCGGCGGCCAAGCTGCAGACGATTCTCGGCGAGCACCAGGACAGCGTGACCGCGCAAGCCTGGCTCCGCTCCGCGCGGGTCACGGGCCGGCGTGCGTTTGTGGCCGGGCAGCTGATCGCGATGGAGCACCTCGCCGCGCAGAAGGCGCGCAAGGACTGGCCGAAAGTGTGGAAGGCCCTCGACCGCAAATCGCTCCGCAAGTGGATGGTCCCTTGAGCACGTTCTACTTCGTCCGCCACGCCAAGGCCGGCAGCCGCGGCCACTGGCAGGGCGACGACCGCCTCCGTCCGCTGAGCAAGAAAGGTGTCAAGCAAGCGCAGGACCTGATCGATGTCTTCAAGCCTTTCAACGCCTCTGCCATCTACTCCAGCCCTTATCTGCGCTGTGTGCAGACGGTGGAGCCGCTTGCGCAAGATCGCGGACTCGAGATCCAGGAGACCCCGGCGCTGGCGGAGGGGCGCGGCTTGCCCGGCGCGTTCGAGTTCATGGGCGACGCGGAGCTCGATGATGTCGTCCTCAGCACCCACGGCGACATCGTCTGGGAGCTCGTCGAGGACCTCGTGCGCCGTCGCGTGATCAGGGCGGGCGAGGGTGGCTACGAGAAGGGTTCGACCTGGGTGGTCGAGGTCGCGTCCGGGAAGCCCGTGCGCGCGCGCTTCATACCTGCTCCGTGACAGACCTGCATTCCGCACGTTTGAGCCAAAATGCGCGAAATCCAGCTCGGTCAAACGCCCGTCTTGATCCAAACGTGCGGAATTGGTTCCCTTAAGGTGTGTTTGTGACCGTCACGCTGCGGGGCGCCTCACTCGACGAGGAGCAGGTGGTGGCGGTGGCGCGTCATGGGGAGAAGGTGGCGCTCTCGGCGGCGGCCAGGACCAAGATGGAGCAGAGCCGGGCTCGCGTGCAAAGGGCGTCGCAGTCGCGCGAACCCGTCTATGGCGTTTCGACCGGGTTCGGCGCGCTGGCCGGAACCCGAATCGCGCCCCTCCGCCAGCCGGAGCTGCAGCTCGCGCTGATCCGCTCGCACGCGGCCGGCGTCGGCCCGCCAGTTGATGGTGAGGTGGTGCGGGCGACGATGCTGCTCAGGGCTCGCACTCTTTCGATGGGCCTTTCCGGCGTGCGCCCGGCGGTGGCTGAAGCGCTCGTCTCCACGCTCAACGCGCAGATCACCCCGGTGGTGCCGCGTTACGGCTCGGTGGGTTGCAGTGGCGATCTCGCTCCGCTCGCTCATATCGCCCTAGCGCTCGTCGGCGAGGGCGAAGTCGTGAACGCCGACGGGGTCAAGCAGCCGGCGGCGCAGGCGCTGCGCGCGGCGAAGGTCAAGCCGTTGAAGCTGGAGACCAAAGAAGGGCTGTCGCTGATCAATGGCACCGACGGCATGCTCGGCATGCTTGCGCTTGCATGCAACGACGCCGACCTCTGCTTTCGAGTCGCAGACATCACGGCCGCGATGTCCGCGGAGGCGCTCCTCGGTACCGACCGGCCGTTCCAGCCGCACCTTCATCAGATCCGCCCCCACCCGGGTCAGGTGGCCAGCGCCGCCAACCTCGCGCGCTTGATGCGCGGGTCGGGCATCGTCGCCTCACATCGTCACTCCGCCCACGCCGTCCAGGATTCCTACTCGGTGCGCTGCAGCCCACAGGTCGCGGGAGCCGCGCGCGACACGCTCGACTTCGCTCGGCGCACGGCCGCGGTCGAGCTTGCGTCCGCTATCGACAACCCGGTCGTGCTCGAGAACGGCGACGTGGAGTCGAACGGCAACTTTCACGGCGAACCGCTGGCGTTTGCCGCCGACTTCCTCGCCATCGCCGCCGCCGAGGTCGGGGCCATCGCCGAGCGCCGCGTCGACCGCCTCCTCGACCCGCACCGCTCCGAGGGCTTGCCGCCTTTCCTTGCGGAGGAGCCGGGCGTGAACTCGGGCCTCATGGTCGCGCAGTACACGGCCGCATCGCTGGTCGCCGAGAACCGACGCCTCGCGGCGCCCGCCAGTGTGGACTCGGTGCCGACCTCGGGCATGCAGGAAGACCACGTCTCGATGGGCTGGGGAGCGGCGTTGAAGCTGCGCACCGTGCTCGACAACCTGACCAGCATCCTCGCGGTCGAGCTGGTGGCTGCCGCCCGGGCGCTCGACATGCGTGCGCCGTTGAAACCGGCGCCGGCCACCGCTGCGGTTCGCGACCTCGTCCGCAAGCACGTCAAGGGCGTCGGACCGGACCGCGTGCTCGCGCCTGAGCTCGCCGCGGCCGAAGCACTCATCCGCAGCGGCGCCATCGTCGCCGCTGCTCAATCTGTAACCGGCCCGCTGAAATGAGCGGTCCGCGGCCCGTCCGCGCGCCTCGCGGTTCGGAGCTGAGCTGTCTCGGCTGGCCGCAAGAGGCCGCTATGCGGATGCTGATGAACAACCTCGACCCCGAGGTCGCCGAGCAACCGGATGACCTAGTGGTATACGGCGGCACGGGTCGCGCCGCGCGTTCGTGGGATGCGTTCGACGCCATCGTCCGCGAGCTGAAACGGCTCAAAGCGGACCAGACCCTGCTCGTCCAGTCGGGCAAACCGGTCGGCGTGTTCGAGACGCACGAGTGGGCGCCTCGTGTGCTCATCGCCAACTCTTTGCTGGTGCCCGAGTGGGCGACCTGGGACGAGTTCCGGCGCCTCGAGGCGCTCGGTCTGACCATGTACGGGCAGATGACCGCGGGGTCATGGATCTATATCGGCACGCAAGGCATCCTCCAGGGCACGTACGAAACGTTCGCCGCGGTGGCGCGCAAGCGGTTCGGTGGCACGCTCGCGGGCACCATCACATTGACGGCAGGCCTGGGTGGGATGGGCGGGGCGCAGCCGCTCGCGATCACGCTCAACGGAGGGGTGGCGATCTGTATCGAGGCAGACGCAGACCGCATCCAGCGCCGCCTCGACCATCGCTACCTCGACGCGCTTGCGTCAGACGTCGAGGATGCGCTCCGCCTGGCGCATGACGCAAAAACGGCGAAGCGCGCGCTTTCGATCGGGCTTCACGGCAATGCAGCCGAGGTGCTCCCGGCGTTGGCATCTCGTCGCTTCGACGTCGACGTCGTCACCGACCAGACCTCAGCGCACGACCCGATGAGCTACATCCCCGCCGGGCTCAGGGTCGAGGACGCCCAAGAGCTGCGTCTCGACGACCCCACCGAATACGTTCGCCGCGCGCGCGAGAGCATGGCGCGCCACGTCGACGCGATGATCGACTTCCTCGACCACGGCGCCGAGGTTTTCGACTACGGCAACAGCCTGCGTGCCGAGGCGAAGTTGGGCGGCAGCACACGCGCGTTCGAGTTTCCGGGCTTCGTGCCTGCCTACATCCGTCCGTTGTTCTGTGAAGGCAAAGGACCGTTTCGCTGGGTTGCCCTGTCCGGCGACCCTGATGACATCGCCGTCACCGACCGAGCCATGATCGAGGAGTTCTCCGATGACGCCGCGCTGGTGCGCTGGATCAAAGCGGCTGGTGAGAAAGTGAGGTTCCAGGGCTTGCCCGCGCGAATCTGCTGGCTCGGTTATGGCGAGCGTTCGCGCGCGGGCCTTCGATTCAACGAGCTCGTCCGCACTGGCGCGGTCAAGGCCCCGATAGTGATCGGCCGCGACCACCTGGATTCGGGTTCGGTCGCCTCGCCGTATCGCGAGACCGAAGCGATGCGCGACGGTTCAGATGCGATCGCTGACTGGCCGATTCTCAATGCCCTTCTCAACACTTCCAGCGGGGCGTCGTGGGTGAGCGTTCACCATGGCGGCGGGGTAGGCATCGGCCGCTCGATACATGCGGGGATGGTCGTGGTGGCGGACGGCACGGTCGATGCGGCGCGAAAGCTCGAACGGGTGCTCACCAACGATCCCGGCACCGGCGTCATGCGGCATGCCGACGCCGGGTACGAGCGCGCGATCGAGGTCGCCAACGAACGTGGCGTCCGAATACCCATGCAATGAACGGCTCCGGTCTCTGGCACGCGGACCAAGCGTGGCTCGGCCAAGCCGCCAACGACATTCTCATCGAGGTCGAGGACGGGCGGATCAAGACGATCACGCATGACGTGCCCGCCCCGGACGGCGCCGTGCGGCTCGAAGGTTGGACGATTCCCGGCCTGGCCAATGTCCACAGCCATGCGTTCCAACACTCGCTGCGTGGAGCCATCGAATCGGGCGGCGGCGATTTCTGGGAGTGGCGGCAGCAGATGTATCGCGCCGCCGCGCAATCGGACTGGACCGACTACTTCAAGAGCTCACGATTCGTGTTTCGCGAGATGCTCGAGGCGGGGATCACCGCGGTAGGAGAGTTCCATTACCTGCACGCTCTTGGCAACGGTCTGGGTGAAGCGCTGATCGCCGCCGCCCAGCAGGAGGGAATCCGCATCACGCTGATCGATGCGTGCTATCTGCGCGGCGGAATGGACAACCGCTCCCTCGATGACGTTCAGAAGACTTTTTCAGATGGCGACGCAGAGCATTGGGCACAACGGATGGACGACCTGGATGAGGGTGCCGGTGTTCGGATCGGCGCCGCGATCCACAGCGTGCGCGCGGTCGACCCTGCGTCGATGCGCACGGTCGCCGAGTGGGCGCGCAAGCGCAATGCCCCGCTGCACATACACCTCGCGGAGCAGCCGGCGGAAGTGGAGGAGTGCCTCGCGGTCGAGGGCTGCACGCCCATGCAGCTGCTCGACCGCGAAGGCATTCTCGGTCCGGACCTGACCGCGGTCCACGCAATTCACGTCAACGAGGACGACATATCACTTTTCGGTGCCAACAAGGTCTCGATCTGCGCCTGCACGACGACGGAGCGCGACCTCGGTGATCGCGTCGGCCCGATTCGCGCCCTTGTCGATGCGGGCAGCCCGCTGTGCGTGGGCAGCGACTCGAATGCCGTCATCGACTTGCTAGAGGAGGCGCGCGGCGTGGAGCTCGACCAGCGCCGTGCCACGGGGCGGCGAGTCCTCCATCAGCCTGCGGAGCTCTTTCGCGCCGCGACCGTCGACGGAATGCGAGCCCTGGGTTGGGACGCCGGTGAGCTCAAGCCGGGAATGCTGGCGGACTTCATCACGATCGGCTACGAGCAACCGGTCCTCTCGCGGCACCTCGACCTCGCTTACCTGGTGTTCTGCTGCTCGGCACGAGACGTCACCAACGTGGTCGTGGGCGGCAAAACGGTCGTCAGCAAATGAGGCGCCTCCACAACATCGGCCGCCTGTTCACCGGGACCCAGGTGGGCGTGATCGAGAAAGCGGCGATCATCTGCGACGATGACGAGCACATCGCCTGGTGCGGGCGTGAGGGCGATGAACCGCACGATCTTCTTGGGTATGTCGCGCATGAGGAGGACTGCCGGGGCGGGCTCGTGACCGCCGGGCTCATCGACGCCCACACGCACCCGGTGTACGCGGGCAATCGGATGGCCGAGGTCGCGATGCGTTCCGCCGGGGCGTCGTACGAAGCGGTTGCCAAAGCGGGTGGGGGCATCGTGGCCACCGTCAAAGCCACTCGCGCAGCGAGCGTTGATGCTCTCGAGCAAGCGACGGCGGCCAGGTTGCGGCGCTGGCTCGAGGGCGGCGCGACCACCGTCGAGGCCAAGACCGGTTACCACCTCCAGCGCGAAGGCGAGCTGGAGGACACGCGCATGCTCAAGCGGCTGAGCGAACACAGCGACCTCCCACGGATCGAGGTCACGTTCCTCGCCGCTCACGCTAAGCCGCCTGATCGCTTCGCCAGCTTCGGCAGGTACTCGAAGCAGGTCGCGGACTGGTGTGAGGACGCCCACGCCGCCGGGGCGCGATTCTGCGACGTGTTCTGCGATCGGGGCTATTTCTCCGTCTCGCAGTCACGGCGCATCCTCAAGGCTGCCCTCGAAGCCCAGCTGATCCCGCGCCTACACGCCGATGAGCTCGCGCGCACGGGCGGATCGCGCCTTGCGGCTGAGCTTCAAGCCGCGTCGGCGGACCACCTGCTGCGCGCGAACCGCGGCGACGCGGCCGCCCTCGCGCGGGCCGGGGTGGTGGCGACTCTCGCTCCGGGCACGGCGCTGTCGATCGGGAAACTGCCGCCGGTCAAGGACCTGCTCGCCGCCGGCGCGGTCATCGCGCTTGGCTCAGATCACAACCCGGGCACGAGCGGGATCACGAGCATGAGCGTGGTGGTGGCGATGGCCGTGGCGGTCTTCAAGCTCTCCGTCGAGAGGGCTTTGATCGCGGCGACAGTCGGCGGGGCACTGTCCATTTCGCGCTCGGATCGAGGCGCAGTGGCCCATAACATGCTGGCCGACCTGGTGCTCTGGGACGCCGATCACGAAGGGGCGTTCGCCTGGGCCTACGGCCTCCGGCCGCTTCGAGTCTGGCGGGGCGGAGCGCAAGTTTTGAGTTGAGCACCGTTGCAACTCACGTGCATTTGGCGTACAAAGGTGGCGACAAATGACCGGTGCGCTCACAAAATCTAACAACAGCACGGTCGAATTGGAGGAAAGGGACTAGTGGCTAAATGGAACCCTTTGGCGTTGAAGGTCTTGATGTGGGTGATGGGCATCCTGATAGTGGCGGGGTCGGGATTGGGTTTCATCGGCTCCACCCTCTTCAATTTCGACTCGAACTTCGGCGTTACTACATCGGTCGCCGGGGTCGCGTTTGGAGCTGGAATCATGATCGCCGGCTTCGACCCGATCGCTAACGTGAGCTGGGTGCGCGCCCTGATCCTGTACGCGATCTTGCAGGCCGTTTACCAGATCTTCCTGCAGATCTCGCTCGGTCATTTCGACATCATCGCGTTCGCCGTGGCGATCATCGCCGGTGGCGTTCTGATCTTTCTCTATCCGAACAAGGCCGAGCTGTGGATGACCGGCACGATGAAGATGCCAGGCGGCATGGCTGCCCGGAAGATGTAGTTCGTCAAACAAACAGTGAAAGGGCAGCTCGCGCTGCCCTTTTTTTATGTCGCAAGCCGACCCGGCGATGAGGGAAAACCGGCCGGTTTTTCCACATAACTAGGTAGTTCCCGGTTCGTCCCCGCTCACGATCCACCGGCCGCCACCGCCCGCACCCACCAGGTCGTCCGCCGCACGCGGTCCCCAGGATCCGACGGGATACACCTCCGGGTGGCCGTCTGACTCCCAGGCCTTGATGAGCGGGTCGACGATCTCCCACTGCAGCTCGATCTCCTCGGCGCCCGGAAACGCCGAGTGGCCGCCGGCCAGGACTTCCGCCAGCACGTTTTCGTAAGCGTCGGGCAGCGGCGCTTTAGTCAGCTTTGAGTAATCGAGACGCATGCCCGCGGGCACGAGCTCGAACTTCGGCCCCGGTCGCTTGGCACCGATCCGCAACGTGATCCCCTCGTCTGGCTGAACGCGGATCACGATCAGCGTGGGGATGCCGCGCTGCCGGCGCCCGCCGATTCTGAGCAGCGGAGCATCGCGCAGCTTGATCAGCACCTCGGTGGCGCGTCGTCGCAGCGCCTTGCCGGTGCGAACGAAGATCGGCACCCCGTCCCAGCGCCAGTTTTCGATCGACACCCGCGCGGCCGCATACGTTTCTCGCCTCGACTCGGGCGCGACGCCCGGCTCGTCGAGGTAGCCCTCGTACTGCCCGCGCACCGCGGTCGTTGGGTCAAGCGGCGACATCGCGCGGAGCGCCGCACGCTTGGCCCGGCGCACGTAATCGGGATCGAACGTAGTTGGCGGCTCCATCGTCACCAGCGCGAGCAGCTGCAGAACATGGTTTTGAAAAATGTCGCGCACCGCCCCGGTCTGGTCGTAGTAGCCGGCACGCTGCCGGATGCCTTCCTCTTCGGCCACTGTGATCTGGATCGTCTCGACGAGGTTGCGGTTCCAGACCGGCTCGAAGAGAGAGTTCGAGAATCGGAAAGCGAGAACGTTTTGCACCGTGTCCTTGGCGAGGTAGTGGTCGATGCGGTAGACCTGCGATTCGTCGAAGGCCGTGGCGAGCTGCGAGTTGAGCTTCTTCGCCGATTTGAGGTCGTAGCCCAGCGGCTTCTCGAGGACCACGCGGCGCGACGGATCGCCCTTGGTCACCATCGCCGAGTTGGCGATTGCGACCAGGATTGGACTGAATGTTTCCGGCGGCGTGGCCAGATAGAAGATGACGACCGGCGTGCCGGTGATGAGCTCGTTGATGGGGCCGAAGCTCGCCGGGTCGGCGTAGTCGAGTGTCACCCATTCGGCCGTTCCGGCAAGCGCGGGACTGCCGCTGGCCTCCTTGACCAGCTCGCGGAACTGATCGGTGGAGTCGTGGCTTCGCCCGGCGCCGATCACGCGCAGCTTCGTCCCCTCGCGCGCAACCAGCGCTCCCAGCGAGGGGAGGATCTTTCGCCGCGAGAGATCGCCGGTAGCGCCGAATATGACGAGATCGACCCCTGGAGCCATCGCTGGCAATGCTAGAGGCTAGGAAGCGCTTCGCGCTCTCAATGGTTCTAGCTGCATTCATATTCGCCTGTGGCTCAAGCCCCACTCAAGTTCCAAATGAATACACGGTCATTGGAACGCTCCTGTCTGTGCGAGGGGAAACAGCGCAGGTTTGCGCCGTGGAGACCTACTCCCTGCCGCCAACCTGTGGCGGTGGGGTCACAATTTATGGCGTCGACGTTCGCACGGCCCCAGGCGCCCGTGTTTTCAGTAACGGGACGGTTGATACGGGACTGGTCAGGGTTGTGGGTACCTGGGATGGGCAGGCCTTGACGCTGGTCGAACCACTTCGCAGTGCGCGTGCAGATGAAATGCCACCATGGCCTGCGTGCACGGCAGGCGCTAGAAACTCAATGCTGCCAGACAGCACTGCGCAACGCATTAATGACGACACGCCTTCCCTCAGAAGTCGTGGCATCGAGGTGCTGTCCATAACCCCATGCAACGATGGGATTCTTGTTGTCGTCCCGGTCGCGGACTCGAAGACCGTCTCCTACATGACCGGCAAGTACGGTCAACTGCAAATAGTCGGGTGGCTTCAACCGGCGCACGCGTGAGTTGAGGTCTGGCGCCCGGTTGCGTATCAGGTAGAGATCAC
>WNFP01003377.1_pt1 | contig 14196 bp, 14 predicted proteins | sample 5400201 | NCBI WGS metagenome assembly WNFP01 (sample SAMN13153355, study PRJNA577476) | soil metagenome | isolation source: 115 cm saprolite under Madrone tree | place: USA:California | collected 2016-06-14
CCTCGACGAGTTCACCTTCCGCTTCAACCGGCGGCGGGTGCCGATGGCTGCCTTCCAAACCCTGCTGGGCCTCGGCAGCCAACAGCAGCCGACGACCTACAAGCAGTTGTATGGTGTGGAGTCAACCGGATAAGCACTAGGGGCGTAACGTCGCCTTGACAGGTTCGCCGGATCTCGCCTAACCTCCTGTCGCCCTACCATCGACCCAAAAAGTAAGGCGGAGGTCTGCGATGCTCGACCGTCGAAGCCTTCTCAAGCTGAGCGCGGCAGGGGCCGCCACTCTCGGCACAGGTATCCGGATCGCCCACGCCCAGGACAAGCCCAGGCGTGGCGGCACCCTCACCATCGGGCGCAACCACGATGCCGACACGCTCTATCCAGGGCGCTCCACGGGGCTGTCGGCCATCGCCACCAACCTTCTCCTCTACGACGGGTTGGTGCTTCACGACTTCCAGATGAAGATGCGCCCGGCTCTTGCCGAGCGCTGGGAGGTCTCCGGCGACGGGCTCACATGGACCTTCCACCTGAAGAAAGGAGTCAAGTTCCACTGCGGCGCTCCGCTGACCGCCCAGGACGTCAAGGACCACTTCGACCGATGGACAGATCCCAAGGAGGCCTTCCCCACGCGGGCCAAGGTGGCGAGCCTGGCCGAGACCCGCGTGGTAGACGACCACACTGTCGTCTGCAGGCTCAAGAATCCGACGCTCGTTTTCCTCAACAACATCAGCCAGACCGAGTGGTCCTACGCCTCGATTCCGCACGCGAAGCACGTGGCCCAGTACGGGCAGGACTACGGTGTTGTGCCGGCGACCATCTGCGGCACCGGGCCCTTCAAGCTCAAGGAGTGGGCCAAGGACGACCGCATGGAGCTGGTTCGCCACGAGGGATACTCCTGGGGCTCGCCCGCCTACGAGAACACCGGCGCTCCGTGGGTCGACCGCATCATTGTCCGCACGCTGCCCGAAGACGCGGCGCGCGCGGCGGAGCTCGAAGCGGGCGGCATCGACCTCGACATCGACGTCGCGCCCCAGCACATCCCGCGGCTCGAGGGCAAAGGTGTCAAGGTCACCTCGATCCCGCGGCTGTCGTCCAATCACATCGGCTTCAACATGGAAAAGGACGTCTTCAAGGATGTCCGGGTGCGCAAGGCCGTTGCGCATGCCGTGAACCGGCCGGAGATCGTCCAGTTCGTCATGAAGGGGCAGGCCGACGTCTCCTATGGCTTCCTGCACCCGCTCGTGCCGGGCGCCTCGTCGAAGGAGCAGATCCGCCCCTTCATGGCGGAGTTCAGCCTTGACACGTCGAAGAAGCTCCTGACCGAGGCGGGCTGGACGGCGGGCGCCGACGGGATGAGACAGAAAGACGGCAAGCCGCTTCAGGCCTCGCTCTACGTCTTCACCGAGCTCCACGAGCGTATCGTCACCCCGGTCCAGGCGCAGCTGAGGCAGGCCGGCTTTGATCTCCAGATCAAGCGGCTCGAATCGGCGGCGTTCAACACGGCGACGCGGGCGGGCGAGCACGATGCGCGCTTCCTGCCCATGATCTACTCCTCGGGCGACTTCCTCTACTTCTTCGTCTCCTCGGCGGTCCCGAGCCCGAACACAGTCCGCTGGCGCGACGACCGCACCGACACGCTCTTCCAGCAGTCGCAGACCACGCTGAAGGAGGCGGAGCGCGTGAAGGCATTCCAGGGCATCGAGCAGCGGCTGGTCGGCGAGGCCGTGGTCGTGCCCATCCAACACATTCGATGGATCTTCGGCAGCCGGCCCCGTGCCCGCGGCCTCAGGTACCACCCCATCCACGGCATCTACAAGCTCATGGACGCCTGGGTCGTCTGACGAGATGCCTCCCGTGACGGCGCCCAAGCGTATCGCGATCCGTGCGGGGTACGTCATCGCGTTCGACGGGCGGGGCCACCGGCTCCTCCGCGATGGCGTGGTGGTGATCGAGGGCGACACCATTCTCCATGTCGGGCCGCGCTTCGACGGCCGCGTGGACGAGACGGTGGATGCGCCCGATCGGGTCCTGACCCCCGGGCTCATCTCCACCCACGCCCATATCAGCGGCTCGCCGCTGGACCGGTCGTTCATCGAGGATCGCGGCAACCCGCAGTTCTGGTACTCGGGCCTCTTCGAGATGCTGCCCGTGCGGAGCGAGGCACAGGACGAGGAGGCGGGGCGCGCCTGTGTCGATTTCTCCATGGCCGAGCTGTTGCGCGGCGGGGTGACCACCGTCATGGAGATCGGCACGCTCGGCGAGTACGTGGTCGAGCGCGCGCCGCACTACGGGATCCGGCTCTACATGGGACAGGCCTTCCGCTCCGGGAGGTGGCTCACGAAGGACGGCAAGCGCGTCGAGTGGGAGTGGAACGAGGAGCAGGGACGGCAGGGGCTCCGGCGAGCGATGGACTTCCACACGCGGTGGGACGGCGCGCACGGCGATCTCGTGCGATGCTTCGTCTCGCCGTCGCAGATCGACACGTGCACGGCCGAGCTCCTGAAAGACGCCAAGCGCTTCGCCGACGAGGTCGAGCGGCCCTACCAGGTGCACACCTCGCAGTCGGTGGTCGAGTTCAACGAGATGGTGGCGCGCCACGGCAAGACGCCGATCGCGTGGATGAGAGAGCTGGGCGTGCTCGGCCGGAACACCGTGCTGGGGCACGCCATCATCGTCGGCGGCTCATCGTGGACGAACTATCCGGACGGCGACATCCAGCTCATGGCCGAGGCCGGCTGCTCGGTGGCACACGCGGTATGGGTGTTCGCGCGGCGCGGCGTGGCCATGGAGTCCTTCGGCCGCTACCGGGAGGCCGGCGTCAACATGTCTCTCGGCACCGACACGAACCCCCAGAGCGTGATCGAGGCCATGCGCTGGGCTGCCGTGGTCTCGAAGATCATGGAGCGGAACACGGAGGCGACCACTGCGGCCCACGCCTTCGACGCGGCAACCCTCGGGGGGGCCCGGGCACTCATGCGCGACGACCTCGGGCGCATCGCCCCGGGCGCCAAGGCCGACCTCGTCCTCTGGAAGGCCTCCTCGTGGCGGATGACACCGCTCCGGGATCCGGTGAAGAACATCGTGTACAACGCAAGCGACGAGGATGTGGACCGTGTCTACGTCAACGGCCGCCTCGTCGTGGACGGCGGGCGCGTGCAAGGCGCCGACGAAGGCGCCATCCTCGGAGCGCTCCAGGCCGGCGGTGAGCGCATGTGGCCGCGCATGACGAAGTACGACTGGGCCGGGCGCGGCGCCGACCAGCTTTCTCCCCAGACGTACCGCGAGTGGGGAGAATAGCCAGCCCGGAAGCGGCATGATCCACTACATCCTCCGGCGCCTGCTCCAGACGGTGCCGGTGCTCTTCGGCGTCTCGCTCCTGGTCTTCGCCATCATGCACGTGGTCCCGGGTGACCCTGTGCGCCTGATCGCGGGGCCCGACGCCCCCGAGTCGGTGATCGCGAGAGTTCGCGCGGAGCTCGGCCTCGAGCGCCCTCTCTACGTCCAGTACGTCTCCTTTCTGTCCCGCGCCCTCCAGGGGGATCTCGGCCGCTCGCTCCGCTCGCGATCGCCAGTCGCCGGCGAGATCCTCTCCCGCTTTCCGGCCACGCTCGAGCTCACCACGGTGAGCATGGTCATGGCCGTGCTCGTCGGCATCCCGCTGGGGCTGATCGCCGCAGTCCGTCGCTCCTCGTGGGTCGACTATGTCGCCATGGGCACCTCGCTCTCCACGCTCTCGATGCCGATTTTCTGGGTCGCCATCGTCGCCATCTGGCTCTTCAGCCTCCAGCTCGGCTGGCTGCCCGTTTCAGGACGGGCGGGGCCGGTGTGGCACTGGGAAGGCCTGCGCCATATTCTGCTCCCGGCCGCCACGCTGGCCACGACGTCGGTCGCCATCATCAGCCGGCTCACGCGCTCGGGGATGCTCGATGTCCTCGGGCGGGAATATGTCACCACGGCGCGCGCCAAGGGCGTGCCGCCGTCCCGCGTGGTCGGCAAGCACGCCCTCGCGAATGCGCTCATCCCGGTCGTGACCGTGGTCGGTCTGCAGTACGGGTTCCTTCTCGGCGGCGCCGTGGTCACCGAGACCATATTTGCGTGGCCCGGCGTGGGCCGCCTCGCGATAACGGCCATCCTCCAGCGCGACTATCCGGTGGTGCAGGGATGCGTGCTGCTGGTCGCCGTCGTGTTCGTCCTCGTCAATCTGCTGGTGGATCTCCTCTACGGCTGGCTCGACCCGCGCATCCGCTATGAATGAGATCTGGCGGCGCTTCGCGAAGCATCGGCTGGCGGTGATCGGGCTCGCGGTCATCCTCGGGCTGGTCGTCCTGGCGTTCGGCGCGCGGCGGATCGCCCCGCACGATCCCATCCGCCAGGATCTGCCGCATGCCCTGGCCACGCCATCAGCGGAGTTCCCGCTCGGGACGGACGAGTTCGGGCGCTGCATCCTCTCGCGCATTCTCTTCGGCGCGAGGCTCTCGCTCTTGGTCGGAGTGATCGCGACGGGCATCGGCGCCACCGCCGGCATCCTGCTCGGGCTCTGCGCCGGCTATTTCCCGCGGGCCGACGCGCCCGTGATGCGATGCATGGACGTCCTCCTCGCCTTCCCGAGCATTCTCCTCGCCATTGCCGTGGTGGCCGCTCTGGGCCCGAGCCTTGTCAACGTGATGATCGCGGTGGGGGTGCGCTCCGTCCCCAGCTTCGCCCGGGTGAGCCGCTCCATGGTGCTCTCGTTGAAGGAGCTCGAGTTCGTCCAGGGCGCGTCGGCCCTGGGCGCCTCCCATGCGCGCGTGCTCTTCCGTCACATTCTGCCGAACAGCGTCTCGCCGCTTCTCGTCTTCTCCTCCATGCAGGTGGCGACGGCCATCCTGCTCGCCGCGATCCTGTCCTTCCTTGGCCTGGGCGTCCAGCCCCCCACGCCGGAGTGGGGCAAGATGGTCAGCGATGGGCGCGCCTATCTGATGGAGGCGCCCCACGTGTCGCTGTTCCCGGGCCTCGCGATCTTCGTGGCCGTGATGGGTTTCAATTGCCTCGGTGACGGCCTGCGCGATGCGCTCGATCCGCGGGTGGGCCGCGTAGCCGTCGAGTGACCCTCCTCCGATCGCGCTCAGGCGCCCACTAGTCGCGGATGACCAGTTCAGCAACGGGCACGCCCGAGCGAAACCGCTTCACCAGGTCGTCCGGATCGTACTCGACACCGATCGGGTTCTGCGCGAAGGCGGGCGACAGCATCCAGTCCTGTCCTTCCTTCGCGGTGGCGAAATTGTCGATCTGCAGCTCCACGCGGTTGCCGTCCGGGTCGCGGTAGTACATCGACGTGGTCGGCCCGTGGTTGACGCAGAAGAACGGCTTGATCCCGAGGTCCCTGAGTCGGACATAGTTGTCGAGAAACTCGCCCATGGAACCGAAGGTGAAGGCGACGTGGTGCAAGCCCGGCTGTTCGATCGGCTTCACGCCCAGCTCGGTGGCCGCCGGGTCACGCGGGACCAGCGGGCCGAAGTCCACGAACGCCACGCGGTGATGCTCGTCGTCGTACGTCGCGAACGCGAGGTGCTTGTCCTCGTAGACCACCCGCGCGCCCAGCACGGCACAGTACCAGTCGCGCATCTCGGCCATCCGGTTGGTCTGGTAGACGAGGTGAGCCAGCTTTGTCGGCGGCATTGCGTCATCCTCCCGCGGGTCGTGCCCGCTCGTCGTCGCGCCCCGGGTCTCGGCACAGCGCGGATGCAGTCTCGTCGATGTGAGGCGATCCTGCCAGAGTGCGCGAGAGAGGTCAAACTGCGGCGGCCGGTGGGCGGCGACCCGTCGACCATGACGCGACACTGGATACAGGCAGACGATGGTCTGGCCGCGGCCGGTCCCTTGCGCTATTGTGGAGCGGCCGTTCAACGACCGTCGATCCATTGAGGAGGGACTTGATGAACTTCCGTACTCTCACTTACGAGAAACTCGGCGCTGTCCTTCGCATCACGGCGAATCGCCCCGAGGTGCTCAATGCCCAGAGCCGAGTGATGGTCGTCGAGCTGGACGAGGCTTTTCGAGCGGGGTCGAACGACGCGGACGTGCGGGTCATCATCGTGGCCGGGTCGGGGGCGCACTTTTCTGCCGGCCACGACCTGGGCAGTCGCGAGGAGCTCGAAGACCAGCAGGCCCATCCGGTGGGTCCCGGCATCGCCGAGAATCTCAAGCATCTCTCGGAGCTGTACCTCGAGACCTGCCTGCGCTGGCGGGATGTGCCGAAGCCGACCATCGCCCAGGTGCAGGGCTACTGCATCATGGGCGGCTTGATGCTCGCCTCCTGCTGCGACTTGATCATCGCGGCGGAGGATGCTCTCTTCGCCGATCGGGCCGTGCGCTGGGGCGGCTCGCACGTGCAGTACTTCTCCATGCCGTGGGATCTCGGTCCCCGGAAGGCCAAGGAGTATCTCTTCACCGGCGACTATATCGATGCGCGCACAGCGCTCGAGCTGGGCCTGGTCAACCGCGTGGTCAAGCGCGAGGCGCTGGCCGAGGCGACGATGGAGTTGGCGCTGCGAATCGCGCTGCAAGATCCCTTTGCGCTCAAGCTGGCCAAGGCCTCGGTGAACGAGACCATGGACACCCAGGGGCATCGCCGGGCCGTCGAGGCCGCGTTCAAGAACTACATGCTGACGATCCCGCACCGGCAGGCGCTGGGCACCTATGGCGCGGCGGCGCGGGCCAAGGGCGTGAAGGCGCGCATCGAGACGCGAGATCAGAAGTTCGGCGATGTCGACGAACACGCGCGGCGACCGAGCTGAACGGAGGCTACCGGGCATGGGATCGCTGGACGGCAGGGTGGCGCTGGTGACGGGGGCGGGGCGGCTGCGCGGGATCGGCCGGGCCACGGCTCTGGCGCTGGCCGAGCAAGGGGCGGACGTGGTCGTCACGGGGACGGGGCGCGATCCTGCGACCTATCCGGACGACGAGAAGAACGTCGGGTGGCGCGACGTCGAGAGCACGGCCGAGCAGATCCGCTCGAAAGACCGCCGCGCGCTGACCTGGACGGGCGACGTGAGCCGGGCGGAGCCCGTCGGCCAACTGGTGTACCTCATCGTGAAGACCTTCGGCCGCGTAGACGTGCTCGTGAACAATGCCGCCTATCCGCGCGGCAATGACCGGGTGCCCCTCCCCGAGCTGGACGAGGCGGTGTGGCGCAAGGTGCTGGACATCAAGCTGACCGGCGCGTTCCTGCTCTGCAAGCGAATCGTGCCCATCATGATTCAGCAGAAGTGGGGGCGCGTGATCAATCTCTCGTCCATCGCCGGCAAGCGGGGCAGCCCGAATACCGCCGCCTACAACGCGGCGAACTTCGGCATCCAGGGCCTGACGCAATCGCTCGCGATGGAAGTCGCGCGGCACGGCGTCACCGTCAATGCCGTGTGCCCCGGTACCATCGATACGGCCCGCATGGACGTGCTCGGCCGCGGCGACGGCTGGCAACGCCAGCTCGACCGCATCCCGATGGGCCGCGCCGCGTCGGACGAGGAAGTGGCGGGGCTGATCGGCTTCCTGTGCTCCCCGGCGGCTGCCTTCATGACGGGCCAGTCCGTCAATATCGACGGTGGCATGGTGATGTGGTGACGGATGCCGCCGGCGGCGTGTCTCTGGCCCACTCGCAGTTCGCTTGCCGGTTGACGGCGGCGGGTGCGGGCCTTAGGATGCCGCTCGGGCGTGGACGGGCGTTGATGCGCAGCGTACTCAACCGGGCTTGAGTCGATTCGATCGACGCAAGCCCGGAACACCGCACAGGAGGACACGGGCCTGATCTCGAATCGAAACTCAAGGATCGCGAAGCTCATCTGCGCCGTGAGCTAGAATAACGGCGACTCGCTGAGAGAGGAGAATCGTCATGCCGTTCTACGAAAGAGGACCCGTTCGCATCCACTACGAAGAAGTAGGCTCCGGCTTTCCCCTGCTGCTCATACCGGGCGGCGGGCTCAATTCGGCCCTCTCATCCTGGCAGACAGCCTCGCCCTTCAACCCGATGGAAAGGTACAAGGACGATTTCCGCTGTATCTGCGCCGACCTGCGCAACGCCAACCCCGGCCGGTCCGGCGGCCCGCTGGAGATCGACCGCCCCTGGGACGCCTATACCGACGACCAGCTCGGGCTGATGGACCACCTCGGCATCCGGGAGTTCCTGGTCATGGGCTTCTGCATCGGCGGGCCGATGATCCACAACCTCATCAGGCGGGCTCCGGAGCGTGTCGTCGCGGCTGCGATGATGCAGCCCAGTGGCTCGAGGTCCGAGATGCCGGACCTCTTCTACCAGAACAACATCAAGGGCTGGGGGCCGGCGCTGTGTGAGAAGCGCCCCGACGTCACGATGGACATGGTTCATGACTTCCTGACCAGCATGTACACCAACCGCGCCGACTTCGTGTTCACTGTGTCGCGCGATTTCGTGCGCTCTATCCGGACGCCGCTGCTGATAGCGCCTGACGACGTGCCCGCACACCCGTACAAGGTCGCCATGGAGGTGGCCAGCCTCGCCCCGAACGCCGAGGTGACCATCTATCCCTGGAAGGATTCGCAGGAGCACATCGACGAGGTCGTGGAGCACGCGCGGCGCTTCCTCAAGGCGCACGAACCCGTCAGATCGTAGACGACCAAGGAATCAGATCGATTTAGACTTCAAGGGTGGTGCCGCCGTGAATGTCGAGCGCATTGACGTCGCGGGCGCCCCGCCCGTTCGCGGCATCTTGCAGCCGGCCGCGGGGCCCGGAGGCGACGGCCTTGTCCTCACCCACGGCGCCGGCGGTAGTGCCGACACGCCGCTCTTGGTGGCCGTGGCCGAGGCATTCGCTGCGCGCGGCGTCACTGTCCTGCGTTGTGATCTGCCGTATCGCCAGGCCCGCTCGCGCGGTGGCCCTTCGCCCGCAGGCGCCGAGCGCGATCGCGAAGGGCTCCGCGCGTCTCTCCGCGTGCTACGCAATCGTGTGAGCGGCCGGCTGTTCCTTGGCGGCCACTCCTACGGCGGCCGCCAAGCCTCCATGCTCCTCGCGGCCGAGCCCGCACTGGCGGCCGCTCTCCTGCTCCAGTCCTACCCGCTGCATCCGCCCGGCCGTCCCCGGGTCCTGCGCACCGCCCACCTTCCAGACCTCTCTGTGCCCACGCTCTTCGTCCACGGGACCACTGACCCGTTCGGCTCGCTTGCGGAGCTCGACAAAGCGCGAGCGCTGATTCCGGGGCAGACGGCGCTGCTGAAGGTGAACGGCGGGCACGATCTCGGCTGGAGCCAAAAACGAGGTGACGTCACGCTTCCCGAACGCATCGCGGAGGCCTTCCTGCAGCTCACGGGCTGACGGGGCGCCGTTTCGGCTTGCCGCTCCGTCGCCCCTTGGTGAGCAGGTGCAGCCAAGAGGTTCCACGACCCCGCCTGCGTGCTTGATCTCGGTGTGAATGATGTCGTGGTCGGTTCGTCGAATTGTGTGTGGGTGTAGCCTGAAGGGAGGTCCGTTCCACGATGATCAGGCCGCCGGCCGTCCGCTCCCGCCACGCTCCTGCCGCTTTGACGACCTTGATGATGGGAGTGTTCGCGGTGTTGGTCGCATTGGTGCCACTCGGCTGCGCCTCAAAGCGGCAGGCGGTCGAGGTTCCGCCGCTCCATGGTGAGGCGTCTTCCCCCGAAGTCTCAGCGGCCGCGCCGGGTCCGAAAGACTCGCCGGACACCAAATTCCCGGATGCGCCCATGCCCGACGCACCCGCGGTACCGCCGTCAGGAAAGGAAGATGGCGGCGGCCCAGTCACGCAGGAGACGGCGCCAGCCAGAGCCCCGGTGCAGGGCCGGAGCGAAGCGACGCCACCCGAGGTGAAAACTCCCAAAGCTCCGGCCGCCCCCGCTCCACCGGCGACACCTCGAGGGAAGAGCACGGTCACTCCCGGCCCCGGAAAGCAAGCGGCGACACCCACCCTGGACCTGAAGTCACTGGAGAAACGACTCCGTGACACGAAAGCGATCGGTGTCTTCACCAAGCTCTCCCTCAAGAATCAGGTGGATGATTTGCTGAGCCAGTTCCGGACATTTCACGACGGGAAGAACGGGGCCACGCTGACGACGCTTCGAGAATCGTACGACCTTCTCATCATGAAGGTCCTCTCTCTACTGCAGGACGCCGACGCGGCACTGGCACGAGACATCGCGGCATCGCGGGAGGCGATTTGGAGTCTTCTTGCCGATCCGGTCAAGTTCGCGACCCTCACATAGACGAGGAAGGAGCATGACGATGAGGATGCGTGGGAAGGTCTTGGCGCTGGTGGGGGTGGTGGGAGCCCTCATGTCCGACCCCGCGCTGGCTCAGCCGAACGCGGCCGTCCTGAAGGACCTGACGGCGGTGATTGCCCTGCAGGGCTTACCGTGCGGCCAGGTCGTGGGGGCGACCAAGCAGGGGGACAATGACTACATCGCGTCGTGTCAGGACGGAAATCGCTATCGCGTCTTCACGAATGCGCAGGGACGCGTCCTCGTGCAGAAACAGTAGGCACGCGCACCGCTATTTCTTGTCGGCGGCCTTCTTCTCGGCCGGAGCCTTGGACGCCGATTTCGCCATCGACGTCGTCGGGACCATGATGTGCGCGTACGGCGTTCCCTTCCACATCACCCACGGACCACCCTTGGTCCAATCCGTCGGATACGCGTCGAGCTGACTCGCGTCGGTGGGAAGGATCATGATGTGCGGTCCGCTCACCACCCACTGGTTGTCAGCCGCCGGTTTCGTCGCGTACGGATCGGTGTTGCTGGCGCCCTTGTCGCCCTTGAGCATGTAGGCCACGCCGACCGTCTTCGGCTTCGGCGGTTCCTTTTTGCTCATCCAGGCGTCGCCCCAGGCCTGCCACTCCTTGTCGAGGCACATCGAGTCGCCGGCGAGATCGAGCATGCACATCCACCCATTGGTGCCGGCGCGCAGCTCCTTCATCTTCCCGTCGGCCCCCGTGCCCATGACCGCGGCGTTGCGGCCGATGTCCGGCGGCGCGGCACTCGTCGCCTTCGCGATGACCGCGGCGTCGGATGTGGCCCCGCCGGGCTTGGCCATGCCCTCGTGGCCGGCCTTGGCTGGATCCTTCATCTTCTCCTGCGCCACCGCGGTGACGGTGGCCAGCATGAGCACTGCGCTGAGCGACGCGACGATCTTTCGCATGATGACCTCCTGATGCAAAGAGGTTCGCAACTTCGGCCGCTCTCGAGCATCGGTCCCAACATGCTGCTCTGAGAGCAGCCTACTTCGGCCTCGTCGCGTAGGCCAGGATAAAGTTACCGCGATCCATGTTTCCCTCCCGTTCAATTTTCTGCCGGGTATACTTTGGCATGAATCCGGGGAGCGACGCTGGCGGCAGTCCAAGGCTATGAGACATGTGAGGGTGACATGACGACAAGCAAGCCGTCCTTCAGTCCGGGGCTCGAGGGAGTCCCCATTGCCGAATCCGCCCTCTCTCTCGTTGAGGGCATGGTCGGCCGCCTCAGCTATCGCGGCTACTCCATCGAAGACATCACAGGCCCTGAGAACACGTTCGAGGAGATCGTCGCCCTCATCTACGACGGCCAGCTGCCCAACAAGGCCCGCATTGCGCAGGTCCGCACGCAGATGGAGGCGGACCGCGCGCTCACGCCTGCGCTCATCGAGATCGCCCGCGCGACCGCAGCAATCACGCACCCGATGTTTGCGTTGCAGGCAGCCGCGGCGGCCCTCGGCCCGATGGACAACGACTTCGAGAGCAAGGTCGGCGCCGTCCAGGGGCGCGGCATCGCTCTCGTCGCGAAGGCCGGCCACCTCGTCGGCGTGATCGCGCAGGCGGCGGCCGGGCACCCGTACGACGGCCCGAAGGCCGGCGAGTCCCACTCGGAGATGATGCTGCGCATGATCACGGGGCAGAAGCCCTCGGCCCTGCACCTGCGCGTGATGAACGCGCTGATGATTCTGCAGGCTGATCACTCCGCGGGGAATGCCTCCACGTTCACCTCGCGCGTGGTCACCTCTACCAAGGCCGAGCCGGAGGCGGTGCTGTCGTCCGCGATCGGCGCGCTCTCTGGTCCGGCGCACGGCGGCGCGAACGAGCAGTCGCTGCGCCTCTTCGAGAGCATGGGCGACCCGGGAGGCGCGAAGCCGAAGGTCGAGCAGATGCTCGCGGACCGCTACAAGATCCCGGGCTTCGGGCACCGCGTGTACCACGTGAAGGACCCGCGCTCGAAGGTGATCCAGACGCTGGCCGCCGAGGTGATCCCGCCCGGCTCGAGGGTCGCTGACCTGTACCAGATTGCGCTCACCGTCGAAGAGGTTGCCACCGCGCGCCTGGGTGATCGGGGCCTGTTCCCGAACGTCGACCTCTTCTCCGGCTGTGTGTTTGCCGCGATCGGGATTCCCACGGACTTCTTCACGCCGATCTTCGCCGCCTCCCGCACGCTTGGGTGGATGGCGAACATGAAGGAGCAGTGGGAGTCAGGCAACCGCATCTTCCGCCCGGCGCAGGTCTACACCGGGTCGGCGCCCCGCGAGTACGTCCCGCTGGCGAAGCGGTAGCCCGCGCTTACTTCAAGGGTTGGAGGTAGGTCTGCACGGTGTAGTCGGCGACCTTCTTCCCCATGTCCGTGCCCACCTTGGTCGAGAAACGGTAGTGGATGCCGGACCAGATGCGGGCGTTCGAGGGCTCTTGGATATAGTCCTCCAGGCGCGTCCAGCGATGGGTGACGCCGGGCGCGGTCGGCGTCGTCAGCGAGAACTCCGGGAGCGTCCCGGTGCCGAAGAAGGCTTGCATGACGGTTCCCGCTGTGCCGGCCCGGTCCTGACAGGCGGTGGCAATGGGCCCGCGCGGCTCGCGGAGGAGCTCCTTCGGATCACTGCCGGCGGCGACGGCGCGGATGCCGTCGCGCACGATCTTGCGCAGCATGGTGACGCCGCGATCGGTCGAGGCCAGATGCTCGAGCGCGTGCACGGCGATCTCGCGCTGCCCCGACTGCGCGTCATAGTCGGCCGGGTGCCGCTGGCGCTCCGCGTACGCGCGGTCATCCGACTGGCCGAAGCCGGGGCTGCCGATCTGCTCCGGCGTCATCCCCCAGGCCGGATCGATCTGGGCCAGCTCCATGTTCCACGTGTGCGTGTCATCGATCGGCACCGCCCAGCGGATCACCACGGGCCGGCTCGCCGGCTTTTCGTTCGTGGCGTCCTCGAATTCGCGGGTGAACTGGTGGACATTGGGCGCCATGAAGTCCGCCACGCGCACCCAGACCAGATCGCCCACGCGCCGCGTGGCGATATAGGTCATCCCGTACGGCGTCTCCTCCCAGTCCAGCTCCGCGAGCGCCCCGAAGGCCTCCGTGAACTGGTAGCCGCTCGAGATTGCATGGAGAAATGACGTGTGCACCGGGTCCATGCTGTTGTCCTTGATCTGGAGCCAGTTGCACGGGAGGGAGAACTTGCCCGCGGGCATGAGGGTCAGGCCCGGCAGGTCGAAGGTGTCGTAGAGCGGGAAGACCGGCTTCCTCTCGGGTCGCCCCATGTAGGCGAAGATGAGCCCGCAGTATTCGTGCAGGGGATAGGCGCCCTGGCAGAGCCTGTCCTTGAGCGTGCTCGTCACGGGTTCGCCGGGCGTCTCGAGAATCCTCCCATCCACGTCGTACATCCACCCGTGATAGCAGCACCGGATGCCGCGCTCGCTGATGAGACCGTATTCCAGTGAGGTACCCCGGTGCGCGCAGTGAAGCTGGAGCAGGCCCACGCGGCCGCCCTTGTCGCGGAAGATCACCAGGTCTTCGCTCATGATGCGGATGCGCAGCGGCACATCGTGGAGATCGCGCGCAAAGGCCACCGGCTGCCAGAAGCTCCGGAGATATTCGCCGCACGGCGTGCCCGGCCCCACGCGCACCAGCTCATCGTCCGGTGGCGGCACCTCGCGCGCAAAGTAGGCACCGTAGGGCGTATTCAACAATGGCCGAGGCTTGCTCATGGATGCGATATACCACAGTTGCTCGCCTCCACGTCCCGTGCCGTAATCAGGGGCGGCTGGGCCTCTCTTTCGCCGCCCGAGGCACGATCCCGGCTAGGTCTGGCGGCGGCGCAGCATCTGCTGGAGGCTCTGACGGGTGAGCCCGAGTCGCTCCGCGGCCCGGGTTTTCGACCCGCACTCCCGCAGCGCGTCCTCGATCATCCGGCGCTTGAGGGCTTCGACGGCCTCGTTGAGCGTATGCAG